>Ga0306921_10000899_pt1 | contig 28020 bp, 23 predicted proteins | sample sta12Cox44000080_FD_203760 | JGI IMG/M metagenome (GOLD analysis project Ga0306921, IMG submission 203760) | Lab enrichment of tropical soil microbial communities from Luquillo Experimental Forest, Puerto Rico - statoxic.12C.oxic.44.000.080 (v2)... | ecosystem: Environmental > Terrestrial >... | reverse complement strand
ATCTGCGCGTCTGGAGTCGCGATTTTTCCATGCAAACGATGATCGCGGAATTCGCGCGATTTCTGACCACGGCTCCGCTTTCCGAGGGCCCAGGCCGATTCCAACAATTGACCGCGCAAGCGGTGGATCCAACCGAATCGCCCGTGGCCGAATGGGATCTCAAGGACGGTGTCTTCGCGCCCGCGGAAGTGGCTGCGCTCGCGGCACAGCACATCAATGAAGATACGGCGTACATCGTTGAGGCGCAGTGGGACTTGTGGAGCTTCGATATCGAAACGATGAAATGGACCGACGGGCCGCAACCGCTCGAATTGCTGTGCCAGGGGCCGGCTTACGATGAGGGCATTGCGTCGGACACGGGTCACTTTGTGGCCGACTTGGGTTTCGAACATTTCTTCACGGGACATGCGGGATTGCTCGCTCCCGGTACAGCCGCGAACCCTTTTGAGAGCTCGGACCATCCGATCGAGCGAACATTCCGGAACTGGATGGCCGGAGCCGATAACCTGAAGCAGTATCACCAGAAAACGCGCGAGAACATCCAAAAACTGTTTGGCTGGGTGGAGGCGGTAGAGGCGGCCCTGCCGGTCGACCGGAGCGAATTGTCGAGCGAGGGTGAAGAGAACTTTGAGGCGCGACTGGATGCGATACTGGCGCAACGGTGAAGGCCTAGCCGCGCGTCATAACGGCCCCGTTCCGAGGCAGGCGTCTTTCTTTTTCACGCTGGGCGCACTGCCCAGCGCCCAAACGCCGCAAAAACCAGCCACTAAGAAGGTTTCAGCGCATTCGCGCGAATGAGTTGACGTTAGGAGGGCTCCGGCCGGGGCGCGACCTTGCAACACGGGGCATAAAACGCTCTTCCTTGGCCTGGACCCTGGCAAGGCGATTCGAGTCACTCGTGCGCGGGAGATGTCGCGGTCCCTGGGAGACAGCCGCGTTTTGTCGTCCGGACCGTGGAGAACCGGGCACGGGCTTGACGTGGGAACGACGCGGCACGGGTGGTTGCGTTATATGGCTAGCCGGATTCGAGGAATCCTAGCAGGAAGGACGGCCAGCCGGTAGAATTGATGTATTACGCGTCTGACTGGGCCGGCCCCAACTTGCTTCAGGTAGGGGACGTGGTCTGTACGAAGGCGTTGGAAGGCAAGCCCGGCCGGGTCATGGAGATAACGCTGGCGGGCTCCAAGTTTGGGACCGATGAAAAGGCATTTTTGGCGCGTTACTCCGGGCCGCAAGACGCGTCTATTTTGGAAAGGACCTGAATGACTCGCTGCCGCTCTCGAACTGCGCCCAGGCAAGGAAACGCCCTGGTCGAACCCGCCGGGGTCTCGACGACCGGGTCGTGGCGCAGACGTGGAGCTGCGCTCGCTGCCCTTGCCGTGCTTCTGAGCGGATGTGGGTCAGAAGCTCCCAAAGCCGCGGAAGAGGCGGCAAAGACACCCGCCGAACCTGCCGTTCCCGAGGAATTTCAAGCTGCTGCATCGGCGGTATTGGGTAGCGACGCCCAAGTATTGCTCTTTGGCGATTTGGCGAAGGACGGCAAACAACAGGTGTTAGCCGCGAATGTCGTACCGAATACACCGAAGAGCGTGGTAGCGGGGACCATCGTAACGCGAGTGGTAATCGCAGAAAATGATGACGGCAAATGGGTCGAGTTGATGCGGGCGGACGAGCACCTCAAAAATCAGAAGGGCTTTCTGGCGCTGACACCGCTAACGCCCGTGTCGGGCTGGAAGCTGCAATATGAAAACAATTCCGAGCAGGGCATGTCGCTCTACTTCACTCCGCTCAAGACCGGAAGCAGCGAGCGAACGTTGCCAATTGCAGTTCGATGGAATCCCGCGAACAAGCGGTACCAGTCGATGGACCCCTCGTATCAACACTTTCTGAATGAGGCGCCGACACTGGTGAGTCCGAGGTCGATGTTGAAATGAGCGCAGCGGCTGCAAATCCGGATGGCCGCGGGCCGCGGAAGGCGACGAAAGCGTCTTCGTGGAGCAACCTGCGCGGACTGCTGCCGTATTTGGCGAGCTATAAGGGTGCGATCGCGTTCGGGTTGCTGACGCTGCTGCTCATGGGGCTCATCGGCAATATCGTGCCTCTGGCAACGGGAATCATCACGGACTCCCTGGCCGGAAGCCCGCGGCCGTTTTTGCATTCGGAGCAGACGGGGCATGGCGCGGGGGCCAGCATGGGCGGCGATTGGCTCAGCCAACTGGCGCCGTACTACGAGCCGCACAGCCGCCGCACGCTGGGAATTTATTGCCTGATCCTCATTGCCTGCATCGCGCTCAAGGGAGTGATGTCGTTCGCCACCCGCTGGATTCTGATCGGCATCTCGCGCGATATCGAATTTGATATTCGAAATGACCTGCTGGACCGGTTGCTCGTGATGGAACCGGAGTTCTACGTGCGTAACCGGACGGGAGAACTGATGTCCCGCGCCACGAACGATCTGAACGCGGTGCGCATGGTGCTTGGCCCGGGAATCATGTATAGCGGCACGACCATCGTAACGATGGTTCTGGCGATTGCGTTGATGCTCAAACTGTCGGCTTCGTTGACGCTGTGGGTGCTTCTGCCGGTGCCGGTTGTGGCGGTTGCCGTCTGGTATTTCGGGCAAGTGATTCACCAGCTGTACGAGAAGATCCAGGCGTCGCTCGCTACCCTTTCGGCAAGAGTGCAGGAGAATCTTTCCGGTGTCCGTGTGATTCGCGCCTACGCGCAGGAAGACGCAGAAATGCGCGGGTTCGATGCGCCGAATCGCGAGTACGTGGCTAGAAACGTTCAACTCATCCGGACGTGGAGCATGTTCATGCCCTCCCTCACGGCGATGATCGGAACCACGTTCCTGATTGTGCTGTGGCAGGGCGGGTACCGCTTACTGCACGGGCAGATGTCGCTCGGCACGCTCATTACCTTCAACACTTATCTAAACTTCCTGGTGTGGCCGATGATCGCACTAGGTTGGGTGACCAATATTTTTCAGCGCGGCGCGGCATCGATGGGCAGGCTGAACTACATTCTGACGGCGAGACCGCAGATCGACGACCGTGAGGCCAGCATCAAGAACGGCACAAGAATCGCCGGCGACATTGAATTTCGGAATTTAACGTTTACTTACCCGACGACCATTGCAGTGAACGGAGCAAACGGATCTAACGGTCACGGCACCGACAAGCGCGCCGTTCTGCGAAATGTGAACCTGAAGATTCCGGCGGGTTCGACAGTCGCGATCGTCGGTCCAACGGGTAGCGGCAAAACCACTCTTGCCGCCCTGGTAGCCAGGTTGTGGGAGGCTCCGGACGGAGAAATTCTGATCGATGGACATCCCATTCGCGAGTGGCCACTCGAAACGCTGCGGCGCGCCATCGGCTTCGTCCCCCAGGACACCTATCTGTTCAGCGAGACGGTTAAGGAAAACATCGCTTTTGGGCTCGAGAAACATGAGCCAAAGCAGGTCTTTGATGCCGCGGAAATCGCCTGCCTGGATGCGGACGTACAAGATTTTGCCGGCCGTTACGACACGATGGTGGGTGAGCGAGGCATTACTCTTTCGGGAGGCCAAAAGCAGCGGTCGGCGATTGCCCGCGCCGTTGTGCGTGATCCACGGATTCTGATTCTGGACGATTCCCTTTCCGCCGTCGACACGCAAACCGAAGAGAAAATACTGAGCCGGCTACGGGGCGTGATGCGCGACAGGACGACGATCCTGATCGCGCACCGAACCTCGACTGTGAGGGACGCCGACCAAATCGTGGTGCTGAAAGACGGCAGCATTATTGAGTGCGGCACCCACGAGGAACTGCTGGAACGCGGCGGCTATTACGCGGATTTGTACCAGAAACAGTTGCTGGAAGAAGAGCTCGAACGCGCATGAGCAACATTCAGGAAGAAGAAGCGCTAGGTAAGGCGTACGACTCGCGCCTGATGAAACGGCTGCTGCGGTACATGCGGCCGTATGCCTGGCGTGTGGTCTTTGCGCTGGCGCTGGTCATGGTCGTGACGCCGCTCGAGCTGGCGCCGCCGGTTCTTTTTCAAAAAGCGATCGACAACTACCTGGTACCGGGGATGAACGGCATCCTGGCCCTGTCAAGCGCCTGGCGTGGGGTTCTGTGGATTAGCGTGCTGTATTTTGGCGTGTTGGTCTTCGATTTCCTGGCGCAATACATCCAGATTCGCATCATGCAGCGGGTGGGCCAGCAAACGATGTACGACATGCGCACCGAGATCTTCGGACACCTGCAGCGCCTGCCCATGAGCTATTTCGACAAGAACCCTGTCGGGCGCTTGATGACGCGCGTGACAACGGACGTGGATGCACTGAACGACCTGTTTGCTGCGGGCGTCGTGACGATGATCAACGACTTTTTCCTGCTCGCGGTGATGGCCGGACTGCTGTTCCGGATCGACGCCAAGCTGGCTCTCGATGCCATGGCGGTTCTGCCTTTCATCCTGGTGGTGACTCTGATCTTTCGAAAGTATGTGCGAGACGCCAACCGGAAAATCCGCACGGCGATTGCGCGCATCAACGCGTTTTTGCAGGAGTACATATCCGGGATGAGCGTGGTACAACTGTTCAACCGAGAGAACAAGGCACGCGAGCAGTTTGCCAAACGCAATAAAGACAATATGCTGGCGTGGCGCGACGCGATTCTTGCCTATGCGCTTTTCTATCCGGCGGTGGAATTTCTTAGCTTTGCGACCATCGCGCTGATCTACTGGTCAGGCGGCAACCGCATCCTGAACAGCACGCTGACACTGGGTGTGTTGATCGAGTTCACCATGTTCGCGCAGCGCTTTTTCCGCCCCATCCAGGATTTGAGTGAAAAATTCAACATCCTGCAGTCGGCGATGGCAGCGTCTGAGCGCATTTTCAAGCTGCTCGATGAGCCCATAACGATTGATTCGAATCCCAATGCCAAAGAGCTTGTGGCGCCGCGGGGAGAGATCGAGTTTCGCAACGTGTGGTTCAGTTACCAAAACGTTCCCGAGCCCAAGGACGAGGATTGGGTGTTGCGCGACGTGTCTTTCCGGGTCTCGGCGGGCGAAACTTTCGCCATCGTCGGCCACACCGGAGCGGGCAAGACGACGGTGATCTCGCTGCTGCTGCGGTTTTATGACATCCAACGAGGCCAAATAATGCTCGATGGCGTGGACATTCGCTTGCTCGACCTCCAGGAGTTGCGAAGGCAGTTCGGAATCGTGTTGCAAGATCCCTTCCTGTTTACCGGCACAGTGGAATCGAATGTGCGCCTCGGAACGCCAGGCATCACGCGCAAAACCGTCGAGCACGCTTTGGATGAAGTCGGACTCGGCGAGTATGTGCGATCGCTGCCCCAGGGCGTTGAGAGCGAAGTCAACGAGCGCGGTTCCACACTTTCCGTGGGACAGCGCCAGCTGATCAGTTTCGCCAGGGCGCTGGCGCACAACCCCAGGTTCCTGATTCTGGACGAAGCAACGTCGAGTGTCGATACCAAGACGGAATTGCAAATCCGCGAGGCGCTGGACCGCTTGCTCTCCGGCCGCACAGCGGTGGTGATTGCGCACCGCCTGAGCACGATTCAGCACGCGGAACGGATCCTGGTCTTCCATAAAGGGCGCTTGCGGGAGCAGGGCGCGCATCAGGATCTGCTCGCACAGCGCGGAATCTATTTCCGCCTGTACCAACTGCAATACAAAGAGCAGGAACTACACGAAAGCAACGCGGTCAATCGCGGCTCAGGTTCTTCGCCTCTGCCGGCGCCGTTGCCGGCGAATGATTGACCGGGGCGTTTTCCATGCCCCCAATCCCACTTCTGCTCTCCGCTGGTGAAGCTTCCGGAGACATGTACGCAGCGCAACTCGCAACGGCGCTGCGCGAGCGAATTGACGTGCAGATTTTCGGGATGGGCGGCCCGCAAATGCGCGCGGCGGGCGTGGAAATCGTGATGGACTATTCCGAAGTGGCGGTCGTGGGAATCACGGAAATTCTGAAGCACTTACCTTCCCTGCTGAGGGCAATGAATCGGCTGGTGACAGAGGCAAGGGAACGAAAGCCAGTGCTAGCCGTGTTGACGGACTTTCCGGGCTTTCACCTGAGGCTGGCACGCAAATTGCGCCCAAACGGCATAAAAAACGTGTACTACATTTGCCCGCAATTCTGGGCGTGGAGGCCCTGGCGTGTGAACCTGATCCGCCGCCGCTTCGCCAAGGCGCTGTGCATCTTTCCGTTTGAAAAGGATTTCTTCTGCCAGGCGGGAGTGCCAACCGAGTTTATCGGGCATCCGCTGGTGGGCGTGGTGGCGCCAACGAAGGACCGCAAACAATTCTGCGAGCAACATGGGCTGACGCCAAGCCGGGCACTGGTTACGGTTCTGCCGGGAAGCCGCTCCGCAGAGCTCCTGCACCACTTGCCTGTGCTGCAAGAGGCTTGCGCGCAGATCAATGGCAGGGTCCCGGCGCAATTCGTGGTGGCGGCTGCACGGCCCGCGGACGTGGAAGCTCTCAAGGCAGGATGGCCACCGGGGTTGTGCCTGCGCGTCGTGGAAGGGGAAACCTACAACGCGCTGGCAACGGCGGACGCGGCGATCGTGTCGAGTGGTACAGCCACGGTCGAGGCAGCTTTGCTGAACGCGCCGATGGTCGTGGTATATCGCGTCTCGCCGGCTACGGCAACACTTGCGAAACCGCTGGTGCGCACACCTTACTTTGCCATGGTCAACCTGATTGCCGAGAAAAAGGTAGTGCCGGAATTGTTTCAGGATGATTTCACGCCTCGGGCGGTCGCGGAAGAGGCTCTGCGGCTGCTGCAGGACCCAAACGCCCGCAATGCCCAAAGAGCGGGCCTGGCCGAGGTGCGAAAGCGGCTGGGTCCGCCCGGGGCGGTAGAACGGGCCGCTGATCAGATCGTCAGTTTGCTGCGGGCAGGCGCTGGCAACGCTTCCTAGGGCATTGTTATCCTATATAGGTATCCCGCGAGAAGCCTTTGAAGGGAATTCGATGACGAGACGGAGACGGAACTGGACCCTGATCCTGCCGGCCTTGCTCACACTATGCTGGGCGAGCAGCTTGCCACTGAACGCGCAAGTGGCGCGCCCGGTAAGTTTTCTGGCCGACAAGTACGAAGTGTCAGCATATATCGACACCGTGGCACAGGGAATTAACGCCATCGCGAAAGTGCAATTTCGCGCGCAGGAAGTTTCCTCGAACGTGCGAGTGGAACTGCACGAAAACCTCGAAGTCCGGGAAGTGAAGGGCGAGGACGGAAAGTCACTGACGTTTCAGCGTGAGGCCGACAATCCTCTATTTCTCAGCGTAATGCTGCCGACACCGGTTGGAGTCGGAAAAACGGTCACTCTGACATTCAGCTACGGCGGTCTGCTCGCGAACGAAGAAAACAGCCCGGTGCCGAACACGAAGGTGGCTTCCATTAACAAGGAGTGGTCGTATCTTCTGTTGCCGGCACGTTGGTTTCCGCTGACGAATTTCCCCTCCAACCGATATACGGCCACGTTCAAGCTGAATGTGCCCGACACGATGGCGGTGGCCGGCACGGGAAAGGCCGAGGCTCCCCAGCCTCTCGCCCCGCGAGCGGCGGTTGAGGGCCAACGCCTGATGTATACGTTCCATTGCGACAAGCCCCAACCGTATGGCTCGTTTGTGGCTGGTCCGCTGCAGTTGAACCTGAAACAGGCGGAAGGTATCAATGTGGCAGTGTATGCGCCGCGCGCGGAATCGGGTAAAGCGCAGGAATTTGCGAATGCAGTGGCTCATCAGGAAATTATTTTTTCCGACTTGTTCGGCGAAATTCCGGACACGGACATCACCGTAGCGCAGTTGCCCGACGGCACGATACGCGATTTTGCGGGGCCGGGGCTGGTGCTGCTGAGCCATCGCGTGTGGGACCCAAAGATCAGCGACCGGACGATGAGCCGCCTTGTGGCCTCCCAGTGGTGGGGAAACCAGGTGTTGCCGGCTTCGACAGCGGATGTTTGGATCAGCGACGGTTTGGCGCGTTATTCGGAGGAGCTGTACGCGGAGCAAGCCATCGGAAAAGAGGCCAGCCTTCGGGCAATCGACGAGTTCGCCGTTGGCGCCTTGATGTATGACGAGGCGGCACCCGTTGCGCAGTCGGCGCGACTTATTCCCTATTCCGGGGAGTACCGCTCTGTCGTGATGAACAAAGGGGCCATGCTGTTTCACATGTTGCGCGCGCAAATGGGCGATGTAGCGTTCAAATCTCTGCTGCGCGCATTTTATTCAAAATATCAGGGTAAGACAGCGACGGTCGCCGACTTCGAGAACCAGGCGGTTGCCACGGAGTCCGAGAACGCAAAGCCCGGCACCGAAGCGCCAAACCTTCAGGCCTTTTTCGCTCAATGGCTCAATTCCACAGGCATCCCGGAGTTCACCATCGAGTATGTTACGTACCGGACCAGGAAGGGATTCCGCGTGGTGGGCAAGATCAAGCAGCCGATTGACACGTTTAACATGCCCGTTCAGATCCGGATCGATACCGAAGGAAACCCGGAGACGAAAACACTGGACGTGGCGGGTACGGAATCGCAGTTCCTGGTGGAAACCTTCGGAAGGCCGAAGCCCGCCGGGATCAAAGTCGACCCCAACAACACCATCCTGAAGAGCACACCGAACCTGCGGGCGCGGGCGGCGATTGCTCGTGGAGAGGAATTGGCGGAAGTGGGCAGATACTACGACGCGGTGCAGCAGTATCAACGGGCGCTGACCATCCAGCCGAACCGTTCGCTGGCCAATTTCCGCATGGGCGAGGCGTTTTTCTATCAGAAGAATTATCAAGCCTCGGCCAACGCGTTCCGCGAGGCGCTTCAGACGGTTCCGGAACCCTCGGAGAGATGGACGGAGGTCTGGAGCCACATCTATCTTGGAAAGATTTTCGATTTGCTGGGACAGCGCGAGCGCGCGCTCAACGAATACAGCAAGGCCCGGCAGACGAATGACAATACCGGCAATGCTCAGGAAGTCGTGGAAGCACTCGTTAAAAAGCCGTATATCGAAGGCGCGGTTGTCGCGGTCAGCCCAGCCACGGGAGCCGACTCCGCTCCTGCAAAGGGGAAGACAGCGGATGTGCCAGCGCCCGCTGCAGGAGACAAGCCAACATTCAAGAAGCCGTCGCCCATCCTGAGCCCGTGAGCGCACTCCATGCAAAAGCCCGGCGTTGAGGGATTTCCCTTCACCTTCTGTTTTTCACTTTCAAAAATTTTCCAGCTGCCAGGTGTTGGAACTGGTCTCCTGCTTCAGTAACGCAACATGTTTCCCGTCCGACGATGGTATCGCCCATCCCAGCTCCATGGTGGTTTCCTCAAGAACGGACTTCACCCCACCGCGCAAATCGACGTTAAGAAGGTTCTGCTTTCCGGCAGCGTTTGCGGCGTTCACCCAGATGCCCTTGCCATCGGCTGCCCAGTCAAGACAAGCAACTGCGAACCAGCCATCCAGGGCAAGAATGCGCTCCCCGCTGCCCGCCAACGGCCACAGGCGAATCGTCGCCTTTGTTGCAACACGGTGCTGCTTGGCGCCCGAGAGAGCAAGAGTGGAGCCGTCCGGAGAAAGACTCCAGTTTTGCAGAATCCAATCAGGAGCCGCGATCATTCGAAACTGCGTCTTTTTCCCTGTCGTTGGATCAAAGGTGTAGAACATCAGCCGATTGTCAGCAATCCGGCTGAACATGCAGACCTTCGATGGCGCACGTGCGCATTGCAAATTGTAAATCCCGGTTTCGGCAAGAACCTGTTGGGGCGGGCCACCGGAAACCGGAATGCGCATGATCTGCGAGGGTTGCGAGGGATTCTTGGGATTGAGCAAGTACAGGATGCCGGTACCCTCGGCGTCTAAGCGGGCCATGGCTACCGTCGTGTCACCCCCGACCAGCAACTCGGGCGCGCCCTGCTCGATGCCCTGCTTGTATAAGCGGGACACGCCGTCACGATCGGAGGTGAAAATAACGGAATGATTGTCTGGCGTCCATGTGTAGGGTTTCCCTTCACCTAACCCCAGTCGCCTCGACGGGCCAAGCCGCTTGCCATGGTCCTCCACCTCAGAAATATAGATCTCAGGCGACTCCTGAACCCGCAGGTAGGTCAAACGCTTGCCATCGGCCGATAAGTTAATGCCGGTCTTTCCGTCTGGATCCCTCGTGAGCCTAACTGCTGGACCCAGCGGCCTGTAGGTACGTCCGTCGATTTTTTGCACCCACAAGTTGGAGTCGCTGCGGTTCGGCGGCGGTTCGCCAAGCGAGAAGATCAATCGTCCATCCCGGCTCCAGGCAAGTCCCTCCCAGAGATTGGGATTGCTCAGGATAAAGTCTGTTGTTCCCGTGGCAGGATCGCATATCCCAACAGAAACTTCCGCCTGCTCATGAGCGGTGTGGAACGCATATCGCAAGAAGGCGATCCGCTGCCCGTTGGGCGACCAAGCCAGCGATCCGAACGCACCCACTGTGCCGCCGGCAATCTTCCGCGGATGACCTCCATCGGCTTGGGATACCCATATCTCTTGCTGCAGGTAGTCACCCCGTACAAAGGCAATTTGTGAACCGTCGGGGGAAACGACTCCTTGCGAACCATCCTCGATCAATGTGCGTGAAGAACCCCCGAGCGCAGGCAGCGACCACAGGCTTGGCTTGCCTTCCGGCCAGCGCCTCCTTGTTGCCAGCAAGTGACCCCCGTCGGGAAACCAGCCCACACTCGCGGTCCGCAAATCGTCGGCGACGGAAACTGCGTGTATCTCCCCGGAACTGAGCAGCTCAAGGTACGCACCGCTCTTATCAGTAAAGGCGAGGTATTTACCATCGGGCGACAACGCTGCGGTCCAGATCGGATCGTTCTCTGGGCTGCTGGTCAATCGTCTCTCTGCGGGAAGCGCCGCCGCGGCCGAGCGACGCCCGGCATGCCACCCTGCGGCGACGCCTACTGCAACAACAACCACAACCGCGCTCAAAACCAGGCACAGTCGTGTGTGTACTCGAGAGAGAGTGGGGTCCGGCGCTTTCTCTCTGGGCTCCGATTCCCCTTTGGGCGGCTCGGGCAACACCCGATGCACCGGAGCAATGAAGCGATAGCCTCGCCGTGCAAGCGTCTCGACAAAGCGCGGATTCTCGGCGGAGTCACCGAGGGCATCCCGCAGGCGCTTGATGCCGGTGTTCAGGCCGTGATCAAAATCCACGAAGGTGTCGGCGGGCCAGAGGCGGGCTCGTAATTCTTCCCGGGTAACAACTTCTCCCGGCTTCTCAAGAAGCAAGGTAAGGATCTGGAAGGGCTGCTGCTGCAGACGAACTTTGGTCCCTTGGCGCGAAAGCTCCCCGCTTTGCAAATCAGCTTCGAATAAGCCGAAACGGACGACGGAGCTCGTGCCCTTCTTGAGCATGCCCAATTTCCCCTTCGACCGGTCCTACCCGTTACATACGTGTTTTCCCGCGCGAATGTTTCTAGTCGGCACGCGTTACCTGCGCCTCTAACCCTCTGATGCTGGAGAGGTTGATGCGTCACCTACAAATGAGCAGCCCGCTATCGCGCAAGCATTGAGGTAGCTCCCGTCCGGCGCGATCTTTGGCGCTCGCGAGGGAGGTGAGTGAGCGCCATGAGCCTCAAGACGTTCGGAGAATGCGTTTGGTTAGTGCTGGCAGTCGGGACGCTAAGCGCAGCGGGATGGGCAAGGGGTCCCAGCGAAAATGGCTACGAGGTTAGGGTTTCCGTCTTCAACGATGCGCAAATCAACGAGGGAAGAGTGGCAAGGGCAGAAAGAGTGGCGGGCGAATTATTTGCCCACGCCGGTATTCATATTGACTGGATGAACTGCGGACGCGCGGCGGAAACAACAGAAGAGCATGTCATGTGCAATGAAGTCGCATTCCCGGCGCATTTGGAAGTCCGGCTGCGCGAGCGGTCGCTGAATCTGAGCGAATCGACGCTCGGATTATCGTATTTAGGGGAAGACGGCATCGGCAGTCATGCGGACCTCTTTTATGTCGGGATCGCACCAATCGAGCAAGAGGTCAAGCTAAGCGCTGAAACTATCCTGGGCCTGGCGATGGCCCACGAAGTTGGACATTTGTTGCTGGGGAGCAATTCCCACTCCAGTTCAGGAATTATGTGCGCCAGGTGGCAACGGCAGGAACTCTTCGCTGCAGGCAAAGGCACGCTTGGCTTTAGCAAGGCTGAGGCTCGCAAGATGCAAAACAGGCTCGAACGTGCTCGAGTGCCAAGAGAGCCATCAGGCCTAAGCCGCTCCCGGTAAGCAACGTCGGCCTCGCGGTGTCACCACCACAGGCCAAGGAACACAACCTGGCTCACATGCGTATATAGAGAAGGCCAGGGGATGGGTGTGCGCGACAAGACCAACCGCGCGCTTGGCCCGTCAAATTGGCTTGGAGCTTGTATGCGGAGCGTGGGGTTGTGCTTGTCGAGTCTTCTGCTTGCGAGCGGTTTGGGCGCCCCTAGTGTGACCCTAGGACAGAACGCGGCTCCTTTGAAGAAGCCCGACAAAGCAAGGATTGTTCGCCTGGAAAGAACGATTCCCGACTTGATGCAAAAGGGCACCGTCCCCGGACTCTCGATTGCCCTCATTTCGGACGCAAAGACCTACTGGGTTCACTCCTTCGGCGTGCGCGATGTGAAATCCGGAAAGCCGGTCACCGAAGATTCGATTTTCGAAGCAGCTTCGTTGAGCAAGCCCGTGTTTGCATACGGAGTGCTCAAGCTGGTTGATCTGGCGGAGCTGGACCTCGATACGCCCCTGACAAAGTATTTGCCGGCACCTTACATCGTGGGCGATGACCGCCTGGACAAAATTACGGCGCGGTACGTCCTGAGTCACCGAGCGGGATTCCCGAACTGGAGGGGAAACGGGAACGCGCTGACGATTCACTTCACCCCGGGAGAGCGATTCAGCTATTCGGGTGAAGGCTTTGTTTACCTGCAGAAAGTCGTGGAGAAGATCACCGGCAAAAATCTAAACGATTACATAACGGAGGCGGTATTCGTGCCGCTCGGAATGAAGAGCAGCAGCTATTTGTGGCGCGACGACTACGATGCGCGCACGGCGACAGGTCATGACGCCGATGGCCAAGCGCGAGAAAAATACAAACCAAAGGAAGCGAATGCTGCGGCGAGTCTCCACACTACGGCTGCTGATTACGCGCTGTTTGTCGAAGCCGTTCTGAAAGGAACGGGCCTGAAGCCCAGCACGGTTCGTGAGATGGAGACAGCGCAGATCGCGGTGGATCCCGAGTGCACGAACTGCACGGATCGCGCGCCGAAGGAGCTCTCGGAAAATCTGTTCTGGGGGCTGGGCTGGGGCATACAAAAAACCGGGGACGGTGAATCGCTCTGGCACTGGGGAGACAACGGCGCGTTTAAGTGCTTCGTGGTCGCCTATCCCAAGCGCAAAATTGGCATGGTGCTGTTTATGAACAGCGAGAACGGCATGAGCATCACTCAAGCGGTGCAGGCGGAAGCGCTGGGCGGAGAGCAGCCGGCCTTCACCTGGATCAAATACGAGAGGTACGACTCTGAGCCGCTACGGTTTGCAAAGGCCGTTAAGGAAAATGGCGCTGGCCCGGCGATCAACGAATTTCGGCCGGCGCTAGTGAGGGGTGATATCTCTGAAGGCTTCATCAACTCCACCGGATACCGATTGATGGGGCAAAACAAACTCACAGATGCGATTCGGATTTTTCAATTGAACGTCGAGCTCTATCCAAAGTCGTGGAACGTTTACGACAGCCTCGGCGAGGCCTACATGAATCACGGCGACAAGGAATTGGCGATTCAGAATTACCAGAAATCTCTAGAACTGAACCCCAAGAACGCAGGGGCAGTCCAAGCGCTGAGCAAACTGGGCGGCAAATAGGGCGTTTAAAACGGCTTGCTGTCTCGCTTCTTCCTCGCGTCGCGCCGCACCTGATAGCGCTAATTCGGTTAAACTCAGGCTGATGGCCGCTTCTACACTTTCTGAGCGAACGCGCCCCATTCCCGGCGTCGTCTGGTTCCTTGCCGGAACATTGTTCTCACTAGCGGTCGTGACGCTTCTCGTCTGGCTGATTACCGGAGCAGGACTCGCGCGGCTGATCGCGAATCTGCGTGGCGGCGGCACAGCCATCCAGGCGAGTCAACCAGCGGTAGTCAGGCAGATTCAGCAGTTGCAGCGGCTCGAAACGGTCCGCTACACCATGGACAAGATTATCTCCGGCGAGCGCGACAGCGCGTATCTTCCCAAATTCCTTGTGAGTGACCGGCTGCTCCTGCTGGTGCACGGCGAGGTGATCGGCGGAATGGATTTTAGCAAGCTGCAACCGGGCGATGTTTCCGTGCGGGGCAGCACCGTTACGGTTCATCTACCGAGCCCGGAAATTCTTGTGACGCGGGTGGACAACGCAAGAACACGGGTGTACTCGCGCGATACCGGCCTGTTTTCTTCGCCTGATGCCAACCTTGAGAGCGAAGTGCGCGAAGAGGCCGAGCGCCAGTTGCAACAGGCGGCCCAGCAAGACGGCATTTTGAAGACTGCCGAAGAGAATGCACGCAGCGCCTTAGCCACCATCCTCAAAGGATTGGGATTCGAGCGGGTGGAATTCTCCTGACGGCGGGTGGACTTCACGGAACGAGCCTGCCGTCGCTATCGCGGATTTCAATTTTGCCGAGGTTCAGTTTTTTCAGATCCGGCTCGATTCTCGCCCTGTCGCCGACGGCCAACACAATCATCTTGTCCGGCTGAATATACTGCTGAGCAGCGGCGCGAGCTTGCGGCGCCGTAACCGCGTTGATCTTGCCCGGCAAGAGGGAGAAATAGTCGAGCGCAAAATCGTAGATGTAGACCTGAGCAATCGTCCCCGCGGCCTCCTCGCCACTTTCGAAGCGCCCGGGCATCGACTGCGCGATCGAATCCTTGGCAAGCGTAAGCTCGGCGGGGGTCAATTGCGTGTCCCGCATACGGTTCAGCTCTTTGAAGATTTCCGCTGCCGCGGGAGTTGTCGCGTCGGTCCGTACCTCGGAATACACGATGAATGGCCCAGGGCCAACGTGGTAGTTGAAGAACGATTCCGCGCCATACGTATAGCCGTGCTGTTCCCGCAGGTTCATGTTAATGCGGCTGGAAAAGAGCCCGCCGAGAACGGAGTTCATCACTTCGATCTGCGGATATTCCGGCGTCGAGCGACTTGGACCCAGCGAACAAAAAAGCAGGGCGGATTGCTGGGCGTTCGGACGATCCACGAGAATCAACCTGGCATCGGATGGGGCGGGCGCGGCGAGGTGAGCTAGAGAATCGGCTCCGCGCTTCCAGCCTCCGAACTGCTTTTCAACGAGTGGTTTCAGATCCGCGAGCTTTATGTTGCCCGCGATGACCAGCGCGGCTTGGTTCGGAGAGTAATTCTCCTGCCAGAAGTTCACCAGTTGGTCGCGGGTCATGCCCTTGATCGACTCGGCCGTCCCTATGTCGGGATAGCCGTAAGAGTTCTTGGGACCATAGAGCGCCGAGGTGTAAACACGCGAGGCCACCGCAAACGGCTGGCTCTTCTCTTGAACCAGGGCGCCAAGCCGCTCCGAACGCACGCGGTCGACTTCCTGCTGCGGGAATTTGGGGTGGAGAGCCAAGTCCGCAAGCAGATCGAGCGCATCCGGGAAACTGCGCGTCAGCGACTGAAAAGATACGCTCGATGCGTCCGTGGAAGCCCGACTGCCGAGCGAAATCCCCAGATCAGCCGCGCGATCCGCGATCTGAAGAGCCGAACGGGTGTCTGTTCCCTGCTGCAGCATGCGGGCAGTAAAACTCGCGAGGCCCGGATGGTCGACGGGATTGGCGCCGCTTCCGGCACGGAGAACCAGGCTCGCGGCCACGAGTGGCAGGCCGGGTCGCTCGCTGTAAAGCACGGTGAGGCCATTGGCCAGCTTGAATTGCTCCGGAATGGGCAGATGCAAGGGAGGCTCGGGTCCGGGAGCAGGCGGATCTTTGCGCCAGGCCGCATCGGCATTCACGGGCTCTCCGCCTGGCTTTGTTGTGCCTTTTTCTTCGGCCTTGGGAGTGGGAACTTCAGGACCGAGATCGGGTTTGCCCGGAACGGCGTAGACCACTACGCGATGCTCCGGGTTGAGTTGCGCCTGCGCAAAATTGTGCACGGAATCTACGGTGGCGTTCTCGTACCGGGCAATGTCTTGTGCTAGAAAATCAGGGTTGCCCAGGTAATGGTTGTACTCGTTCAGGAGATTGGCGACGCCATTTGTGTATTCCAGGCCCGCGATGGCGCGAGTCTCAATGTCATTGCGGGCGCGCTGCAATTCTTCAGGAGTGGGCCCCGAAGAGCGAAAAGTAGCGAGTTCCTCGTTGATGGCTTTTTCGAGGTCGTCCGGCTTCACTCCCGGCCGCGCGGTGACGGCGATCTGAAAGATGGACGTCAGACTCTGGGATTGCTGAAAGGCCTGCACGTCAAGGGCGATCTGTTTTTCATAGACGAGCTTTTTGTACAAGCGGCTGGACTTCCCTCCGCCGAGAACCGTTGCGGCCATATCGGCTTCCGCGTCGCCTGGCTTGAAGATGGGCGAGGTTAGCCAATTCATATACACGCGGGGGAGCTGCACATTGTCCGGCACCACAGCCCGGCGCTCGCTTTCGATCGGTGGCGTAGTCACCTGAACGCGCGGGACGCTCGACCCGCGCTTCAAGGGGCCAAAGTATTTTTCAACGAGTTGGCGCACCTTGGCCGGTTCGAAGTCACCGACAATCGCAAGGCTGGCGTTGTCGGGTGCGTAGTAGAGCTTAAAAAAGTTGCGCACATCCTCGAGCTTGGCCGCCTGGATGTCCGCGTGTGAGCCGATCACCATCGGATAGTACGGGTGATCTTTGGGAAAGAGCAGGTGAAACACGGCTTCACGAGCGATGCCATAAGGCGCGTTCTCGTAACTTTCTCGTCTTTCGTTCCGCACCACGTCCTGCTGATTCGAGAGATTGGCTTGATCGAGATTGTCAGGCAGGTAGCCCATGCGATCGGATTCCAGCCAGAGTGCAAGCTCCAGCTGGTTCGAAGGCAGCGTTTCGTAGTAGTTCGTGCGGTCGAACTCGGTCGTGCCATTGATGTCAGAAGCTCCGGCGGCTTCCAGGTAGCGGAAGTGCGAGTTGCCGGGAACGTGCTTCGAGCCTTCGAACATCATGTGTTCGAAGAGGTGCGCAAACCCAGTGCGGCCGGCGGCCTCGTTCACGGCGCCCACGTGATACCAGAGATTGACGGAAACAATCGGCAGGCGATGGTCTTCAGAGAGGATGACCTCCAAGCCATTGGCAAGCTTGTAGCGCTCAAATTTGATCTGGGAAACCTGAAGCGGCGGGAATTTCTGATCAAACGACTGCGTCGGAAATGGGCTGACGGTTACGAGAAGGGCTACGAGAACAGCCGCAAGCAAACGGTGAGCAATTTTCATGAGGGAGATTATCTCAGAAATTGGGACACGAACCTATTTGACGCAGAGCGTGGCTATTTCGATGGCACAATGGACACTCAAAGGCCGGCAAGGCCGGTAAGCCGCGCGCCGGACACGCCCTTTTTTTGGATGAGGACTTGAAAGCGCTCGCCCATCCCCTCGGGGAAAATCAGCGTTTTCAGCTGAAGGCGAGCCCGCACGCGCCGGGTCTCATCCATGCCATCGTCGTAGAGATCGGCGAAGTCATTTCCCTTTCCGAGCGCGAGAAGAAAGGCAGTCTGCGAGACCAGCCCGAGTTGTTCAAGGCCCGCCCGCTCGCCGCACTGCTGAAGTGCGGTGAAATTCACATGCGCCGTGAGGTCTTGCTCACCTGGCGCGGCATAGAAGTCCTCCGTCGCGCGGTGATTGGCATAGGCAAGGACCGTGCCGGCCATGTGGTGGGCGTCGAAAAGGTCCGGTGCTTCGTGCCCGTAATCGATCGTCAGAAGGAAGCCTCGCTCGAGCCGACGGCCAACCTCCATGATCCAGTCGCAGGCTTCCAGGCCGGCTTCGGCGTGCTGCCCTTCTTCGAGCGTAATTTGCTGGGCGGCGAAATATTCAGAGATGGCGCATGTGGAAAGGCTCCCCGGTAGCTCGATGAATGTGTTGTCTTGACTCGCAACGAAAACTTCTCGTAGCGCGCCGTTCTGCTGAAAAATGCGGTGAACAGGGAGGGCGTCCAGCAGCTCATTGGAAAACACGCAACCAACCGGGATTTTTGCGGGAATCTCGATGTTAGCCTGGCAACGGCCGCCACCAGCGAAGGCCGCAAGGCGCCCGGGAATTTGATCGCAGCGCGCCCGAGAGCGTTCGACCGCAACATATCGAAGGGCCTCGTAGAACTTTGGCAGGCGGGCCTTGGCGAAACTGAAAATGTGGCCTGCCAATCGACCCGTTCCCGCGCCAGCTTCCACCAGCTGAAATTCCCGCGGGCAACCGAGTTGTTCCCACATTTCCGCGAATTGGCGCGCAAGCAAGCGGCCGAAAATCGGGTGCACATCGACGCTTGTGTAATAGTCGGCAAAGCGGCGCGACTCGGGCTGGCTATAATAGCCATGAACGGGATGATAAAGACATTCACGCATGTATTCGGCGAAGGTGATTGGTCCAAACCGGCGAACGCGCTCGGCGAGGAGAGAGGCGAGAGGCGTCACGCGCCAGCGGCTCCGGCGGGAAGCTCCCTTTGAAGCTTCTCCCAGATGCGCTCGAAGGTGTCCCGCGCGCGGTCATCGAAAAGCACAAAGTGAATCCTTTCGAGCGAGGTCTCGGTTCTCAGGTGCTGCGCGGCTTCGGCCAGCATGATCTGCGCGCATTCATCCAGGGGAAAACCGGAAACACCTGTCCCAACCGCGGGAAAGGCAATGGTCTTAAGACCGCGCTCGGCCGCAAGGCGTAACGAATGTGCAGTGGACGTGCGCAAGGTTTTAGACGTGGTGGGAAGATCGCCGAGTCCCATGCTCGCGGCATGAATGACGTAACGAGCCTTGAGTTTGCCAGCTCCGGTTATACCGGCGTAACCGACGGGAATACTGCCGATTTCGTTGCACTCCTCCTGGATCGACGTCCCTCCCTTGCGAAGAATTGCGCCAGCAACCCCGGCCCCGAGGACCAGGTCATTGTTCGCGGCGTTGACGATGGCGTCGACGTCCATCTCGGTGATGTCCCCCTGCTGGATCAGGATGCGTTCGGCTAGGGGCTTCATAAGTGAGTATTTTAGACCATTTCTGCCGTTCGAATCTCGCGGCTAGACAACGACTGTTTTGCGCCAACTCGACTTCACATCCGGCGCAAAAACTCTAGCCCGTCAATCCCGAAGGAAGTCTGCGCAGCGAGGAATCAATCTCTCTTTTCCGCTCGTGGTGTGAAGGGAGATAGCTTTTTTCGATCGGCATGACGGCACCGTGTCTTTTTCTTTAGCTCAGACTGTTCAGACCTTTGTTTCGCCATGCGTGTAGTCGTAGACGCCGCGCCCAGTCTTCCGTCCGAGCCGGCCTTCCTGCACATATTGACGCAAAAGTGGGCTGGGACGGTATTTCTCGCCGAGAGTGCTGTGGAGGTACTCAAGAATCTTGAGGCGCACGTCGAGTCCTACAAGGTCAACCATCTCAAAAGGGCCCATGGGATGGTTCAGCCCGAGTTTAATGGCTTTGTCGATGTCGGAGGCGGAAGCGATTCCGGCTTCGAGCATGGCGAACGCCTCGTTGCCTATGAGAGCGTTTACCCGGGAAGTGATGAATCCCGGCGTCTCCTTCACAACCACCGCTTCCTTGTTCATGCGCTGTGCGACGCCCACACAGGTAGCCACGGTCTCGTCCGAGGTTTGCGGCGTCCGCACAATCTCGATAAGACGCATCTTCGGGACGGGATTAAAGAAATGCATGCCGATGCAGCGCTCAGGAAAAGTGACGATGTCGGTAAAGTCGGTGATGGAAAGAGAGGAAGTATTGCTGGCAAAAATGGCGTTGGGCCTGGCGAACTTATCGAAGATCGTGAACAACTCAAGCTTCATTTCAAGCTCTTCAGGAACGGCCTCGATAATCAGCTCGGCATCACGAATGGCCTCGTCGATGACGCAGGAGGTGGAAATGCGCGAGAGGGCCGCGTGCCGAGACGCAGAACCGACTTTGCCGCGTTTCACACCTTCTTCGAAGGTTTCGCGAATCCAATCGATGGCCTTGGCGAGGATGGAATCGTTTACATCTTCGAGTACGGTCTGGAAACCTCCGAGAGCCGAGGCGTAGGCGATGCCACGTCCCATGGTTCCAGCGCCGATCACGGCGATCGTTTTCACGTCCATGCAGTGCTCCTTCGAGGTTCTGCCGCGCACAAGTAGCTACAGTCGCCTGACAACCGGCCATTATTTTGAGAGCTTGCGATAGGCAGTTTCGTCGAAGCCAAAAATAATCTGCGAACCACGAATCAGCAACGGCCGGCGGATCAGATTGGGCTCTCTGGCCATAAGCTTGATGGCTTCGACGCGCGAAGGGGGATGCTCCTTCATATTGCGCTTGCGGTACAGTTCGTTGCGGGTGTTGAGAAATTCCTTGTGGTCGCGTTGGCCGATCAATCCGTCCAGTTCGGCTTCCGTCAAGCGTTGTTTCTCGAGATCTCGCGAGTGGAACGTGATTTTTTCTTCAAGCAAGAGACCTCTTGCTCTGCGGCAAGTCGTTCAAGTCGGCTTCTGATAAAAGGCGGTCTTCGCTGGCATCCCATGTCCCTTTCCGGGGGCCGTCTAGTAGCGCGGAACTGTTGGATCGATTTCGAGTGCCCAGCGATCGATGCCGCCCGCCATCGATTTGGCGGACTTGACCCCTTCGGCGCGGAGCCAATTGGCGACGTCAAGGCTGCGCATACCGTGGTGACAATAACAAATCACGTCGTCATCGACATCAAGCTTCTGCAGATTCGCAGGAATATAGCCCATCGGCAGCAGCGTCGCTCCCTCGATGTGACAGATCGCGTATTCATGGGGCTCGCGGACGTCGACCAGCAGGACTTTCTCGCCACGGTCGAGGCGTTCTTTCAATTCGCGCGGGGTAATCTCAAGCTCGTTCATAGAGCCCCCGGAAAAATCAGCAAAAAAAACTGAGTCATGGGGAAGTCACCTACCGTAATTTGCTACTGTTCGCCGGAGAAAAGGCCGCCGAGAACGGCAAACATCATGAAAAGCATCACCAGGACAACCAGGCTGCCGAAGACGAGCCCAATCAGTTTGCCTGTTCGAGGCCGCTTCATGATAACGTAAGCCGAACCCCGGTTGTGGACTGCCGACCCTTTCGCACGAACCTATCCAAGCAGTTGCCGCCTGCTACTGATTCGAGCCCTTGGGAGATATCCATTGCTTTTCTAGCGACTGGATCTCGCAGACCAGGGCAACATCCCCGGGCTGAGGAAGCATTTCTTTCAGGTGCTCAGCGTACCTCTCTTCACTAAGCATTTCTCCCGTGACACTATAAGGCTTGCGCGCGTGTTCACCGATAAAGCGATTGAATTTCACGTCGGGGACATAGAGCTTCGCCTGACCCGTGGGAACATTTTTGTTGATCATCTCAACGAGCTTGACACATTCCTGGCGATAAAGTTCGCGGCTGTGCTCGTTCATCCGCTCGAGGTTCACCTCTGCCGTCGCGGTCGGCTCGTCGTAGCGGCCTTTCAAGCCCCACACATAAAACCAATGCGCGGAACTGGAGCGGTCGACGCCAAAAAGGTCGAGGCTGACGGGCACCCATTTGTTGATGTACTTCTGAATGATGTTCAATGGAATGACGCCGGCCTTGACGATGCCGTCTTGTCCCGTGCCCAGGTGAAACGACTCTTCCTTGAGCATGGGAATCATCGATTGCGCGAGTGGCGCAAAGCCTGAATAACTCAGCATCGTGAGCTGATACTTGCCGTCGCGGTCCACAAAATCCGTGTAAACGAAAAAGTCCAGCCAGTTGTTGACATCCTGATTGAATGCTCCGAGCAGCCGCTTCTGATCGAACGCGCGGCGCTCCAGCATTTTCTGCGCTTCCACCCGGCCGCTATAGCCGAAGTGATTCATCAGCAGGTGGCACATCTGCCAGCCGTGGCGCATCTCCTCGGTGACAACGCGGCAAAGCGATTGGCGGTCATGTTCGCTGGGAGCGGTTTCGAAAAGGCGGCGCTGCTGCTCGACCGAGGCAAATTCCGTGTCGCCCTGGTACACGATCAGATTAAGCAAAGCGTCGCGCATGCGCTGGTCGGGAATCTGAACCACTTTCTCCCACTTGGGACGGCCCTTGTAAGCGCCAAATTCGACTTCATTCGAGCGCGTCGGGCCGAATTTGGCTTCAAATTTGTAGTTGGTGATCTCCGGGTAGGCGACTCCGATATCTTTCTGCCATACGCGAAAAAGATCGACCCAATCATCAAACGTCGTTAAACGAGTTGCCGGCATGAGCGCTGCCTCCTTACAAAACGAATCTGACTCGAATCCGCCGCAGATCTTTTCCTTTCGACGGACTTTGAAGAACTCCCAATGACTTCTGCCCCGTCTTAAGTTAGAAGTGCTTTAAACCCACAAAAGTAGCTTCAGTGCCCGCGAAAACTGGGCGGGCGTTTTTCAAGGAAAGCCCGTATGCCTTCCATACAGTCGCGAGAATGAAAGCATTTCAGCTGACGCTCGACTTCATTATCCAGGGCTTGAGCGAGCTGATCCTCTTCGTGAGCAAACAGGGTCTGCTTGACCGCGCGGGTCGCAATTTGGGGCCCCGTAGCTATTTTGGCGGCGAGGCTGTGCACCTCACCAAGAAACCGGTCGGAAGGAAATACATGATTAACGATGCCCAGGGTAAACGCCCTCTTGGCGTCAATCATGTCTCCGGTATAGAACATTTCCGCGGCGATCGATGGCCCCACAAGCCGCGGCAAAAAGTACGTGCCACCGTAGTCCGGAAACAGGCCCACTTTGGCGAAATTTTGCCCGAAGACCGCTTCCTCGACCGCGACACGAATATCCGCGGCGAGCGCCAGATTCATGCCTGCACCGGCAGCAGGACCATTGACGGCGGCGATCACGGGTTGCGGCATAGTGCGTATTTTGAGAACGGCCTGCATGCCCGAGCGCAGGATAGGACCCAGTTCCTGGGCGTCGTTACGCGCGCGGCCCTGGCCAATCGCTTGCAGGTCGCCGCCCGCACAAAACGCGCGGCCCGCTCCGGTAAGAATGACCACGTGAACGCTCGAGTCTCCGGCAATTCGCGAGATCGCGTCGTTGAGTGCCGTTGAGAGTTCATTGTTGAGGGCGTTGAGGCGGTCTGGCCGGTTCATCGTCAAAGTGACAATGGAGTGTTCGCGAGATTCCAATAAGACCGGCGCCTCGGGCGCAGGATGGCTTGCCTCTTTCATTAGAGCCTCTTTCTTGAACGTAACTAAACGGCTTTACTCGCCTTGGCCCTCGCCGAACGCTCGAGCAGCCGAGCAAGATTGCGGAAATGCTTCACGCGCTCGGCCTTGCCGCGTGCGTTCTGGCCGCTGGTGGAAGGCAGAACGTAGATTTGCGCGCCGTAAAGCGATCCCTTTTGCAGGCCGTATCTGCATTTGCGCTGGGCAAATTGCTCGTAAGTCATTTTGCCGTTGAACGCAACCACGCGCGGCGCAAACTCCCCGAGTTTCTGCGCGAGAACAATGCGGCCTTCGGCAAAGTCTTCGCGGTTTAGCTCTTCAACGCCCTTGGTGGGACGCTTGACGAGGTCCGTGAGGCCAATTCCGAACTCAATGACGCGGCGGTCGTCCGGGTAGTCGAACGGCTCGGGCACGACGCCAGATTCGTACAGCATGGGCCAGAATTGATTCCCGCGTCCGGCATAGTAGTGGCCCGCGCGTACGGAGGATTCGCTCGGATTGCAGCCCACAATCACAAGCTTCATTCCTTTTCTGAGGTAATCTGGCAGGGTCTTCATTCGGTCTCAGCTTAATCTCGGGATTGCGAACGCCTTAGAGTTTACTTCCCTTTGAAGTTCGCTGCGCGTTTTTCCACGTAGGCGGCGAGACCCTCCTTGGCGTCCTCGCTGGTGAAAAGCAATTGCTGCAGTTCGCGCTCAAGAGCGAGGGCCTCGGCGAACGGAACTTCCGTCCCGGTGACAACGGAGCGCTTGATGCGTCCGACGGCGCGTGACGCTTTGGAGGGCGGGCAGAACTGCTTGGCGTAGGCTAACGTGTCCTCCCAGAACACCTCTTTTTCGTAAACATAGTGCACGAGTCCCATTTCGAGCGCTTCCTCGAAACTGAAGGTCCGGCCCGTGGCCATCAGTTCGATGGCGCGGGCGCGTCCAATCGTCCGCGCGAATCTCTGTGTGCCCCCGGTGCCTGGGAGAACCCCCAGATTGACCTCGGGGAGCCCGATCTTGCCCCCCTCTTTCTTGGCGATTCGAATATCACACGCCAGCGCGATTTCGAGCCCCCCGCCCACGGTGTGGCCGTTGAGGGCGGCAATCACGAGCTTGGGAGTTTGCTCCAGCCGGCACAAGGTCTCATTGGCGTGCAGGCAAAAGTAGTATTTGAATTGCGGGTCGGCCTTCGTGAGCATCGGAATGCTGGCGCCGGCTGAAAAGAATTTTTCGCCGGAGCCCCGCAGGACGATGACGTGCACATTCTCGTCCATCCGCGCCCTCAGAATGGCGGCATCAAGTTGTTGCATCATTTCGTAGGTGTAGGTATTCGCCGGCGGATCATCCATCTCGAGAATCGCTACGCCTTCATCGATGCGATATTTGACGAGTTCCTTGGTCGCGATGCCGGTTGTGGTAGCCATGTAGTCTCTCCTGATCTCTCCGTCACAATCTGAACCGTTCAATCTCCTGTTCGGGCTGGAGACCCTGTGGCGAGCAGAGTTGCTTTCTCTTCCAAGACGCCGTTCAAGAAGATGCCGACGATGACATTTGTCAGCTCCTCGGCACCGGGGTCAATCTCCGGGTTATGCCACTTGTAGACCCAATTCATCATCCCAAAGAGGCTCAGAACGGCAACGCGGGGCTGGATACCAGGTGCCAGTCCTTCGACCGCCACACCGTCAAAGACCTCGCGTGCCAAGGCATAGTAGCGGCGTTTAATGGCCGCCAGCTCCTCACGGAAGGGCGGGTCAAGGGCTTCCTCTTCGTGGGCCAATACCTTCATTTCGCTGGGATGGGACAGGAAGTAATCGATGTGGTTGTGAACCAACGCTCGCAGGCGAACCGCAGGGTCGTTGACGGCTTGGAGGCGCGACTGCAACCGCTCCATAATGAATGTAAATGCATTGTATTGAATAAGATAAAGTAGCTTCTGCTTGCTTGCGAAGTAGTAGTACAGGCCTGAGAGCGATACTCCGGTAGCCCGGCTGATATCGCGCATGGAAGTGCCCTCAAAGCCTTGCTCAGCGAAGGTCTGGGTGGCGCACAGCAAGATATGGTGGAGTTTGGCCTCCGAGTCGCGAGGAGATGGAGGGTTAACGGGCATGGAGTGTCTCGAACGTTCGTTCAACAACTCTAGTGGTCCATCCCGAGCCTGTCAAGCATGCTCGGCGAACAGGGCCAGCGGCCGACCGAGCCCCTTCTCACGCGCCAGGGTATAGACTTGAGACGCCACCGCGAGGTCCCACGAGGCTATGCCGTTGGACTTGAATAGCGTCACCTGGATGTCTTTGGAACGGCCCGGAGCCTTGTCGGCAACCAGCTGCGCCAGCTCGAATACCTGAGACCAGCGCTGTTTCTGCTTGAGGAACGGAATGATCAGGTCGCCCGCCTCCTGCTGGGATTGCGCGAGGGAATCCACAAAAATCAGATTGGCTTTCGCGATGACTTCGTCATCGAGTTCCCGCTTATGGGCATGGTTGGCACCGATCGCGTTGATATGGACACCGGAATGCACGTCCACGCCCCGCAAGACGGGTTGTGAGGACGTTGTGACGGTGCAAATGATTTCCGCGCTCTGAGCGGCTACTGCCGCCGAGTCCATCGGATAAACGTTGATACTTAGGCTCTCGGACATTTCGTCACAAAACTTTTTCCGGCGCTCTGCGTTGCGGCTGTAGACGTAAACCGAATCGAGCATGCGTACATTGTGAATGGCTTCCAGTTGCGTCCTCGCTTGACCACCGGCGCCGATAATGGCCGCGGACCTTGCCAATTTGTGAGCGAGATATTTTGTGGCCACGCCAGAAGCAGCCCCGGTGCGCATCTGGCCCATGTAGTCAGCCTCGATCAGCGCCAGCAGTTCGCCGGTCTCCGTCGAATAAAGCGAAACCAGGAAACATAGCTTGCCTTTCACATACGTGTACTGCTTCATGGCAACCAGACCAGCTTTGTTATCCAGGGCAGCCATGTAATGGAAGAAGCCGCCGCCGGGCAGTTCGAACCGCCGGCGCGGATGAACGACAACAATGCCTTCGGCCTGCTTGCGCGAAACCTCTTCGACAGCGGCAATGGCCATCGGCATGGTGAGCAACTCGCGGACTTCGGCTTCACTGATGTGCAAAGTCATTGTATGGCCTTACTGGAAGGAGATGGATCGGGGCCAGGATGGAACTCTGCCAACCTCACGTCTGTTGTCGCGGTCGTGCCATGATGGTGATAGCGGTAAGCGATGATTCCAATCCCGGGTGAAAGTTCAATTTGCGTGTCGTCGGGATTCGTGCGGTAACTGATGGTGAAAACAGGCGCACTGCGCGATTTTTCACCGCTGATACCTTCGAGATTCTTTTTTCCCTCCGACTCCACGATCCAACAATACATTTCGTCCTCGCGTTTTCGCGGATTCGGGCGTCGCATTACTTCTTGCCGGGCGCCAGCGGCCGCTCAAACAGAAGGTCATCGTCGGTTATGCCGGATAGCCTTGAATCTCCGCAGAGACGGCGCTTTCTTTCTGAAAAACTCTCTCGACGGTCATTTTGAGCGAGACCTTGGCTTCGGATGCTTCGTGTTTTGTCTGATCAAACCAGGTAACCGTTCCTGATCGACCCAGTAAGTGTGGGCTTTGCCTTTGCGCAAGAGTCAGGTCCCCAGAAGCAACCGAGCACGCTGCCAAGAAAAGAATACGTCTGGGGCGGAATCGCAGGCGGCGCGGCGACCCATTGGAAAGTTCAACTCAGCGGTTCCCTTTTGTGCTTCTGTGTTGTTTTGACGGGTAAACCAGCTTATCCTCCTTCACTCGCCGGACGACCGTCTGAATCAGCCGATACACTCGCTCGGACTTATCCCGATCCATCACGTGAAAGCGGAATTCTGGCTCGCCTTTCGGGTCTTTGCCGATCTGGATTGGAAGCGCTCCGCAGAGATCGTTTTCGATGTAGGCCGTTTCGTATCTGGTTTTTTTGGGATTCCAGGTAAACACGCGCAGAGTTGAAAAGTCACACGATGCTCCCTCCGCGCTGCGCGTGCCGGCAACGAGGTACTGCGGATGATCCCCATCCGCGTCGGCCACTCGATTGAGCTCGAACCAGGCAATCGCTCGTACGCTGGCAGCGCTGGTGCCTTCACGCACCGGATCGGGCAAGTCCAGCGAGACGAAGCGCGCAACTACCCAGCCGGCGATTGGAATCGTTTGATCTCCTGGTTGCGTTGTGGTTGTCACGGCCGAGTTGCGCACCACCCCTTCGGCCGGCGGACGCGTTGCCACTCCCCGAACCAGGTACCAGTCCTCTTTCTTTTGCGGCTCATTCTCGGCGCCCACCTCTTTTTCGTCGGTGACCTGAACCCAATCGGCCACGGCCCGGCCGAAAATTTCCACTTCGGTGCCGCGTCCGAACTGATAGAGGCGCGGCGCGTTCCGCCCCGGTTCAACACGAAGATTGGTGGTCGTTTTGGTGCGGCCGCGCGCCTGTACGCTCATGGACTTGGTCTGTGCCAGTAATTTCACACTGCGTTCCCACAGCTCCGGCTCCATCAGGTAACGGCCGTCCACCCAACCAATCGTGCCGCTTGATGTGCGGACTTTGACGTTGTCATTCCTGCGGGCAAGAACATCCACGCGCTCGCCGTAATAGAGAACGCCAACCTGCTCGTGCACCTGCGCGACGCTGCTCAAAAGCGTAAGGGTGCGCTCACTTACGTAAGCAGCG
>Ga0306921_10000898_pt1 | contig 28027 bp, 28 predicted proteins | sample sta12Cox44000080_FD_203760 | JGI IMG/M metagenome (GOLD analysis project Ga0306921, IMG submission 203760) | Lab enrichment of tropical soil microbial communities from Luquillo Experimental Forest, Puerto Rico - statoxic.12C.oxic.44.000.080 (v2)... | ecosystem: Environmental > Terrestrial >... | reverse complement strand
TGCTTCGTAGGTCTCTTCGATCAGGTATGGCCTAAGGGAGGCTCGGGTCTGCTCGCGGTCCCAGGGGCACCCGCCTTCTGCTCGCAGACGGCCCATAAGGGAGAGCAGCGCTTCAAAGAGAGGGCCGGTGGAGTCAGCCATGGGCGATCCCGGAATCGCCAGGACATTATACATAGAGGGACGCGGCTCCTTGAAGGTGTCCGGGTCGCGTGCTAGGCTCTGCCCGCCTTCCATGAAGAGACTCCATGGCTGAGGACGAGACCTTCAAGGTCCGGGATCGTCGGAGGCGTGACGATGCTGACGACGAGGCGTCGCCCGCCCCGGCTCCCGAGTCGCCGCGCGCGGCCCCACCTGCGAGCCCGCCACGTATCGAGACCCCCGGACCACGGGTGGCGGGGCCGTCGGGTGGCGCGCCTTCGGAGGGCCTTGATCTCCGCGGGCTCTTCGTCATGCTCGCGAGTTCGGCTCTCGTGAATCTGGGCGAGGCAGCGGACCCGGGCACGGGTGAGCGCGTCCTCGATCTGGAGCAGGCGAAAGAAGCCATCGATCTACTCGCCTTGCTCAAGACCAAGACAAGCGGCAATCGCACCGAGCAGGAGAGTCATCTGCTCGAGGAGGTGCTGTACGATCTCCAGCTTCGCTTCGTGAACGCGGCGAGGCACGCCTCCGGCCGCTAGCGCGTCCGGATCACCAGCCGTTTGTCCTCGATCTCGACGTCTCGCACCGCGCCAGGCACCGCCCACCTGAGAAGACCGACGCCGGTGGGTCCCATCACGATGTAGATGGGCCAGGCACCCACGGGCTGCTTTCCCAGTGTGAACTCGGTCAGGGCTATGCGGGCCCTGCCTTGCTTCACTCCAGACTCGCCGGGATCCACCGTGATAGAGCCCCGCGCGGTGATCCAGATGGGTAGCTTGAGCTGAGTTGCCGGGAGCTGAGAGGCGAGCTGGGCGAATGGGGGCCCCTGAAGCAGGTTGCCGATCACCGTCCGCCCCTGAAGCACGAATTGCCCGGGGGTGAGCCTGAGCGCAAAGGGCTCGAACTTGATGCCCGAGGTTTCGACCAAGTGGCGTGCTACTAGGGCAGCGGTCTCACGCTCGCTTAGGAGGATAGCCTCCTCGCGGCTCGAGTGACTGGAGTCCCGGAGGGGGATCTCTGCGAGCTTGGCTCTGGCCGTGGCTGCATCGGCGCGATTCCACTCCTGAGGATCGAAGCGGGGGTCCTCGAAGATGTTTCCGGAGAGGAACAGGAAACCGCCGGCAACAATGGCTAAAAACATCAGACCTACGGTAAGGATCAGGCAGCCGAAGCACCCCAGCCTCATCGTGCTATGACCATAGCACCCGCCCTATATTTCAACCCTTTATAAAAGTTTTGCCTCTTCCTTGACAGCATTCGTATCAGCATATATAAGTATGTCAGGCTTAGATTCTGGGGTGCCCCTCGAGACACCCCGCAACTCAATCAAGGAGGACTTAGCGATGGCGGTGATGCATTGGCATGGGTTGGAGCCGTGGGCAGGGGTACGGGAGATCGGTGACATCCAGTCTGAGGTGAATCGCCTCTTCGACACGTTCTTCGGCCGCTCGACACAGGCGGGAATGCCCGAGCGTTCCTGGGCTCCATCCGCGGACATGTACGAGACGAAGGACGAACTGGTGATCAAGGTGGACCTCCCCGGAATGAGCGAGAAGGATGTGCAGGTCTCTATCACGGGAGACATGTTGAGTCTCAAGGGCCAGCGGCAGGACCCCGAGACCGTGAAGCCGGAGCACTACTTCCGTGGCGAGCGCTGGGCAGGACGCGTGGAGCGTGTCTTTCAGCTTCCGATCCCCGTGCAGGCCGACAACGTGAAGGCCAGCTACCGGGACGGCGTGCTGACGGTGACCCTTCCCAAGGTGGAGGCGGTCAAGCCCAAGGAGATCAAGATCGACGTGGCGTAACGCGGTCGACGGCGGCGGGGCGCCCCGCCCCGCCGCTCACGGGTCGCTGACGCGAGACTTTCCAACAGGAGATTGACGACATGGCGAAGGTGATTGGTATCGACCTCGGAACGACGAATTCCGTGGTGGCGGTAGTGGAGGGTGGTGATCCGACCGTCATCGCCAACCAGGAAGGCAGCCGCCTGACTCCCTCGGTGGTGGCGTTCACGAAGGAGGGAGAAACCCTGGTTGGTCAAGTGGCGAAGCGGCAGGCGATCACGAATCCGGAGAACACCATCTTCTCCATCAAGCGCTTCATGGGTCGGCGCTACGACGAGGTCCTGCAGGAGACCAAGCTCGTCCCCTACAAGGTCGTCAAGACCCAGAACGGCGCGGCTTCCATCGAGGTGAGGGGGAAGCAGTACGCGCCGCCGGAGATCTCCGCGCTCGTGCTGCGCAAGCTCAAGGAGGCGGCGGAGGCCTACCTGGGCGAGAAAGTGACCCAGGCCGTCATCACGGTGCCCGCTTACTTCAACGACAGCCAGCGGCAGGCGACCAAGGACGCGGGGACCATAGCCGGTCTCGAAGTCCTTCGCATCGTGAACGAGCCCACCGCCGCCGCCCTCGCTTACGGGCTCGACAAGAAGAAGGACGAGACGGTGGCCGTGTATGACTTGGGCGGCGGCACCTTCGATATCTCGATCCTCGAGATCGGTGAAGGCGTGGTCGAGGTCAAGGCGACGAACGGCGACACACATCTGGGCGGTGACGACTTCGACCAGAAGGTGATGGACTGGATCGCCGAGGAGTTCAAGCGGGAGCAGGGCATCGATCTGCGAAAGGATCGCATGGCCTTGCAGCGGCTCAAGGAGGCGGCGGAGAAGGCCAAGTGTGAGCTCTCCACCGTGGTGCAGACAGAGATCAATCTGCCCTTCATCACAGCGGATGCGAGCGGACCCAAGCACCTCGTGCTGACCCTGACCCGGGCCAAGCTCGAGTCGCTGGTGGCTGAGCTGATCGAGCGCAGCCTCGGGCCGTGTCGGGAGGCCATGCGCCAGGCCGGGGTCTCCGCGGGCGACCTCGACGAGGTCATCCTCGTGGGCGGTCAGACGCGCATGCCCAAGGTGCAGGACGAGGTGAAGAAGCTCTTCGGCAAGGATCCCAACAAGACGGTGAATCCCGACGAGGTGGTGGCGGTGGGGGCAGCGGTCCAGGCCGCCGTGCTCACCGGTGAGGTGAAGGATCTCCTCCTCCTCGACGTGACGCCGCTCTCCCTTGGCATTGAGACTCTCGGCGGGGTGATGACGCGGCTGATCGAGGCCAACACCACGATCCCCACGAAGAAGACGGAGACCTTCACCACGGCATCGGACAGCCAGCCTTCGGTGGAGGTGCACGTGCTCCAGGGTGAGCGGCCCATGGCGCGCGACAATCGCACGCTGGGTCGGTTCCATCTCGACGGCATCCCGCCCGCGCCGCGCGGCGTGCCGCAGGTCGAGGTGACCTTCGACATCGACGCCAACGGCATCCTCAACGTGTCGGCGAAGGACAAGGCGACGAACAAGCAGCAGAACATCACCATCACCGCCTCGTCCGGGCTGACCAAGGACGAGGTCGAGCGGATGAAGAAGGAAGCGGAAGCGCACGCAGCCGAGGACGCCAAGAACCGCGAGGCGATCGAGGCGAAGAACCAGTGCGACTCCCTCGTCTACACCACCGAGCGGACGCTCCGGGACAACGCGGACAAGATCTCGGCCGAGGACAAGCAGAGCATCGAGGCCGCCATGGCCGAGGCGAGGGACGCCCTCAAGGGCGACGACCTCGACCGGATCAAGCGGGCCCAAGAGGAGCTGACCCGCGCCTCCCACAAGCTCGCGGAGGCGATGTACCGGGAGGCGCAGAAGCAGGCCCAGCCCGGACAGCCTGGAGCTGACGGCGGAGGCGAGCAGGGCGGAGCGAAGGGCGATGTCATCGACGCCGAGTTCAAGGATCTCGGCGACAAGAAGTAGAGCGAGCACGGGGGACGGCGCCTCTGGGTGCCGTCCCCCGCGAGACCACCATGGCCCGTGACTACTACGCGGTTCTCGAGATCGGTGTCGGCGCGACGTCCACCCAGATCAGGCGAGCGTACCAGCGTCTCGCGCGGCGATACTCCCCCGACGTCAATCTCTGGGAGCACGACACGCAGTCTCTCTTTGAAGAGATCGTCGAAGCCTATCGCGTGCTGAGCGATCCGACGGCTCGCTCCGTCTACGACCGGCAAGCCAAACAGGGACCGCCGCGATCCGCGCGCGCGTCGACGGGGAACCGAGCCTCAGGACGTTGTGGCGACGACGCCAAGGTCGCCGTCGAGCTGTCATTTGTCCAGGCGGCCACTGGGACTTCCCTTGACGTGCCGTTCGACCGGTTCTCGCCATGCCCGACGTGCTCGGCGAGCGGCGTGCGGGCGGACGGCCAGTCCACGCGGTGCGATCACTGCGGGGGTACAGGTTCCGTGTGGCGCGACGCGGGCACCCAGGATACCTGCCCCGCGTGCCACGGCGCAGGGCAGCGCGTCAGCGATCCGTGTCCGGACTGCCGGGGCCGCGGCGTGACCTTGGGCCGCGCCACCGTGAGCGCGCTCATTCCCGCCGGTGTGGAGACGGGGGCACAGATCCGGCTGCCGGGCGAGGGCCATGCCGGGCCGTTCGGCGGTCCTCGCGGCGACCTCGTCGTGATCACCCGGGTGCAGGACGATCCTGGCTTCTCGCGCAAGGGGCATAACCTCTACACGGAGGCGCCGGTGACCATCGGTGAAGCCGTGCTCGGTGGCCGCGTTCCTGTGCGCACGCTGGAAGGCGTGGCCGAGCTCGTGGTGCCGCCGGGAACGCAGGGGGGGCAGGTCCTCCGTTTGCGCGGCCGAGGCATGCCGCGGCTGGCGGGCGACGGACGGGGCGACCTCTACATCACGGTGAAGGTCGAGATTCCCCGCGGCATCGATGCCAGGACCCAGGAGCTCTTCCGCGAGCTCGGACGACTCTTGCCGCGCCCGGAGGGCCGCGAGTGACCGACAAGGGCAAGCCACTGTACATGATCGGCGTGGTCGCCGACATGCTGAAGCTCCATCCGCAGACGCTCCGCATGTACGAGAAGAAGGGCCTGATCCGTCCTTCGCGCACGGAAGGCCAGACCCGGCGGTACTCCGCGGAAGACGTGGAAGAGATTGCGCGGGTGACCCGCCTCGCCCGAGACCTCGGAGTGAATCTCGCCGGCATCGAGATCATCCTAAAGATGAGGCGTCGGATGCTCGACATGCAGGCGCAGATCGAGAACCTCACGAGCTACGTGCGGACGGAGATGGGCGAAATGCCGGATCAGGTCCGCCGAGATCGCAGCGAAGCGCTGGTGCGGGCCGCCTCGAGTCAGTTGAAGCCCGTGGATCTGTTCTGAGCGGGCTCGGAAAGGACGGTCAATGGCCGAAGAGCTGAAGGCGGATGCCGCACAGCCAAGATTCCATACCGGTGTTCCCGAGATCGTCTCCGTGCTGCCCCTGCGGGACGCCGTGCTGTTCCCCCACGCCGTCATGCCGCTGGGCGCCGGGCGTGAGTCCTCCATTCGACTGATCGACGACGCCATGGGCGGCGAACGCGCCATCGGCACGTTCGGGCAGCTGGTGGCCTCGGTGGATGCGCCCCTGGAGGGAGACCTCCACCGTATCGGCACCTACGCGACGATCCATAAGGTCTTCAAGCAGCCGGACGGCTCGGTCCGCCTGGTGGTGCAGGGCACGACGCGAATTCGCCTTCTCGAGGTGGTCCAGACGCGCCCCTTCCTGCGGGCCCGCGTGGAGGAGGTGCGCGATATCATGCCCGCCCCTGGCGATCTGGAGGCGGAGGCGCTTGCCCGCAATGCCAAGACGCTCTTTCAAAAGATTGTGGAGCTGTCGCCGATTCTCCCCGACGAAGTGGCGGACGCCGTTACCAACCTCGGGCATCCCGGGCGAGTGGCCGACGCTATCGCCGCCTCCCTGCCATCGCTGACGAGCCAGGGGAAGCAGGAGCTCCTCGCCACTTCGGACGTCAAGGCTCGCCTCAGTCGCCTCATCACCATACTGACCAAGGAGCTGGAGGTGGCCGAGCTCGGCTCCCGCATCCAGTCTCAGGTCGAGTCCGAGGTCGGGAAGGGGCAGCGCGATTATTACCTCCGCGAACAGCTCAAGGCGATTCAGAAGGAGCTTGGCCAGACCGACGAGCGCACACAGGAGATCGACGAACTCCGTCGTGCCATCGAGGCCGCGGGCATGACGGAGGAGGCGCAGAAGGAAGCCCTGCGCGAGCTGGACCGACTGGCCAAGATGCCCCCTGCGGCCGCCGAGTACACGGTAGCCCGAACCTATCTCGAGTGGCTGATCGCCCTGCCCTGGAGCAAGGAGACGAAGGACGTCCTCGACCTGACCGAGGCGCGCCGCGTGCTCGACGAGGATCACTGGGGGCTCGAGAAGGTCAAGGATCGCATCCTCGAATACCTCGCTGTGAAGAGCATGCGGCCGAAGGGCAAGGACCCGATCCTCTGCTTCGTCGGTCCTCCCGGCGTGGGCAAGACCTCGCTCGGCCGATCCATCGCGCGGGCGCTGGGACGCAAGTTCCACCGCATCTCGCTCGGTGGCATGCGCGACGAGGCGGAGATCCGTGGCCATCGGCGGACGTACATCGGAGCCCTGCCCGGGCAGATCATCCAGGGGCTGCGGCGCGCGGAGTCGAGGAACCCCGTACTTATGCTGGACGAGATCGACAAGCTCGGCATGGACTTCCGGGGCGACCCCGCCTCCGCTCTCCTCGAGGTGCTGGATCCCGAGCAGAACGTGGCGTTCCGCGACCACTACGTGGACGTGCCATTCGATCTCTCGCGCGTGCTCTTCATCACCACGGCGAACCTCCTCGACACCGTGCCGCCCCCCCTGCGGGATCGGATGGAGATCATCGAGCTCCCCGGCTATACCGAGGAGGAGAAGGTGCGGATCGCCGGCGCCCACCTCGTGCCCAAGCAGGTCAAGGACCACGGCCTCGTGGAGGGCGAGCACATCCGCTGGACCGATGCTGCCTTGTCGCGGCTCGTGCGTCACTACACGCGCGAGGCGGGCCTGCGTAGCCTGGAGCGCGAGATTGCCGCGATCTCCCGCAAGATCGCCAAGCGCCGCGTGGAAGGGGAGGCGGAGCTCGTCGAGGTGACACCTGAGCTCGTGGCCGAACTCCTGGGCTCGCCGCGCTTCCTCGTCGAGGAGCTGGAGGAGCGCACCCGCGTGCCCGGGGTTGCCGTTGGCCTCGCGTGGACGCCGGCGGGCGGTGACATTCTCTTCATCGAGGCCACGCGCATGAAGGGGAGCAAGACCCTGACGCTCACGGGGCAGCTCGGTGACGTGATGAAGGAATCGGCCCAGGCGGCCCTGTCATGGGTGCGGACCCACGCGGCCGATCTCGGCATCCGCACCGATTTCTGGGACAGCTTGGACATCCACGTGCACATTCCCGCCGGCGCCATCCCCAAGGACGGGCCATCGGCGGGCGTGACCATGGTCACCGCGCTGGCCTCGCTGATGGGGCAGCGGCCCGTGAAGCCGCGGCTCGCTATGACGGGGGAGATTACGCTCTCCGGCCGGGTGCTTGCCGTGGGCGGTATCAAGGAAAAGGTGCTCGCGGCGCGGCGCGCGGGGGTGACCACGGTGATCCTGCCTCGACGCAACGAGCGGAACCTGATCGAGGACGTGCCCAAGGCGCTCCGGGAGAGCATGACCTTCCACCTGGTCGACTCGATAGACGAGGTCCTCGACATCGCGCTGGAAGACGCGCTGCCGCGAGCGGGCCGGATCAAAGGAGCGTTGCTGACCTCGCGAAACTAGCCAACTCCTTGGCCTAGAAGGAAAAACGGCTGCCGGAATCGGTAGCCGTTTTCGTTTTGAGGTGCGGCGGGTCTTTCGCTATGTTCGTGTCAGAGTGCTCTGGCTCTCCGTCCTCGGCTTCCTGGCTGTTGTCACGACCGTCAGTCCACCGGCCCTGGCCTCTTCACTGTATCGCCGCGTGGACGACGAGGGCGTGACCCATTTCACCAACGCGCCGACGGACCCGCGCTTCAAGCGGGTGGGCGGGCTGTCGGGCACGGCCCAGGGTTGGCTCCGGCTGCCGGAGGTCGTCCGGACGCGCTACAGCGAGGAGATTCGAGAAATCGCCGGCCGGCACGGCGTGGACGCTGATCTCGTCGAGGCGGTGATTCGCGCGGAGTCGGCCTTCAATCCGCGCGCCGTGTCGAACAAGGGCGCCCAGGGCCTGATGCAGCTCATGCCCCGCACCGCCTCCGCTCTCGGGGTGCGCAACGCCTTCGATCCATACCAGAACATCGAGGGCGGCGTGCGCCATCTGCGTTATCTGCTCGACCGCTATCCGGGCAACGTCCCTCTCGCCCTGGCCGCCTACAATGCGGGCGAGAAGGCGGTGGACTACTACCACGGCATTCCTCCCTTCGCGGAGACGACGCAGTACGTGCAGAAGATCCTCGGCCAGAGCCCGTCCCTGGGCAGCGGCGGGAGGTCGACGGTGATCTACCGATACATCGAGCGGGACGGTACGATGACCATCACCAACGTGCCCCGCGGTAGCGCCATCAGCTTCCGCTAGGCGTTCTTACCCGCTACTGGCGCTTCCACACGAGGTTGAGGAAGCGGTCCAGCCAGCCCTCTGCCACGAATCGCTCAACGGCCTCGCGCGTGGCGTCCTCGTCCATGCCCCAGAGGGCCGCACGCTTGCCCGGCTCTTCGCTCATCTGGATGAACACCCGCTCGTCGCGGGTGAAGGCCACGGGTAGCTCCTCGTAGATCTGGGCAGCGAAGGCGTTGACGCCAGGGCCGCCCACCGCGATGGCGGGGAAGAGCTCGGCCATCTCCTGGTTGACCATCCACATGTCCGTCACCACCACCGCGCCCCGCCCCTCCGCGCCCTGGCTGCGCGCGACAATGGCGCGCTTGAGGTCGTAGGCGAGGGGCCGGTCCTGGTCCTCGGGAAGGATGCCGTAGCCCACCGCGATGAGGACGGTGGAGCGCACGTCGAAGTAGCGAGGCATCAGCGTATGAGGCGGGCGATCTCCCGGAACTCCTCCGTGTCGGCCTTGCCGAGGAGCTGGAAAACCAGCGTCTCGGTGGCGCTCACCACCGCGCCCGCCTGACGCAGCTGCTCCGTGCTGAGGCGCCAGTTGGCCTGAGTGCGCGAGGTGACAGCATCGGCCCCCACGTGCACCGCCATGCTCTCCCCGAGCAGATCGAGGGCGGAGAGGAGCACGCAGACGTGCGCCTCGATGCCGGCGAGGATGACCTGGCGCGTGCCTGTTGCCTTGAGACGCGCCCGCACCTCTTCCACCCGCCAGCAGGAGAAGTTCACTTTGGGCACGGGCTGCACCTCTGGCCCGAGGGTGTCCCGGAGCTCTGGCAGGGTGTGGCCGAGACCCTTGGGATACTGCTCGGTGGCGACCACAGGCAGGCCGAGACGGCGGGCCGTCGTGACGAGGATCTTGATGTTGCGCATCACCTCTTCGCGATGATCGGCGTCCATGGCGGGGAAGAGGCGCTCCTGGACGTCCACGATCAGGAGGGTCGTACCTTGACGGGGAAGGACCATGGGATGTGTCGCCGACATGCGAAGTCTCCTTGGGGAAGGATCAGAGGCAGCGGTCGAGGCCGCGATACTGCACCGCCTCGGACACGTGCTCCGCGGCTATCCTCTCACATCCCTCCAGGTCAGCGATAGTGCGGGCGACCTTGAGGACGCGGTCGTGACCGCGCGCGGAAAGGCCCAAGCGGCTCACCGCCTCCTGGAGGAGCCGGGCGCCCTCGGGCGGAGGCGCGCAGAAGCGGCGCACCTGGCGTCCGCTCATTCGAGCGTTCACGCGTGCTCCGGAGCCGGCCAGGCGCGCGCTCTGTCGCTGACGCGCCGCCTCGACCCGAGTGCGGATCGCCGCCGAGGGCTCGCCTCCTCCCCCCGAGAGATCGGCATAGGGCACGGCGGGCACCTCGAGGTGGAGATCGATCCGGTCGAGGAGCGGGCGCGAGAGCCGGGCGAGGTACTGCTGCCGTTCCCCCGGCGAGCAGATGCAGGCATCCAGGGAGGAGCAGCCGCGGCGACAAGGATTGGCGGCGCCTACGAGCTGGAAGCGAGCGGGAAAGGCCGCACGGCCCGCCGCTCTCGACACGACCACCGTGCCGTCCTCGAGGGGCTGGCGCAGCGAATCGAGGACGCGCACGGAGAACTCGGGTAGCTCGTCCAAGAAGAGCACGCCAAGGTGGGCCAGGCTCACCTCGCCGGGATGCGGCACGCTTCCTCCTCCGATGAGCCCGGCTCCTGAGATGGTGTGATGAGGCGCGCGGAACGGCCGTTCCCGCACCAGCCCGTGCCCAGCCGCGAGCAGCCCCATCACGCTCCACAGCGTGGTCACCTCGATGGCTTCCTCCAACGCGAGCGGCGGGAGGATGCTGCTGAGCCGTCGAGCGAGCATGGTCTTGCCGGATCCGGGAGGCCCCACCATGATCAGGTTGTGACCTCCCGCCGCTGCGATCTCGAGGGCGCGCTTTGCCCAGAGATGGCCGCGCACGTCGGCGAGATCCAACGCCTCGTCCGTGCTCGGGGCGCCGCCTAGCGATCCGGGTCGGTGCGCGGCGATCCGGCGCTCCCCATTCAGGTACTCGAGGGCCTCGTGGAGCGTGCCCAGGGGAATCACGGCAACGCCGCCCACCACCGCCGCCTCCTCGGCGTTACCCGCGGGCACGAGGAGGCGATGAACGCCGCGCCGTCGACAGTGGAGCGCGATCGGCAACACCCCGCGCACGGGCTGGATGCGGCCGTCGAGAGAAAGCTCGCCGAGCACGGCCATGTGCTCGAGTCGCTCCGGCTTGAGCGTCTCTGTGGCGACGAGTATTCCCAAAGCCATGGGTAGGTCGAAGGCTGTGCCGACCTTTCGGACCTCGGCGGGCGCCAGGTTCACAGTGATCCGGTCCATGGGGAACTCGAGGCCGGCGTTGCGGATGGCCGCACGGACGCGATCGCGGCTCTCGCGCACCGCGGAATCGGGAAGACCGACGGTGGTGAAGGAGGGTAAGCCCGGCGCGACGTCGACTTCCACGAAGACGTCGTCGGCCTCCACGCCGAAGACGGTGGCCGACCGCACGCGCGCCAACATGAGGCGAGTGTCGGGACGAAGTGCGAAACCGTCAACGCCTCAGATCGGATACAGCCCAATTTTAAGACCTGGAATTGTTGTAGAAGTGTCTTCCTGATGTTCGGTGGTTGGGCCGGGGTCGCGGATGGTTGCCTCTGGTATCGTGGCGTCGAGCCGGTCCACCGCCCGGCGATCCCCCGGGGGAGCAGGTGGCCACAGGCTCGCGACTCCACTGATCGCTGACGGCGATGGTGCTGCAGCCTTACTTCGACACGCGGTAGAGCTCCTCGGCGTAACCCTCTCGAAGCCAGTACTTCTTGCGAGAAAGCCGTCGATAGCCTACATCGCCCTTCAGCATCGCTGAGAGATTCAACTGCTTTTCCGTTTCAGTCATATCGGACTGAGCCTCGTGATTGATGGACAGGAATAGAGCGCGCGTGGTCCGCCGAATCTCCTTCAGAAACAGCCCAACTAAGCCCGCATCGATTTCGGGGAATGAGTCTTGATTGAGAGAAAGGTCGAAAGCGTCCGCCGCCACGTCGCGGCATGTCCAGAATGGCATCACTTTCACTGTGTCGTTGCGTGGTGTCTCACCGAACAACGTTACGGCATTCGATCCCAAGGCGTTGATGAGGAAGTGGCCAGCAAAAATGTTCGTGATAGGCAGATCAAATAGCGTGTAGTCGTTGATGCCCATGCGTCGCGCATAGAAGGCAACCGCTCCCAGGCCGCCGCCGTACTCGGCAACGGCGGCGGCCTCCGGCACAAGGGCTGAGAGGATGTGCGCGGTGTAGATCGCGTTCAAGTGGCGGTAGTGGAAGACGCCGTGGTCTGTTCTTATCCCAACGACGAATACCGCACCCTCTGGTGGCGAAATGGACACACCGAGCTCCTGCTCAATGCCCGAAATCACCTTGTCAACATCCGTGTAAATGTTCTCACCCCAGCGACCGTGCTCGGGATGTTCTATCGGCAACGCGCCAACGGCTTCTGCCAAGCAAACCAGTTTTTCGAGGTAAATCAGGGCAGAGCGAGACTCGCTCGCTGAGCCGATGTAGCCATCAAGCGCAAAGGTCAGGCCACCAAACCACGTGTACTGCTCGCCGAATCTGAGCAGGTAGCTGGCGAGGCGAGACGCGTCGTCGGCTGCCAAGATGTCTAGCAGCTCCCCGAGCTCTCTCCGGACAAGGTTCGTCCAGAGATCCTCTTTCTCGCGGGCCAGCAGCGCTTTCGGCTCCTTGGACGACGCGAGCTTGTAGGCGTCCAACAGGCGGCGCGCTTGACCCTGCCTCTCCGGCCGATCAACCGCTGGGACTCGTGTCAGTTCAACTGGAGGCAGGCCTTTGACGAAGGGGCGCGGTGCAACGAAGTCTTGGCGACCATTCGCGGCCGCCTTTCGTTCCGCAAGCAGTCGATCAAGATCCCCGGGCTTCACGAGTTGGTAGCCAGCGCCTCTCAGCGCTTTCCCGATGAATCTCCTTATCGATTCCATGATCTCCTAGCTTTCAGTTCGTGAATGTGTAGGAAAGTTGACAGCATGCGGTTGAGGGAGCGTACGCAACATTAGCACGCTGTCGGCGCCTTTCGGGGGCCGGCGGCCCTCTGACGTAATCTGCCAGACTCGGACGCCGCCCCAGGAGCCAGCCCTAGGCGCTAATGCTACAGTGCTTCGTCGTGCCCATCACGCTGATCAAGCAGCACTGCGCAATCACGTAGAGCGGCTGGTGTGTCGGTCTCGCCACCTGCGACGGTAACGTGACTTGACACGAGTGCCGTCTCGGCACATCGCCGCGTCGATCCCCTGTGGTCGCGGCGCCGGGATGGAGTGTGATCGTAGGACCGCCGCGTCGTTGCGCACCTCTCATTCACCCCCTGAAAAGGAGCGCATTGTGAAGCGGACGATTGGGCTCTCGACCATGCTCGCCACAGGATTGTTGACGGCTGTTGTGGCTTCCGCCAGCGCCCAGGAGTTCGCGACGCGGCTGAGCGGGTATCAGGAGACTCCGCTGACCATCAACAGCAATGGAAGCGGCGGGTTCACGGCCAAGGTGGTCCCCAGATCGGATACAGTGAAGTGCTCAACCGACCCATCGACCACACTTCTGCTACTCTCCGCGGAGCCGAGGACTCGTGTGGATCAGGATGATCGAACCGGACGACCATTTGGAATGCGGCGGGCAACGAGTCTTCTCCAGAACGGGGCACGGGAGTCGTGCCTGTCAGTGGGTGTAGGGTAGCCGCGTGGACATCGAGGCCCTGAGGCGGGATGCTGGGCTGCCGCTGCCCGTCCATGCGCGCCCGGGCGACGCCGGCCTCGACCTCCGCGCCTCGGAGCGCGCGCGCCTCGAGCCGGGCGAGCGGCGCCTCGTGCCCACCGGCCTCGCCGTGGCCATTCCGCCGGGCTACGCGGGGCTCGTGCTCCCACGCTCGGGTCTCGCCATGCAGAAGGGAGTCACCGTGCTCAACGCCCCCGGCCTCATCGACTCCGGCTATCGCGGCGAGCTCAAGGTGCTCTTGATCAACCACGGGGCCGAGCCCGTCGAGCTTGCGCGAGGGGAGCGCATCGCTCAGCTCGTGGTGCAGCCGGTGGCCGACGTGAAGCTGGTGGAGGTGGACCGCCTTCCCGAGTCGGAGCGCGGGATGGGAGGCTTTGGCAGTACCGGCGCCTGAGCGTCTACTGATTCAGCCAACGCTTGGCGAAGCCGAGTAGCCCCTGGGGCATGAAGATGACCATGGCGGTGAAGATGATGCCGACGGGGATGAGGTAGTACTCGGTGAAGTAGCGCGAGAACCCCTCGCGCAAGAGCAGGAAGAAGGCCGCGCCCGCTAGGGGACCCACCAGCGTGCCCACGCCGCCCATGACGTTGAAGATCACCACCTCGCCCGAGACGAGGAAGAAGACGAAGTCTGGTGCGGCGAATTTGTTCTGGATCGCGTAGAGCACGCCCGCCAGGCCCGCGAAGATCCCGGAGAGCATGACGGCCACGATCTTGTAGCGCTCGATGGAGTAGCCGATGGCGCGGGCCCGTGGCTCGTTCTCGCGGATGGCCTGGAGCACCATGCCGAAAGGCGACTGGGTCACCCGCCGAAGCATGAGAAAGGAGATGGTCACCACCGCCAGCACGAACCAGTGGAGCGTCACCGGCGTGAACCGGGCCGACCAGATTCCGGGAATAGAGAGCAGCGGCTGGCTGAAGGCGAGGCCATTCTCGCCGCCCGTCACCTCCGTCCACGTGAAGATGACGACGTAGAAGATTTGCGAGAAGACGAGGGTGGTGATGGAGAAGTAGATTTCCCGGAGGCGCGTGGCGAAAAGCGCGACGAAGGTCGCCACCGCGGCGGCGCCGGCCAGCCCGTAGAGGAGCGCGATCCAGAGGTTGGGCGGCTTGACGGTGAGGAGGGCGGCGGCCGCACAGTACATGCCGAGCCCGAAGAAGACCGAGTGGCCGAAGGAGATGATGCCGGTGTAGCCGATGAGGATGTCCGAGGACATGGCGAGGAGGCCCCAGATCAGGATCTCCGTGACGAAGCGGCGCCAGAACTCGGGCAGCACCAAGGGTGCCACGATCAGCAGGGCCAGGATGATACAGAAGCCGGTCCAGTAGGCGGTGGCGGAGCGCCGCATGGTTATTTCGGGGTGGGGACGAAGAGCCCGGTGGGCCGGAAGAGCAGCGTGAGGATCAGGGCGATGAACGAGACGATCACGGCCTGGGCCGGGCTCACGATGAGGGCGGCATACGCCTCGAGCAGGCTGATGAAGATGGACGCCAGAATCGAGCCGCCCAGATTGCCCATGCCGCCGACCACCACCACGATGAAGGCGCGCAAGGTGAAGTCGAGACCGATGTTTTGGGTCACCCCACCGAGTGGACCGAAGAGGACCCCGGACGCGGCGGCCATCCCGGCGCCGATGGCGAAGACCGTGGTGTGCACGAGGGGCACAGGAATGCCCATGGCTTGGGCCATGACGCGGTCCTGGGTGGTGGCGCGGATCCAGATGCCGTACTTGCCGTAGCGCAGGAAAAGGTAGAGGGCGCCGATGATGGCCGCGGCGAGCACGGCGGTGAGGAGCCGATACCACGGGTACTGCAGGTAGAACAAGCTGAAGTTGCCCGTTATCGGTTCCTGGATTCGGCGGGCCGACGGCCCCCACTGCCAGATGGCGTACTTTTGCAGCACGAGCGAGATGCCGAAGGTGGCGAGGATGGTGGTGAGGGGATCGCGCCCGATGAGTGGCCGGAGGGTGGTGGCCTGGAGCACCGCTCCGAACACCGCGATGACCACGGCGGCGACGAGGAGGGCGAGCCAGAAGTTCCCGGTGGCCGCGATCGTAATGGCGCCCACAAATCCGCCCAGCATGACGAGGTCACCGTGGGCGAAGTTCACCACGTCCATGATGCCGAAGATCAGGGTCAGGCCGGAGGCCACGAGGGCCAGGATCATCCCGTTGACGATGCCATTGATCGTCTGGATGAGAATCTGCTCGAGGGGAATGGCCACGCGCTAGATTCCCAGGTACTGGTGGATGACCGCGTGGTTGGCGCGGAGGTCGGCGGCGGGTGCGTGGTGTCGCACCACACCTTTTTCCATGATGTAGACGCGGCTCGAGGCTTCGAGGGTGAGCGGGACGTTCTGCTCGACGAGGAGGATGGCCACCCCCTCGCGATGCAGCACCCGGATGATCTCCGAGATCTGGCCAACCATGCGCGGCATGAGACCTTCCGTTGGCTCGTCGAGGAGGATGATCTTGGGCTCCAGCATCATGGCTCGCGCAATGGCCAGCATCTGCTGCTCACCGCCCGACAGGGTACCCCCGGCTTGGTTCTGCCGCTCCGCGAGCACAGGGAATGACGCGTAGATCTTGTCGAGCATCGTTTTCCGCTTGGCCTCGGTGACGCCGGCGCGATCCAGCCCCGTCCGGAGGTTTTCCATCACGGTAAGCAGGCGGAAGATGCGCCGCTCCTCCGGGACCCAGGCGATACCGAGGTGAGCGAGGTGATGCGGCGCCATGCCGCCGATCGACCGGCCCTCGAAGGTGACCGCGCCCTGTGCGGGACGCACGAGCCCCATCACCGTCTTGAGGGTGGTGGTCTTGCCGACGCCGTTGCGCCCGAGCAGTCCCACCACTTCCCCGGCCTTCACCTCGATGGAGACCCCGTGGAGGATGTGGGATTTGCCGTAGTAGGTGTGGACGCCGTCGAGGGTGAGCATCAGGTCTTGAGGTAGACCTCCTGCACCCGGGGGTTGGCCTGGATCTGCGCCGGTGTGCCCTCCGCCAGCACCTCGCCGTAGTGGAGCACGGTGATGCTGTTGGCGAGCCCCATCACCACTTCCATGTCGTGCTCCACGATCACGATGGTCAGGTTCTTGGCGATTCGCCGCACGAGCTCGACGGTAGCGAGGGTCTCGGTCACGCTCATCCCCGCCGTCGGCTCGTCGAGGCAGAGGAGTTCCGGCTCCGTGGCGAGCGCGATGCCGATCTCGAGATTGCGCTGCGCGCCGTGGGAGAGGTTGGCGGCTAGCTCGTCTTCGTCGCTCCGGAGTCCCACGGCATCCAACACCGCGCGGGCCCGGTCCATCAGCTCGGGGAAGGCATAGCGATGGCGCAGCATGTTCCAGGCGTGGTGCCGCGACTGCACGGCCACGCGCACGTTCTCCAGCACGGTGGCGCCGGGCAGGATGTTGGTGATCTGGTACGAGCGGGCGAGGCCCTTGTGGGAGATCTGGTTGGGGGGCAGCCCCGCCACGTCCTCGTCGTTCAAAAAGATGTGGCCCGAGGTGGGCCGCAGCACACCGGTGAGGCAGTTGAAGAAGGTGGACTTGCCGGCACCGTTGGGGCCGATGATGGCCCGGATCTCGCCGCGGGCCACGGACAGGCTGACGTTGTTCACGGCGGTCAGCCCGCCGAACCGCATGGTCAGCCCTTCGGTGCGAAGGATGGGGCGGGAGGCGGGGCCCCGGCCTTCCTCCCTGCGGAGGTTGGCCGGGGCCGGCGTCTCGGGTGAACCGTCAGCCACTTAGGCGAAGGTGCAGCCGGGCGGGAAGATCGTCTTCTCCTTCGGTACGACCTCGAGGATCTTGTGCTTGCCGTTGGCGATGGTGAACACGAACTCGCGCAGGAAAGCCTGGTGATCTTCCTTGCGGAGGGTCTTGTCGCCCTGCGGGAAGTCGTCGCCCTCCTTCACCTCCAGCCCCTCGAGGGCGGCGATGAGCTTGGGCGTGTCCTGCCGGCCCTGGAAGCCGGACTTCTGCATGCCGATCTTGAGGAAGTTCATGGCCTCGAAGTTCGACTGGACGTAGCGGTCAGGCAGCGGCCCCGACGGGTCGATCTGCTTCAGCCGCAACACCGCCTCGTCGAAGAACTTCTTGTGCGCGGGCGTGTTCAGCGGGCCCTCGAGGACGGGCAGGTAGCGGTTGATGCCCACGAAGCCTTCGATCTTGGCGCCGAGGCCGGGCAGGTTGGTCGACTCCGCGATGGCGCCGTCGCCCGCCCACTTGTACTTCTTCGTCATGCCGAGGTCGTACGCCTGATTCCCGATGGTCACGCCGTCCTTGCCGAAGAAGATGCCGAAGAAGCCGTCGAAATTGCCCGTGATCTTCGAGAGGAAGGCCGTCATGTCGGCGGTGCCGAGGGGAATGCCGGTGGTGCCCACGACCTCGCCGCCCGCCTTCTTGATCTGCTCCGCGTAGGCATCCTTGGTCGACTGTCCCCAGGAGTAGTCGGCGTAGGCGAGATGCCACTTCTTGCCCATCTTCCCCACCAGGTGGGGCGCGAAGGCTACGGCCTGCGCCGGCGCGTAGTCGAAAGGTCGGAAGGTGTACCGGCTGCAGTTCTTCGTGGTGATCGTGGTGTCGAGGCAGACCCCGATCATGTTCAGGATCTTGTGCTCGTCCCACACGGGCATGCAGGCCAGGCACACGTTGGAGAGGAACCCGCCCTCGTGCACGTCGATCTTGTCCTCGACGGCAAGCTTCTCGGCCTTGCGTCGCCCCACGTCCGGTTTCGACTCGTAGTCGGCGATGATCAGCTCGATGGGCCGGCCGTTGATGCCGCCACTCTTGTTGATCTGATCCACCGCCATCTGGGTGCCCACCAGCGCCGTCTTCCCGCCGGCCGCCGCGACACCCGACAGGGGCTGCATGGTGCCGACCTTGTACGCCTTGGCCTGACCAAACGCGCTCCGCCACCACGCCGGCACCGCCACGGTGGCGCCGAGGGCGCCCGCGGCGGCCGCGCCGAAGCCGAGGAAGCGGCGGCGACTGGTCTTTCCGCTGTACCAGAATGATTCAGCTTGGGTCCACTGCTCATCTTGCCAACGCTCTGCCATGGGTTCAACCCTCCTTGCGGGCATTGGGGTTGTTGCTGGCCACGGCCTCGAGGGCCGCGTTGAAGGCTTGGACGGTCCGCTGGATGTCTTCTTCAGTGTGGGCGAGCGACACGTAGAACTTCTGGGCGGCCTTGACGACGCCACGCTCGAGAAGCGCGCGAGTGAAGACGGCGTGGCGCGTGCGGTCCGCGGTTAGAGTAGCCCGGTAGTCGGTGATGGGGCGATCGGTGAAGTAGATCTCGAACACGGGTGCCTCTCCCGCCACCTGGGCGGCGACGCCGGCCGCGCGCGCCGCTTCCTGGAGCGCCGCCTTCACCCGGCCGCCCGTCTCGAAGAGTCGCGCGTAGGTGCCCGGCTTGCGCAGCTCGGCGAGGGTGGCGAGGCCGGCCGCCGCCCCCACCGGATTGCCGTTGAGGGTGCCCGCCTGCTGAACGAAGTCACCCGTCTCCTCCATGGCCGGAGCGAGATGTCGCATGATTTCCTCGCGTCCCACCACCGCGGCGAGGGGAAAGCCACCGCCGATGATCTTGCCGAGGGCGGCGAGGTCCGGCACGACTCCGTAGTACTCCTGGGCGCCGCCGTAGGCGAACCGGAAGCCCGTCACGATCTCGTCGAAGATCAGCGGCACGCCGAAGCGTCGCGTGAGCTCACGCACGCCGGCAAGGAAGGCGCGGTCGGGCACGATCAGGCGCTGGAAGGGCTCCATGATGACGGCGGCCAGGCTCTCGTGATGCGCGGCGAGAATGGCCTCCGTCTCCGCCAGGTCGTTGAAGGGAGCAACGAGCACCTCGTCGCCGATCGCGTGGGGAATGCCCGCGGAGTCCGGGGTTGGAGCCGGAAAGGCCTTGGGCGCGCGCGGGCCCACGCTCATGAGCGAGTAGTCGTGGGTGCCGTGGAACCCGCCCTCGAACTTCAGGACGCGGTCGCGCTTACGGAAGGCCCGCGCCACGCGGAGCGCGAAGAAGGTCGCCTCGCTTCCCGAGGAAGTGTAGCGGAGCTGCTCCGCGCAGGGGACGGCGCGGCAGATTTCCTCCGCGAGGGCGATCGCCGGCTCGGAGAGCTGGAAGTAGGTCGTGCCCTTGCCCAGCTGCGCCTCCACCGCGGCCATGACGGCGGGATGGGCATGCCCCAGCACCATGGGCCCGCTGCCCAAGATGTAGTCGATGTACTCGCGCCCGGAGAAGTCATGGAGATGTGCGCTTCGGGCTTCCTTGACCACGAACTGGAGGTCGTCGGGGGCATAGTAGCCGCCGAGTACGCCACCCGGAAAGCGGCGGAGAGCGGTCCGGAGGAGGTCGCCTTCGTGGGAGCTGCGGGCCGTCAAGGGGCTCTGCGACGCCATCGGGTGGCCCATCTTATACCGTAAAGACGCGGGAAACCGCAACCCGGGCGGCTGCGACGGCGCCGAGGCATCTCGGCGCGCGCCCACGAAAATCTACGCGCTGAGACCCGCCGCGCGAAGAGCGAGACGGATGCGGTGACGCTCGTCATCCGATACCGGCGTGAGGGGCGGGCGGACGTGTGCGGCAGGGATGCGGCCGAGGAGGGCCAGCGCCTCCTTCATCCGGTTGTGCATGTCCACGAACGGCGGCGCGTAGAACACGTTGACGAGCGGAACGAGCCGCTCGTTGATGCGATGGGCCTCCGCGAGGTTCCCGGCGGTGACGGCGGCGTAGAGCGCTGCCTGCAGATCGGCGGCCACGCTCCCCATGCCGGAGATGCAGCCGTCGGAGCCGAGGAGGAAGGTCGCCATGAGCGACATGGTGAAGGATGAGAGCATGGCCACTGGGCGTCCCGAGGCGCGCAGAGCGCGGAGATTCTTCTCGTAGGCCACGATGTCGTTGGACCAATCCTTCACTCCGACCACGCTGGGGATCTTGCAGAGCTCGCTCAGGGTCTCGGGGCTGTAGCCGAGGCCGGACACGGGCGGGTACTCGAAGACGATCAGCGGCAGATCGATGGCGTCGGCGAGCACCGAGAAGTGCCGCAGCACCATGTCCGGCTTCACCTGCGCACCCCACATGAAAATGGTGGGCGGGAAGACGAGGAGGCCCTGGGCGCCCGCCGCCTTTGCGTCGCGGGCGAAGGTGATCGCCTCCTGCGTGCCGTCCGCGTAGACACCAGCGATGATGGGCAGGCGGTCTCCCACTTCCTCGAGAGCGAGGGCGAGCGCGCGCTGTCGCTCCTCGCGCGAGAGCGACGACACTTCCGCGGCGTGGCCGTTGGCCACGATGCCGGTGACGCCCTTCGTGTCGGCAAGGCAGCGCAGGTGCTGCTTGTAGGCGGGCACGTCGATCTGCAAATCGGCGGTGAAGGGAATGAGGTTCGCGGGGATGCAGCCGGAGAAGCGGAGGCCGTGACTCATGCTCATGACGCTACCACAGTCCGGAGGGCGTGGGCTACCACCGCGCCATCTCCTCCGCGACTTGCTTGGCGGTGAGCACGCGGGCGTAGGCGCGCCGGATCACGTCGAGCGCCGCGTGCTGAATCTCGGGGCTGAGGGTGGCCGTAGCGTCCTCCACCACCGTCATGCGGTATTCGCGATTCATGCCGCCCACCACGGTGGCGAGCACGCAGATGTCCGTCATGGTCCCCGTGAGCACCAGGTGGGTCATCCCTCGCGCGCGGAGGGCGTGATCGAGCGGCGTGCCGTTGAAGCCGTCGTAGTAGTGCTTGGTCACCACGAGTTCGTCCGGGTGCGGGGCGAGCTCGGGCACCACTTGGACATTGGCCTCGCCCAGGAGACACGAGGAGGAGGGGCGCCCGAACCCACGCGAGGTGCCCGCAGGGGCGCGCCGATGCTCCGGATGCAGGTGGCCGATGAGCAGAGGCAGCGTCTCGGCGTACGTGAACTCGGTGTAGACGACGGGGAGGCCGTGGCTGCGGAAGAGAGCGAGGAGGGACTGGATCTGCGGCACGATGTCGCGTGCGGCCGGAACTTCCATGGCCTCGCCGGGATCGAGGAAGGCGCGCTGCATGTCGACGACGAGCAGGGCGGTGCTTGCTGGAGCGAGCTTTAGCGTGGCTTCGAAAGCTTCGGCGCGGTCCATGATCAACTCAGCTCTCGGTGATTCTTCCCGCGTTCGCTCGGGTCAGCTTCGATCCATCTACTCGGTTCTCGGCTCGCCTTCGGCTGCGCCTCGAACGATCTACTTGGCTCTCTCCTCGAGCGGTTCGCCCCGTCCGTGCCGGATTCGATCCATCAATTCAGTTTTTACTGACTCTTCAAACGGGTCGCCCGCTCTTTACCGTTTTCGTACCATGTACTCAGCTCTCGGCTCGCCTTCGGCTCACCTCGAACAATCTATTTGGCTCTCTATAACATTTCGAGCGGTTCGCCCCGTCCGTGCCGGATTCGATCCATCAATTCAGTTTTTACTGACTCTTCAAACGGGTCGCCCGCTCTTTACCGTTTTCGTACCATCAACTCAGCTCTCGGCTCGCCTTCGGCTCACCTCGAACTACCACGCCCCCACCGAAAAGGCGTTGGGGATGTGGCGGATGGCTTTGACCCCGCCCTCGTCGTTGACGACGACGGCGACCACGTCGAAGCGGCACGGCTGCTCGCGGAGCCGCTTCGAGCGCAGGTAGCTCTGGGCGAGCTTGCCGAGCTTGTTCTGCTTCCGCGTGTGGACGGACGCCTGGGGCGGCGGCGCGTTCTCCAGATCGCGTCGGGTCTTGACCTCGACGAAGACGAGGGTTTTGCCCTCCTTCGCCACCAGGTCGATCTCGCCCATGCGCGTCCGGACGTTCTTCTCCAGGATGGCGTACCCGCAACGGGACAGGAAGCGGGCCGCCTCGTCCTCCCCTCTGATGCCTGCGAGCTTTCGTGTGTCAGCCGGCACGGTTCACTCCTCGTCCGCAATGATGGAAAACAGGTCCTGCTGTACGATCACTCCACTGAACGTCCGACGGTGTAGCGGACAGGGGCCATGCATCATCAGCGCGGCCAGATGCTCGAGGGTCGCGTAGCCCTTGTGACGGCCGAAGCCGTACGCCGGGTACTCGCGATCCGCGTCCGCCATCATCCTGTCCCTCGTCACCTTCGCGATGATCGAGGCAGCCGCCACCGTGGCCGACCGCCGATCTCCCTCGACCAGATTGCGCTGGGGACAGCGCAGCCCGTCCAGCGCCACGAAGTCCGTCAGCACCAGCTCCGGCTCCAAACCGAGCGCGCCGAGCGCTATCCCCATGGCTCGCCGAGTCGCCTGGAGGATGTTCACCCGGTCGATCGTGGGCGCGTCCACCAACCCCACCCCGATCCCCAGCGCGCGCGCCCGGATGACCTCGTACAACTCCTCGCGTCGCTCCGGCTCCAGCCGCTTCGAGTCGTCCACGCCCCTGATCCGCGTCCCCGGCGGTAGCACCACGGCCGCCGCCACCACGGGCCCCGCCAGCGGCCCGCGCCCTGCCTCATCCAACCCCGCGACGATACCTAGACCTTGCCGCCACGCTGCGCGCTCGAAGCGGTACGCCGCGGGTGACGTGACGCCGGCCCTCGGCTACTCGGTCTCGCTGGAGGCCGGTACGATGGCCACGCGCTTTTCTTTCAAACGCGCGGCCTTGCCGGCGAGATCCCTCAGGTAGTAGAGCTTCGAACGCCGTACCGTCGCTCGCTTCATCACCTGGATCTTGTCGATCCTTGGCGAGTGCAGGGGGAAGGTGCGCTCCACACCCACCCCGTACGAGATGCGTCGCACGGTGAACGAGGCCGAGGCGCCGCCTCCGCGCTTGCGGATCACCACGCCCTCGAAGGCCTGGAGCCGCTCCTTCTCTCCTTCCACCACTTTCACGGAGACGCGAATGGTGTCGCCAGGCTCGAACCCGCCCCGGTCCTTCTTCAGCTGCCCCGCATCGACGATGTGAATGGCGTGCATGACTGATGGCTCCTCACTCGAGATAGTCGTCGGGGGGCCGGCCTTGCTCGAAGCCCGCCACCCATTTCTGCTCTTCCGGCGAGAGATCCGCCGTCTCCAGGAGATCCCGCCGCCGCTGCCACGTCCGCCACACGGACATGACCTGCTTCCACCGCTCGATCCGCGCGTGATCCCCCGAGCGCAAGACCTCCGGCACTGCCTGCCCCTCGAACATCTCGGGGCGTGTGTACTGCGGATGCTCGAGGAGTCCGCGGGAGAACGAGTCCCGCGACGGAGCCGCCGCATCGCCCAGCACGCCCGGCCGGAGCCGCGTCACTGCCTCCGTCACCACGATGGCCGCCACCTCGCCCCCGGACAGGACGTAGTCGCCGATGGAGAGCTCCTCGTCGACCAGGCGCTCGCGCACGCGCTCGTCCACTCCTTCGTAGCGTCCGCACAGCAGGACGAGATGGCTCTCCCGCGCGAGCTCACGGGCCACGGGCTGGGTGAAGCGCCGCCCCGCGGGATCGAGGAGGATGATGCGAGCGCCCGGCGCCCGCAGCGCCTCGAGACAGCGCGCGATGGGCTCAGGCTTCACGATCATTCCACCCCCGCCGCCGAAGGGCGTGTCGTCCGTCACGCGATGCCGTCCCTCCGCCCAGTCGCGAAGATTGTGGACGCGGATGTCCACCAGCCCTCGCGCGCGGGCGCGGCCCACGATGGAGTCGCCGAGGGCGGGCTCCACCATGCCGGGGAACAGCGTGACGATGTCAATTCTCACAGGTCGAGCAGCCCTTCCGGCGGGTCGATCACGATCCGCCGCTCCTTGACGTTCACGTCCACCACGATCTCCGGCACCGCGGGCACCAGCAGCTCGCGCCCCTCGTGCGCCACGATCCACAGGGGCTGCGCGGCGTGATCCTCCACGCCCACGAACTCCCCTATGCGCCGCCCCTCGCGTGTCTCCACCACCGCCCCCGTCATCTCCCACGGGTAGAAGTGCCCCTCGGGAGCGGGCAGGGCATCCTCCTGCGCCACCGCAAGAAGTCGGCCGGAGAATCGCTTCGCCTCCTCGGGCGAGCTCACCCCTTCCATCCTCACGAACAGCTCGTCGCCATCGAAGCGACAGCCCGCGATCTCCACGTCCTCGCGCCGGTCGACCTCGGGCTCCCACAGCACGCAGCGGCGCAGCCGCTCGAAGCGCTCCGCCGGCCGGTCCGTGAGCGGCCGCACTCTCAGCTCACCCCGAAGCCCCCAGGGCCGGAGCACCTCTCCCACAGCGATGAGGGACCCGGGCGCCAAGTCTCGATCTCTACGCCTGGGCGGCCTTCGTGGCCTGGGCGAGGAGATGCTTCACGGTGTTCGACGGCTGAGCCCCCTTCTTGATCCACTCCGCGGCTTTGTCCGTGGAGATCTTGATCGTAGGGGGGGTAGTCAGCGGATTGTAGTGTCCGATGACCTCGATGAAGCGGCCGTCGCGGGCCGAGCGCGAGTCGGCCACCACCACGCGATAGGCCGGCTTCTTCGTCGTCCCCGTCCTTCTCAGTCTGATGTGCACTGCCACTGGTTCACCTCTTTCGTGTGGTTTAGCGTGGCAGGAACGGCAGGGCGCCCTTGAGCTTGCCCATGCGTCCCTCCATCTGCTTGAGACCTTTCATCATCTGCTTGAGCTGCGCGTACTGTTTGAGGAGCCGGTTCACGTCGGCGACCTGCGTGCCGCTGCCCTTGGCGATCCGGGAGCGCCGGCTGCCGTTGATGATCGCGGGCTTCTGGCGCTCGTCGGGCGTCATCGAGCCGATGATCGCCTCGAAGCGCTTGAGGTCTTGCTCCTCGCCCTTGAGCTCCTTGGGCAGGCCCTTTGCCCCCTTGAACATGGGGATCATCTCCATGATCTGGCCGAGCGGACCCATGGAGCGGAGCTGCTTGAGCTGGGTGGCGAAGTCCTCGAGGCTGAAGCTCTCCTCGCGGATCTTCCGCGCCATCTCCTCGGCCTGGGAAGCGTCGACGGTAGCCTGGGCCTTCTCCACGAGGGAGAGCACGTCGCCCATGCCGAGGATGCGCTGGGCAAGCCGGTCGGGATGAAACGGCTCCAGCGCCTCCGTCTTCTCTCCCACGCCCACGAAGGCGATCGGGCGGCCCGTTACCTCGCGCACGGAAAGGGCGGCGCCACCTCTGGCGTCGCCGTCCATCTTGGTCAGCACCACCGCGTCGATGCCGACGGCCGCGTTGAACTTCTCCGCCACCGTCACCGCATCCTGACCCGTCATGGCGTCGACCACGAGGAGGACGTGATGCGGCGAAGCGTCCTTCTTGATCGCGCGCAGTTCCTCGAGCATCTCCTCGTCGATGTGGAGACGGCCCGCGGTATCGAGGATGAGCGGCGAGAGGCCGCGCTGGGCCGCCTCGTCGCGCGCGGCGCGGCAGATGTCCGCGGGCTTCGTACTCTCCTCGCCGAGGACGGGGATGCCCAGCTCCTTGCCGAGGCGGCGGAGCTGCTCCATCGCCGCCGGACGATACACGTCGGCGGAGGCGAGGATCGGATGCTGTCCCTGCTTCTGGAAGTGCCGCGCCAGCTTGGCCGCGGAAGTGGTCTTGCCCGAGCCCTGGAGGCCGACGAGCATGATCACCGTCGGTGGATGCGGAGCCATGGCGAGCCGGTGGCCCGAGCCCCCGAGCAGTTCGACCAATTCGTCGCGCACGACCTTGACTACATGTTGGCCGGGCGTGAGCGACGTGAGCACGTCCTGCCCGATGGCCTTCGCGCGGACGCGCTCGATGAAGCTCTTGACGACCTTGAAGTTGACGTCGGCTTCGAGCAGCGCCACGCGCACCTCGCGGAGCGCTTCCTGGATGTTCTCTTCCGTCAGGCGGCCGAAGCCGCGGAGCCGGTCGAAGATCCCTGTCAGTCGCGCAGTGAGGCTGTCGAGCATGGTCTCGGCCTGAAGTAGGATTCAGGAAACGCTAAACTATACTGATCGGAGGGGAAAAAGTCAAGCCTACTTCAATACTTCCGACGCACTACGCAAATCTCTCACTGCCCGAGCCGGGTCGTCCGTACCGAACACCGCTGAGCCCGCGACCAGGGTGGTGGCGCCGGCCTTGGCGAGGAGGGCTGCCTTGTCGTGGGCGACCCCTCCGTCCACCGAGATCTCGATGCGGCGGCTGCCGACCAGCGTCCTTATCTGGCGCAGCTTTGCGAGTGAGGAATGGATGAAGGACTGCCCCCCGAACCCGGGGTTCACTGACATGACCAGGATGAGGTCGAGGCTGTCCAGGACCCATTCGATGGAGTCGGGGGGGGTCGAGGGGTTGAGGGCGACCCCGGCCTTGGCCCCTGCGTCCCTGATCTGCTGCAGGGTGCGATGCAGATGTGGGCAGGCCTCGACGTGGACGGTGAGCAGGTCGGCCCCCGCCCGGACGAAGTCCTCGATGTACCGCTCGGGTTGGACGATCATCAAGTGGGTGTCGAGAGGCAGGCGTGTCCGCTTCCTGATGGACTCGATCACTACGGGCCCGATGGTCAGATTGGGCACGAAGTTACCGTCCATGACATCTACGTGAATCATGTCGGCGCCCCCCGCCTCGGCGCGCGCGATGGCGTCGCCCAGCGCGGCGAAATCGGCGGAGAGAATGCTCGGGGAGATCTTCATTCCGCCCTGACCTTACCCCAGCGCTTCTCCGACCGCAAACGCGAGCGTTCACGCGCCTCGCCGCAGCCGAATTGCCGTGAAGCCGTCGGTGCCGTGGCGGTGAGGGAGGAGGCGCACGAAGCCCTCGGCGTCGGACGGCACGGGAAAGCTCGCGGACGTGTCGGGCTGCCACTCCGAGCCATGGCCGGGGAGCGAGGCGATCACCTCCTCGTTCTCCTCGGGCTCGAGCGAGCAGGTCGCGTAGACGAGCCGCCCTCCTGGCTTCACCATCGAGGCCGCGGCGGCCACGATGGTTTGCTGCTTCGCTTGGAGCCGGAGGAGGTCGTCGGGGCCCCGCCGCCACTTCACGTCGGGATTGCGGCGGAGCACGCCCAGATTGGAGCAGGGCGCGTCCACGAGCACGGCGTCGCAGCGTCCTCGCCAGCGCCCGGCGAGGGAGGCGGCGCTCCCCACGTGGGTCTCGATGATGCCGATGCCGAGGCGGGCGGCGGCCTTCGACACCAGTTTGAGGCGCGCCGCCTGCGGGTCCATGGCGACGATCCGACCGCGATTGCCCATGAGCTCGGCGAGATGCGTCGCCTTGGTGCCGGGCGCCGCGCACACGTCGCCTACGAGCTCGCCCGGCCGCGGATCGAGGAGCCGCGCCACCAGCATGGAGGCCTCGTCCTGCACCGTGCACCATCCGTCGGCGAAGGCGGCCCAGCGTCCCGCCGCGCCGTGGTCGACGATGAGACCTTCGGGCGCGAGCTCCGTCAGGTGGGTGCTGGCGAGCTCCTCGTCCCTCACTCGCGCACCGAGCGCCTCTCGGGTCGTGCGCAGCGCATTCGCGCGGAGGGTGGTGGGCGGCCGGTCGTTGGAGGCGACCATGAGCGCTTCCGCCTCCGCGGCTCCATAGCGATCGAGCCAGCGGGCGGCGATCCAGTCGGGGAAGGAGCAACGCACGGCGGCCGCCTCCACGGGCGAGGCGGGCGGCGGGGGCGCGCCCGTGGCGCGGGTGAGGGAACGGAGGACGGCATTGACGAACTCGGGCGGGCCCGGCCTGCGCGACTTGAGCTTGGCCAGGCTCACCGCCTCGTCCACGGCGGCCCAGCGCGGCA
>Ga0306921_10000897_pt1 | contig 28033 bp, 30 predicted proteins | sample sta12Cox44000080_FD_203760 | JGI IMG/M metagenome (GOLD analysis project Ga0306921, IMG submission 203760) | Lab enrichment of tropical soil microbial communities from Luquillo Experimental Forest, Puerto Rico - statoxic.12C.oxic.44.000.080 (v2)... | ecosystem: Environmental > Terrestrial >... | reverse complement strand
GTCGATTTCGACCGCGGGACGCGGCATTTTCGGACCTTGGGCTCGTTCGGCGCCGGGGCGCAGGTGACCGAGCAGTCGAGCATGGACCTACTCTATCCGGCGCACCTGGTGTTCCACTACGAGCGGCTGATGTCGCTCGCTTTCGCGATAATCGAACGGCCAGTTACCACATTGCTGCTCGGCGTTGGCGGTGCCGCGATGTGGCGTTTCGTGCGCGCCTACATGCCCGATTGCGCTCCGACCCTGGTCGATTCGGACGAGACGATCATCACGCTTGCCCGCCGCTGGTTCTACTTGAACCAAGCCGTCGTGCACGACACCGCGCAACGGTTTCTCGCCGGGACCACCACGCAATTCGATGCGATCCTCGTCGATCTCTATGGCCCCGCCGGTCCGGCCGAGAGCGACGAAGTGTTCTGGACCCGCTGCTTCGACGCGCTGACGCCCGGCGGCTGCCTTGCCAGTAACTGGGCCGATTTCGCAGTTAACCCGAACGTCAGGCCAATGGCCGAAGCGCTCGCCGCTGTCGCCCGCGGCCGCGGTCTCGAGCCGATCTTCGTAACCCGCCGAGGCTTCCGCGACAACCTCGCGCAATTGGTGTCGACTACTGCAGGAGTCGAACCCGAAGCGCTCGGCGGCGCACTTGAGCGCTTCGCGCTAGAGCGCCATCTCCCCGACCGCGGCCGCGGCATCCTCGAGAACTGTCTGGTAACGAGACATTTCCCGGTTGACTGACCCCCCAATCCGAGCGCCCGCTCCCTGAGAGCAGGGAGAAAATCTGATTTGGCCCCGAAAACAACCCAGTCCATCAACCAAAATATATTACAAATCAAAAGCTTAGGTCCTCCGGGAACATCGAGACAGCAGAGAGGCGATTTAGCGGCCTGAGGGAGGCAGCAGGTTCCCCGCCGCCTTGGCCACCAGCGAATTCCGCCAGTCCGCCCCGATTACAAGTTGCGCGTGCTCCTGGACCTCCGCTCCGCCGCGCTCATGACCACTGATGCCAGCTAATCGGCTATCGAGAACGTCAAGCCGGTTACCGAAAGCCCTCCCTCACCTCCGCGCCGCCTCGGCCGCGGCATCCACCAGAATCTTGTCGAGAACCGTTCGCCGCGGTACGCAAATCTCCGCCACGCCATCGGGCGCTGGCGGTTCGCCAATGAGCTGACAACGCGCCCAGATCCAATCCCATCGTCCGAGATGGCGGGAGTTGGTCGCCAACACGCGGTCGAGCAGCCCCAACGCTGGAGACATGCCGTTCCGAGCTGCCAGATCCAATGAGTGTAGATCGTATCGCTCGGGAACGTCGTGCGGTCGACCAATGAGACCCGGTAGCCACGCCGCGCCAACAGCATCGCGGTCGGCGATCCACCGCATCGTGCTCCGACTACGATCGCGTCGGATATGCCCTCCCCCGTCAGATCGACTTCGAAGGCCCCATCCCCAGAGAGCGCCGAGCTATTTCTTGGTATTCCAAATATCCTGCAGCAGCTCCCATTGGCCGCCTACTTTCTTCCAGACGACGGCGTATTTCAGGGCGCCGTCCTGAGGCGGCTGGGACTTTGTTTTGAAGCTGCAGGTGCCAATCTCACGCGCTGCTCCACGACCAAGGGGCTTTACGTCGAGCGCCGTGCGCTTAATGTCGCCGATCTGCTGCATCTGCTGCCCCCAAAAGGCTGTGATGGCGCTGCGGCCCTTCATCACCTCGGCGCCGGGCGGCAGCACATAAGCGTCTTCGGTGTGCATCGCTGCGAGTGCCGTGGCGTCACCCTTGTTAAAGGCTTCTGTTAACGGCTTCGGACCACCGATCACCCGCTTTTTGAATGGTCGCTTTACTCCGGGTCGCCGCCGGCCCAACAACGAGAATGAAGCATACGGAGAGCATTGCGATTCGCGACATCGATTCCTCCTTCGCGTTTCACGCGATCTTGACCCGACTTCTGGCAACGCTGCAATTCTGCCCTGCTCCTCGTCCACGCACGGCAGGGGTGAGGAAAGCAGAAACCCGGTTCAGACGACGCCTTCGCGGCGCAGCCGCGACATCGCCGACGCTCATCCCAAGCCATCCTACAGACGGAACTGCAACGGCGCTCCGGGCCCATAGACGCCCCTAGTCGAGCTGCACAAAGGGAGTACGCGTTTGTGACTAGTGAAGTATGCCGATCATTGTGGTTACGTCTTCTGCGCACGTGCGGCTCCAGGGGCAGCTATGATAACATTGGTATTCGGGAGCTGTCCCCGTACTTAGTGAGGGGGGGAGTATGAGCGGCAAGCTCGTTTGTCTCTTGACCGCGGCGGCGCTGCTATCCTCGATTAGCGCGACGAGCGCTCGAGAGCCTGTACGCTTGACGGACGCTCAGCTTGATAAGGTCACTGCGGGCGCCGACATGGGCCAAATTCCCATTATCGCGTCATTTCTTGCCAACGGTAGCAATGGACTGGGCGCCGTGAACCAGTTTTCGCCTTCAATTGCCACCGTTGTACCGACTCTCACTAATATAAACCTGTGCATCTTGTGTGTAACGCCGAGCGGCAGATGAAGACCTAACTCTATTGGACCAAATTCCCCGCTCTGTCCTTAACTCTTAAACCTTGTGAAGGATACCGGCCTATGAAGACCAAGGTCCTCCTGGTCGCATCCGCATGGAGTTTCGCGATGGCCGGCATTGCCATTGCGGGGCAGCCCATGGCGTTGTCAGACGCGCAGATGGATCGCGTCGTCGCCGGCGCAGTTGGCTCTGCGGCCGGCCTGTCAGACGCATTGGGCAATCTCCAAGCCCAGACCGTGACCTTCGCGCTCAGCTCCGCGGATGCAGCTCATGGCACTGCGCTTGCCGTTGGCCTTTCGAGCGCTTCTGCATCCTCACTACTCGTTCCGGCAGCAGCGAGCTCGAAATCCTTCGCGATCGCTCGGGCACCCTAGTTGTCAGGCAGTCGCCTGTGGAATCGCGTGCTTGCACGTGAGGTATCGTAACGCTCTCTTTGGAGCCTGCCGAACACGTCCGGATCTAAGTCGCAACGTCAGCTGAGCTGACGGCTTGCAATGTCGCCGCTAGAGTGGACGCGGGCGGCCTCCCCGACCGATTTAAAGTCGGACCAGCGTCGCCGCTCGAGTGCGCAACCGGAACTGATTGCGAAAACGACGTACTTCTTGTGACTACTTCTCGAAAGAGAAGACCATCATAGTTACGACTTCTGCGCTGTTGACCTCGAAAAGGACATTAATACAAGTAAGGTGGATCGTCCTATGGCGATCCTGTTTCAGAGCATCCCCAATGCTTATTATGGAGGTTACGATGAGTGGTAGGCTTCTTAGTTTGGCGGTGGCGGCAGCGCTGTTGGCTTCGGTTGGCGTGGCGAATGCCCAGGATCCTCTCAAGCTGACAGACGGTCAGCTCGACAAGGTCACTGCAGGTGCCTTCAATTTCGCGATTCCAGTAGCGGCATCGTTTCTCGCCAACGGCGCCGGTGGAGCCGGGGGAACCAATCAGTTTTCACCTTCCACCGCAACTGTTACACAAACCATCGTCCCCACGCAACTCAACCTCTTCACGGTTCGCTGAGGCAACTCGCTTGACGCAGTGTCCCCCCAGACACTGCACCGAGATGAGTGAAGGAACGCCCCATGCAGCTGCATGGGGCGTTCTCGTCTTTGCGTTATGGGTTGCTAGGGGTGGTGCGTCTCGCGTGTAGTCTGCGACATGTCAGATTAAATCGGATGACGAAGCTCGGCAGGCGGTCCCTAGCATGCACCGCTGGCCTCGCCGCTTTATTTGTGTGGGGTTCAATTCCCGCCAAGGGGAACCCCCCGGTCCGCTCGGTACTAGAGATGCGCCGCGAGCGCGTCATGATCCAAAAATGGGATCTAAGCTGCGGGGCGGCAGCGCTCGGTATCTTGCTGCGCTACCAGTTTGGCGAACCGGTTACGGAAAAGGAAATTGCGCGAGTTTTGATGAGTCGAAGCGAGTATGTTGGACATCCCGAGCTCGTGCAGGCTCGCGAGGGATTTTCGCTACTCGATCTTAAGCGCTACGTCCAGACCTATGGCGCAAGAGTGATCAAGGTGAATTCGTCGAGAAAACGCAAGCCGATTCGCCCGCAGTCTGCCTCTCTGAGCCCAATATCGGCGCGCGTTCCCTCTCACTCCGCCAAGCGCAAGTCCTCGTCGTCCACCCGCATTGTGAGCCTCTACAAGGGTGAGGGTCTGGGCCAACTCGAATTGAGCGACCTGATAGAGCAGGCGCCGCTTATGGTGCCGGTGAACGCCCTAGGCTACAATCACTTCGTGGTTTTTCGCGGCGTGATAGGGAACCGTGTACTGGTGGCTGACCCCGCCTGGGGAAACCGGACAATGACGACCGACAAGTTCCAGCGCATGTGGCTTGACTACGGAGAGCCGATGGGCCACGTTGGATTCGTCGTGACGCGTGCTGATGGGCGCAAAATACCGAACAGGTTGCAGCCGAAACCGAACGATTTTGTGATGCTCCAGTAACGCCTGATCGACGGATGCCGTTGGGGGGGGAAGACCGACGGCAGATCGGGGGAAGAGTAATTGAGGGCAAGGCTTGCGCGGCGTGAGCTGACGAGCACCGCAGCGATTGTTTCGGTTATGCTGCTCGGCACGGCACTGCCCGAGTCAATGGTCGCGCGTGCCCAGACGACCGGGCGGACCATCGAACAACTCCAGAAGGAGATCGTACAGCGGGACGCCGTTATCCGTAGCCTGATTCAGCGGGTTGAGAACTTGGAACGGCGAATGGGGGCTGCCGATTCGGCCAGTGCGAGCCCAGCGCCACCCGCGACACGTCCAGCGCCGCGGGCGCGGCCCGCGCCGCCGCCTCCGGCCGAGGTCGCGGCCTTGGAGCCGGATGAGCCCTCAGCACGACCGGCGATGCCGGCAAAAAGGTCCGCCGGCCCGACCCAGCAAGCACGTGCCACCCAGCCCGCCCCTGGACAGTTCGAAGTCAGCGAAGACGATGCGGAGCGCGCACTCGAACGAACGCTCGTTGCTACCGGCAACTTGCTAGTGCCGAGCGGTTTTGCCGAAGTCGAGCCCCTGTTCAGCTACGCGCGACGCGAGACGCCAAGCTTGGTTCTATTCAACCAAAACCGTAACGAGTTCACCTGGTCTCTCGATATGCGGCTCGGGTTGCCTTGGGAGTCCCAGTTCGAGATCGCGCTGCCCTATAACCTCGTCAATCAGCAGCTAACCGATGTCTTCGTCGCACCGCCGCAACAGGTGTTCGATCGATCCGGTAATGCTGTCGGCGACCTAACTGTGGGCCTGGCCAAAACCTTTGTGCACGAGAGCGGCTGGATCCCCGATCTGCTCGGTCGGATCACCTATGAGGCTCCAACGGGGCCACTAAAGGCCAATCAAGTCCCCATGCTCAGCGGGCAGAGCAAGCTCAGCTTCGCGGCGACCGCGCTGAAGCGGCAGGACCCGCTCGTCTTTACCGGCACGGCGGGCTACACTAAGGCGTTTGAAGCGAATCACATCAACCCGGGCGACCAGGTCAACTTCCAAGCCGGCGCATTTCTTGCGACCAGCCCAGAAACCACGTTACGCGCGGTTCTGCAGCAAAATTTCTTGCAGAATACGACGGTCAATAATGTCACATTCAACGGGTCGAATTCGGCTCAATCGATCCTGAGCTTTGGCGCGTCCTCGATCCTCGGGCGTGGCATCCTGGCCGATCTACAGGTGGGCATTGGCCTGACCAATTCCGCCCCAAAGTATAGCGTCATTCTGTCGGGCACCTACCGTTTCGACACGGGGCTCTGAGCTTGATAGGGCAGCCGAAGCGGGCTGTGCAAGCCGATGTGTTCCGCCTCGTAGCCGAGCAGCCGATTGGCGACGGAGGCCGCGTGCGTGCGGTTGGCCGCATGCAGTTTTTTCAAGATGTTCCGGACATGCACCTTCACGGTGCCCTCCTCCATGTTCAATCCGGCAGCGATCAGCTTATTTGGCTTGCCCTCGCGCAACAGATCGAGCACGGAGAGCTCACGGGGCGTCAGATCCAGCTCATCCGACAGTCGCGATCGCTGGCTCTCTGCCCCGATACCGAGCTTTCCGGTTCCCGAGGTTCGCTCCTGCGCCGGAATGTAAGTGCCTCCTGCGTTGATGAGCCTGAGCGCGGCGAAGGCAACTTCGGCATCGCCCGAGGTAGGGATGTAGCCTCGCAAGCCACAGCTGAGAGCCTCGTTGACGTCTTCGACATCGTCACGGTCAGAAAAAACTATAACTGGCGCGTCGGGCAGCTGAACCCTGACACAGTCGAGCGCATTCTGTACGCAGGCGTCTGTTACGCCAGCGCTCCTGATATAGACGATCACCAGTTGCGGCGAGGCACTCGGCCTTCCCCGAATCTCGACCAGCTCCTCGCAGCTCGAAGCCGCGATCGTCACATACTCGGGAAGCGCCTTGGTCAGCATTTCTGAGATCGATCGCCGCGTCAGAGGCTTCGGATCGATCAGTGCTATCGATGCAAGTATCTTCTTACACGTACGCCCGGGCCGACCCGTCACGACATTCAATTCTGCCAGCCGTAATCGGGCCGTGCCGTTGCCGTCACTTGGAGCCGTCGCTATGCCGGTCCTTCGCGAGCCCTTGCTTCGACGCATTGGTTCATCCCCCCATCCGATCTAACCCCTTCGGACCAGAACCACAGCGATCATATCATTTTAGGAATAAACCAATCAATAGTGAGAGATTGACCGCGACCGGATGGGCTGTTGTGGGCCGCTTGGGCCAAGGCGGACTGTCCGACAGAGAAGAATAGGCAAAGATGGGCAAAGGTTGGGGCTTGAATGCGATGGTCCCGCTGATCGCAATGTTAGCCGGCTGCCAACCTACGACCATCCAGGGTCCTGGCAAGGCCAGGATATTGACCGGGTTCGAGATGGACGCGGTTACCGCCGGGTTGGCTATCGCGGCGAACGACGCTGCGGCCCGCGCGTTCGGCGCTGCACCTCAAGCAGCGGCTTTGGGGATCGCGTCAGCGTATTCCGGTAGCAGCCCCATCCTCAGCGCCCCCTTCCTCAATTACGCGAACTCACAAGCGACCACCTCCGCGGGCAAAGGCGAACTCGCCCAAACCGGCCTCTCAAGCCGCGTCTCTGTCGGCGGGGCCAACGGGGGAGCCTCGATAGATGCCAAAGCCGCCGACGCTGGAACTACCGGCGCGCAAATTACCACGCAGTTTTACGGGATCAGCACGAGCCCGGCTGATCTTGCCTTCGGCTCGGTGTCCGCAAGCGCCTGCTGCGGTTCCACTGCTACCGTTCAGGTCAAAGCTGACAGCAGAACGGGAGGATCTTATTCGCAGGAAATTCGCAGCACGGCGACGTCGGATGTAGAGGGGCAAGCCCAACGCAGAGTCGACATTGCAGTTGTTTCCTCGGCGCTCCCGATCTTAGATCCGGCGCAGCTGTCGGTTACGGGCGGTCCTGCTCGCATCTCGCCAAAATATTGATAGGTTGCCGAGGGCGCCAGTCGGGGCATGCGTGCTGGCGGCGTGGGTCAAACGACCCCCTGCTCACGCAAACCCGCGATCTCGCCGGCGCTCATACCGAGCCAGTCGCCGAAGACCTCTGCCGTGTGCTCGCCCAACAGCGGCGACGGCTTGACCGGCCCGCGGCATCATACAGACGATACAGCACCCAAATGGCGAATTTCGTATGCCGGCCTACCCGGTGAACTTCGACGGCGCCCCGGCGCGCCGACCGCTTCCGGCCGCGGACCCGAAACGTTCGACCGCGTGGCACGAGCGATTTGCCACCGAGCGACATCTTCCCGATCGCTGCCGCGGCATCCTCGAAAATTGTCTACTGCGCCGGCAGGCGCACGCCGCCCGGACCGATCAGGCCGGGATAGGGCGCCTTGAAGCGCCAGAACGTCCCGCTCGTTGCACCCTCGAAGTAAATGTACTGGTTGTCGGGGCCGCCGAACGCGAAATTAGTCGTCGCTGAGTCATTGTTCGGTATCGGGACAAAGCCCAAAATGACGCCGCGCGGATTGATTTCGAGTACGCCGCCGAGAGGGGGCGCCGCCACCCACAGATTGCCCTTTACGTCGTAATGGATGCCGTCGGGTCCGCCGTTTCCGGGCATAAAGGTCCCGGCCTTCACCGAACTGAATGTCGAATGCGACGGATCCTTTGGGCATTGCGGGCAGCCCATGGTGGGACCGTTCTGGAAGGTGCTGTACCACATCCGGCCGCCTCTGAAATCGCCGACGGCCAGCAGGGTATCGTCCGGCGACACGGCAATGCCGTTAGGGAACAAGCCGCTGTCCATCACCTTGCGCAGCATGCCGTCGCGCGAATACTGATAGACGGCGCCCGTCTGGTCGGTCAGGTTCGGCCCCGGGCCGCTCCCCCAAGGATCGGTGAAGAACAGGTTTCCCTCGGCGTCGAAATCGAGGTCGTTGGGGCCTTTGAACAACTGGTTGCGGTAGCTATAGACCAAAGTCTTGAGTTCTTTGGTCTGCGGGTCATAGATCAGGATGCCGCGATGGCGCGTCGTCAAATAGAGCTTGCCGTCGAGCCAGCGGGTGCCCTGCGGCTCGCAGGTCTGCCCGAGCTCGGGCGGCGGGTTGCAGTTGACCACCGGGACGAGCTTCCCGTCGGACGTCAAATACGAGATCCAGCCGCTGCCGATCGCCACGAACCACAGATTGCCCTGGGTGTCGAACGAGCCGCCCTCGAGAAACTGGCCCTGCGGCGTGCCGCTGACATCGGCGAATTTCTCGACCGGGCCGACCTCCGGCGGCAATGGCGGCAGCCCCCACGGGACCGGGCCGGCTGGCGCCTGAGCCCTTGCCACCCCTCCCGGGCCGGCGAGGGCGCAGAGGAGCCCGATCGCCGCGCCTCCGAGAGCCACGATCAGATTCTGGCGAATACTCATCATGTTTCCTCCCTTGGCGTTTGCCAGTTCCTCGCCCGGCGGTCGAGCCGCAAACAAATTTAGTCGGGTGCGAAGCATTTCACACTGTTGAGCCGATTTGTCGACCATGTTGACGCGTGAAGGTACGGATCACCCCCTGATGGGAGAGATGAACATGGCAAATCGCGCTCTCTTGGTCGGCATCAATGCCTATCCCGGTCAACCGCTTAACGGCTGCGTAAACGATGTCAATGACATGGCCCAGTTCCTCGTGGACCGCTGCGGGTTTTCCACCGACGATATCCGCCTACTCGTTGACGACCGCGCAACCACCGACGGTATCAAGGAACGCTTGGCGTGGCTCGTCCAGGGGGCGGCGGCGGGAGACCGGCTGTTTTTCCAATACAGCGGGCACGGAACGATATTTCCGGTGCGCAACGCCGCCGGCCGTGTCACCGCGCAACACGACGCGATCTGCCCCGTTGATTTCGACTGGACGCGCCAACATGCGCTGATCGATGAAGACTTGCGCGGAGTATTCGATACCGTGCCGGAGGGGACCGAGTTTATCTTTGTTTCGGATTCCTGCAATTCGGGGGATCTCACCCGCGCAATGCGCACCTATCGCCCGCGCTTTCTGATGCCTCCCGCCGACATCGCTTGGCGTCTGCGCACTGCCCTTGACAAGAAAATTCCGGTAACCCCGATCCCGCATGACCGATGCGGCCTGATCTCGGGCTGCCGGTCGGACCAAGAGTCGGCGGATGCAGTGTTTGGCGGGCGGTACAACGGCGCTCTAACCTATTATCTGCTGCACGCGCTGAGTGCGGCCGGCGGCCTCGCCGAGCCATTGGCGCAGCTCGTGCCGACGGTGACGAAGCTGCTGAAAGCCAACCACTATAGCCAGACCCCCCAGGTTCGCGGCCCGAACTACATCATTGGCAAGAGCTTTTTGCCGGCATAGTGACCGGCGCCGGCTCCTCACCAGCCCCATGTTTTGGGCTGGTGACCGGCGGCGGGACGGCTGCCGAAAGACGAAGCTAGACGATTCCCTCGTCGCGCAACCCGTTAACGTCCTCGGCGTCCATGTGGAGCCAATCGGCAAAGACTTCTGTCGTGTGCTCGCCCAGCAGCGGCGACGGCTTGACCGGTGCGGGGGCGCCGTCAAAGCGCACAGGAAAGGCCGGCATGCGGAATTCGCCGTTCGGATGCTGCATCGTCTGGATGATGCCGCGCTGGGCAAAACTCGGCTCAGCCAACAGATCGCCGGTATCGAGCACCGCCCCTGCCGGAACCCCGGCCGCACCCACCAGTCGCATCGCCTCGTGTTTGTCGTGCTGCCGGGTCCACTCGCTCAAGAGCACGTCGACCTCCGCCTCGTGCTGGGCGCGGGCCACGACGGTCGCAAACCGCGGGTCGTCGATCAGATCGGCGCGGCCGATGATCTCGAGCAGCCGCCGCCAGTGCTGCGGATTGTTGTGGCTGGTAAACAAAAACACGTAGTCGTTGGGGCCGCCCGGCTTGCAGGGATAAATGCCGTAGGGTGCTAGGCTGCCGCCCGCCATCGGCTTAGCGCCGTTGCGCATCGCCGGCTGCCCGGTGCGCGCATGCTGCACAAAAGCTCCGCGAGTGTATTGCAGCTGGGCGTCCTGCATTGCGATCTGAACCCGCCGGCCGTGGCCGGTGGTGTGGCGCTGAAAGAGCGCACCCAGAATGCCGATCGCCAATAGCATGCCGGTGCCGGTATCGCCCAAGGTCGGGCCCGGTTTGCACGGGCGCCCATCGCGCTCTCCGGTGATCGCCATTGTGCCGCCGCAGGCCTGGGCGATCATGTCGAAGGCGAGGTTGTTCTCATAAGGGCTGCCCTGGCCGAACCCCTTGACCTGAGCATAGACGAGGCGCGGGTTTAGCGCGTGAAGCTCCTCCCATCCGAGCCCAAGCCGTTCGATCGCTCCGGGCGCGAAGTTCTCGACGAAAACATCGGCCCGCTTCGCCATCTCTTTGACGAGGGCGAGGCCCCGCTCGGATTTGAGGTTGACTGTGACCGATTTCTTGTTGGCGTTGTAGATCATGAAGTAATAGGCGTCGGTGTCGGGCTTTGGGCCGGTGCCTAGGATCCGTCCGGGCTCGCCGCCTTTCGGGTTTTCCACCTTGACGACCTCGGCGCCGAGCCAGGCTAGCGCCTCGGTGCATGACGGGCCTGCCTCGAATTGCGAGAGGTCGAGAACCCGAACCCCGTCGAGGCAGTTCGGCGCTACGGCCGTTTTGTCCATCACTCTTCGCTCCTTGCGGCACATTCCGAACCGCTACGATAGGGCAGTCTCGATTCTGGTTGAAACGCGTTTTGACGACACCTACCGTGCGCCGAGGCAGGATCTCAGCCCCGGAGGGCGATGCGATGAAGGTCTTTATTTTCGATCTCTTGGCTTACGGCGAACAGCTCGAGCATTTGAAGATTGGCAACGAGCTGCCCTATCCGTTGCCCAACAAATATTTCAAGTCCGAAGTCGCGGTACGGACCTATGCCGAGCATGTCGCAGCCTGGGAAGAGCTCGACCGGCTGGGCTATGACGGGGTCGGGTTCAACGAGCACCACTGCTCGCCTTACGGGCTGATGAACTCGCCGAACCTGCTGGCAGCGGCGGTCGCTCAACGGACCAAGAACCTCAAATTGCTGATCTACGGCAATCTGCTGCCGCTGCACGAGCCGCTAAGATTGGCCGAAGAGCTGGCGATGCTTGACTGCATGTCGAACGGGCGACTGATCTCCGGTTTTGCCCGCGGCATTCCGCGTGAGTACCAGGTGCACAACGTGCCATTGGCGCAATCGCGCGCCCGTTTCGAAGAGGCATTCGACATAATCACCAGGGCATGGACCGAGGAGATCTTCTCTTACGATGGTGTCTTCTGGTCTTATAAGGACGTGGCACTGTGGCCGCGACCGGTGCAGCGGCCCGGTCCGCCGATCTGGATGCCGATCGTCGGCAGCAAGGAATCGATCGAGTTTGCCGCGCGGCACGATTTGCCGATCACCCCCGGCCTCGGCCGCTCGCAAGGGTTGCGCGACGACATCATCCGCTACTACGCGCGTTGTTTGGCGCAGTCAGGCCATCGGATCACCCCCGACCATCTGTCGCTCGGCATCAGCGCCTATGTCGCCGACAGCAAAGCGCGGGCGGTGCGCGAGATGGGCCCCCACCATCTCTACTTTAACCGGACCTTGTTCAGCCACGGCAACTTCACCGAAACCGATCGGCTGCGCCAGACCGGCTATGCGAGCGCCGGGTCAACCGATTATGTCAGCCCCGAGAATCTGCGCGCCGCGCAATTCGCCCGCGAGGATTTTCGCGGCTTGACGATGACCGATGTCGAACGACAGGCGGAGCACATGCCGTGGGGTACTCCGGACGAGGTCACGAAGCGGATTATCGACGCGGCAGACAGTGCCGGCGCCAACACCGTGCAGGTTAGCCTCAACCGTGGCGTGCTGCCACACGAGATGTTCATGGAGCAGATCCGCCGCTTTGCCGCCGAGGTGCTCCCGGCGCTGCACGCGCACAAGGTCGCGCGCGTGCCACTCGCCGAGGAGGTCGCTGCATAGGCGACCTCTCTGTCAGGAACCTAATTCAGCGCGCCATTGCGGTTTGCGCCGGCTGCATCACGGACTTGACGACGTAGGCGCCGATCTTCTGCCCCATCTCGCGGCCAGCGATAGTAGAGAAGCGGTAGTGAAAGCCCGCGCAGATACGAGCGTTGGCGACCTCGTCTGTGTAGGCCCGAAGATCAGTGAAGCGATGCGTGACCCCCGGGACGAAGGGGCTCGTCAATGCGACTTCGGGGATCTCGTCGCTGCCGAGCAACCCTTGGACGGCCGCAGCAACGGACGAGCTGATGATGCAGTGAGCGCAAGGGTATTCCGGATGCATCGGCGTTGCATCGATCGGCTGCCAGGCCGCGTCGCGCGCAGTGGCGGGATTGCCATCGATGTCGCCGTTGCGAATCGCAGTAATCGGCCGCCAGAACTCGTATTTGTACTTGGCGTCGAAGACGGCGATTATCGCGTCCACCGCGGCGACCGACACCAATGCCATGAAACGGGCGCCGTCGAGCACATCCATGTGCTTTGCAATGACGATCTGCCGCGGCAGTGAATTGGCGGCGCGGGGGCCGACCAGCAGCCAGAAACGCGCGTCCTCGGTTTGCTGTGCAGTGCGCTTGGCGCTGTTTTTCGCGCCGAGGTCCTTGATTTCGTTGTAATCCCTAGCCCATTCCGCGCTCTTCAGCGACGGCGGCGGCTTTGCTCGGAATTGCGAGGGGCTCGCCAAGCCGAATGGTGTCATGTTCGGGAATTGCGAGCCTACGGTAATTGGGGTCGGAATGTAGACGCCTGGCCGGGTCTTCGGCCGATAGGCGTCCGCGGCCAACGCCCCGTCATTCGCGCGAGCCTCAATGATCTTGGCCGCGACCTCCTGGCCCAGCTCTACACCTTTGGACTTCGCCTCGCCATCCGGCAGGGTCGTTAGGTAAGCCGTCAAAGTCGACTGCACATCCGCGGCGGCATCCGGTACCAGCTTGACCAGCACCGCTCCAGCCGCCGCGGCCGCTGCCGCCTCCTTGGATGTGTCCGGCGTCGCCGATAGCCGAATTTTGTACGGTTTGTAACGCGGTTCGATCGAATTCACCGCATCGAACATCGCGACGTGGAGGATCGCCATCGTGCGAAACGCGGTGGGCGGTGGCGCCACCGTTCCCGTCTGCAGAATGCTGACGGCTTTTTCATCCCAATCGGTGATGACGTTGCCGGCTGCCGCGGTCATTGGTGCCGTCAGCAAAAGCCCCAGAAACATCCATTCTCGTCTTACCAGCATGAACGCCTCCCTGATCCGGGCTTGCAATGAAGCAGATCGCGCGGGATTACGGCCGCGCTTCAAGGATCATGTTGAATGGGGTCTCTGCGGCGCGTCTGACCCGTTGGAACCCACCCGCGGTGATGACCTCGCGCAATTTCGTTTCGCCCGCCTGCGCACCCAGCGCAGCGCCGACCTCCTGCGACAGCGAGGTCGGTACGCACCCCATCGTCGAGCCCGCATAGTAAATGCGACCGACCGGGTTCAAATTGTCTTCCAGTTTGTCACCTGCCATCGGCTCGATGATCATCCAGCAACCGTCGGGCTTCAAGGATTGCCGGACGTGTGCAGCCGCTCCAGCCGGATCGCCCATGTCGTGCAGGCAATCGAAGAAGGCAACCAGGTCGAAATCCTTCTCCGGATAACCCTTGGCTGTCGCGATTTCGAACCGAGTGTTGGCGGTGACCCCGTGTTCGCGAGCATGCGCTGCGGCATGCTCGATCGAGTTCGGGTGAAAGTCGTAGCCGATGAATTGCGAGTTCGGAAACGCCTTGGCCATGATCACGGTGGACCAGCCGTGGCCGCATCCGACATCGGCCACTTTGGCGCCGCGCTGCAACTTCTCGGCGACGCCGTCGAGCGCGGGAAGCCAATTGCTCACCAGATTGTTGTGGTAGCCCGGTCGGAAAAAGCGCCCGACGGCGCAGAAAAAACAGCTCGTGTGATCGCTCCACGGCACACCCGCGCCGGTCGGGAACACCGACTCAATCTGATCCTTGCTCTCGACCAGCCAAGTCATTAGGTCAAACGCCCCCATCATATAGACCGGGCTGTCCTCGATCGCGAAGACCATCGCCTGCTCGGGCGGCAGGGTGAATTTCTGCGTCGCAGAATCATACGACAGGTAGTTCGAAGCCGCCTGCTGCGACAGCCACTCGCGCAGGTAGCGCTCGTTTACCTTGGCCGCGGCGGCGAGGTCGGCGACGGTCATCGGGCCGCGCTGATGCAATGTCTTGTAAAGCCCCAGCGCATCGCCGATGCGCACCAAGGCGACGCTCGCGGCGCCGCCGAGGTCGGATAGCATTTGTCCGATGAATTGATGTAATTTGGCGTCGTCAACCATTGCCCGAACCTTCTTAAGAAGCCTGCCGGCGCGCTCAGGTTACTTTTCCCGTCGCCGCGGCTGAATACGTGGGACCACATATGCCGATGACGTTCCGCACCCGGCACCCCAGCCGGCCTATTCGCCGCACACGGCAGAATCATTTGCGGATCAACCGGGAAGTGTGAACTAGTTCACACTTCGCAAAATTTTATTCGTTCCGGAATTCCATCTCGACATGCGCAACCCCGAAATCGTCAAAGGGCTCGCCGATCGGTGCGAACCCGTAGCCTCGATAGAACGGCACCAAATGGGCTTGCGCGGTCAGCACTACCGGGGCGCCCGGATATTGCGTACGGCAGAATAGCAGCGCTTCCTCGATCAACCTGCGGCCGAGCCCGCGCCCGCGGAAGTGCGGGGCGACCGCAACCCGGCCAATTCTGACCGGCATCTGCATAAGTCGAAGATAACCGGCGAGTTCGCTCTTCATCCGCAACAGCAGATGCCAAGCATCCTGGTCGAGGCCGTCGAGGTCGGGGTAAGGGGACTCCTGCTCGACGACAAAGATGCCTTGGCGGAACCGTAAGAGCTCATAAAGCCCGTCCACCATGAGCTGATCGAAGCGCTGCCATTTCGTCGCGACCTCTGGCATGCTGGTCACTATCGCAGCTCCGAAATGGTGGTGCCATGCAGCCGCGCGATTACGGCCCGTTCCCCTATGTTCCGATCAAAGACCGCCCCAAGCTCGAATGGCCCGGTGGCGCCCGCCTCGCGGTCTGGGTCATTCCCAATATCGAGTTCTTTCCGCTCTCCCGCGGCATCGCCGGCCAGCCCGGCGCCGCGCCCGGAAATCCACCTTCGGTGCGGGCTTGGGCGCAGCGCGATTACGGCAACCGGGTTGGCATCTGGCGGCTGATGGATGTGCTCAGCAAGCACGGCATCCGCGCCAGCCCGACATTGAACAGCGACATCTGCGACCATCACCCGCAGATCGTCCGCGCCGCGATCGAACTCGGCTGGGAAATCCTCGGCCACAACCGGACCAACAGCGTGTGGCTCGACACGTTGAGCCCGGACGAAGAGCGCCAGACGATCGCGCACACGCTCTCCCGCATCGCCCAGATGACCGGGAAGAAGACCCTTGGCTGGCTCGGAGCCGGCCTCGCCGAGACCTGGTACACCCTAGATTTCCTCGCCGAGGAGGGCTGCCTCTACGTCGCCGACTGGGTCAATGACGACCAGCCCTATTCAATGGACATCGGCGGCAAGCGGCTGGTCTCGATACCCTATTCCTACGAGATCAACGACTCGCCTCACTTCAATAACCGGAACGGCACGATCGACGAGTTCGAGAAGATAATCCGCCGCCAGTTCGACACACTCTATGAAGAGGGCGCCCAATCCGGCCGGGTCATGGCGATATGCCTGCATCCCTATCTGATCGGCGTGCCTCACCGCATCGCCGGTCTCGACTCGGCGCTCAAGTACATTCGCTCGCACGCCGGCGTCTGGTTCGCGACCGGCGAGGAGATCGTACGGCACTGGCTGCAGTCGGGCGCTACCTTCTGACTGCAGCCAGCCCAACCGTCTTGCTTCCTACCGGCCCGGCGCGCGGTAGTTGACGGTCTTTTCGAGAGCCCGATCGGTCTCCTCGACGGTCAGCAGTGCGGTCGTCCGGGTGCGAACCAACCCCGCCGCCGACACGGCGATGCCAAGGGCGGCGGCCGTGCTGTTATCGGGCAAATCTGCGATCACATACGCGTCATCCGCGCCGAGAGCATTGTAGAACCCCTCGACCTTGCCGCCGAGCCCCTCGATTGCCGCGGTGACCGCCTGCCGGCGGCCGGATGCCTTGTCCCGTTGCAAGCCTCTGAGACCTTCTGCGCTGTAGGATGCGGAGATCAAATATTTGGGCATCGCGTACCCTCCCAGAGATCGTTCCCTTCGTTTAGGAACGCGGATCGAGTTTACCACAGGCCGGCCAAACCGAACAGGGCTCCGCCCGCGGCGAAGAGGACCAACGGGTGGAGACGCGGCCAGCGCATCAGCAGCACCGTCGCAATGATTGCCGCCGCCCAGACCGCCGGCCCTCCGGGGGAGATGCGCAATACGGCGATGCCGCCCGACAGAAGGAGCCCCGCGGCGACCGGTGCCAAACCGCGCTCGACTGCTGTGTGCCAGACCGAGCCGCGCCAGCGCCCCCACAGGCGGGCCGCGCCGTAGACGACCAGCGAGGACGGCAAATAGAGTGCCACTGTCGCAGTCACCGCACCCGCCCAGCCCGCCGCCTTCCAGCCGATCAGTGCGGCGAGCATCGTCCCGGGTCCGGGTGCCGCGCGCGATATCGCGAAGAGATCGGCGAATTCGCGCGGCGTGGTCCAGCCCCGAACGGCGACCGATTGGTGCTCCATGTCGGCGAGCAACGACGCGCCTCCGCCGATCGACAACAGTGACAGCGGAACAAACACCGCCACCAACGCCAGCAATGTCCTGAAATCGTCAGGCATTGCGCCGTTGCAGCAATGCCAGGCCGATGCTGAGTGGCGCGAGGCAAAGTACCACCGGCAGCATCGGCCAGCGCAAGACGCCGACACAAAGCACAGTCGCCAATGCAACCGCCAGCGGCCCGAGCCTCGCCGAGCCGCTCGGCAGCAGCTTGAGGCCGGTGGCGAAGGTCAGACCGATCGCGGCGGCGGCAATGCCGTCGAGAACGCCGTGGATCGGCGAACTCCATCCGATCCTCGTGTAGGCCAACGCGAGTCCCACCACGATTACCAGCGGCCCGGATAACAGGCCGCCCACCGCTGCCACAGGGCCGGCACTGCCGCGCAAGCGCTGCCCGACCTGCACCGTGAGGTTGACTCCACCCGAGCCCGGCATGATCCGGCCGAGTGCCACGTCAGACAGGAACTCTACGTCGTTGATCCAATGGCGGCGCCGGACGATCCGGTGATAGATCCACGCAGCGGTGTTGCCGCCAAAGCTCGTCACGCCCAGCCCATAGAATGCGGCGAAGATCGCCAGCAGTCCGACCCGATGGTGCTCGCGGACGGCGCGGCCGGTCTCGGCGGTCGCGCCGCCGAGCGGCACACCTTCCGACATGGCGGGGGCTAGAGCTGGTCGGCGACCGCCGAGTGGTAGCGTCGCAGTGCGGCGAGATGGTCGCCGATCGTATGGCCGGGGATGCGCTTATGGTGGCGGCGACTGAAGGTCGTCGTCAAACAGAGATGGGAGGCGCCGGCCGCCTTCCAAAAACGCGTTTCCTTGGCCCAGTCGGCCTCGGAGCCGGTGCCCATCGACACCCATACCTCGATCCCGACCTTGGCGGGGTCACGGCCGGCTTCTTCGGTTAAGCGACGCAGCTGGCCGAAGATGTCGAGGGCACTCTGATCGGGCGGATAGGCGTTCGGCATCCAGCCATCCCCCCATTTGGCAATGCGCGGCAATGTACGCTCGTGATGCCCGCCGTACCACACCGGCACCTTGTGCGAGGCCGGCATTGGGTTGATGCCGGCATCATCGATCGTGTGCCAGCGGCCCTTGAACCTCACATGCGGCTCGGCCCACAGCCTCTGCATGACCTGCACCTGCTCCTCGGAGCGGCGGCCGCGGTTGTGGAAATTCTCGTTGAGCCCGGTGAACTCGACCTCGTTCCAGCCGACCCCGATGCCGAGCCGGAACCGGCCGCCGCGCAGCACATCGAGGCAGGCGGCCTGCTTGGCAACGAGCACCGTCTGGCGCTGCGGCAGGATCAAGACCCCGGTCGAAAACCCAAGCTTTTGCGAGCAGCCTGCGAGATAGCCGAACAGCACGAACGGGTCGTGGAACAGTCCGGCCCCAGTACGGCCGGGCTCCCGTGCGCTGGCTTCGCTGGCGCCAAGCACGTGATCGGGTGCCTCGACAAAATCGTAGCCTATGCTCTCGGCAGCCTGCGCGTATTCGCGCACCGCTGCCGGCTCGCCACCGATATCGCCCAATGGCAATAATGTGCCCAACTGCATGGTTCAGCTCCTCTCACTTTTAGCTTCCGAACGAGGCTACCTCCAACCGACCACGGCAGTCATCGGGTCGCTGAAATCCTCGACCCATTCCGCTAGTTGATGGGTTTCGATTTGCATGAATCCGGCATCTCGCAGATAGCGCTCGACGAGGCTTGTGTGCCCGTCGTCGTCGAGCGCCCGCCAAATTGCGACCGCTTTTGTCCAGAAGCAGCGGTTCGAGAAGCTGATGACGAGCGGCGCACCGGGCCGCAGCACGCGCGCAATTTCGCGCAATACAGCGACCGGGCGCTGCAGGTATTGGATCGACACGCAAATCATTGCGCCGTCGAGAGTTGCGTTTTTGAGCGGTAGCTTCGTGTCCCGGTTTAGGTTCTGAATGAACCAACGGCTGAGCCGCGGATTGGCGGCGAGCTCCGTTGCGTTCATGCCGTGGCCGATCACTTCCTTGTAGTCGATTTCGGGCGGCAGGTGACTGACCCAACTACTCATCAGATCAAGCAGCACGCCGTCCGCGGGCAATACTTTGCGGTAAAAACCGGTCAGCGCAGCGATGGCCCCGTCGTCAATGTGACAGACGAGCCTCGGCGGCTGATAGAAGATCTCGTCGTCTTCGTCGTCCAGCTTCGTAAAGGCGTCCGGCGGCAGCCCGTGCTCATCCTCCATCTTTGGATGGCCCTCTAAACGACCTGACTTTGGCGGGACCGCACGATACAACGGTGGACTAAATCGAAGCAATTGCTTAATCGAGGGGTGTTGACTATCAGCGTCAAGCGCTGGAATGGCGTCCGCTCGTTTTTCGGAGGCGCTCGTGGTTGCCGTCATCGAAGAAAAGGAAGGCGCTGGCGCCGCCCAATATATCGAATTCAAAGTCTACCGGAGCTCGACCGACCCCGATCTTATTCTGGGAAGTTGGCGGTTTGCGGCCGGCAACCCGGTCGAAACAGTAATTGCCGAGAGCAGGCTTGGCACCTCTGTTGAGATTGAATTTCGGTACGTCCTGGACTGCGCTGATCAGCACGGCATACCGTTCGTATGGGTCAATGACCCCGACGAGCTGTTTCTGCCTTTCATTCGCCGATGAAGTCGCGCCCCAACGGCCGAGCGCCGCTCTTCGCTGAGGTAAGGCGAGGACGCGATGCGAAGGGTTGCGCCGGACGGCAAGCCTGACCGAGGTGGATGAAGCCGAGCACCGATCCATACATTTACAAAGCCTTACCCAAATTTACTTGGTCTGGCTTATAGGATGCGTTTCAATTTTTCTCATAGGCCCTAGATTGGCGCTCTCCTAACGGTCGATCAGGGCTGCGGAATTGGCCCGGAACTGTTCGGCGGGGGAGGGATGCATGGCAAGAACTGTCGCCGACCAGATCGCGGAAATCCTCGCAGCGGTGGGCGTCAAGCGGATATATGGCATTGTCGGCGACAGCCTCAACGGCATCACCGATGCCATTCGCCGGCAAGGCAAAATCGAGTGGGTGCATGTCAGGCACGAAGAAGTCGCCGCCTTCGCGGCGGGTGCCGAAGCGCATCTTACGGGCGAGCTCGCAGTCTGTGCCGGGAGCTGTGGACCCGGCAATCTGCATCTGATCAACGGGCTGTTCGACTGTCACCGGTCGCGCGTCCCGGTGCTCGGCATTGCCGCGCAAATCCCGTCGGCTGAGATCGGCGCCGGGTATTTCCAGGAAACGCACCCGCAGACACTATTCAAAGAGTGCAGCCATTGTTGCGACCTGATCTCCGGCGCCAACCAGATGCCCCGTGTGCTCGAAGTCGCGATCCGCGAGGCCGTCGGCCGGCGCGGCGTCTCGGTGGTGGTGATACCGGGCGATGTGGCACTGCAGCCCGCGACCGACGCGCCCCCGCCAAAGGCCGCGGGCCTCTTGCCGGCGAGGCCGGTCGTGATGCCCGAGAAGAGCGATCTCGAACGGCTAGCCGCCCTGCTGAACGGCGATAGCCGCGTCACGATGCTGTGCGGCTCGGGATGTGAAGGCGCGCACAATGAGCTTTTGGGATTGGGCGAGCGCCTCAAAGCGCCGATGGTGCATGCTCTGCGCGGCAAGGAACACGTCGAGTGGGACAACCCCTACGACGTCGGCATGACCGGGCTGATCGGTTTCTCGTCCGGCTACTACGCAATGCTCGACTGCGATGTCCTGCTGATGCTCGGGACCGACTTTCCCTATCGACAATTTTATCCGCAAGGAAGCGGCGTGCGCATCGCGCAAGTCGATCTGCGCGCCGAGCAGATCGGACGCCGTGCCCCGGTCGATCTCGGGCTGGTCGGCGATGTCAAGGCGACACTCACTGCCTTGCTGCCGCTGCTGGAAGAAAAGCGGGACGCGACGCATCTCGCCCAGGCAAGCGAGCACTACGCCAGAGCACGAAAGGCCCTCGACGAGTTGGCTGCACCCGGCAAAGGTCTGATCCATCCCCAGCAGATCGCCAAGGCGATAAGCAACCAGGCCGCGGAGGACGCCGTCTTCACCTGCGATGTCGGCCTGCCGACGGTGTGGGCCGCGCGCTATCTGGCGATGAACGGCAAGCGACGACTTGTTGGGTCGTTTTGGCACGGCTCGATGGCCAATGCGCTGGCCCAGGCGATCGGCGCCCAGACGTCGTTCCCCGGCCGACAAGTGATCTCGCTATCGGGCGACGGCGGGTTCACGATGCTGATGGGCGACTTTCTCAGTCTCGTGCAGCTCGGCCTGCCGGTGAAGGTGGTCGTGTTCAACAATGGCGCGCTCGGCTTCATCGAGCTCGAGCAGAAGTCCACCGGTTTTCTCCCATTCGGCACCGAGTTCAAGAACCCGAATTTTGCGGCAATGGCCGAAGCCGTCGGCGTGCGCGGGATCAGGATCGAGGACGCGGGCGAGGTCGAGGCCGGCATCGCCGCCGCACTGAACCATAACGGGCCGGTCCTGGTCGATGCCGTCGTCAACCGAACCGAGCTCGCCATGCCTCCCGCGGTCACCTTGGAGATGGCGAAGGGGTTTACGCTCTACATGGTGAAGGCAGTGATGAACGGGCGCGGCGACGAGCTGATCGATCTCGCGCGAACGAACTTGTGGCGCTAGCGGACGATCCCTATGGACCTTACAGCGCTTCTTCTGTCTCGTCTGCAGTTCGCGTTCACCGTCTCGTTCCACATCATCTTCCCTTCCTTCACGATCGGGCTGGCGGCGTGGCTGACTGTGCTCGAGGCGCTGCATCTGTGGACCGGGCGTCCGGCCTACCGCCAGGTGTTCGAGTTCTGGCTCAAGATCTTCGGCGTGGCATTCGGGCTCGGCGTCGTCTCCGGGATTGTCATGGCGTTCCAGTTCGGTACGAATTGGAGCGAGTTTGCCGGGATGGCGGGACCGATCCAGGGGGTGCTGCTCTCCTACGAGACCTTCACTGCCTTTTTTCTCGAAGCGAGTTTTTTCGGCATCCTGCTGTTTGGCCGCTCACGTGTGCCGCCGTGGTTCTACCTGTTCTCAACGGCAATGGTGGCGCTCGGCACCACGCTCTCGGCCTTCTGGATCTTAGCCAACAACAGTTGGATGCAGGTGCCCGTCGGCTATGCCGTGGAGAACGGCAGGTTTGTTCCGAACGATTGGCTCGCGATCCTGTTCAATGGTGTCGCATGGGTGCGCTTTCCACACATGCTGCTGGCCTCGTATCTGACCGGCGCGTTCTGCGTCGCGGCGACGGGGGCTTGGTACCTTCTGCGCGGAGAGTTCCACGCTGAGGCGCGGATCATGCTGCGAATGGGGCTCTTCCTTGCCGCCGTACTCGTGCCGGTCCAGATCTTTTTTGGCCACCTCGTCGGCGATTACGTCCATGACAAACAGCCGGTGAAGTTCGCGGCGATCGAAGGCCGTTGGCACGACGAGCAGCCGGCAAGCGAGGTCCTGATCGCGATCCCCGATCCGGCGACAGAGACCAACCACTATGCGGTCTCTGTTCCGATTCTGGGCAGCCTGATCGGCAGCATGAGCTTCACCTCAAATGAGGTCGGGCTGACGGATTTCCCGCCGCAGAACCGGCCGCCGGTGCTGATTCCATTTTTTGCGTTCCGGATCATGGTCGGCTGCGGTCTCGCGATGCTGTTCCTCGCGTGGTACGGCTCGTATTTGAGCGTCAAGGAACGCATCGGCGAAAACCGGTGGGTGCTATGGCTGATCTTCCTCGGTTTTCCGCTGCCATGGATCGCGATCTTGACCGGCTGGTTCACGGCCGAGGTCGGGCGTCAGCCGTGGACCGTCTACGGCGTTCTGAGGACCGCCGACGCGATGACGCCGTTCCTGACGGCCCGTACGGCGTTGACCTCACTCGTCGTCTTTTGCGCCGTCTATAGCTTCATTTTCGCCTTCGGAACCTTCTACATCCACCGGCTGCTGCGCGCGGGACCGGAAGGACGCCTGGTCTTGCCGCCTGCCGCCGCAATCCCCAATCGCCCGATGTCGGTCGTCGACGAGCACCACCTGACGCCGGCCGCTCGTCGCGCTGCCGCAGGAGAATAGCCGTGGTTACGTTCTGGGTGGCCATATTGGCCATTAGCATCCTGCTCTACGTACTGCTCGACGGGTTCGACCTCGGCGTCGGCATTCTCTTCGGCCCGGCGCGCGATGAGACGAGACGGCACGCGATGTTGAGTGCCGTTGCGCCGATCTGGGACGGCAACGAGACCTGGCTCGTCGTCGCCGGGGTGATCCTGTGGGGCGCCTTTCCGATCGTCTATGCGACGCTCTTCTCGGCGTTCTACCTGCCGCTGCTGCTGATGCTGGCGGGGCTGATCCTGCGCGGAGTGGCGTTCGAATATCGCTACAAGACCGAGCAGATGCGCTGGATCTGGGACGCCGGTTTTGCTGGAGGCTCTCTTGTCGCCGCCTTCACGCAAGGGCTGACCGTGGGCGCGCTGGTGGAGGGCCTTCCGATCGTCAATGGCCATTATACCGGCGGCGAGTTTGGCTGGTTCAGTCCCTTTGCAATACTCTGCGGCGTCGGCCTGTGTCTCGGTTATGCGCTGCTCGGTGCTTGCTGGCTGGTCAGGAAATGTGAAGGCGATGTCCGCGAGGAGGCCTATCGTCTGATCCCCTATCTGTCGGTTGGGCTTCTCGCTTTTCTGGTCGTCGTCTTTGCCTATGCCCTGGCCGAGAACCTTCGGGTCGTGCACAGATGGCTCGAGCGCCCGTACCTGTTCGTGTTCCCGGCGATCGGCGTCATCGCGGCGCTCGTAGCAGCCGAGAGCGTTCGCAGTCGCCGCGATGGTGTGCCGTTCCACATGGTCGCACTCATTTTCGCGGCGGCGTTCGGTACTCTGGCGATCTCGTTCTGGCCCTACATGATCCCGTTCTCGATCACGATCGAGGAAGCCGCAGCACCGCATTCCAGTCTCGCCTTCATGTTCTGGGGCGAGGGTCTTTTCGTCTTCCCGCTGATGCTGCTCTACACTGTCATCAGCTACACCGTCTTCCGGGGCAAGGTCCGGCCTACGGCAGACCACTACTGAAACAAACAAGGGACCAAGATCATCCGCGACGCCTAACATGTCCCAGCACGACAAGGAGCGGTAATATGGAAATCCGAAAGACCGACACTGCGGTGGTGTTCATCGATCCGCAAAACGACGTGCTGAGCGAAAAGGGAACAAACAGGGGAGCGGTGGGTGCAAGCGTCACCGAGAACGGCACAGTCGAGAATATGGAGCGGATCTTCAAGGCGGCAAAGGCGAATGGGTACCAAGTGTTTATCTCGCCCCATTACTTCTATCCGACCGACAACGATTGGAAGATGAACGGGCCGCTCGAGGCCGATGAGTTCAGAACCCACACGTTTGCACGGACAGGACCGCTGAATCTGAGCGGCTTCGCAAACTCGGGCGCGGATTGGCTGGATCGCTTCAAGCCGTACATCGATGACGGGAAGACAATCGTCGTCAGTCCACATAAGGTGTTCGGCCCGCAGACCAACGATCTGGTCCTGCAACTGCGCAAGCGCCGGGTCAACAAAATCGTCCTCGGCGGCATGTTGGCGAACATGTGCGTGGAGTCTCATTTGCGCGAGCTTATCGAGCAAGGTTTCGAGGTTGCGGTTGTCAAGGACGCAACCGCCGGGCCTCGGCATCCGATTTGGGGCGACGGCTATCAGGCAGCGATCATCAACTACCAGTTTCTCGCCCATGCAGTGTGGTCGACCAATCAAGCGGTCAATGGCATGCGCTGAGAAAAACGCGACCGGAGGAGTGAGTGATGGGCATCGGGCTTTTCATTCCCTACGATTCTGTCGCGGCGCCGTCCGGCGGCAGCGTCCGTGATCTGCGCGACAATTTCGGCGGGATCGAGCAAACGGGCTGGGCTTTTTGACAGGAGAGCCCGATGGCCGAGAGCAACCCGCCGCTTCCGCCCTTCACGCTCGAAACAGCGATCGAGAAAGTGCGCAGGGCCGAGGACGCGTGGAACTCGCGCGATCCGCAACGCGTCGCGCGCGCCTATACCAGCGGCAGCCGCTGGCGTAACCGCGCCGAGTTCATTGAAGGCCGTGCGGCCATCGAAGCGTTTCTGACGCGTAAATGGAACCGTGAGCTCGACTACCGCCTGATCAAGGAAATCTGGGCCTTTCGCGAGAACCGTATTGCCGTGCGCTTCGCCTATGAGTGGCACGACGACAGTGGCCACTGGTTCCGCAGCTATGGCAATGAGAACTGGGAATTCGCCGAGAACGGCTTGATGCGCGTGCGTATCGCCAGCATCAACGATCTTCCGATCAAGGAAAGCGATCGCAAATACCACTGGCCACTGGGTCGCCGCCCCGATGATCATCCGTCGTTGAGCGATCTTGGCCTCTGAGATGTCTACCTGGTGCTGCAAGAAAGCCGCAGCCACCCGCGGACCAGAAACAAGGAGGTTTCAATGATACGCTGTATTCGGCTTTGGACCGGGGACGACGGCAACTCGCGCTTCGAGGAGGGGATCATTGACCTTCCCAAGGGCGAACGCGGTGACATTCTCAGCGGCACCGTTAACGTCGTCAGCATCTCGTTCCGCGAGACGAGAGCCGGCGGCGCCTTCGAATGGCACGACGCGCCGGCCCGCCAGTTCGTCATCACATTGAGCGGCACGCTCGACTTCCAGACGCGCACGGGCGAGCATTTCGTGCTGCACCCGGGCGACATCCTGCTTGCCGAGGACACTGCGGGCACCGGGCACAGCTGGAAGCTTGTCGACGAGAATCCCTGGCGCCGCGCCTACGTGATACTTCGCCCGGGCGCTGAGGCACCGTTCGTCGCCAACTCGCCCGGCTCATCGCCGAGCTGATCAAAAGGGAGGCCCTTATGAACCAGACCCAAAACCCTGGCGCGCCCGACGTCGTGCTGATTGGCGCCGGCATCATGAGTGCCACCCTTGGCGCCGTGCTCAAGGAGCTCGAACCCTCGCTCACTATCACGATATTCGAGGCGCTCGAGGATTGCGGGCTCGAGAGCTCGCAGGCTTGGAACAATGCGGGTACCGGCCACGCGGCCAATTGCGAGCTGAACTACACGCCGCAGCGCGCAGACGGGAGCGTCGACATCTCCGAGGCGCTCAAGGTCAATACAGAGTTCGATCTGTCGCGCCAGCTGTGGTCCTACCTGATCCGCAAAGGCGCGATCGCGGACCCGCGCAATTTCATCCATCCCTGCCCGCACATGAGCTTCGTCTGGGGCAGGGACAATGTCGCCTTCTTGCGCAAGCGCTTCGAGGCGATGTCCGCGAGCCATTGCTACCACGGAATGGAGTACAGCGAGAATCGCGCCAAGATCGCCGAATGGGCGCCTCTGATCATGGACGGCCGCGGAGAGGAGGAGCCGTTTGCGGCGACTCGCATTATCACCGGTACGGACGTCGACTACGGTGCGCTCACTCATTTGCTGGTGAAGCATCTTTCCGCCCAGCCCGGCGTTTCAGTGCGTTACAAGCATCACGTCGTGGATCTCGACCGTGAGGCCAATGGCGCTTGGCGGGTCGGCGTCGAGGACGCCGACACGCGGGAGCGCCACGCAGTGACGTCCAAATTCGTCTTTATCGGCGCCGGCGGGGATGCCATCGAGCTGCTCCAAAAGTCGCGCATCCCCGAAGGCTATGGGTACGGCGGCTTTCCGGTCAGCGGAATTTGGCTGCGGTGCGACGAGAGCGCAGTAAGCGACCGCCATCACGCCAAGGTCTACGGCAAGGCCGCACAAGGGTCGCCGCCAATGTCGGTACCCCACCTCGACACCCGCATCATCGAGGGCAAGAAGTCGTTGCTATTCGGACCCTATGCCGGCTTCTCCAGCAAGTTCCTGAAACACGGCTCGCTGACCGACCTATTCGAATCGATCCGGCCTGGCAACATCATGCCGATGCTGGCGGTGGCGCGAGACAACATCGCGCTGACCGAATATCTGATTGGTCAGGTCCTCCAAAGCTCGGCACACCAGTTCGCGATGCTTCACCAATTCTTTCCCAAGGCCGCTCGAAGCGACTGGCGCGAAGCGGTCGCAGGACAGCGCGTCCAGATCATCAAGCCCGACCAACAGAGGGGCGGCGTGCTGGAGTTCGGGACCGAACTGGTCGCCGCCGAGGACAAATCGCTTGTCGCCTTGCTCGGGGCCTCGCCGGGTGCCTCCACCGCAGCCTTTATCGCTCTCGGCGTGCTCGAAAAGTGTTTTGCGAGCGAACTCACCGAGAGCGGCTGGCTCCCCAAGCTAAAGGAGATCATTCCGACATACGGGATCGATCTCGCCCGGGATGCCGACGCCTGCCGCAAGACGCGCGCAGATACTGCGGCCATTCTTAAGGTGGAGAACATCTGATTTGGAACGCGTCGGCCAACTCGCCACTGAAGCGGAGGCACGAATTATGCCATATTGAGATAATTGCAGACCAAAGGCTGCGAGGCAGGCCGCATGGACGTGCCGGAGATTTGCGATGACAGAACCTAGCAAGCGTCATTCCACCGGTTACGACCTTCTGCATAACCCGCGTCTGAACAAAGGGACGGCATTCACCGAAGAGGAGCGGCGCAAATATCGCCTTGAAGGTCTGTTGCCGCCTGCCGTCACCAACATAGAACTGCAGGCGGCGCGGCGGCACACCGAGATCGCCAACCTCGACGACGACCTGCAGAAATATCTCGTGCTGTCAGACCTGCAGACGCGCAACGAGACGTTGTTCTACGCGGTGCTGATGTCGGAC
>Ga0306921_10000895_pt1 | contig 28094 bp, 36 predicted proteins | sample sta12Cox44000080_FD_203760 | JGI IMG/M metagenome (GOLD analysis project Ga0306921, IMG submission 203760) | Lab enrichment of tropical soil microbial communities from Luquillo Experimental Forest, Puerto Rico - statoxic.12C.oxic.44.000.080 (v2)... | ecosystem: Environmental > Terrestrial >... | reverse complement strand
GCGGCCCTGAACAAAGTGAACGCCAAGGGAACCACCCTGCTGGTCGAGGTTGCCCCCGGCAGCAGCGGGAATCTGCATCTCAGCGCGCGGAACCTCAAGGGCGTGGAGCTGGTGGCAGGCCACCAGGTGCATCCCTATCACTTGCTGCGCTACAGCAGCGTAGTGTTCTCCCGCCCGGCGCTGGAGAAGTTGCAGGAATCGCTAAAGGCCTCGGCGCCCGGGCGTAAACCGGCGCAGGAAGAGGTGGCCTAATGAAGTCGGCTTATCAGATCATTCGCCGTCCGGTGATCACGGAAAAGGGCCTGGACGTAAAGGAATCGCAGGCCACGCTGGTATTCGAGGTTTCCTCAAAGGCGTCAAAGAACGAGATCAAAAACGCGGTGCAGAGCATTTTTAAGGTCAAGGTGGACACCGTCCGCACCGCCAACTTCGCGGGCAAGGAACGCCGCCGGGGCAAGTTCACCGGCTACCGGGCTGACTGGAAGAAGGCCTATGTGCGCCTGAAGGCGGGTCAGAAGATGCCCGAGTACGCGGAAAACCTTTAAACCCGTGGTTGGTGGATGGGGTTAAGGGATAGAAGAAGCGAGTAGAACTATGGCAATCAGAACTTACAGACCGGTTACTCCGACGCGGCGCTTCACCACGGGCACCGTCAACGATGACCTGACGACGGACCGGCCCTACAAGCCGCTGACCGAGCCGAAGCAGCGCATCAGCGGACGCCGCAACGTGGGCGACCAGACCATCTGGCACCGCGGTGGCGGACACAAGCGCAAGCTGCGGGTCATCGACTTCAAGCGTGACAAGTTCGGCATTCCGGCGACGGTGGCCTCGATCGAGTACGATCCCAACCGCTCGGCGCGCATTGCCTTGCTGAACTATGCCGATGGCGAGAAGCGCTACATCATTTGCCCGGTCGGGTTGAAAGTCGGATCGAAGATCGTCAGCGGACCGGAAGCCGACATCCTGGTGGGCAATGCCTTGCCGCTGCGCAGCATCCCTCCGGGCACGACGGTGCACAACATCGAGCTGAAGCCGGGCAAGGGCGCGCAGATGGCGCGTTCGGCAGGAGCCCAGGCCCAGTTGGTGGCCAAGGAAGGCGATTACGCCCTGTTGAAACTGCCCTCCAGCGAGACCCGCAGGGTGCTGGTGGACTGCATGGCGACCATCGGCCAGGTGGGCAACATCGATCACGAGAACATCTCCATCGGCAAGGCGGGACGCTCCCGCTGGATGGGAATTCGCCCCACCAACCGTGGCGTAGTGATGAACCCGGTCGATCATCCACACGGCGGCGGCGAAGGCAAGACCAGCGGCGGACGGCATCCGGTGACCCCGTGGGGCCAGCCGACGCGCGGCTACAAGACACGCAACAACAAGCGGACCGATAAGTTCATCGTCAACCGCAGACAGAAGTAGGACTGAGGCGACATGGCACGTTCAACGAAAAAAGGCCCTTTCATCGACAGGTACCTGCTGGTGAAGATCGAGGACATGAACACGCGCAATGAGAAGAAGGTCGTGCGCACCTGGTCACGCCGCTCGACGGTGGTTCCGGAAATGGTGGGCCACACCCTGGCGGTGCACAACGGAAAGAAATTTATCCCGGTGTACATCACCGAAAACATGGTGGGCCACAAGCTGGGCGAATTCAGCCTCACCCGCTCATTCAAGGGTCACTCCGTGAAGGCAGCGACGGAGACCGCGGCCAAGCCCGCGCCCGCGCCGGCGAGGTAAGGAAGAGACATGGAATTCACAGCCAAACTGAATTACGTGCGGGTCTCGCCGCAGAAAGCGCGCCTGGTGCTGGAGCTGATCAAGGGCCGCCGGGTGGAAGAGGCGCTCGACACCCTGCGCTACACTAGGAAGGGCATCGCCCCCCAGATCTATAAGTTGCTGCGTTCGGCGGTGGAGAACGCCAGCTACGTCAGCGCCGAAAAATCACTGGACGTCGATCTCGACCGGCTGTACGTGAAGCAGGCCTTCGCCAACGACGGGCCGCGCATGAAGCGCATCCGCCCCGCCCCCATGGGACGTGCCTATCGCTATCAGCGGCGCATCGCTCACCTGAACATCGTGCTGGCGGAAAAAACCGGTGATCGGAAGCCGGATGCGGCTGCGACCGACAAGCCGGAGAAGGCGGCGGCAAAGAAGAGCACAAGGAAGATGGCGACGAGAGCCCCGGTCAAGAAGGCGGCAGCAAAGAAAGCCTCAGCCCGCCTGCCGGCGAAGAAGAAGAAGAAGTAGTAGTAGAAGCAGATCCTGCGCGGACGATTGTCCGCCGGGATGACAACGATAGAAACTGCAGGCACGACTGAAGTCATGCCCTAACACAGAGAGAACAGACTATGGGACAGAAAGTCCATCCATACGGATTCCGCCTCGGCGTTACCAAGCCGTGGAGGTCGCGCTGGTTCGTGGAGCGCGACTACGACAAATTGTTGCTGGAAGACGTGAAGCTGAAGGAAGAGCTGAAGGACAAGCTCAAGTCGGCAGGAGTCAGCTCGATTGAGATCGAGCGTCCCGGCAACAAGCTGCGCATCATCATCCGCACCGCGCGTCCCGGCATCATCATCGGCCGCAAGGGGGCGGAGATCGACAAGCTGAAGGGCGAGATCCAGAAGCGCACCGGTCGCGATGTATACGTCGACATCCTCGAAGTGCACAAGCCGGAGCTGGATGCCCAACTGGTGGCCGAGAGCATCGCCCTGCAGCTGGAAAAGCGCGTCAGCTTCCGCCGCACCATGCGCAAGGCCGTGGATTCGGCGCTGCGCTTCGGATGCAAGGGCATCAAGGTGCGGGTCAGCGGACGCCTGAACGGCAACGAAATCGCGCGCTCGGAGTGGTATCTGCAGGGACGTCTGCCGCTGCACACCTTGCGCGCCGACATCGACTACGGCTTCGCGGAAGCGCGAACCACCTATGGGGTCATCGGCGTGAAGTGCTGGGTGTACAAGGGCGAGATCCTGCGTGAACGCAAGCGCGAACCGCAGAGCGTGCAAAGCGGCGCTTTCTAGCCAGAGGCAGGCGCTGGGAGGATAACAGGGACGTCGGTCCCGACGGATAGGGCAAATCATTATGTTGATGCCAAAGAAAGTCAAGTACCGCAAGCAGCAGCGCGGCCGCACCCGCGGCAAGGCGTGGCGCGGCGGAGAGCTGTCGTTCGGCGACTTCGGGCTGAAGGTCATGGAGCCGGGCTGGATCACCGATCGGCAGATTGAAGCCAGCCGTGTCGCCATGACGCGCTTTGTCAAGCGCGGCGGCAAGATCTGGATCCGCCTGTTTCCCGACAAGCCGGTGACCAAGAAGCCGGCCGAGACCCGCATGGGCAAAGGCAAAGGAGCTCCCGATCACTGGGTCGCCGTGGTCCGCCCGGGCAAGATCCTCTTCGAGATGGAAGGGGTCAGCGCCGGCGAGGCCGCCGAGGCAATGCGTCTGGCTTCCCACAAGCTGCCGCTGCGCACCAAGTTCGTGGCGCGTGAAGGCGGGCACTGAGGATTGCTGAAATGAACCCAGAGAAGATTCGCAATTTGACGGACACCGAACTGGCCCACCAGCAGCGCGAGCTGGCCGATCAGCTCTTCAAGCTGAAGTTCCAGCTGAAGATGGGACAGACCGAGAGTCTGAAGAAGATCCGCGACCTGAAGAAGGACATCGCGCGCATCAAGACCATCGAGCGCGAGAAAATGGTGGCGGGAGGCGACGGAGCGGTGGTCACCCTGAAGAAGACCGCGGCGCCGGCAGCAGCCGGGAAGCCGGCGAAGAAGGCGGCCAAGAAGGCTGCGACGGAGAACAAGTAGGCCATGGCCGATATTGCAACGGAAAAGACGCCCAACACGGAATCTGCAGCCCCAGGCCGCAAGACCCTGATCGGGGATGTGGTTTCCACCAAGATGGCGAAGACCATCGTAGTCGAGGTCCACCGCCAGAAGGCGCACCCGTACTACAAGCGCGTGGTGAAGCGCAGCAAGAAGTTCTACGCCCACGATGAAAAGGGCACCGCGCACCTCGGGGATGTGGTGAAGATTGAAGAGACCCGTCCGCTGTCGAAGCTGAAACGCTGGCAGTTGAAGGACGTCATTCGTCGCGCCGCCCAGGTGGCCGCGATCGAAGAGCCCCAGATCGGCTAGGGCGAGGCAGCGAGGAGAGAACGTTATGGCAGTCATGATGAGGACCATGCTCGATGTCGCCGACAACTCCGGCGCGCGCAAGCTGCAGATGATCCTGCCGCTGGGCGGCGGCACCGGATTGGTGGCCCACCTCGGTGATGTGGTGACGGCTGCGGTGAAGGAAGCTGCGCCTGATGGCACGGCGAAGAAGGGTACGGTAGTGAAGGCCGTGATCGTGCGCACCCGCAAGGAGCATCGGCGTCGCGACGGAACCTACATCCGCTTCGACCAGAATGCAGCCGTGCTGATCAACGAAGCCGGAGAACCGGTGGGGACACGCGTGTTCGGTCCTGTGGCCCGCGAGCTGCGGGAGAAAAAGTTCCTGAAGATTGTTTCCCTGGCACCGGAAGTTCTCTAGTGGCCGGTGATCGGTGGCAGGAAAAAGCGGAGCATTTTTGCCAAAGGCTGAAGACGAGCGAAAGCTGAGAGCTGGCGGCTGATCGACAAGGTTGACGAGACATGCACAAGATCGTAGATATTCGGCGTAACGACCAGGTCCGGGTAATCAGCGGGCGCGACAAGGGCAAGGAAGGCCGCGTGTTGCGCGTCATGCCGGCCAAGGGCAAGGTGCTGGTGGAGCACGTCATGATGGTGAAGAAGAACGTGCGCCCCAATCCGCAGCGCAACATCAAGGGAGGCATTGCCGAGCAGGAAAGTTCCATCGACATCAGTAACGTGATGCTGGTGTGCGCCTCCTGCAAGCGGCCGGTACGCGTGGCCCACGAGCAGCACGGCGATAAGCACGTGCGGACCTGCAGGCATTGCAAGACGACGCTGGAGAAATAGAGCCCAGTGCCAGGAGGAAAACGGCCCGCAGAGCCGGCCCAACTGGAACGGAGAGTTGATTTCCTCACGAACCGGATCAGGCGCATGATCCGAAACCGTGAGAAAGGTGAAGCAGGACATGGCAGAGGAGAAGGACAAGAAGCAAAAGGGCCAGCCCGGCGGCAAGCCGCAGGGCAAAAAGGGCAAGCCCGAGCAGGTGGAAGCCGCGGGGGAAGAAAGCAAGCCCTCGCGTCCCAAGGCGAACAACCGGGCCACCGCGCGCTTGCGGGACAAGTACATCAAAGAGGTCCGGCCCGTCCTGATGAAGGAGTTCAGCCTCGATAACCCCATGGCGGCCCCCAAGCTGGAAAAGATTGTCGTCAATATGGGTGTGGGCGAAGCGACGCAGAACGCCAAGTTGCTCGATCCCGCCGTGAACGAGGTGGCGTTGATCGCCGGGCAGAAACCGGTGATCACCAAGGCCAAAAAGTCGATCGCCGCCTTCAAGGTCCGCGAGGGCATGCCCATCGGTGTGATGGTCACGCTGCGGGGCGACCGCATGTACGAATTCTTCGACCGGCTGGTGAATGTGGCGCTGCCTCGCGTGCGTGACTTCCGCGGGGTGCCGACCAAGTCGTTCGACGGGCGCGGCAACTACACCCTGGGAGTGCGCGATCAGCTGATCTTCCCGGAAATCGATTACTCGAAGGTGGAGAAGATGAAGGGAATGAACATCACCATTGTGACCTCGGCGGCCAACGACGATCAGGCACGCGCCCTGCTGAAGCACATGGGGATGCCATTCCGGCAGTAAGGTGTCGCGGCCGCGGTGTGAGGCCGCAGGAGCACGCGGGGCATGGTGAGAGGATTCGAGAATCCGGCAGCGCCGGTGACGCGGCATATCTTGGCCGGGCGCTGCGAGCATTGAATAACGCAAGTCGGCGTCCCCCGGGGACGGCACAGTAAAGGAAACCATGGCTACAACAGGCAAGATCGCCAAGGCGAACAAGAAACCGAAGTTTTCCACGCGCGGGCACAACCGCTGCAAGATTTGCGGACGTCCCCGGGCCTATCTGCGCAAGTTCGGCATTTGCCGTTTGTGCTTCCGCAGCCTGGCGCTCAGGGGAGAGATCCCTGGGGTTTCGAAGTCGTCGTGGTAAGTGACAAGGGGCTGTCGGCGCCCCGGTCCGGCAACCGCAGGACTGAATGCTGACGAGTACGTCGCGGCTGGTTCTTTTCAGCCCCCGCCCCCGCCGCCCGAGGGGGGCATGGGAACCCCGGGTGAGCACCCGGACCGAAAAGCGAACGGGCGACGATTTGAGGAGATATCAAGCATGAGTTTGACCGATCCGGTGGCAGATTTTCTGACGCGCGTTCGCAACGCCATCAATGCACGGCACCAGAAGGTGGACGTCCCGCTCTCCAGGCTGAAGCTGGAGATCGCGCGCATTCTGAAGGACGAGGGTTACATTGCGAACTTTAAGTCGACGGAAGAAGAGGGCCGCAAAGTATTGCGGGTGTACCTGAAGTATGGCTCGGACAACTCGTCGCCGATTTCGCAGCTCAAGCGCGTGTCGCGCCCCGGCTGCCGCGTGTACGTCGGCCATAGCCAGATTCCGCGCGTGCTGGGCGGGTTGGGGATCAACATCCTCACCACTCCCAAGGGCGTAATGACCGGCCGCCAGGCACGCAAGGAGAAACTGGGCGGCGAAGTGCTGTGCGAAATTTATTAGCGACCGGCAGCTAGCAAGGCCGGGAGCTGACAGCGCAAAGGGAAAGAGCGATAAGCCGCGAGCAGCGACCCAGGAGTAACGGGTGGAAATAATGGCCAGTTACTGATTGCCAGTTGCTCGGTGAGAGACACGATATGTCGAGAATTGGAAAGAAACCGATTCCGTTGCCCAAGGGCGTAAGTTACGCGGTCGAGGGCGACACCGTAACGGTAACCGGACCGAAGGGCAAGGTCACAACCCACATGCCGGCCGGGGTGAAGCTGGAAACCCAGGACGGCCGCCTGGTCGTTGTTCGCGATGACGACTCTAAAGCCGCGTTGCACGGATTGGTGCGCGCGCTGGTCAACAATTCCGTGGAGGGCGTGACCAAGGGCTGGACAAAGGAACTGGACATTGTTGGCATCGGCTACCGCGCCGAGATGAAGGGCAAGGGAACCGTGGTCTTCACCCTCGGCTACTCTCATCCCATCGAGTACCCGCTGCCGCCGGGCATCGACGTGGCAGTTGACAAGCAGACACACCTGACGGTGAGCGGTATCGACCGGCAAAAGGTTGGGTTTGTCGCTGCCGAAATGCGATCGCTGCGCCCACCCGATCCATACAAGAACAAAGGCGTGCGCTATAGCGACGAGCGGCTGAAGAAAAAGGTTGGTAAGACGGGAGCGAAATAACGCCCCTGGCTGCTGCCCGGTTCGATTCCAGGTTCAGGTAAGGCGACCCGCTTCGCAGCGTAAGCCAGAGTTAGCAGCGGCAAGGCCGAGCGGGACCAAAGGGCTTGGTCCAGGGCTTCACGGGTAGCCGGCTAACTAGTTTGCGTCCCGGCAGAGACAGGCACGGGTAAAGCGCAGAACGGAAGGGCGCCATGTTTACCCGGTTGCGGCCCCTGCAAGGAAGGAAGAACAGAGATGATTGGAAAAACCTCGAAAGACCAGACGCGACAGAAAATTCACTCGCGCATCCGCAAAAAGATTGTGGGCACCACGGAGCGCCCGCGTTTGAGCGTGTATCGCTCGGTCAGCCACGTGTATGCCCAGGTGATCGACGACAGCAGGGGCACGACCCTGGTGTCGGCGGGTTCGGTGGAAAAAGGCAAGGGCCAGAAGGGCGAGAAGCGCCCCGGCGGCGGTAACGTGGCCTCGGCGAAGGAAATCGGCAAGCTCCTAGCCGAGCGCGCCCGGGCAAAGGGTATCCGGAAGGTGGTCTTCGATCGCGGAGGCCATCTCTATCACGGCCGCATCAAGGCACTGGCAGATGCCGCCCGGGAAGCTGGCCTGGAGTTCTAACCAAGCAGGCAGCGACCGGCAGGGGCTGAAACCAGACGGTGGACGACGAAGCGAAAAGCCGGGAGCTGACGGCTTGAAGAGTTTGGAGAAATTACGGGAATGCCAACAGTAAAGAAAAAGCTTGACGCCAATCAATACCAGCTGAAGGACCAGGTGGTCTCGATCAACCGCGTCACCAAGGTGGTAAAGGGCGGCAAGAACATGTCGTTTGCGGCCCTGGTCGTGGTGGGTGATCCGTCCGCCGCGGTTGTGGGCTATGGTTCCGGCAAAGCAAAGGAAGTTCCGCAGGCGATCCGCAAGGGCATCGAGGCGGCCAAGAAGAACCTGCTGCGCATCAACCTGACGCAGACCACGATTCCGCACCAGGTGCTGGGCCGCTATGGAGCAGGCAAAGTGATGCTCAAGCCGGCTCCCGAAGGCACGGGCGTGATTGCCGGGGGAGCGGTGCGCGCAGTCATGACCTCGGCCGGGGTGCAGAACGTGTTGACCAAGTCGATCGGCACCACCAACCCTCACAACGTAATCAAGGCGACCTTCGACGCTCTGAAACTGCTGCGGGACAAGAATGAAATCGCCACCGCGCGCGGCAAGGCCGCCGAGGAGCTGTGATCATGGCGCGCACCCGGAAGAGGACCGAAAAGAAATCGGCACCCGCAGGCAGCAAGATCCATCTCAAGTATGTGCGCTCCGCGATTGCTACGCCGGTGAAGCACAAGCTGGTGGTCAAGGGCCTGGGATTCACCTATCTCAACCAGGTGATCGAGCGTGAAGATACGCCGTCGATCCGGGGGATGGTGGCGAAGGTGCCCCACTTGGTGGAGATCGTTGAGAAGTAGTGGTTTATGGATAGGGTTCGCGGATGGTAACGAACGCCCGGCGGGATTCGCCTGACGTCGCCCCCGGGTGCAGCGCTCAGGCGCCGCATCGCCAGGCACTCGATGGCGAAGGTAAGAAGACGGGACGGTGGAGAATTTGAGCGGTGCCCACCAGGAGGGCCGCACAGGTACGGTACACAATGAATCTGAGCAATTTACGGGCGCCCCGCAAGGCGAATCAAAACAAGAAGCGCGTCGGCCGCGGTATGGGTTCGGGCATGGGCAAGACCTCAACCCGCGGGCACAAGGGCCAGGGATCGCGCAGCGGCTCGCGCCTGATGCGCGGTTTTGAAGGTGGCCAGATGCCGTTGCAGCGGCGTCTGCCGAAACGCGGCTTCACCAACATCTTCAAGACCGAATACGAAGTCGTGAACGTGGAGCGGCTGGCCGAAATCGAGGAAAAGGAGATTACCCCTGATGTCCTGCGCAAGGCCGGCGTGGTGAGCTCCAAGAAGACGCGGGTGAAGGTGTTGGGACAGGGTGACTTGGCGAAGGCGGTCACCGTTCACGCTCACAAGTTTTCCAAGTCGGCCCAGGAAAAGATCGAAAAGGCCGGCGGCAAGGTGCAGGTTCTGTAAGAAAGCTGACCGGCTGCCATGTGCCGAACCGTCGAACTGGCTGGGGGCTGAATGTCCCCATGCTCCCAGGGCGCTGGCAACTGACAACCGGCTACTGATCTCCGAGGTTCTTCCATGCTTGAGAAGCTGGCCAACGTATTTCGCGTTCCCGATCTGCGCAAGCGCATTCTGTTTACGCTCGGACTGCTGGCCGTGTACCGGCTGGGCGGACACATACCTACGCCGGGCATCAATGCCGACGTGCTCTCGCAGTTCTTCGACCAGAACCGCGGCACGTTCCTGGGGTTCATCGACCTGTTCAGCGGCGGCCAGCTTCGCCGCCTCACGATTTTCGCCCTGGGCATCATGCCGTACATCACGGCGTCGATCATTCTGCAACTGATGACCGTGGTCTATGAGCCACTGGCCAAGTTGCAGAAAGAAGGCGAACTGGGCCGCAAGAAGATCACCCAGTGGACGCGCTACCTGACCCTGTTGTTGAGCGCGGTGCAGTCGCTGGGTATCGCATTTACCCTCGAGCGGCAGCCGGGCTTCGTGAACAATCCGGGCATCGGTTTTGTGCTGATGACCATGCTCACGCTAACCACAGGCAGCGTGTTCATCATGTGGCTGGGCGAGCAGATCACCGAGCGCGGCGTTGGCAACGGCATGTCGCTGCTGATCTTTGCCGGCATCGTAGTCGGCCTGCCGCGCGCCGTCGCCGACCTCTACGATAAGGTGCGTACCCAGGCCTGGGGCGCGTTCACGGTTCCCGCAATCCTGCTGTTGATCATAGTGATGATCGCCGTGGTTGCCTTTATCGTGTTCGTCGAGCGAAGCGAACGGCGAATACCGGTGCAGTACGCCAAGCGTGTGGTTGGGCGCAAGATCATGGGAGGCCAGTCCACCCACCTTCCGCTGCGGGTGAACTCGGGCGGGGTGATGCCGGTCATCTTTGCTTCCTCGGTGCTGACGCTGCCGCAGACGCTGGGAGCGTTGCCCCTGTTCAAGGACAATCGCTACTTCGGCCCTGTCTTCAACGCGCTGCGCTGGGGAGAACCCTTGTACACCCTGTTGTACGCCGTGGGAATCGTCTTTTTTGCGTACTTCTATGTCTCAATTGTCTTCAACCCCAACGAGGTTGCCGACAACATGCGTAAGTACGGAGGGTTCATTCCCGGTATCCGGCCCGGTGCGCGCACCGCCAACTACATTAACGACATTCTGACCCGCATCACGCTGGTGGGGGCACTGTACCTGATTCTGATTTCGTTCATCCCCGAGTGGATGATTACCGGTATCCACCTCAACCATTTGCCGGGTGCACTCGGAGCGTTCTTTGAAAGGCTGCCGGCGTGGATCACCAGCGGTTTGAACGTGAACTTTTACTTTGGCGGCACCTCGCTGCTGATCGTGGTCGGCGTGGCGATGGACACGGTCAACCAGGTGGAATCGCAGCTCATCATGCGCCACTACGAAGGGTTCACTCCGCGGAGTGGTCGCGTACGTGGTCGCCGGGCGACATGGTAGGAAATCAGCCGGCTTCCAGTAGCCAGAACTGACAACTGGCAACTGCATGCCGGCAAATGACTTCGGAGCTACCGGGAGGCTCCGCCCGCAGACGCGGGCAGAAGGGCCGGCGGTTTGGCCCGCGGAGGTACGTCGTTGCAAACGCAGACTCCTTCTTCGGTACTGGGCGCGATGAAGAGGGAGCGCATCGTGGGTCCCATCATTCTCCTGGGCCCCCCCGGCGCCGGTAAGGGAACGCAGGCCAAGCGGATTGCCGCAAGCTATGCGATTCCGCAGATCTCCACCGGAGACTTGTTGCGGGAAAACGTGGCTCGCGGTACCGAGCTCGGCCTTAGAGTCGGGTCGATCTTGGGGCGTGGTGATCTGGTTCCGGACGAACTCGTCGATGAAATGGTGGCCGGTCGGCTGAGCCAGGTGGATTGTGACCGGGGGTTTATCCTGGACGGCTTCCCACGCACGGTGGGGCAAGCCGAGTGGTTGGACGGATATTTGAAAACGAAGCGGCTATGTGACAGCAAGCCGGCGCCTTACAGCGCTCTGCCGCCGGTTGTTCTCCAGATCGTAGTGGGGTATAATCAATTACTGCAACGGATTAGCGGGCGTCGTTCTTGTCCCACCTGTGGACGGATTTACAACGTCTATTTTCAGCCACCCAAAGTTGAAGACAGCTGTGATGTCGACGGCGGGCGACTTGTCGTTCGTCCCGACGATAATGAGGAAGTTGTTGCCGAGCGGCTGAAAGCCTATGAGCGGCAAACGCTTCCGTTGGTCAGCTACTACCGCGAACGGGGCCGGCTGGTGGAGATCGACGGCGAACAGCCGATGGAAGCAGTCGAGGAGCAAGCGATCAGGGCAATAGAGAATGTCAATCGTTTGTAAGTCGGCAACCGAGATCGAAAAGATGCGTCGCAGCGGGCGCATCGTGCGCCGGGTGCTCGACGCCGTGAAAGACGCCGTCAGGCCGGGTGTCACTACCATGGACCTGGAGCGCATCGCGGAGAAGAAAATCCGCGAACTGGGCGCCAAGCCGGCATTCAAGGGTTACTACGATTACCCTTGCGTGCTTTGCACGTCGGTGAATAACGAGATCGTGCACGGCATTCCGTCGGAGCGGCGGGTGTTGCGCGAGGGGGACATCGTCTCCATCGACACCGGGGTGGTGCTCGACGGTTTTTACGGGGATGCGGCGATCACCGTACCGGTGGGTGGAGAGGTAACAGCGCAGCTGAAGAAGTTGCTGGAAGTTACGCGGGAGTCGCTCTATCAGGGCATCGAGGCGGCGCGCGTCGGCAACACGGTGGGCGACGTGGGCGCGGCGGTGCAGAAGCTGGTCGAGGCCAACGGCTTCAGCGTAGTTCGGGAATTCGTGGGCCACGGTATCGGCACCAAGTTGCACGAGGACCCGCAGGTTCCGAACTACGGCACGCCGGGAAGCGGCCCGAAGCTGCGCGACGGCATGGTGCTGGCCATCGAACCGATGGTGAATGTCGGCCGCTCCGACACGCGTCTGCTGGACGACAAGTGGACGGCAGTGACACAGGACGGAAGCTATAGTGCTCACTTCGAGCATTGCGTGGCAGTGACGAAAAATGGGCCGGTGATATTAACCGAATAGGGGATTTGGGTTCCGCGCGAGCGGAGAGACTGTTTTCAGGAGCTGAATGAGTAAGGAAGACGCGATTGAAGTCATGGCGGTGGTGATCGAACCGCTGCCCAATGCCATGTTCAAGGTAGAGCTGGAGAATAAGCACCAGGTTCTGGCTCATGTTTCCGGCAAGATGCGCAAGAACTTCATTCGCATACTTCCCGGCGATCGGGTGGCGGTGGAGTTGTCGCCGTACGATCTTACCCGTGGCCGGATTGTTTACAGGTACAAGTAGCCAAAGGGAAGCAAGGTAGATTATGAAGGTTCGGGCGTCGGTCAAGAAGATTTGCGACAAGTGCAAGGTGATTCGCCGCAACGGCGTAGTACGCGTGATCTGCGAGAACTCCAAGCACAAGCAACGGCAAGGATAAGGAAATAACTAGCCATTAGCCATTAATGGCGATGAGGTTCTGGAGAAACCCATGGCACGTATTGCAGGCGTGGATCTTCCGCGCAACAAGCACATCAGCATCGCGCTGACCTACATTTTCGGCATCGGCAACTCGCGGTCGAAGAACATTCTCGCCGCCGCCAGCGTTGAGCGTGCGAAAAAGGTCAGCGACCTGAACGAGGACGAGGTCAACCGCATCCGCCAGGTCATCGAGCAACAGGGCGATGTGGAAGGCGATCTCCGCAAGGACATCTCGATGCACATCAAGCGGCTCATCGAAATCGGCTCCTATCGCGGGTATCGCCACCGCCGCAGCCTGCCGGTTCGCGGCCAGCGTACCCACACCAATGCCCGCACCCGCAAGGGCCCGCGCAAGGGCACGATAGCGAACAAGAAGAAAGCGACGGCGAAGACATAAACCATGGCTAAGGCAGCAGGCTCCGCAGCGGAGAAAAAGGGTAAGACCGGCAAGAAGTTCAAGAAAAAGGAGCGCAAGCACGTTCCCCATGGTTTGGTGCACGTGCAGGCCTCGTTCAACAACACCATCGTTACCGTCACCGATACTACCGGCAACACCGTGTCGTGGAAGAGTTCCGGATCACTGGGGTTCCGGGGATCGCGCAAGGGCACGCCCTTTGCCGCGCAGCAGGCGGCGGCCAATGCCGCCAACCAGGCGCGCGATCACGGCATGCGCAGCGTGGACGTGGTGGTAAGCGGTCCGGGTTCGGGACGCGAGTCGGCGGTACGTGCGCTGGCCACCGCCGGGTTGGATGTGCGCTCCATTCGCGATGTCACACCGGTGCCGCATAACGGTTGCCGTCCGCCGAAGCGGAGAAGAGTATAAGTGGATCGCGGCAGGGATAGCCGGTAAGTTTTTCTGTCCCTCGTCGGCTGACCACCAACCACCAGTTTGATCGGGAAGACAGGCCGCCAAGCGCCCGTAAACCGATCTATAGACGGAACCGCCGGCCAGGGCGGTCCGAAGAGGAGAAAGTAACTTGGCACGATACCGAGATGCAGTATGCCGCCTTTGCCGCCGCGAGGGCATGAAACTGTTCCTCAAAGGCGGCAAGTGCTTCACCGACAAGTGTCCGGTGGAAAAGCGCAATTTCGCCCCCGGGCAACACGGCAAGGACCGCAAGGCCAAGGTCGTGGGCTACGGACTTCAGCTTCGCGAGAAGCAGAAGGCGAAGCGTATGTACTTCACCCAGGAAGGCCAGTTCCGCAACTATTTCGAGAACGCCGCCCGTTCCAAGGGAGTCACCGGCGAGCTGTTGTTGCAGCAGCTGGAACGCCGCCTGGACAACGTCGTATATCGCCTCGGCTTCGCGGTTGCACGCCGCCAGGCACGCCAACTGGTGCGCCACGGTCACGTGACCGTTAATGGCCACAAGCTCGATATTCCTTCCTACCAGGTGAAGACCGGAGACGAAATCGCCGTACGCGAGAAGAGCAACCAGCTGGTCCTGGTGGCAGCAGCGAAGGAGTTCGCCAGTCACCAGTCTCCGCCGAATTGGCTGGAAGTCGATCGCGAGGCGAACAAGGGGCGGGTGCTTGCGCTGCCGAAGCGCGAAGACATCAACCTTCCGATTAACGAACAGTTGATCGTGGAACTTTACAGCAAGTAGTCATCCGCGGCGCCTATCCATGGGTGCCGGGTTTCCTACAATTCGCGCCAGATCAGCCGCCGTGGTTCTTGCCAATCACGCGTGCAGCATGGCCGAACAGACAAACAGGAGTTACGAATGCTTTGGAAAGGTTTTCAGAAGCCGAAGCGGCTTGCCACCGACCAGGAGTCACTGACCGAGAAGTACGGACATTTCTGGGCCCAGCCGTTTGAACGCGGATTTGGTACAACCATCGGCAACGCGCTGCGCCGCGTGTTGCTTTCGTCGATTGAGGGTGCCGCGGTCACCGCCGTCAAGATCGAAGGCGTGCTGCACGAGTTCCAGTCGATCCCCGGAGTCGTGGAGGATGCCACCGACATTATCCTGAACTTGAAGCAGATTCCTTTTCGACTTAACGGCGACGCCCCCAAGGCGATCTATCTGCGCGCCGATCAGCCGGCCGTGATCACCTCGGGCATGATCGAGGCTGATTCCGATGTCGAAGTCCTCGACAAGGACGTCTACATCGCCACCATCAGCGAGGGCGGCAAGCTGGACATGGAAATGCGGCTCAAGAAGGGTCGGGGCTATGTTTCCGCCGACAAGAACTTCGATGAGGACCTCGGCCTGGGATTCATCCCCATCGATTCCGTGCACTCGCCGGTGCGCAAGTGCAACTATTCCGTGGAAGCGGCACGACTGGGACAAATCACGGATTACGACAAGCTTTCGATCGAAGTCTGGACCAACGGCTCGGTGACACCGGCCGACGCGCTGGGACTGGCGGCCAAGCTGCTGAAGGACCATATGTTCATCTTCATCAACTTTGAGGACGAGTTGGAGGCGAGCACCAGTCCCGACGCCGGCAAACCGGAAATCCGCAATGAGAACCTGAACCGCTCGGTGGAAGAGCTGGAGCTTTCCGTGCGCAGCTACAACTGCCTGAAGAACGCCAACATCCAGACCATCGGAGAACTGGTGCAGAAGTCGGAAGCGGAGATGTTGAAGACCAAGAACTTCGGCCGCAAGTCGCTGAACGAGATCAAGGAGATCCTGTCCAACATGGGCCTCAGCCTCGGCATGAAGATCGATGAGCACGGCAATGCAGTGCCGGGCAGCGGCTCCGTGTCGCAGGCATCTTCGCTGCCTTCGGCGCTGACCTATGGCGGAAATACAGAACCGAACTACTAACCGGAGCGCCGCCGTGCCGCCCTGCCAGGATTTTGGCGCGGCCGGCGCCGCGACGATTGCGAGATCGAAGGACCACAGACATGCGTCATCGTAGAGCAGGATGGAAACTGGGGCGTAATACGGAGCACCGGCGCGCGCTGCTGCGCAACCTGGTGACCTCGTTGATCGTTGAGGAGCGTATCGAGACGACGCTGACCAAGGCGAAGGCGATGCGTCCCCATGTAGAGAAGATGATCACCCTGGGCAAGCGCGGGGATGTCACGGCCCGGCGCCAGGCGGCTGCCTACCTGATGACGCGCGATGCAGTTGACAAGCTGTTCGACAAGATTTCGCCCCGCTATGGCGACCGCAACGGCGGCTACCTGCGCATCATTCATGGCGGATTCCGCCTGGGCGACGGCGGTGACGTCGCCTGGGTCGAACTGCTGGGCAGCGAGGCGACTCTCGATGAGAAACGCCAGAAGCGCAACGAGCTGCGTGCCAAACGCGCCGAAGAAAACCGTAAGGCGCTGGAAGCCGCCAATGCCGAAGCAGCCGCCGACAGCGGCCAGGAAACAGACGAAAAGAAGTAGCCGCGGCGAATTTCGCGGGATTTGTGGCAGGCGCACTCGCGTTGGCGGGTGCGCTTTTTGTTGATGGCGCGCGGGCGCCCGGACAATTTGGCCAACCCGGCAAGGATCGCTGCCCGGCCCGCTAGCTGCTAGCGGGTAAGCGAGGGTTCGCTCTCGGTCAAGCTCTGCCGGCGCTGAAGGTTCAAGGCCCGGGCGTAGAGCAGCAGCTGTATAAAAACCGCTCCCGCGGTATCCAGCGCCACGTCCTGCCAGGTGCCGGAGCGAGATGCGAGAAAGGTCTGATGGAACTCGTCCACGGCAGCCGTGATCAGGCTGAACAGTACCGCGATCACGGCCCAATCGAGCTGCCAGATGTCGCGAAAAAACCCTCCCCAGCTGCGCTGCAACAGCGGTCGCAGACGATCACGATGGGTATACTTCAGCGCCAGAAACACCAACAGACTCAAGACTGCGTAGCCGATGAAGTGTCCCGACTTGCGCAGGATGGTATTCAACATCAGCACAAGCTGCGGATCGACGGCTCCAAAAACCACCTTGGTGACCTGGTACACCAGACCATAGGTGTTCGTGGAGGAAGCGTAGTCGGTCGATTCGAGGCGAATGACCGCCAGCCAGACCCCAACGGGCCACCAGTTACGGATGAGGCCACGAAGCGATGGCTTTAGCGATAACGGTCGCGGCTTACTCGACACGGTAGTTGGGAGCTTCGCGAGTGATCATTACGTCGTGCACATGGCTCTCGCGCAACCCCGCGCCGCTGATGCGTACGAAACGCGCGTCCTGTTGCAGCTCGCTGATGGTGCCACAGCCGGCGTATCCCATGCCGCTCTTTACTCCGCCCACCAGCTGGTACACGATCATGCCGACCGTGCCGCGATAGGGAACGCGGCCCTCGATACCTTCCGGCACCAGCTTGGCGAGACGGTTCCCCTCCGAACCATCGTCGGAGGAGAGAACCTGCACGGAGGAATCGGAATCGGTGGTCTGGAAGTAGCGGTCGCTGGAGCCCTCTGCCATGGCAGCCAGAGAGCCCATGCCCCGGTATGCCTTGAAGGAGCGGCCCTGATAGAGAATAGTCTCCCCCGGGCTTTCTTCCGTGCCGGCCAGCAGCGAACCGATCATCACGCAACTGGCGCCGGCGGCAATGGCCTTGGTGATGTCACCGGAATACTTGATGCCGCCGTCGGCGATAATCGGGACCTGGGCATCGCGTAGCGCGCGTGCCGACTCGGCGATGGCCGTGATCTGGGGAACGCCGGCGCCGGTTACGATCCGCGTGGTGCAGATGGAACCGGGGCCGATCCCCACCTTGATGGCGTCGGCGCCAGCGCGTGCCAGTTCGCAAGCCCCGTCAAATGTGCCCACATTGCCGGCAATCAGATCGACCTCGGGAAACCTGGCCTTCACCAGCTTGATGGCATCGATCACACGCGTGGTGTGTCCGTGCGCGCTGTCAATCGCCAGCACATCGGTCTTGGCTTTCACCATCTCCGCGGCCCGCTCCAGGAAGTCCCCGGTGGCGCCGATGGCCGCGCCTACCCGTAGCCGGCCTTTGTCATCCTTGGCCGCGTTGGGATACTTCAACCGCTTCTGAATGTCTTTGACCGTGATCAGTCCCTTGAGCTGGTACTGGTCGTCGACCACCAGCAGCTTCTCCACGCGGTGGTGATGGAGGATGGCCTCCGCTTCATTCAAGGTGGTGCCGACCGGAACGGTGATCAGGTTGTCTTTGGTCATCACCTCGCTGATGGGAATATCGGTGCGGGTCTCGAAGCGGAGATCGCGGTTGGTGAGAATACCAACCAGCTTCTTGTTCTTGGTGACGGGCACGCCGGAGATGCGATAGTGACGCATTACTTCCAGGGCGTCGGAAATCTTTTCGTGCGGCTCCATGGTTATGGGATCGACGATCATGCCGCTCTCCGAGCGCTTCACCTTGTCAACTTCCGTGGCTTGCTGCTCAATCGTCAGGTTGCGATGAATGATGCCCAGCCCGCCCTGTTGTGCCATGGCGATCGCCATGCGCGACTCCGTCACCGTGTCCATGGCGGCGCTGATCAGAGGAATCTGGAGCTGGATATGGCGGGTTAGGCGGGTTGCCGTGTCGGCCGCGGCCGGAACCACGTCCGACTTGGCAGGCAACAGCAACACGTCATCGAAGGTAAGCGCTTCCGGCACGGGAAAATGAATCATGGCAGTTGGTCCGCGGAAGGATAATCTCTCATTGTAGAGTTGCGCCCGAGAGTTAAGCAAACCCCCTAAGTGACGGAAAGGCAACAGGCTATGACCGTGGCCGGAGGGCCGGCCTGAGCGCCGCATCGGGCCCCGCGTTGAAATTCGTTGCTTTCAGGCGTATAGTTTCGATAGTACGTCTGTGAAAGTTGGGCGCTGACCTATTCCGGCAGGCCGGCGTGAATGGGGCGTACTTGGCGAAGCACACCGGTGGGCGAGAGCCCACTTTATTATTCCACCCGCAATCCGCTGGTCTTTGACGAGTCCGGGCGGCAATCGAAGCCTGAGGGGCGGGCTGTGCTTGACCGCCGGGAGCGAAGTTAGCGAGGCCATGGCGGCTGGTTTAGACAAAATTCAGGAGATCGTCGATCGCGTTGCCCGGTCCAGCGGTCTGGAGGTAGTCGAGGTTGATTTGCGCGGCGGAGGCAAGTCCCGCATGCTGCGCATCTTCATCGATAAGCCCGGCGGAGTGACGCACGACGACTGCTCCAGCTTCAGTCGCGAAGTCGGCACGATCTTTGACGTGGAAGATGCGGTTCCCGGCGGCTCTTACATGTTGGAAGTATCGTCGCCCGGGCTGGACCGCAAGCTGTCGAAGCCATCGGACTTCGACCGCTTTACCGGGAGCCTGGTCAAGCTGATGACTCGCGATCCGGTCGATGGCAGCCGGCATTTTGAGGGACGGCTGGAGTGGTTTCGCGATGGCCGGCTTGGCCTCCAACTGACGGCTCGCAGAAAGAGCAAGAAGCACGAGGGCGTTGAAGCCGGGGCCAAAGTCGAAATCGATTTGACCAACGTGGAAAAAGCCAACCTCGTTCCCGAGTTTTGAGGACAGTGCAACCAGCGAATATGAGTATCCGAGTCAGGTGGCAGGTGGTCTATGGCAAGTGAACTGTACAACGTGATCGACGCCCTGAGCCGTGAGAAGGGCATCAATCCGGACATCGTGGTGAGCGCGGTGGAGGATGCGATTGTCGTTGCCACGCGAAAGTATTACAAGACCCAGGAAAACCTGCGCGCCGAGTTGGACAAGGAGACGGGCCAAATCCGCGCCTACGCGGTGCGGACCATCGTGGAAAACTCGGAGCAGGTGGAAGACCCCAACGGGCAGATATCGTTGGACGATGCCAAGCGCATTGATCCGGCGGCGGAGGTCGGTGGCGAACTGCGCACGGAAAAGCCGACCGAGGTGCTGGGACGCATCGCCGCGCAGCTGGCCAAGCAGGTAATCTTCCAGAAGGTGCGCGAGGCTGAGCGGGATACGATCTACAACGAATACATTGGCCGGGTAGGGGAAATCATCAATGCCACGGTCAAACGCGTCGAAGGGCAGGACGTCATCGTGGATCTCGGCAAGGCCGAAGCCCGTATGCCGAAGAAAGAGCAGTCACGGCTGGAATCGTTTTCTGCCGGCGAACGGGTGCGGGTGGTGATCTCCCGGGTGGAGAAAGCCGCGAAAGGACCCCAGGTTGTCGCCTCGCGCGCCGTCCCGGAACTGGTGACCCACCTGTTCCAGACAGAAGTGCCGGAGATCTACGACAACACGGTGGTGATCCGCGCAATTGCACGGGAAGCGGGCGAGCGCACCAAGATTGCGGTGATGTCGAAAGACAAGGATGTCGACCCGGTGGGCGCTTGCGTCGGGATGAAGGGAATGCGGGTACAGTCGATCATTCGCGAATTGCGCGGCGAGAAGATCGATATCATCGAGTACCACGAGGACCCTGTGACCTTCGCGGAGAAGGCACTGCAGCCGGCGAAGGTCAGCCGGGTTACGGTGCTCGAAGGCCAGGAAAAGCACCTGGAAGTCATCGTCGATGACAGCCAGCTTTCACTGGCGATTGGCAAGAAGGGACAGAACGTCCGCCTGGCTGCCAAGTTGCTGGGCTGGAAGATCGATATCAAGAGCGAGGAAGAGAAGCGGCAGGAAGTGGAAGCACAGATGTCGCAGGTGATGACACAACAGACCACGCCGCTCGATAGCGTTCCCGACCTGGAGCCGGGCATCATCGAGAAGCTGGTGGCGGCGGGCATTACCACGGTTGAACAGGTCGCCGACATGACGCCGGAGCAGCTGGAAGAGATTCCCGGCGTCGGTCCCAAGACGGTAGAGAAGATCAGCATCGCGGTCAATAACTACTTCTCCAGCCTGGAAGCGGTTGAAGCTCCCGCCGAAGGCGGAGCCGGGAGCCCGGCGGAAGGAACTGAGGAACGGGCTGAAGAAGCCGAAGCGGCCCAGGAAGCTGTTGGAGAGGCTCTCGGCGAACAGGATGCAGGGTTCGCCGCCGCTGCGGAAGGCGAACTACCCGCCGAGAACGTGGACTCCGGCGACGTCGAAGGTTTGCCCACGGAGCCGGAGGCTTCGTCGGAATCGGTCGAGGAGTTGGTGGACGAGGGTCAGTACTTTGAAGCGGAGATCGTGGATGGCGTGGAAAATGCTCCGCCCGCGGATGTAGCGGAAGTAACCACGCACGAGCGACCGGTCGTCGAAGGCGAGAATTTGCCCGACGAGGAGCTGCCGGGTGAACAGCGCTGAAAGGGCAAGAGTTCGTGGGTGAGGATGCTATGAACGCGTAGGCGCAAGGAACAATACGGAGGAAACAGCGCGGAATGCAGCAAAAGGTTCGGATTAATGATCTGGCAAGGGAACTCGAGGTTAAGAGCAAAGTGATCCTCGATCTGCTGTTGAAGGTGGGGGTCACGGAGAAAAAAACCCACTCCAGCTCTATCGAGGTGGAGGAAGCCGAGCGTGTCAGGAAGTACTATGCCGAGCATGGCGAGCCCGGCACCGCTGCTGTCAGGGGTGGCTCGCGCGCGCACGGGGAAGAATTCAAGCCCAAGATCGATCTCTCCCATATTTCGAAGCCGGGAGACGTGCTGAAGGCGATCACGCAGAAGGCCGCCCAGCCTGCGCCACCGCCACGTCCCCCGGCGCCCCTAGCTCCTCCCCGGCAGACGGTTACGCCGGCAGCGGCGGTGCCTTTGCGTCCGCCTAGCGTTGCTCCCAAGCCTCCGGCTGTCCCGCCCGGTGCTGCACCCCCGGCTGCGGTTGAGACCCCCAAGCCGGCACCTCGACTGATCACGCCACAGACCGTCGCGCGTCCGCCTGCGGCTGTCGTCATCATCCCTGCAAAGCCTGCCGTTGCATCGCCGCCGGCCGCAGGCGTTGCTCCAGCTGCGGTGGTGAAAGAAGCGCCACGGGCCGCTGAAGCGAAGCTTCAGGAAGCGGCAACGGAAGCGCAGGTGACAGCCGTGGCCGAGATTTCGCCCCCCGTCGTCGAACCGCTGGTCGAGGCGCCCCCGCCGGCCGTAGAGGCTCCCGCTCCGCCGGAGGTGGCTGCTCCTCCTCGCGCCGCATCGCATTCTCCGTCGCCCGCCGCCAAGTCTCCGGCGCCCTCGCGCCCGGCACCGCCGCCTCGTCGGCTTATCGTCCCCCAGACCGGTCCCCGTCCGGTGTATGTCGCACCCGCGCGTCCCGCTGGTGCGGTTCCGCGCACCGGGATGCCGGAACGCGGCAAGCCGATCTTTCAGCGTCCTCGCCCACCCCTGCCGGCACAGGGCCCTGGCCAAAATGCGGCTGGTGCAGGGCGTCCGCCACTGCGTCCGGGCGAGCGCCGCGGTCCCCATCCAACGCGATCCGGACCGGCGGGGATGCGTCCAGGGTTTGCCCCCGCAGCCGGTACAGGTGCTGCCCCCCCGCTGCCGACAGGACAGCGCCCCGCAGGGCGGACGGCGCGCCCCGGGCGCTACGTACCGCGGGGTATCAAAGAAGGCCCGATGAAGGGTTTTGTACCGCCGCCGCGGCTGTCGCTGTCGAGCGAGCCGCTGCCCATCACGCGCAGCATTACGATTCCCGAAGGCATCAGCGTGAAGGATCTGGCGGAGAAGCTGGGAATCCGCGCCAAGGACCTGATTGCGCGGCTACTGGCACGGGGCGTGTTCGCGACCGTAAACCAGACGCTCGATGCCGAGCTGGCCAGCGAAATGGCGCGTCATTTTGGCGCCACCACCGACATCATCAGCTTCGAAGAGCAGTTGGCCAAAGACACTGCTCCGGCGGAAGGCGCCGGCGAAGAGGCGAGCGCCGCTGCAGTGACCCGTTCGCCGGTGGTGACGATTATGGGCCACGTCGACCACGGCAAGACGAGCCTGCTCGACGCCATCCGCCAGACCAGCGTTGCCGAAGGGGAAGCGGGCGGAATTACGCAGCACATCGGCGCCTACAAGGTGTCAATCACGGACAAGAACTCACCTGCCTACGGTCGCGAGATCGTGTTCCTCGATACGCCCGGTCACGAAGCCTTTACTCGCATGCGAGCCCGGGGTGCGAAGGTCACGGACATCGTTGTGCTGGTGGTGGCGGCCGATGACGGAGTAATGCCGCAAACCCTGGAAGCCGTCGATCACGCCAAGGCAGCGAACGTGCCCATCATTGTGGCGGTGAACAAAATCGACAAGCCCGATGCCCTGCCCGACCGGGTAAAGAAGCAACTGGCCGACCGCGGGCTGATGCCTGAGGATTGGGGCGGCAACACGGTGTTTGTGGAGGTCTCTGCCAAGCAGAAAACCAACCTCAACCTGCTACTGGAAATGATCTGCCTGGTGGCTGACCTCCAGGACCTGAGGGCGGTACCCGATCGCCCGGCAAGCGGTACGGTGCTGGAAGCGAAACTCGATCGCGGGCGGGGTCCGGTCGCGACGGTACTGGTGCAGAACGGGACCCTGCGGGCGGGCGACAATTTCGTCGTCGGCAATGTGTTCGGCAAGGTCCGGGCCATGTTTAACGATCGCGGAACCGTGCTCGAGGCCGCGCCCCCGGCCACTCCCGTCGAGGTGCTGGGACTGGAGGGACTGCCGCAGGCGGGCGATCAACTGGTTGCCGTAGCCGACCGCGAGAAGGCACGCGATATCTCCGAGTATCGCGAGGGCAAAGCACGCGAGGCGCAGCTGGCGAAGAGTTCGCGAGTCTCGCTCGAAGGCCTGGCGGAACAGTTGAAGACCGCCGGCCAGAAAGAACTCCCCATCATTCTCAAAGGCGATGTGGGTGGCTCGGTGGAAGTGCTTACCGACCTGCTCAGCAAGATGTCCAACGACAAGGTGCGACTCAACATCGTGCGTGCCGGCGTGGGTGCCATCACCGAATCGGACGTGCTGTTGGCGTCGGCGTCAAATGCCATCATCATCGGGTTCAACGTGCGCCCGGAACGTAAGGCGCAGGAGCTGGCCGAACAGGAGCAAGTGGACATTCGCCTGCACTCCATCATCTACGAGCTGCAGGATGAAATGAAGCGCGCCATGTCTGGCCTGCTGGAACCGGTCTTCAAGGAGACCTACCAGGGACGCGCCGCGGTCCGCGAGACCTTCCGCATCCCCAAGGTGGGCACGATCGCTGGCTGCTACGTGGTCGATGGCCTTATCAAGCGCGATTCCGAAGTGCGATTGTTGCGCGACAATGTGGTCGTGTTCAAGGGCAAGGTGGGCTCGCTGCGGCGCTTCAAAGATGATGCCAGCGAAGTGCGCAACGGCATGGAATGCGGCATTGGCATCGCCAACTACAGTGACATCAAGTCCGGCGACGTCATCGAGGCGTTCGTGGTCGAGAGGGTAGCGGCGGAAGCGTTCGCTTAGAACCTCTTCACCGCAGGCAGTGATCGGTCGGAGGTGAGGGTGTTGCCGGAGAGATCGATCGCGGTTGGTCCCCCGCCCTGCACGCGGTGAAGACATTTCTAATTGGCAACCAGGTCCCGGAGTGGCGCTCGTCAACGAGGCCAATTTCCGGGACTTTGTTTCAGCGCACAACATGATCGCGTATCTCACGCTCGAGATCCGTATAGAAGGCGCCCAGTCGCTGAAAGACAAGCGGCAGGTGGTGCGCAGCGTGAAAGACGGCCTGCGCACGCGTTTCAACGTGGCCGTGGCGGAAATCGATCCCAGCAACGCCTGGCAGCGGGCCACTCTGGGAGTGGTCAGCATATCTTCTTCCCGCGGTTACCTGGACGGCTTGATGCGTAACGTCGAGCGCTTTGCCGTGCGGGCGGCCAACAACAGCGGCGGGGAGGTGACCGACTGCTTCGTCGACTTCCTCAACGAGGCGGAATTTGGCCGGGCCGATTAGGCGACACCGCGATGGTTATCCCCGCCGGCTTGACAGATTGGCGTATGCTCTAACGTTCGGCTTTTTTCTGAATCGGTCAGCGAAATGGAGAACCGAGGACAGAAACACCAGCGGGCAAGGCGCCGTGAGGCCTTGCGGGAGGAGATCACCTCGCTGGTGGAAGGCGAACTGGAAGATCCGCGCATTGGGCTGGTCACCGTGAACGAGGTGCAACTGGCGCCGGATGGCAAGGTGGCGCGGGTCTTTATTGCGGTTTCGGGAAGCGATGAGGAGGCGGTCCGCAGTCTCGAGGGACTGAATGCGTCGCGCGGATTCATTCGTCACGCGTTAACCGTTAACCTTGGATTGCGGCATGCTCCCGAGCTGGTGTTTGTGCCCGACCGATCCGAGCAAGCCGGCAATCGCGTGGAAGAACTGCTGCAGCGCATTGCAAAACGCACACGCCACAGTTGATGTCGGGACCGGGGGAGATGCTCGAGGAAGTACTCAACCAGATCGAAAGAAGGCGGAACTTCATTCTTACCTCACACGCCCGGCCCGACGGTGATGCCGTCGGCTCGGCCCTGGCATGCTGCCAAATCCTGCGCAGCATGGGTAAGCAGGCCAGCGTCGTGCTCAGTGACGGGGTGCCGGGGATCTACCGGCCGCTGCCCTACGCCGATTCGGTATTGCTCGACGTGGAGCAGGCGCCTCCGGCCGAGGCGGCGATCATCCTGGAGTGCGACGGTTTGGCGCGCACCCGTCTGCTGGGCCTGGAAAGACATTATCTGATCAACATCGACCACCACGACACGGCCCGTCCCTTTGCCGACGTGAACTGGATCGATCCCAGCGCCTGTGCCACCGCGGAGATGATCTTTCGCCTGGCGCGCCAGGCCGGGGTCAGGATTTCAGCCGAGGTGGCGACTTGCCTGTACACCGCAGTCCTCACCGATACCGGTTCCTTTTGTTTTGGTGGAACCACGGAGCGGACCTTCGCCCTGGCCCAGGAGCTGGTGCGCTGCGGTGCCGATCCGGTAAAGATCGCGCACAACGTCTACTTCTCGACCCAGCTGTCAAAGATGAGGTTGCTGGGAGCCGCGCTCGGCACCCTGCATCAGCACGGCAGCCTCGCCTGGATGCACGTCTCCCACCGCACCATGGAGCGCTGCAACGCCCACGAGGAAGACTGCGAAGGGCTGGTCAACTATGCCCTTGCCATCCAGGGGATTGAAGTTGCTCTGTTCTTCCGGGAGCAGCCCGGGGGCCGCTTCCGGGTAAGCCTGCGAAGCAAAGGTGCGGTCAACGTTGCCGCGGTTGCCGAGTGCTTCGGTGGTGGCGGTCACCAATGCGCCAGCGGATGCGCCATCGATGGCCCGCTGTCCGTCGCTACCGAGCGTATGATTGCGCAGTTACACATCCGCGGATACCACAACAAGGTGCAGTAGTCATCACCCCCGCGAATTCCAGGTTGCAGGATCCCAAGCAATTCGGGGAGCGCGCCCGGCGGTCCACCGATCTGCTCGCTCTCATCGCAATTTGCGGATTCCTGTTCTTTGCCGGCCTCCAGGTCATTGGCCTGGTCGGGGTGGACGAACCGCGCTACGCGCAGGTTGCACGCGAGATGTTGCAGCGCCACGACTGGGTGACGCCGGTGCTGTGGGGTCAGCCCTGGCTGGAGAAGCCTCCTTTGTACTACTGGTGCGCCGTGCTGGCGTATAAGGCTGCGGGCAGCGCCACCGGCTGGGCGGCGCGCCTGCCTTCGGCCGTGCTGAGCACGTTGATGGTCTTCTTCATTTATGTGTGGGGGCGGCGATTTCGCCGCGGCATGCAGCTCGACGCGGCGCTTATCACCGCCGCGTGCGCCATGGTAATCGGGTTTGGTCGCGCCGCCAGCACGGACATGCCGCTGACGGCGACTTTCACCATCGCCATGCTCTGCTGGTACGCTTGGTACGAATCGCAGAACCGCACCTGGCTGGTGGGGTTTTACTTGTCGGCCGGCTTGGCGGCCCTGGCCAAGGGTCCGGTAGCTGCCCTTCTGGCCGCCCTCATCCTCGCGGTTTTCGCCGCTCTACGGCGTGACTGGCGACTGCTGGCGCGAACTCTTTGGATGCCTGGCGTCCTGCTCTATGCCCTGGTGACACTGCCCTGGTTCCTCGCCGTGCAGCGGGCCAACCCGGAGTTCTTCCGGCTCTTTATCCTGCAACACAACCTGGCGCGATACACCAGCAACATTTACCGCCACCAGCAGCCATTCTGGTATTACCTGCCGGCGGTTTTGCTGGGATTGGTACCGTGGGTAGTTTTTGTCCTGGTTGCGCTCATCGACGCTCTGCGCGATTGGCGTTATTCACTCCGCCAGCCAGCAGGCAAGGAAGACCTCCGCACCTACCTGGCAATCTGGTTCCTGCTGCCGATCGGGTTCTTTTCGCTGTCGCAGTCGAAGCTGCCGGGATACATCCTGCCGGCGATTCCCGCGGGTACCATCCTGCTGGCAGATTTTATTCTTCGCCGGGAGCAGGAGGGCGACAAGCCAGGTCTGCCGCTGGCCGGCGCCCACGCGGTTCTGTGTGCTGCCCTGATGGTGGCGGCACTGGTGGTTCCCTTCCGGCTCGTGCATCTCGCAATCAGCCGGCCGGCGCTCATCGTGGCTGGCGCCCTGGCGGCGATTGGAGTGCTGTCCGTGATGGCAAGCCTGCGCACCCAGGGATACCGCATGTTGCGCTTCACCACGCTGGTGCCGCTGCTGATCGCCTATGCTCTGGTGCTGCGCGGCACCGCCCCCATGATCGATGTGCTCCAATCGGCGCGGCCCGTGCAATTGACATTGTCGGAGACTGCCATCGGCGAAATAACGACCGTCGCGGTCTATGACGTTCCGCGCGCCCTTGAGTATGGTCTCGGCTTCTACCGCGATCAGAAAATTTTCAGCTACGAGCGCAATGAAATTCCCGACGGCGATCACCTGGTGGTAGCCGCCGCGGGATCGAAGGGCGAGCTGGAATATCGATTGCAAGGACGCCGCGTGACTTATGTTGGAGGCTTCGCACCGCAGCACCTTGATTTCTACCTGGTCTCGGGCAGCGGCCAACCGCAGGCCAGGCCCTAGGAGAACGCTGGTTCGAAGGTTTGCGTCCCCCTTGCCGCCACAATAGACTGAAACCGCGTCCATAGGTCGGCTGCCGGCCAAGTCGACCTGCGGGGACATCGATGTATGGCAGTACGCAATCCAGTCAGACCGGCGATCAGCGTGGAAATCCTCGATCTTAGGCATTTTTCGTCCGCGGACCTGCGACCCTTGCTGGCGCAGGAAGTTCAGCTGTGGGGCAAAACCCTCTCCTGGGATTACCGCAGCTCATCGGAAATGATCCTGCGCTATGTCGATGCCAAGATTCTGCCCGGCTATGCCGCCGTGGAACGTGGCAGCCTGATGGGCTACGCATTCTT
>Ga0306921_10000894_pt1 | contig 28097 bp, 24 predicted proteins | sample sta12Cox44000080_FD_203760 | JGI IMG/M metagenome (GOLD analysis project Ga0306921, IMG submission 203760) | Lab enrichment of tropical soil microbial communities from Luquillo Experimental Forest, Puerto Rico - statoxic.12C.oxic.44.000.080 (v2)... | ecosystem: Environmental > Terrestrial >... | reverse complement strand
CCGCGTCCCATAAATTGGCACATTTAAATCGCGCAAAATGTACGATAGCGCTCCGATGTGATCTTCATGCCCGTGTGTCAGGACAATCGCGCGCACATGCTGACGGTTCTGCTTCAGATAGGTGATGTCCGGTATGACCAGGTCCACGCCCAACAGTTCGGAGTCGGGGAACATCATTCCGGCGTCCACCACGAGGATCTCGTCCCCGTAGCGCAACACCATCATGTTCATTCCAAATTCGCCAAGTCCACCAAGGGGTATCGCCGTAAGCGTCTGATTGGTCTTGCTCAAGAAGTGTTTTTCTCCACAACTGAATCTAGCATCGTATCACAGCGCCGCGCCGCCCACGTTCGCCTTGCGTAGGGCGGGCTCGCACCACCGCGTACGTCGCCTTCTTATTTTTTACCTTGAACTAAGTACTTAAAACTTAGAACATGCGCGCCGTTCCAATTCCTCTTTCCACTGACAGGCCATCTAGGTACCATCAATCCCATGGACCGCCTGGTCTTTTCTCCCGGCCCACCGCTTTCTCGCTTTGTCGAGCTTCTCTGGTATTACCGCAACGATCCGCAACCGCACGCCAAGGAACGCCTCATGCCCGATGGCTGCGTGAGTCTGGTGATTAATCTCTCCGAGGATGAGACGCGACTCTACGATCCCGACGACACGCGTAAAATGCGGCGCTTCAACGGCAGCACCCTGTCCGGCCCGAGCACCAAATCCTTCGCCATCGACACCGACGAGCAGACTTGGGTTGTCGGCGTGTCCTTTCGGCCGGCCGGTGCCGTACCGTTTCTCCGACTCCCTAGTAACGAACTTTGGAACCAACACCTTGCATTGGAAGATCTGTGGGGGAGCTCTGCGAGGCAACTGCGCGAACGTGTCCTCGAAGCGCCTACGCCCGCACAAAAGCTTCGCGCCGTCGAACTCTGTCTTTTTGAACGTGCCGCCGGAATGTTGGAAGAACAACCCGTCGTCGAATACGCGGTCAGCAATCTTCTTCGCGCGCCGCAAACCGCGCGCATCGCAGAACTTACCATCAAGACTGGCTTCAGTTCACGGCGCTTCATCGAGCTCTTTAAACTGCACGTCGGCATGACCCCGAAGCTCTTTTGTCGCGTGCGGCGCTTTCAATCGGTTCTGCGGCGTATCACGAGTGGCCGTCCCATCACCTGGGCGGATGTGGCCGTTGACTGCGGCTACTTCGATCAAGCCCATTTCATTCGCGATTTCCAGGCCTTTGCCGGCATCAATCCCAGCAAATACCTCAGTGACCATTCTGGTTTTCCTGGCCACCACAATCATCTGCCCATTCTCAGTTGAACGTCTGAGATTGGCGAACCTTCGTCTGCAAAGAACTCTGGTGCGATACTTCCTCTTTAACCGCGAGCCGTGCAAAGATACCTCCGGCATGCGACGCCGCTTCTTCGTCGAGAAGTTTGAAAATCAGCGCGCCCTGATGCAGGACGAGGCCGCACATCACCTCGGACACGTTCTGCGCGCGCAGCCGGGCCAACTTTATGAACTCAGCGACGGCACCAGCGTCTGGCTCGGTCGCATTGAAAGTGTCACCCGCGACGAAGTCGAGTTCGCCTTGCTCGAAGAGCTTTTTGCGCATAAGCCCGTCCTTGAAACGACCCTTCTGCTGGCTGTGATCAAGTTCGACGCCTTCGAATGGGCCCTGGAGAAAGCTACCGAGCTTGGGGTCAGCCGCATCGTGCCTCTCTCCGCCAGCCGGAGCGAAAAAGCGCTCCTGGTGGCCGCGGCAAAACGAGCCGTACGCTGGAAGAAAATTCTCCTGGAGTCCTCGCAACAATCCCGCCGAGTTCAGGTGCCAACTCTAGATCCACTCACTAAGCCCGAAGCGGCATTCGCCGCGCACAAACACGAACTCACGATTCTTCTTTCCGAGTCCGGCGAGGCCAAGACTTTGCGCTTGATCCTCGCTGGCCGGAGCGCAGGCTCGGCCGCCCTGGCTATCGGCCCGGAAGGCGGCTGGACCGATGGCGAATTCGCCGCTGCCCGCACTGCCACTTTTCAGGAAGCGTCACTCGGCAAGCTGATCCTGCGCACTGAGACCGCCGTTGTCGCAGCCCTAGCGTCGTTGAACTTCGCTCTTTCGTCCGACGAAACTGAGTAACAAATGGCCCTAGCCAGAAATTCGGTAGATCGTAGCTAAGCTCATCCGCAACGCAATCATGAAGTGAGTACGCAAGCGGCGCGTTGCCATGCTGAAGGCAACATCACGGGCGTCGCTCGAATCTTAGGAAAGAGCCGATGACTCGCCAGTGTCTGGCCCATTCGTAACTGGTGTGCCTTGCTCGGAGCGTGGTATAAATAAGAGGCAGCGAGGAATGCTGAAACCTGACGAGAATAACGTCTCTCCTCCCCCGGGCGATTCTTCCAGCGCCCCGAATTTGCCTTTGGCATCCTCCATCTCTGCCGTGCCCCGTGCTCCCACCAGCCACCTGCGTCACGAGATTCGCGTCTGGACCCGCGACCTGCTCATCGCGATTGGCTTGGCCCTTGTCATCATCGTGTTCCTCTACCAGCCCGTGAAGGTTGAAGGCACCAGTATGGCGCCGCTTCTCTCCGATCAAGAGCGCATCTTCATCAACAAGTTTGTCTACCGGTTCGAGCCCATTGAGCGTGGCGACGTGGTCGTGTTCTGGTATCCACTGGATCGCTCGAAGTCGTTCATCAAGCGCGTGATCGCTCTTCCCGGAGAGACCGTAGAGATTCGCCGCGGCGCTGTTTATATTAATGGGCAGATGGTCCCCGAGCCCTATGTGCCGCCGCGTTACGCCGACGTCACCGATTACGGCCCTGTCCTCGTGCCTCGTGGCAGCTACTTTGTCATGGGCGATCACCGGATCAGTTCCAATGATTCCCGCGTCTTTGGACCGGTCCCCAGCCAGTTTATTTACGGCCGCGCTGTCTTTGCCTACTGGCCTGTCGATCACTTTGGGTCGCTGTCGACGACGGAGGCGAATGAAAAATGAGTTTGGACGGAGGACACACTGACAACGGAAGTTCTGCACCGACCCGCAATTCTCGCGCTCGAAGACGGGCGCGTCTTTAACGGCCGCGCTGCCGGTGCCATCGCGCGCCGGGGCGGAGAAGTCGTTTTCAACACCAGTCTTACCGGCTACCAGGAAGTTTTCACCGATCCCAGTTACGCGGGGCAGATCGTGTGCCTGACGTATCCGCACATCGGCAACGTGGGCGCGAATCTCGATGATGAGGAATCGCCCCGGCCGTATATCGAATCCCTGATCGTCCGGGAGTTCTCCCAGATTTCTTCCAACTGGCGTTCGGCGGAGACCGCGCAACTCTATCTGAATCGCCACAAGATCCCCGTCATCTGGGACATTGATACGCGCGCACTGGTTCGACACATCCGCAAAGTTGGCGCCTTGCGCGGCATGGTTTCCACCGATGGAACTCCTGCGGACCAATTGACCTTTGAAACGAAGCAGGTGCCGCACATGGCCGGACAGGAGCTCGCTGGACGCGTTTCCTGCGTCAAGGCTTACGATTGGCAGAAGGGCTCGATCGAACTCGCGACCTCGCCGTGGGCGGAGCAGATGGGTGAGGCAGGAACCAGCCCGGACACGCACAAGTTTCGCGTCGTGGCCTATGATTACGGCATCAAGCAGAACATCCTGCGCTTGCTTGTGGATCATCACTGTGACGTCACGGTCGTCCCGGCGAATACTTTGGCGGAAGATGTTCTTACTCTGCGACCCGACGGTGTTTTTCTCTCCAATGGTCCGGGCGATCCGGAGCCCGTTACCTACGCGGTTGAAAATATCCGCAAACTCGCGGGCCGCGTGCCCATCTTCGGCATTTGCCTTGGGCACCAGCTTTGCGGCCTCGCCCTTGGCGGGAAAACCTTTAAGCTAAAATTCGGCCACCACGGGTCTAATCATCCGGTGAAGAATCTCCTCACCAGCCAGGTCGAAATCACCGCGCAGAATCACGGTTTTTGTGTCGATCCCGAATCGCTACCTTCCAGCGAAGTCGAGATTACGCATGTCAATCTAAATGACCATACGAATGAAGGCATGCGCAGCAAGACGATGCCGCTCTTCAGCGTGCAGTATCACCCCGAGGCCTCTCCCGGGCCGCACGATTCGCATTACCTGTTCACGCAGTTCACGGACTTGATGAAGGAATTCGCGCATCCCGGGAGTTCCCGCGGATGAGGTCGTACTCATAAAAAGGAAGAGATGCCTAAGAGAAAAGACATCCACAAGATTCTGATTATCGGGTCCGGGCCCATCGTCATCGGACAGGCCTGCGAATTTGATTATTCAGGCGCGCAGGCTTGCAAGGCTCTTCGCGCCGAGGGCTATGAAGTCGTCCTTGTGAATTCCAACCCCGCCACCATCATGACCGACCCGGAGCTGGCTCATCGCACGTATATCGAGCCGCTCACTAAGGAATATGCCGAGGAAATCATCATCAAGGAGAAACCCGACGCGGTTCTTCCTACCGTTGGTGGCCAGACCGCGCTGAACCTCGCCGTCGAACTTGCTGAAAGCGGCATCCTTGAAAAGCACAAGGTCGAAATGATTGGCGCGTCGCTTCGCGCCATTAAGGTGGCTGAAGACCGCCTGTGGTTTAAGGATGCCTGCCGAAAGGTTGGCCTGGAAGTTCCTGCCTCGGCTCTCGTCAATAATGCGCAGGATGCGCTTCGCCTCTGCGATCAGCTTGGTTTCCCGCTGGTGATTCGCCCTTCGTTTACGCTGGGCGGTTCTGGCGGCTCCATTGCTTACAACAAGGAAGAATTCGCGGAGGCCATCGCCCACGCCTTGGACATGAGTCCCGTTCATGAAGCCCTTGTCGAGGAGTCCGTGCTCGGCTGGAAAGAGTACGAACTCGAAGTCATGCGCGACTTCCGGGACAATTTCGTGGTCATCTGCACCATCGAAAATTTCGATCCCATGGGCGTGCACACCGGCGATTCGATCACCGTCGCTCCGGCGCAGACCTTGACGGACAAGGAATTCCAGCGCATGCGCGATGCGGCCGCGGCCATCATCCGCGAAGTCGGAGTCGAGACGGGTGGGTCCAACGTACAATTCGCCGTGAATCCGGAAAACGGCCGCATGGTCGTCATCGAGATGAACCCGCGTGTATCGCGCAGTTCCGCGCTTGCCAGCAAAGCCACGGGTTTCCCGATTGCGAAAATCGCCGCGCGTCTTGCGGTCGGCATGTCGCTCGATGAAATCTCCAACGACATCACCAAGAAAACGCCTGCATGTTTCGAGCCGACCATTGACTACGTGGTCGTGAAAATTCCCAAGTGGCAATTTGAAAAATTTGCGGGTGCCGACACCACGCTCGGAACGCAGATGAAATCCGTTGGCGAGGTCATGGCCATCGGCCGGACCTTCAAAGAAGCCCTCCAGAAGGGAATTCGTTCGCTCGAACCCAGTACCCCCTGGCGCTCGCCTGCCGATGCGCCGGATTCGCTGTTGCGCGAGAAACTTTCCACGCCGCGGCCTGACCGCATTCACTGGATTCTTACTGCGGTGGAGAGAGGATTTCCCGTCGAAGAAATCTGCGACCTAACCAAAATCGACCCCTGGTTTATTCACCAAATCGAAGAAATCAATGCGGGCAATCGCCGTGCCGCGGCCGTCACCGTCGAGACAGCTTCGAAGGATCTGCTCCGCGAGGTGAAGCGTATTGGGACCAGCGACGAGCAGCTCGCCCAAATCTGGAAGACCACTCCGGCCGCGGTCCGCCTTCAGCGCGCCCGCTACGGTGTTGCTCCGGTTTTCAAACGGGTAGACACCTGCGCCGCGGAATTTGAATCCTTCACTCCGTACATGTATTCGAGCTACGAAGAAGAGGACGAGTCCGAGGCCACGCAGAAACAGAAAATCATGATTCTCGGCAGCGGGCCGAACCGCATCGGGCAGGGAATCGAGTTCGATTACTGCTGCTGCCACGCCTCGTTTGCCTTGCGCGCCGATGGATTCGAAACGCTCATGGTTAACTGTAATCCGGAGACGGTTTCGACAGACTACGACACGTCCGACCGTTTGTACTTCGAGCCGCTGACCCTCGAAGACGTTCTCGCGATCGTTGAGCGGGAGAAGCCCAATGGCGTCATCGTGCAATTTGGGGGACAGACTCCGCTCAATCTTGCGCTGGAACTGAAGCGCAATGGTGTTCCCATTGTTGGCACTGCCCCCGAGTCCATTGATCTCGCTGAAGACCGCCGCCGATTCGGCCGCTTGCTCGAAGAACTGCGGATTCCGCAGCCGCGCAACGGAACGGCGCTGGTCCCCGAAGAAGCCGCGCGTGTTGCTGGCGAAATCGGTCTTCCCGTACTGGTTCGTCCCAGCTATGTTCTCGGTGGGCGCGCCATGGCCATCGCGTACGATGTGAACACTGTGCAGGAATATGTCGCCCAGGCCGCACTGATGGGCCCAGCACGGCCTGTTCTGATTGATCAGTTTCTTGAGGAAGCCACGGAAGTGGACGTGGACGCTCTCGCTGACGGCACCGACGTTGTCATCGGCGGCATCATGGAACACATTGAGGAAGCGGGCGTACACTCGGGCGATTCTTCCTGTGTATTGCCTCCCGTTAGTCTCTCGCCCAAGATTCTGGAAACGATTCGCGACTACACGAAGCGGCTTGCCTTGGCCCTCAAGGTTGTCGGGCTGATGAATGTGCAATATGCCATCCAACGCGATACCGTCTATGTGCTCGAAGTAAACCCGCGCGCGTCGCGTACCGTGCCCTACGTCAGCAAAGCCACAGGTCTGCCGCTTGCAAAAGTCGCCGCGCGGCTTATGGTGGGCCGCCGCCTGTCGGACATGAACCTGCCTCTGGTTCATCATCACGGCGTTGCGGAGATTGCCGTACATGACTTCTCCTCGGTGAAGTCACCGGTCTTTCCGTTCAACAAATTCCGCGGGGTGGACACGATCCTCGGCCCCGAAATGCGCTCGACCGGCGAAGTGATGGGCATCTCCACTTCCTTCGGACAGGCTTTCGCCAAAGCGCAGCTGGCAGCCGGCCAAAAACTTCCGCGCTCCGGAACGGTTTTTATTAGCGTCAACGATCGCGACAAGCGTCACATGGATGCCATAGGCAAGGAACTTGTCTCTCTCGGCTTCAAGCTGGTGGCCACGCGCGGCACCGCCGCCGCCCTTCACGCGGTCGGCGTTCCTAGCGATGAAGTCTACAAAGTGAACGAGGGCCGTCCGAATATCGTCGACCTCATTAAGACTGGGAAAGTGGACCTCGTAATCAACACGCCCCTTGGCCGAGAATCCTTTTACGACGAGAAATCCATTCGCCGCGCCGCCATTCGTTACAACATTCCTTGCATCACTACGCTTTCCGCGGCCCATGCAGCTGTACGTGGGATTCACGCTCTGATCGAACTTCAGCCGGAGGTGTCCTGTTTGCAGGATCTTCATCGCAACAGCGTGGCCGCGTCTGGCAATTCCGGGGGCGGGGACTGATCCATGGTCATAAACGGTATCTTTCCGGCCCTGACTACTCCCTTTGAGGCGGATGGTGCCGTTTCGCTCGCTGGGGTGAAGGAAAATATCGGCCGATACAATAAGACCGGCCTGGCAGGCTACGTGGTTCTCGGCTCGACGGGCGAATCCGTGATGCTTTCTCGTGACGAAGGCGAGTCCGTGCTGATCGCAGTGAAGGAATCGGCCGCGGCGGAAAAAATCCTCATCGCGGGGACGGGCGCGGAATCCACTGCGGAAACCATCGCCCGCACGAAGCGTGCTGCCTCTTTTGGCTATCATGCCGCGCTGGTCAAAACTCCTTACTACTACAAGCCTGCATATCGCGCCGAGACTTACCTTCATCACTATCGAGCGGTTGCCGATGCTTCTCCCATCCCGATTCTGCTGTATTCCGTGCCCATTTTTACGGGCGTTACCCTTGAAACGCCGGAAATTCTTGCTCTCGCCGATCATTCGAACGTCGCGGGAATCAAGGATAGCTCCGGAAGTATCCAACGCGTTGGGGAGATCGTCGCGGGCGCGCCGTCGTCGTTTCAGGTGCTGACGGGTGGGGCCGCGGTCGTTTATCCCGCGCTCGCCGTGGGTGCTCGCGGCGCTATTCTGGCGCTTGCCTCCGCGTTACCAGAGAAGTGTGTCGAATTATTCCAACTCGTGCAGCTGGGCCAGCACGAGCGCGCGAGGGCCCTGCAGCTTCAGCTCGTGCAAGTGTCGAAGCGCATCGTCTCGGAGAATGGCATTGCGGGCGTGAAGTACGGCATGGACTTGCGCGGCTATCGGGGCGGCGTTCCGCGCTTGCCGCTTCTGCCACTGCGCGAAGAGAAGAAACAGCAGATTGCTGCGCTTCTTTCGCAACACGAAACGGTGGCGGCGCGCGTCTAATCAATCCAGATTTGCCGTCACTTTTGGCAACGTTTATCATCTAAGCGCTCATGGACTGTCGCGCCCTGCTCCCATCCCAACTACCACACACGTCGAAGCTCTTCCGCGACTACACGGGTTATTTGTCCGCAGTTCAACCCTTTTTTGCGCATCCGCCCAATCTTGCCGCCGTTTCCTCCTATGCCAAAAAATTGAAGTTTCCACTCGACCGACAGCGCCAAGTAGCAAGCATTTTGCGGGACCAGAATGTCCGTTTGGGAGCCGCAGCCGAGACGGAAAAGAATCTGCAGCTCCTCGAGTCCGGCGCTGTCGCCGTTGTCAGCGGGCAGCAGGTGGGACTCTTCGGCGGTCCCGCCTACTCGTTCTACAAGGCTCTGTCCGCAGTCGAACTGGCAAGGCAACTGACCGCCGATGGCATTTCCACGGTTCCGATCTTTTGGATGGCGACCGAGGACCACGACGTCGACGAAGTGCGCCACACCACGTGGTTCAACGAAGGAAAATTACAGCGTTTGGAGCTTACCAAGCCGTCGGAGGACCCTATTCCAGTGGGTTCGATTTTGCTTGGCAATAGTGTAATCGAACTTGTGGAGCAGGCCATCGCCCAACTCTCCGGGCCCGCGGCAGCTCCCATTGCTGAGATTCTGCACACCAGCTATACGCGGAATGACACGTTCAGCAGCGCGTTTGGCAAGCTCTTCGCCCGAATTTTTGCGACTCATGGCCTGATCCTCCTGGATCCTCTGGACGTGCGACTGCATCGCCTCGCCTCACCCGTTTTGCAACAGGCGCTCGCGCAGAGGGATGCGCTGAACGAAAGGCTGCTCCGACGCGGCAAGGAACTCGATCGAGCTGGATACGAAGCCCAGGTGAAGGTGACCTCGCGCAGTACGCTTCTTTTCTCTCTCCAAGGCGGCAGGCGTCAGGTCATTAGCGCATCGAACGGCAACTTTAGTTGCGGCGGCAAGACGACAGCTCGGGAGGACTGTTTGCGCAAACTGGCGTCCGAACCGGAGTGCTTCAGTCCCAATGCATTGTTGCGACCGGTCATGCAGGACTATCTACTGCCCACCGCCGCCTATTTCGGCGGGCCGGCGGAGGTCTCTTATTTCGCGCAGTCCGAGGTACTCTACGAAAAATTGCTCGGTCGGATGCCGGTCATCTTACCTCGCGCAGATTTCACGCTGGTCGATCCCAAGGGCGTGCGCCTGCTGAAGAAATATGAACTCGAAGTGGAAGACGCTTGGCTCGGGTCACAAGAAGTGCGGAAGCGTATGTATGCGAAGAATGTGCCAAAAAAGTTGGCGCGGGAGTTTGACGCCAGTCTCCGCAAAATACAGAAGAACGTGCAACGTTTGCACAAGGCCATCGCCAAGGTGGACCCGACGGTGCAAGGAAGTATCATGCGCGCGGGAAAACGCGTCCGCTACCAGATCGAACGCCTCCGCGAGAAGACCGGCGCATCCTTGGACCGCCACGAAAAACTGATCGAACAGCACGCGCTGTTTCTAGAAAATCTGCTGTACCCGCAGAAGGGCCTGCAATCGAGAGATTTGTGCTTCTTGCCGTTTCTGGCGCGATGGGGCGACGAGGCCCTGAAAGAGTTGCAGAAGCTGTGCAACCCGAAAAAGCCCGGGCGCCATTGCATCGTGCCGATTCCGTAGCCAGCAACAGGAACAGCCATGCAGGTACTGCGCGTCAAGACCGATCACCGAACGCAAATGCTGGATGTCACAAACGAAGTCCAGCGCGTTGTCGCTTCTTCCGGTGTTCGCAATGGAACCTGCTTACTTTACGTTCCCCACACCACCGCGGGCATCCTCATCAACGAACACGCCGATCCCGATGTCGCCTCCGACGCCGAAGGCGCCCTTGACCGCCTCGTCCCAGCGGCCGCTCTCTATCGCCACGCGGAAGGCAACTCCGATTCGCACCTCAAGACCATGCTCGTTGGCATGAATACGTTTGTTTTTGTCGAAGACGGCAAGTTGGCCCTGGGCCGCTGGCAAGGAATCTTTTTCGCCGAATTCGATGGCCCTCGCGAGCGCAAGCTTTACGTTAAGCTCCTCCCTGACCGCGTTTAGAACCGTTCCCCAAGGTCCAGAAATACAACGTGACGCCAAGCTGGCTCATCCTAAAATGAAGATTATAGACTTCCGCCGGACTGGATCCACGGATGCAATCGAACGCTACCGGCGCCAACCCGTCACGTGGCTTTTCTTTGCGCGGGCTCTGCGGCACGCTACTCGCTCTCTGTCTTTCTTATCCCCTCGCTCTTCCGGCAAAGTCCTTCACCATCAGCGGCGTCATCTTCACGCTTGAGACCGATCAAACTCAGATTCTTTGGCCGAACGCTCGCGTCACTCTTCACAACCTCACAACCGGCGCGGAGTTCTCAACGGTCTCTAACGATCTTGGTGAGTATAGATTCGCCGGAATCCTTGCCGGTGAATACGAAGTCTGCGTAGCGCTGGCGGATTTTGAAACGATCGTTAAACATGTGGTCCTCAAAGACAACGAGATTACCCAACTGGACTTCCAGCTCATTCCCAAAAAGCAGAGCGAAACGGTTCAGGTCAATGCGGAGACGCCGGGCGTCGACGTCAGTTCGAGTTCGGGAGGCACGCCGGAACTGACGCAAAAAACTTTGAAGTCTGTCATCCGCCTCAGCGATGATTTTCAGGCCGCACTGCCGCTGCTCCCCGGCGTGATGCGCGGACCGGACGGACAGATCCGGATCAAAGGCGGCCGCCCCAACCAGTCCAGCACCCTCGTGAATACCGCGAATGTTGCGGACCCCTTTACGGGGCAGCCTGCGCTCCGACTTCCGGCCGTTGCCGTGCAATCCATTCGCGTGCTCTCCAATCCCTTTTCAGCGGAATATGGCGGCTTTGCAAGTGGCGTCGTGGAAGTCAGCACCCGCAGCGGCACGGACGAATGGAAATGGCTTTTCGAGGATCCGGTGCCACGGCCACGCTGGATTGATAACCGCATCCATGGAATCGAGAGCGCTACCCCGCATTTCACGGTTGCTGGGCCGATTAAGCGCGGCAAGCTCTATATCCTGCAATCTTTCTACTTTGGCTACGACGAGACCAAGGTGTGGTCGCTGCCCAATCCCGACAACATGCGCATCGAGGAGAAAGTGAACACCTACACGCAACTGGATTGGGACGCAACGCCCCGCCATCGCGTCACCGCCGTCCTCACCGTTGATCCTCAAAACATTGATTACGCCAATATGGACACCTTCGACCCGCGACCGGTAACCGCGGATTACACGCAGCGCGGATTTTTCGCTTCGGCCAGTGACCGCTGGGTTCTGGCCAATGGCGGATACATACAATCGCTCTTCTCCGCCAAGCGGTTCGACGTGCGGGTTTTTCCGGCCAACACGCAGACCGCGGAAATGGTCCTTTTTCCCGAGCAGAATTCCGGGGCTTACTTCGATCACCAAGACCGTGGCACACGCCTTTTTCAGTGGTCGCAGACTTTGCATTTGCGTCCGCTCGCACTTCTCGGGCGGCATCTGTTCACCGTGGGTTATTCCTATGTCCGCTCGACCTACCAGGGTCAAGTGTCGAATCTCCCGGTGAATGTCCAACGACAGGATGGCACTCTTGCTGAAAACATTTCGTATCTCTATACGACGCCACTGCCCTCCGATGCTGCCAAGAACGAGCTGACTGTTTTCGCGCAGGACAATTGGCAACTGAATTCGCGGCTGGTTCTGGATTTTGGTGTGCGCCTCAGCAAGGACAGCCTTGCGTCAGAGACCGTGCATGTCGCGCCGCGCGTCGGTTTTGTTCTCGCTCCGACGGGCGACAATCGCACCGCCATTCGCGGTGGTTTCGGCATCTTCTTTGACAAGATTCCGTTGAATGTCGCGGCCTTCCCCGATTTTCCCGCGCAGACCATCACGCGCTTCGCCGCTGATGGTACGACCGTCCTCGTTGGTCCCACGACCTTCACTCATGTATTTGCCACCCGTGGCGGCAGTCTCCGGGTGCCTTACAGCCTTGGATGGAATCTGCAGTTTGACAGGGAATTGCGACGCAACTTGCTCTTTCGCCTGGGCTACGAGCAGCGCGAGGGCTTCCGCGAATTCTTCGTCAGCCCTATGCATTCGCTTCTTGGCCCGGCAGTCCTCGGACTTTTCAATTCCGGCAGGCAAACCTATCGCGAATTTCTTTGCATGTTGAATTGGAAGGCTCTCGAACACACCACCGTATCCACCAGTTATGTCCGGTCGTATGCGTACGGAGAACTAAACGACTATAACCAGTTCTTTGGGAATTTTCCGTACCCGCTCATCCGCCAGAATCAATATGGTCCACTGGCCCACGACGCGCCGAATCGCGCGCTCGTCTGGGGCGTGATCGAGTTGCCCAAAAAGTTCGATTTCATTCCTATCCTTGATGTCCACACGGGATTTCCATATTCCCGTGTGGGTAAGGACTGGAACTATATTGGTCAGCCCAATGAAGCCGGGCGGTTTCCCACCTTTGTCGATCTGGACGTGAAGGTGCAGTATCCCTTCGACTTCAAATTCCGTGGCCACCACATTCAGTTCCGCGCCGGCGTGAAAGTCGGCAACGTACTGAACCATTTCAATCCCCGGGACGTTCAGCAGTACATCTTCTCTTCTGCTTACGGCGCCTTTTACAACTCCGTCGGCCGCATCTATCGCATTGACGGCGACTTCGACTTCTAAGCCGATCAAAAGCTGTGCGGAACGGTTGCTACCTCATTGTCTGGGTCGGCGGTATGCTAAAGTTTTGACCATGACGAATTTGGGTATCTACATTCAAGTGCCCTTTTGTCAGACGAAGTGCACCTACTGCAACTTCCACACCGGGGCGGTGTCCCCAGGACGATTCCGTCCGTACGGCGACGCCGTTGGGCGCGAAATCAAGAACTGTCGCGAATTGCTGCAATCTGCTGGGGTGCAATTACTCAGGCGATTTAACTGGGAATCGCTCGGCTACGAATCGGCTTTTCCCGGTCTCGTGGACACGGTCTACATCGGCGGCGGCACGCCAAGCTTGCTTGAACCGGAACTTCTGACCTCCATGCTGCAAGCCTTGGGTCAAACGTTTTCGTGCTCCTTTGAAGAAGTTACGCTTGAAGCTGACCCCGAGACTATCGAGCGCGAGAAAGCCGATCGATGGCTCGCCAGCGGCATTGACCGCGTCAGTTTCGGTACCCAATCCTTCGTGGATGAAGAACTCAAGGCTGCCGGCCGCATGCATCGCCGGGCCGATATTTATCGTGCTGTACCCATACTCCGCGAAGCAGGCGTTCGCAACATCAGCTTTGACCTAATCGCCGGCCTCCCAAAGCAGACGGTGACAACCTGGCGCCAATCCCTCGATGAGCTCGTGAATCTCTCTCCCGAGCACGTCTCAATCTACATGATGGAAATTGACGAAGGCAGCCGCCTGGGCCTGGAAGTCTTGCAAGGCGGCGCACGTTACAGTGCGCGCGATGTTCCGGCCGAAGAGCAAATGGCGGAGTTTTACGAAACGGGGCAGGGAATCCTGAAAGATGCCGGTTACATGCAATACGAAATCTCGAATTGGGCCAAGCCTGGGTACGAATCGCTTCACAATCTGAAATATTGGCGCCGCGAGCCTTATCTCGGATTCGGTGCCGGAGCCCACTCGTTTTCGGGCACTCAGCGCTGGGCCAATCGTCACGATGCTGCTGCCTACGTGGCCGCGATCTCTGCTGGCCAGAGCGCCTTGGAATCCATGGAAGTGGTCACGCGCGCGCAGGCGCTCGAGGAAGAAATCTTCCTGGGTTTGCGCCAACTGCGCGGAATCAATCTAGAACGAATTCAGCGCGACTACGGCGTTGACCTGCAAGAAAAAGCGGGCCGCCTCGCCTCTTCCGGCATGATCGAACGCGACGGAGAAAAAATCCGCCTTGCTCCGGGCAAATTGAGTATCTCGAACGAAGTCATTGTTGAATTGTTGCGCTAGGGAGGCGGTGAGAACCATGAGTTACACGGTAGCCAAAGGCAATCAGATGGTGGATCCCGATCAAGTCTCGCCTGTTGACGGCGTAGTGGATTTGCGAAGTGACACCGTAACTCGCCCCAGCGAGGAAATGCGACGCGCCATGGCCGTCGCTGAAGTTGGTGATGATGTTTACGGGGATGATCCGACCGTCAATCGCCTCCAGAAACGAGCCTCGGAAATATTTGGGAAAGAAGCCGCGCTCTTTGTCCCCACCGGCTGCATGGGCAATCTTATCGCCATCAAAATCTGGACGCATCACGGCAACGAAGTCATTTGCGAAGAACGCAGCCACGTCAACCTTTACGAACTCGCTTCCATGTCCGCCATCGCCGGCTGTATGCCTCGCGCCCCACGCGGAGGCGACGATGGAATCTTGACGTGGAAACAAATCGAAGCGGCCATCCGTCCGAAGATCTATTACGAATCGCAAACCGCACTCATCTGCCTCGAAAATACCAGCAATATGGCGGGCGGAACTGTATATCCCACGGACCGTGTGAACGAGATCTGCGACAAAGCGCATGGCCTGGGCTTGAAGGTTCATCTGGATGGCGCGCGAATTTTCAACGCTGCCACCGCGCTTGGCGAAGATGTCGCCTATATGACGAAAAAAGTGGACTCCGTCATGTTCTGCCTCTCAAAAGGCCTCGGTGCACCGGTTGGTTCGATGATTTTGGGCCCGAAGGAATTCATTGAAAGAGCCCGCGTCTACCGCAAAATGTTTGGAGGCGGGATGCGCCAGGTTGGCGTGATCGCTGCAGCGGGTCTCATCGCTTTGGAAAAATCGCCCGGGCGCCTCCACGAAGATCACGAAAATGCCAGGCGTCTCGCGGAAGGAATCACTCAGATACCAGGCCTCAAGATCGATCCCAAGTCGGTGCGCAGCAATATCGTCATTTTTGATTGCACCGCCAGTGGCATGAACGCCGTTGAACTCTGTGACGCATTACACGAACGCGGTGTCTGGGCGCAGGATACCGCACCCTATTCGGTCAGGGTCGTAACGCACTGGAATGTGGATCGCGTTGGGGTGGAGAAAACGCTTGTCGAACTGAAAACGGTTGCCGGCAAGAAAGTCGGGCAGGGCGCCTAGGCCAAAGAAGATTCTGCCGTAAATTACGGAAGTAAATCAACCGACGTGAAACAAGGAGATGCCCAGATGAAGACTGCGCGGATTCGCATGGTCTTAGCCGTATTCTGTTGCGCGATTGGGTTGGGATCGTGGCCTCAAGCGGCTTTGGGCCAGACGAAATCTGCCCCGACTCCCCAGGAGGCCCAAAAGTTCATTGAGGGTGCCGAACAACAGTTGTTCGACCTGGGAGTGAAGGCCTCGCGTGCTTCCTGGGTCGAGGAAAACTTCATCACCGATGACACCGAGCAAATTGCCGCCGACGCCAACGAAATTCTGAACACCGCCAGCACAAAATTTGCTAAAGAAGCGCACCGCTACGACGCCGTGCAACTCTCACCGGTGTTGGCGCGCAAGCGCCTACTGCTCGAGCTCGCCACAGGATTTCCCGCGCCGGACGACCCCAAGTCTCAAAGGGAACTTGCGCAGATTCTTGCTTCGCTCGATGGCGACTACGGGAAAGGGAAGTGGTGTCTTGAAGGTGACAAGAAGCCCTGTCTCGATGTCACGACTGTCGGAAAACTGATGGCCACCAGCCGCGACCCCGAAGAGTTGAAGCGAGCCTGGATTGGCTGGCACGCGGTCGGCGCTCCGATGCGTCAGCGATACGCCCGGGCGGTTGAGCTTGGCGATCAGGGATCAAAGGAGCTCGGTTATGCGGACGTCGGCGCACTGTGGCGTTCCAACTACGACATGACTCCCGAGCAGTTCTCCAAAGAGCTCGATCGTCTCTACGAGCAGCTCCGGCCATTGTATTTGTCTCTCCACGCCTACGTACGCGGCCAGCTCGTTAAGAAATACGGCAAGGATGTCGTCTCCCCTGGCAGCCCGATACCTGCGCATCTTCTTGGGAATATTTGGGCGCAGGAATGGAATAACATTTATGACCTCATGGATTCGCCCAAGCCTCCGCAGAGTTTCGATCTGACGAAAATTCTGCAGGACCGCAAGACCGACGCCAAGGGAATGATCAAGTACGGTGAGAATTTCTTCACCTCGATTGGTTTTGCGCCCCTGCCGCAAACGTTCTGGGAGCGCTCGCTCTTCACCAAGCCCCCCGATCGCGATGTCGTCTGCCACGCCAGCGCCTGGGACGTCGATTTTAAGGACGACCTGCGCATCAAGATGTGCATTCAAATCACCAACGAAGACTTTCGAGTTATCCATCACGAGTTGGGTCACAATTTTTATCAACGCGCTTACAATACCCAGCCGTATCTCTTCCGCGGCAGCGCCAACGACGGCTTCCATGAAGCCGTGGGCGATACCATCGCGCTGTCTGTCACACCCGACTATCTGAAGAAGATCGGGCTCATTGAAACTGTGTCGCCCGCTTCCGACGACACCGACTATTTGCTGCAACAGGCCCTGGAAAAGGTGGCTTTCCTCCCGTTTGGTTTGGTGATTGACAAGTGGCGCTGGGAAGTCTTCTCCGGCCAGGTGAAGCCTGACGAATACAATCAAGCCTGGTGGGCGCTGCGGCAAAAGTATCAGGGCGTGGCGCCGCCGGTTGCTCGCACGGAAGCAGACTTTGACCCCGGCGCGAAATACCATGTGCCGGGAAACGTGCCTTACATGCGCTATTTCCTCGCGCGCATTTACCAGTTTCAGTTCCAACGCGCCCTCTGCAAGGTTGCTGACTACCAGGGCCCGCTTCATCGCTGCTCGATTTACGGCAACAAGAAAGCGGGAGAGAAACTGAACCGCATGCTGGAGTTGGGCCAGAGCAGACCTTGGCCAGATGCGCTCTATGTCCTCACGGGAGAAAAAGAAATGGACGCTTCAGCCCTCGCCGACTATTTTGCCCCCTTGAAGGTGTGGCTCGACGAGCAAAACAAAAAGAACAACTATCCGGTCGGCTGGTAGTTGGGTTTTGCACGGGCGGCTTTACGCCGCCTTCTGAGGCGGTCCACTCTTGGGTTGTCTGCCTTCTCCGCCGAACGTAACCACCTCGCCCAACCTGGTGCAGAAAGCTTTTTCATAAGCTAAGCTTTTAACAGCTATAAGAAGTGCCGATGAGGTGACTGGCCCGTGGATTTTACCTTTACCGAGGAACAGCAGCAGCTCCGCAAGAGCGTTCGCGAATTTGCCGAAGGCGAGGTCGCTCCCCACGTTATGGAATGGGATGAGGTGTCGCATTTCCCGTCGGAAATCCTTCCCAAACTCGCGGAGATGGGCCTGCTTGGCGTGATCTTTCCTGATGAGTACGGTGGCGCGGGCCTCGGTTACATCGAATATGCCACTGTCATCGAGGAACTTTCCCGCGTGGACGGTTCCATCGGGCTGATTGTAGCCGCGCATAATTCTCTCTGCAGCAATCACATATTCAAATTTGCGACCGAAGAGCAGAAGCGCAAATATCTTGTCCCTCTCGCACAAGGAAAGAAACTCGGCGCGTGGTCCCTCACCGAGCCAGAAGCTGGCTCCGATGCGGGAGGCACGCGCACGACTGCCGTGCGGGACGGCAAGCATTGGGTCCTCAACGGTGCAAAAACCTTCACGACGAACGGCCATTACGCCGATATCTGCGTTGCGATGGCCGTCACCGACCGTTCAAAAAACTCGCATGGCATCAGCGCCTTCATCCTCGAAAAGGGCATGCCCGGCTTTCGCCCGGGAAAGAAAGAAAACAAGCTCGGTATGCGCGCTAGCGATACTTCCGAAGTCATCTTTTCTGATTGCCGCGTACCTGCCGAAAACCTGCTTGGCTCGGAAGGAGAAGGCTTCATCAGCAGCTTGAAAATTCTCGATGGCGGCCGCATTTCGATCGCGGCTCTCGCATTGGGCATGGCGCAAGGCGCTCTTGAAGCTGCCACGCGCTACGCCAAACAGCGCAAGCAGTTCGGCCAGGCCATCAGCGAATTTCAGGCCATCCAATTCAAGCTCGCGGACATTGCCACGCAAGTCGAGGCCGCGCGCCTGCTCGTTTACCAGGCCGCCTGGCTGGCGGATCGCAAGGACGTGCGCTTTACCCGCGAATCCAGCATGGCCAAGCTCTTCGCCAGCGAAGTGGCCGTGCGCGTCGCCAACGAATGCGTCCAAATCCACGGCGGCTACGGCTTCATCAAAGACTATCCCGCCGAAAAGTATTACCGCGACGTTAAGCTCTGCACCATCGGCGAGGGCACCAGCGAAATCCAAAAGTTGGTCATTGCGAGACAGCTCCTCGGCAAGAAATAATAAGGGCATGCACTCTCGCTCTTTCCTCTCTCTACCAGGTAAGCATGCCGCCGGACGTTAACGAATGGGCCTCGAAAGTCCGCGCCGGCGATGTGCGCGCGATCTCTCGCGCCATCACGGCCATTGAAAATCACGCGCCCGAAGCCGAGGAACTGCTGCGTCAATTGTTTCCTTCGACGGGGAAGGCCTACCTCACCGGCGTGACGGGCGCGCCCGGCACGGGGAAGAGCACGCTTGTTGACCGGCTTGCGGCGCACTACCGCAAGCGCCAAGAGCCTGTTGGTGTTGTCGCCGTCGACCCAACAAGCCCCTATTCCGGTGGTGCGATTTTGGGCGACCGGATCCGCATGCAAGGGCACGCCGCTGACAATGGAATTTTCATTCGTTCCATGGCCACGCGTGGGTTCCTCGGCGGGCTCGCCCGAGCGACCGCTGAAGCTACCTTGTTGCTCGATGCCGCCGGCAAGCGTCAGGTTTTCATCGAAACAGTTGGGGTTGGACAAGATGAGATTGCCATCGTGCGCCTCGCGGATTGCGTCCTGGTGATTCTCGTGCCTGGCCTTGGTGACGATATCCAGAACATGAAAGCCGGCCTGATGGAGATCGGCGACATATTTGTGTTAAACAAGGTCGACCGCGAAGGAGCGGACCGCCTCGAAGAGCAGCTTCATGCCATGCTTTCGTTGGTCATGCCACGCGACGGTTGGCATCCGCCGGTCATCCGCACCGTGGCGACGGAAAGCAAAGGCATTGACGAGCTGGCGCAAACGATCGAGAAATTCCGCAAGCATTTCGAGACCAGCGGCGAGCGCCGGAAGAAGCACATCGAGCATTGGACCAATCGCCTTATCGAAATGGTTGAATCGCGTCTGTTGGAGAAGGTCCTGGGTGGGAAAGCGGGAGAGAAAAAGCTCCGGGAGCTTGCCGTGGCTGTTGCAGAACGCAAGAAGGACCCCTTTTCAGCTGTCAACGAAATTCTAAAAGGGGCCGTTTAAAGGCGTACCCCTGCTACTTGCTTCGAATGGATACCCAAGCCCCAAAACGAAAAAGGGCGGGAAGCTTGCGCCGCCCGCCCTAAATCACTCAGAAGTGGTTTACAGAGGTTGAACGTTGGAAGCCTGCAGGCCCTTGGGGCCGCGGACAACCTCGAATTCAACAGCTTGCCCCTCGTTGAGGGAGCGATAGCCGTCCGCCACGATGGCGGAGAAATGGACGAAAACGTCCTCGCCGCTCTGGCGCTGGATGAATCCAAAACCCTTGCTGGCGTTAAACCACTTCACTGTTCCTTGTTCTTTCACTGATGTGTTCCTTTTATCTTATAAAGCTATCTGGTGCTTCTCTTTCCGGGCCCTTGCGGGAACCGGGCGTCTTCCGCTGTTTACCCCTGCACCGCTAGAAAGCGGGTGGAAACAAAAAAAGGCCGCAGGTTGAACCTTGCGACCCCTTCTAATACAAAAGGCGAAACAAGAGCAACAAACGCAGATATAGAGTAACACAATCCCCGGGCATGTCCAAGAAAATTCGAGGCCAAGTGATCAAGCGGGCCACCCCCTATGCCCGCTGCTGTTGGCACGTTGTTGTGGTGAGCCAGCTTTTGAAATATGGGCAAAATTGCGCAGTCCCGCCGTACACTCTGGTTAGAAAAATGGGCGGCTGAGCACGAAGACTACAGGAACGTCGACTTGCGGACTCTCTGGCGCACTATGCTAATGTGCCACCTCAACTCATATAGGAGGGGTCTGTAGGACATTGGCAACGATAAGCGACTTGCTCGATCTTCCAGCCCGTCAAGCCGTTCGATGAAACTCTCGCTGTGCTGGTGGGCGCTACCGAGGGCGAGGCCCTCTTCCAGCGTTTTCAGTTCAGAGTAGAGTTTGTATATCCGGCGGCGCTGCGCCCAGCCGTATAACGTCGGCGAGAATCGCAGCAGAGGGAACAGAAACCCCAGAACGGGAATGAGCAACACCAGTAGTTGCTGAATCAGCACTGCTAGCCAGAAAGGTAGATGACGCTGGAGAAATGGTGACCCCGTCTTGTAGAACTGACGCGCATGGGTGCTAAGGGGTAGGCCCATAGACTCGGGAGCCGGAAACTGGCCCGCGGAGCGGAACACACCGGGTTCGGAGTGGATCTCTGTTGCAGCTTCCAGGAGCAGGTATTGGATGGCCGGATGAAGATCGCTGCGCACCACCAAACTGGCCTTGGGAGCGAGCAGTAACACATCGGTTGGTGGCCGGTTTTCAATCATGTTAGCCACGCCGGCCGGCAGGACCAGCTTGTGCAGAAACGGGTACAAGTCAACGAAGGCATCAGCCCTGCGAACGCTTGCCAGTTGGACATTTTTCATGGCGAGGAGCTCGTGCACAACAGACGATTCCCAAGCGTCCAGGAGGATTGCGGCGTCGATCTCTCCGTGAAACAGTTTCTCGGCCGACTCCTGTGGTGTGAGCGAAACCAGAGTTGCGGATTTCTGATCGATGATTCCAACGCGTGCGAGAAACTCGAGGGACAACTTGCGGGCGCCGCTGCCCTCTGGGCCGACCGCGATGCGTTGGCCCTGGAGACTCTCGTGTTTTAACGGAAGATCGCCACGGGAGAAGATCCAAAGTGGTTCGTAGAATAGTGTGCCTAGAGAGACTAGACCAGGTGAGTCCTGCCGGTTGGTGATGCCGCCCGGAATAATGGCAACGCTAATGTCTGATTTTGGGTCTTGCAGACGAGCTACACTTTCAACGGCACCTGCCGACGGTATCAGCCTGAGGTCAATCCCGTCTCGTGCGAGGAGTTCGCGGTAGCGCTTCCCCAGTTCGGCATTGAAACTGTCCTCGGGACCTGTCGTCATGGCCACCGAGCGCGGTGGCGTCGGCCGCAGAATTGCGAAGGCCAGCCAGATCGCCAGGGCGGTGAATACCACCACACCCATTAATGCGATCACAAGAGATCGATGACGTCCGGGTTCGCGGTTCAGAATAGCCATCGCTCCCTTCTACCAAAGATTTATGTGGTAATCCCGATTATTTCCTGTCTAGGGCAAGCATGAAACGTCCATTCCCACATTTTGCATGTACCACATCTAATGTCATCTGAATGACGTCGAAGTCGGAGGCGTGGATGAAGCCGAGGTTGTGCAGGTCGTTGTTATCCCATCGATCGTCCGGATCGCCGCTGATGTACATGGAAGATCCGTTGTCGGCCAGGATAAGCCCATACTTCTTCATGGCATTCAGGATGACCTGGTTGGCGGCCGAAAAGCCGGAGGCATCGAACGAGGATTTCAGTCGCAGGCGCATGCCGATGGGAGGCGCGCTCGCGTTACTCGAATTGGATGCCCAGTGAGAGGCGGGCGGAACAAAACCCGCGGAAGAATGCTGCAACGTGAAGCGAATGGCGTGATTATTGATGTGGCCTGCGGCGACTTAATCATAGCGAACAAGACCAGGAAAGATGGGCAGGCCAGCGGCGTCGGCGCTCGTCCAAGAGTATGGGCGCTGTTCGTCCGCAAGAAGATCCATCCCACACGGCGCCAGAGCCTGCGTCCCAATTCGAAGACTGCGGATAGGAACTGTAAAGCTCATAAAGAAAACAATTGGAATTATCGAGCACGAGAACGTGGCGATCGCCCGTGCCCGGATTGGGATAGCCTTCGATCGGGAGCAGTCAGGGGAATGGGCATGGGGCCAGCGTCGCTCTCGCCGCCGTAGGCGGTGTAGTTGATGGGGTTGAGTGGCTGCGAACCACCGACAATCGTGTAAGCAATGCCCATGGAGGAATCGTTATACAGGCCAGCCCCGAAATCAGCATGGAGCCCGATGGTGGTACCGATAAAATTAAGGACCGCGGAAGAGTTTGCATCTACGGGGGAGCCGGAAATGTCCTTGTTCCACAGATTGTCAGAAGGGAAAGGAACGAGACCATTCAGGCTGGCGCCTTGTCCGAGGGACGTCCCCGAACAGCCAGAGGTTTGTGTGGCGCCGTTGACCTGCAGATTGACCAACGCAGATTGGGTGCCGCCCGGATCAGGATTTTGCACGAGAACGGCATAGGTGCCTGCGGCAGTGACATTACCGTGGCGGTGAGCTTTGTCGAAGAGACGAATGTCGTTGAAAGAATCGTGCCGCCGACATGGACTTGCGCTCCGGCTACAAATTCGCTGCCCGTGAGCGTGAGTGTGTAATTGCCAAGATTGGTGGAAGAGGGCGAGATGCCGGTAAGGACCGGGGTCGGATTGAGCAGCGTAACGGCGCTGGTCGAGGAGACGGAGGAGTCGGCGGAACTTACGGCCTTGATGGTCAGGGCATTCGAGGAAGGAAGTGTGGCAGGAGCCACGTACTTGCCGGAGGCGTCGATGGTGCCAAGAGAGGAAGATCCACCGGCGGCGTTGTTGACAAGCCATGAGACCGCGGAATCCTGGGTGCCTTTGACCACCGCGGAGAAGGTCGTCGAACCTCCGGCGCGAACATTGGCTGATGCGGGGGAAACGACCATGGAGACTTGCGCCGGCGGCGGTGGTTGCTTCGTGCTGGATGAAGTCGGGCCGGAGGCGCAGGAAGTCGGCCCTACGGCCAAGGGTAGGACAGGAACGATCCAGAACCGCCGGGGGAAAGAAAAGCGCATACAACAGCAGTTTGGTACGCGGCAGCAGTTCGGAATACTGGCCGAAAGGACAGAAACAGGACAGCCCTTTCGGCAGTGACAAATAAAATCCAGAATTCTGAATTAGTCATAGACCTGCAAAAATGAACAGTTGACAGTGATGGGTGACTGAACTAAGTAAAGACGTAGAATTGCTGCAGTCTTGGTGAGGAAAAGGGAAACCACGCGTGTTTTACTCCCATGAAAAGCGTGGAGCCGCCTACCGTTTCAACGCAAAGGCTTTTTGCCGCATTCTTGCCCAGGAAATTCGGTCATTCAAAATGAGGGAAAATTTCTGAGGAGGCAGGACATGAAGAAATCTATGTTGTTCGGGGGACTGATTGCCGGCGTCGGTTTGCTGACCCTGAGCGTAGCGCAGTCGCAAACTACAACAGGAACGGCACCCAAGGTAAAAGTAGGACCGACCGTTGCCGCGAAGGCAAATTCACCAGGGCCGAGCGCGGCCGCGAAAAACCAGAGCCAGAAGTCGAGCGTTGGCAAGGGCGCCACATCCGTTAATGCGTCGACTCCATCTTCATATTGGACGGACATGGTGGACATTGATGACGACGGAACCGTGGAAGACAACCAGTTTCTCTGGGACGCCCAGCGCGGCATTCTGTATACCTACCGTGAAGATGATTTCACCTGCGCGAACGGAAAGCCGGAGAGTGGCAACATTCTGATGGCCATCTACGCCAAGGGAAACCAGGCTGGGAAACCGGTGGGATACGGCTGGTATGTGGTGGGCCTAAACGCCGGGCAGTGCGGGGTGGCAAAGGCGGGAACGTTTGGCTGCAAGTTCGACGCTTCGGGGAACTACACCGAGTGTGGAGCGGCAGTGGTAAACGAAAAGACCGGCGAAGTGGATGTAACGATCGTGAAGTAGCAGTTGACCAACAGCCGGCTATCAAAAACGGACAGGGCGCGGAGTCGCTCATCCCGGCGAAGCCGAGATTCGGTAGCCAGAGCCCTTTACTTCTTGCTCAGCCCTTTGCAAGGTCTTTGACCTGCTTGGCCAGCTTTTCCACTTGTTGGGCTTTCTTAACGAAGGAGATATCAAGGACCGAACTAGTATTCGTAACTGTCAGTTCCTGCTTGAGTTCAAGCACCAGTGCATACATTTTGTCTACGTCTTCCCGGATTTGGTTGTGATTTTGCCTATTGATGGCCTTTTGGTCGGGTCCCGTTGGGCCCGGGCCATTCATCCCCTGTGGAAAATTCGGGTTTGGGGCGTTTGGGGAGGGCAGTGGCTGAGGTGCTGGACGCGACTGAGAAAGAAGAACTGGCGCGGCCGCAAGAGCTCCGGTGAACCCGGCGAAAGACTGAAGAAGATGGCGGCGTGATTGCGACATGGAACCTCCTGACTGAATGTCCTAGAGCCCAAACATGGCGAAGGGCGCATGGGCGGGCACGGGCTGGCCCTAGCCGCTGAGGATATGGTTACGCGGGTTGAGGGCGAAGGCAAGTCGGAAAAATATCCTAAGCAGTGTGCTGGGTCGCAGAGCACTACACGCTGGAATTTGACAAAAAGTAAGCCAGAAGCATCGAAGGGGGGCGGAAGCCCATAAATTTGCGGGCCAGGGAAGCTTTAGAACGAGGGAGGGCATAATGGCAAAGAATCTGGTGGTTCACGTGGGCAAGGCTGGTGGAGATTTTGAAACTGTAGAGCGGGAAATTGCCGCGCCCGATGCGGGTGAAGTGCGGATTAAGATTGACGCTTGCGGGGTCTGCCATAGCGATCTTTTTACAAAGGAGGGCCTCTGGCCTGGAATCACCTATCCCCGCGTGGCTGGTCATGAAGTAGCGGGAGTGATTGACGAAGTCGGTTCGGCCGTAACCGAATGGAAGAAGGGCGACAGAGTCGGAGTGGGCTGGCACGGAGGACATTGTGGGATCTGCGGGCCCTGCCGGCGAGGCGATTTTGCTTTGTGCGTGAATGAACAGATTACTGGACTGACACGGGATGGCGGTTACGCGCAATACATGATTGCGCGGCGGGAGGCGGTCGCGTCCATGCCCGAGGGCCTCGATGCGGCCGAAGCGGGACCGCTGTTGTGCGCCGGAATTACCACTTTCAATTCGCTGCGCCATAGCGGCGCGGGTCCCGGGGATCTAGTGGCGGTGCTCGGCATGGGTGGCTTGGGTCACCTGGGGATTCAATTTGCCGCGAGATTTGGTTATCGCACGGTGGCCGTAGGGCGCGGCCCGGAAAATGCGGCGCTGGCCAAGAAGCTCGGAGCGTGGAAGTACATTGATAGCCAAGCGACGAATGCGGCTCAAGAATTGCAGAAACTGGGAGGTGCAAAGGTGATTCTCGCCACCGCACCCAGTTCGAAGGCCATGTCGGAGGTATTCAACGGTCTAAGCGGAAATGGGAAACTGCTAGTCGTGGGCGCTTCGATGGATCCCCTTGCCATCTCGCCGGTCCAGATGATCGGCGGCAGAAAGGGACTGCAAGGTTGGCCTTCTGGGACGGCTCCGGACTCCGAAGACACATTGCGGTTTGCCGAAATGACCGGCGTCAAGGCTATGATCGAGAAGTATCCCTTGGCGAAGGCGAAGGAAGCCTACGAGCGCATGTTGAGCGGGAAGGCGCAGTTTCGCGTGGTACTGACGATGTAGAGTCCCCCGGGGCGAGGGGAGCTGCCTGCTCACTGCCAGAGAAACCGCGTAGAGCGCTAGATGCAAGAGCCCGCGGAGTTGGACCATTCGAGCTGCACCGTGTAATCGCCGATCCGTTTGGTTTGCCAGGCGCAGATATCCCCGATCTCCCCGTGTGTATCGTCGTACCAACCTTGGCCGGGGATGGGATCGGTGATCGCTTCGCAGAGCTCATGGGAAGAAGTGGAGGTGAGCGCGGCGAGAGTCGCGAGTCCACCTTGGCATCCAGCACAGCCCGGAAAAGGCATAACGGCATAAAAGATATTCCCCGCGCTGACCTCGTGATAACCGCAGAAATCATTGCAAGAGGCGCCGCCACTCATGGTGACTTGCGTACCGGGAGGCAGGTAGAGAAAGTAGAGTGTGTTGGCGGTAGGTGCGGGAAGGGTGCCGGCAGCAATGGCGGACTGGAGTGTCTGCTGAATAGTGGCGTCGTCGACCGAATCGCCTGGTTCGGAATCGGTGAGATTAAGCGAACCGGTGCGGCTGCCATGACCAATGCTTTTGCCGGGGACGCTGTATTCAGCGAGTTGATCCATGAGACCGCTGGTGAGGATGAAGTCGAAGAAAGTATTAATCTGATCGGAAACCGTGACAATCGCCGCGGACTGCCAGGCTTTGCCCCATAAAATAGGGAAGACCGCGACGTTGGTGAGCAGGGGCCCATTGCGGTAGGTAAGATTTGGCGCGGCCGCGGCAGCGACTCGTACGTGCGGGTGAAGCGGAACGATGCGCAGGGGAACCCTATACTTGGAAGCAGGTTCAGAAGGCGTGCGGGATTTTTTGCGTGCGGGGCGCGTGGCCATAAGACTCTCCTTCCCGGCTTGCCCGCGTTGGGCTGGGGAGGAGGCGCATGCCGGAGAGTGCAGGCTATCGGAGAGTTTCGCGGATGTAAATGGGACCGGAAAGAGATGGCCTGCACGGGCTCAGAAGAGTTTGACAGCGATCCGTTGCGCGTGGGAGCTGACGGGAATCATGGTGAGAAGTGAGTCAGTGCGTGTTTTGAGGACCGCGAGGTCACCGGAGCCTTCGTTCACGACGAGGAGCATCGTGGGCTTTGCGCCTGGCTCGGTGGGGTCGAAGCGCATCACGCCGGGCAGTGCGCCCACGTTGACGGGGCGGCCCACGCGGCGATTGAGAATGTCGAGTGGAACGACATGGCCCGCCGCGCGATCGGTCACGTACATTTCGCTCGCGTCTTCGGTGATAATTCCGTCGGTGGGATCAGAGCCGAGGAGCAGATAATCGCCCATCTCGTGCGTCCAGGTATTCACCGTTTGTAGGCCGTGCGTTTCCGGAGAAATCATATACAATTCGCCGCCGTCGGGCTTGAGGATGATTTGCGTCGGTTTACCGGCAAGCGCGAGATTGGTGAGCAGGGCTCCGCGCTTGATGTCTACGACGGAAAGGCGCGCTTCCGAGCGGCTCATAACGAAGGCAAGCGATCCGTCCGGGACGACAACAGCTTCCTCGGGTTCGGGAATTATGCCGACAGCCACGCGTTGCTGCAGTGTTGTAGCGTCGTGAATTCCCAAGGTAGCCGCACGGCGATTGACCACAAGAATGGTCTTGTTGTCCGGAGTGGCGCGGGCCTGGACGGGCTCGGCACCGGTTTTCGCCCTTCCCACGATAGAGCGTGAAGCGCAATCGATGGCGATGAGCTGATCGGAGTTCGCCGAGGTGGTGTAGGCGCGATCGCCGGCGGGAGAGAAATCAACCGACAATGGAAACGGGCCAACCGGAATGCGTGCGGCAACATTGTTGCTCGCAGCATCGAGAATCCAGATGTAGCCTCCGTTGGAGCTGACGCCCCAGATCTCGGGACGTTTGGCGTGTTCGCGCATGTCCGCGATACCAGGGCCGACAAAAACCTTGGCAATGGCGCGCAGACTGACGAGATCAACGACCGTAACGGAGCCATCGGCGCTAGAGACGTAGGCGTTGAGCTTGAGCCCAGGATGCAGGAAAGAAGGCCGATGCTCGCGAAGAAGAAGAACAATGAGGGACACCAGAAGGATCGCCAAGAGAAGAAAGACGCGAAAGGATTTTAGCCGATTCATGGATTACAAGGATTTT
>Ga0306921_10000889_pt1 | contig 28127 bp, 29 predicted proteins | sample sta12Cox44000080_FD_203760 | JGI IMG/M metagenome (GOLD analysis project Ga0306921, IMG submission 203760) | Lab enrichment of tropical soil microbial communities from Luquillo Experimental Forest, Puerto Rico - statoxic.12C.oxic.44.000.080 (v2)... | ecosystem: Environmental > Terrestrial >... | reverse complement strand
CGGCGCGCGATCTGCCTTGCTTTCATTCAATTGCGCTTTGCACAAGCGCCGGCCACCACACTCTTGCGGGCACCCAATTCGGGGCGGGCGTCATCTCAGAATCGATTGGTGTTTGCCCAATTCTGCCGTGCGCGCGCGTGCTTGTGCGCGTAGTGGCGTCCGACAAGGCAGCCGGCCGCGGCGCCGAGCACGCCATGATGGCCGGCATAGTGACCAGCCGCGCCTCCCACGACGGCTCCCTTGAGGCAGCCTTTGGCCGATGCAGGCACCGCCATGCCCGAGAGCGCCATCAGCACGGCCGCCAAAACAACGAAATTTTTCATCGAACTCCATCCTGTGCTGTCTGCACCATCGTGCAGGGAAATTCACCGCGCGAGCGATTGTTCCGAAGCAGTGGCCGCGTGTGAGTCCGCCCGCTGCGGCGGTATCGACATTGCCAATGCGAGCGACAGCAGCACGGTGAAAAAAATCCAGGCATGATCAGGTCGCATCATCAGGACGCCTCTCAGTGAGAGAACCCATCCCGGCATCAGTTGTTCCTTTGCAGAGCCCAAATCGCTTCCGAGCTGTTCTTATCGGCCGTAATCGCTGGAGGTCAGCAAAAGAACGCGGTCAGAGGGCACAGCCATGACCTTACGCGTCGCCGCAGCAAGCTTACTTCTGCCGCGGCTGGCTCAGCTCCTCGCCGGCGGTAACGAGGGTGCCTGATCGCCTTTCGGCAAAGGAACAGCCCCGCCGAAGCGGGGCTGAGTCATGTTCATGAAAGCTGGGAGGAGGCTTCAGCGTTACTTTCCGCGCTCTCGCAACTGCGTGCCCGCGCCGCCCTGCGGATTTGCGCCCGCGTTGGGAGCAGTACCGGGGTTGGAGCTGGCGCCGGGGTTGGCCGGAGCTTGCTGCATCGGACGGCCGGACTGCCCTGAGGTGGAAGGTTCTCTGGCACCCGGCACGCCCTGCGAGCCGGCCCCCGTCCTGGGATTTGCCGACGGCTGCTGCGTCGATGAGCCGGCCTGACCGGTGCTGGAAGGCTCGCTTCGGTTGCCCTGTTGACCGCCGGCATTGATCCCGAGCGCCTCAACCGTTCGCTGGCCAACAATATGCCCGGTGGCCTGCAGGCCTTGGCGCTTCTGGAACTCCATCAGGGCCCGTTCAGTCCGCGGACCGAGCCTTCCGTCGACTTCCCCAATATCAAAGCCCTGCCGACTAAGCGTGGTCTGCAGGTCCCTGATCTGCTCCTTGCTGAGATTCATGGCGCCTGACCCCCGCGCTTCGGTCGGCCCACCCGACGAGCCAGTCGGCAGCACCGAGACTATCCGGCGGTCATGATCGACGATCACGATCTCGTCACGCACGACGAAATATTCGTCGCCGCGCCATTCCGGATAAATCGCAATGAGAGTGTCGGGAACTTCCATCACGCGCACGTTGCCGGGTACGACCGTGCCTTCGCGGACCGCGAAGCTCACGTTATCCACGCGGGGCACATTGTTGCCCGCCAGGACGGTTTCCCGGATTTTCGTTCGCTGCTCGGATGACAGCGCCATCCTGCCGCCCTCGGATTGTCGCTGGGCCTGTTGCGGCTGACCTTGCCGTGGCGACTGGAATTGACCCTGTTCGCGTCCAGGAGCCTGCCCCGCTGTCTCATGTTGCGGAGCTTGACCCTGGGTCCGGCTTGGCTGCCCCTTCTGGGTCTGGCTCATGTTGTTCTCATGTTGTTGAGCTTGGCCCTGGGTCCGGTCGGGCTGCCCCTTCTGTGTCTGGCTCATGTTGTTTTCGGGCTGGCGCTGGCTCTGGCCTGTCGTCCGCTCTTGCTCCTTGCCACCCGATGACGACCTGGGTTGAGCCTGAGTGGCATGGCCGGAGTTCCGCTCGCCTGCCTGGCCGGTGGTTTGTTTCCGCCGTCCGCTTTGATCGTTGCGTTGGGATTGCCCCGGCCTTGCCTGCTCCTGCGCGCGCTGCTGCTGCGACGCGCCTTGCTCGCTGCGGCCCTGCGTCGAGGGCTGTCGCTCATGGCCGGCGGTGCTTCCTGCGTTCTTGCCAGCGCCCGTCATGCCGCCCCCTGTACCGCCGGTCATGCCGCCGCCGGTTCCTTGAGCTGACGCCATGGCGATTCCCGCCAACAACGCAGCCGTGCTTAGTAACAGTTTCTGCCTCATCCGAAGGTTCCTCTTGGTTCTTTGTTGCTGTTTCCCGTCCCGCGCCATCTCCCGACAAAGGGAACGAGCAAAGGCCGCGCTCTGTTCCGAGCCATTCTTTGATCTTTGATGCAGCGCATTCCGGGGGAACTGCGAGATGTTTGAATGCAACTAATCGTTGTTACCAACGGGGGCTGAGAATGCTCCTTGCGTCTTTAGCCTGAGCCGCGATCCGCTCAATCCGCTCAAGCCGCGCTCAGCGCCTTGCCCTGTCGCGAGGAGCAAATTGTCGCACCCGTCCGATCAAGCGCATTGCATTTCTTTGCCCATTGCGGAACCGGAGGCATGGGGACATGCTTTATCCGGCTGGGAGAATTTTCTTATGCCCAATTCGACTGATTTGCTGGAGCTGCTGCCGGCGGCCGTCTACATGACAGACGCCGAAGGGCGCCTCACCTTTTACAATCAAGCCGCGGCCGATCTGTGGGGATACCGTCCGCAGATTGGGACCGCCCAGTGGTGCGACTCGTGGCAGCTCTATTGGCCCGACGGGCGACCGATGCCCCACGAAGAATGCCCAATGGCGATTGCCCTGAAGGAGGGTCGGCCCATACGGGGAGCGGAGGCAATAGCCGAGCGGCCGGACGGCACCCAGATCCGGTTTGCTCCCTATCCGACGCCGTTGACCGACGCGTCCGGCCGGATCACCGGCGCGATCAATCTGCTGGTGGATATCACCGAGCAAAACCGCAACGAGCTGGAGCACGACAAGCTCGCCGCCATCGTGACCGCCTCCGACGACGCGATCATCAGCAAGACCATTGATGGATGCATCACTTCGTGGAATGCCGCTGCGACGCGGCTGCTCGGTTACGCGCCGGACGAGATAATCGGCCAGTCGATCCTGCGCATTATCCCGCCTGAGCGGCATCACGAAGAAAAAGAGATCATCGCGCGGCTGCAGCGCGGCGAGCACATTCATCACTACGAGACCGTTCGATTGACAAAGGATGGTCGCCGTATTGATCTTTCGCTCAGCCTCTCCCCGTTGCGTGACCGGTTCGGCAGGGTGGTCGGGGCCGCCAAGATCGCCCGCGATATCACCGAGCGCAAGCGGGCTGAAGCGCTGCAGCAGTTGTTGCTCGAGGAGCTCAATCATCGCGTCAAGAACACGCTGGCCATCGTCCAGGCAATGGCGAACCAGTCGCTGCGCCATGCCAGAAGCCCGGATGACTTTGTGTCCGGTTTCAACGGACGCGTTCAGGCGCTTGCCCGCGCACATGATCTGCTCACGCAGACAAGGCTGCAGGGCGCCGACGTGCTCCAGCTTGTGCGCGATCAGGTTCTGCTCGGTGGCGCAGACGACAGCCGCGTCGCCTGCCGGGGACCAGCCCTGGTGCTGGAACCGCAGGCCGCGGTGCATCTGGCGCTGGTACTGCATGAGCTTGCGACAAATGCCCGCAAATATGGCGCCTTGTCCGCTCCTGAGGGACGGCTGTCGGTTGAATGGGAGGTATGCACAGACGGCCAAAGAAACCTCGAGATACGATGGAGCGAAACGGGGGGACCGCAAGTTTCCGCCCCAAGCCACAAGGGATTCGGTGTCACTCTGATCGAGCGCACGGTGCAGGCCGCAGGGGGAGAATGCTCCAGCCGCTACGACTCGCAGGGTCTGACCGCCAGGATAAGCTTTCCGCTTCCGGAGCACGCTCACGAAACGGCGGCATTCGCCGTGCCTCACCGCACCGATCAAAGAGGAGAGATGTGGGCGGTCAATGTTGCACGAGCGCTCGACGGCAAGCGCATCATCGTCATCGAAGACGAGGCACTGGTATTGATGGAGCTGGAATCCAGTCTCGCCGATGCAGGATGCGAGGTTGTGGGTACGGCCGGCACGCTGGACGACGCAAAAGTGCTCAGCGCGCAAGCCGAGTGCGATGCAGCCCTGCTCGACGCCAATCTCGCCGGGCGTCGCGTCGACGAGCTGGCGGCCATGTTGACCAGGAGAAACATTCCCTTTGCATTCGTGACCGGCTACGGGCGCGACGGCCTGCCGGAGACGTTTCGGGATGCGACCGTGCTCAAGAAACCCTACGGCCTGGCCGACCTGATCGCGGTGGTGCAGTCGCTGGTTCATCAAAGGCCGGGCGTGCTTCCGCTGCGAAAGCCCGCACCGGCCAAGTCGAATTGAAGAAATAAAACGAGCTTTGAAATCCCCGGGATCCCCGCGCGCAGCTGCGAGGATGGAGGCCTGCGCGCGGGAGCACACGAGATTTAGTGGACGTCCTTCAGCCAGGCATCGATTTCCCGGTCGGCTTGATCCTTGCCGTATCCGTAGCGCTGCTGCAGCCGGCCGGCGAGTTCGGTGCGCTCGCCCTTAACCACCTCCAGATCATCGTTGGTCAGCTTACCCCACTGCTTCTGCGCCTTGCCTTTGAACTCCTTCCAGTTGCCTTCAATGCGATCCCAGTTCATCTGGTCACTCCTTTGCAATTGTGTTGGGAGATTGAGACCCGGAGAACGCGCCTGAATCAAAAAAGTTCCAGTAGTCACTGGTTCATACTGTCGATGGCGAGTCGCTATGTATCTATAAGAGTATCCGGCTCGCCCTGGAACGATTTTTGCAGCTACGCATTGCCATATCAATCCACTAACGGCATCAGCAATCGCTCACTGAGCAGGCAGTGATTAATGCTGCATGCTGAAGAGGAACAAAGGTTCGATCATGTTGACGGATCATGCCCGCAACTACGCTGAGGCCGAGGCACTATTCAAGAAGCAAGACGCACATCGGGAAGAATCGAAAGCCCGGGAGGAATATCAGGCCAGGGAACGCGCGATGCGGGAAAAGACCGCTCGCCTGAGAGCATTGCGGTTGGCGCGCGACCAGGCGAAGCAGCGCTCGGCGTCGGAGAGCGAGGGAACAACAACCGCCGGATCGCATCTTGGAAAGGGCAAGCGTGGCGCGGGTTTTCCCGAACGCATCGGAAAATAGCCAGCACCGACCCGGCCTTCCAATCAGGAGAGCTGCTCGTAGCTCGTAGCCCGGATTGAGCGCAGCGAAATCCGGGAGCACACACCCCGGATTGCGCGAGCGCAATCCGGGCTACAGGGATGTCACAAGCTCGGCCGGCATCAAGCGCGTTGTCCATATCGCATGGTAAGATGGCTGTTATCGACCGGCATATTGCTTACGCGGAGCGCAGCCATGGCAGTAGTGGGATTGACGAGGCGACCGAGCAGCCACGGGCCTAGGGAGACGATGAACCGGCTCGAGGCCGCCGTTAAGGCAAGGGGGATGACCGTTTTTGCCCGCATCGATCATGCGGCCGGCGCCGCAGAAGTTGAGCTGCCGCTGCGGCCGACCGAGCTCCTGATCTTCGGCAGTGCCAAAGGCGGCACGCCGCTCATGCAGGCGATTCAAACAATCGGAATCGATCTGCCGCTGAAAGCGCTGGTTTGGCAAGACGGGGCAGACAAGACCTGGCTGGCGTACAACGATCCGGGCTGGCTCGCGCAACGACACGCTCTGGGCCACGAAGCCGCGGCGGCGGTCCATGCCATGGCCGGCGCGCTCGAAGCGTTGGCAAGCACGGCAACCGCGTAGCACCGCTGCGAGAGCAAATCACGGTCCTGTGAACTGCAAGTACCCGCTTCCTTGATCCTGGCGACGGCGTAGCGAGCGATCTGTCTAGCTTGATCCCTCTGTGGCGGCAGAGGGCGCGACCATCTTTGCCGGATCGACGATGTAGTTGAACTCGGCCTCTGTCACGAAACCAAGCCGCAAAGCGGCTTCCTTGAGCGTCAGGTCGTTGTCCATGGCGTAGTGCGCGATCTTGGAAGCCTTGTCGTAGCCGATCACCGGCGAGAGCGCGGTCACCAGCATCAGCGAGCGGTCCAGGTATTCCCTGATCCTTTTTTCATTGGGATGCGTGCCCTCGACCAGAAACTTGCAAAAGCTCGTGCAGCCGTCGGCCATGATCGTGATCGAATGCATGATATTGAAGATCATCAGCGGCTTGTAGACGTTCATCTCCAGGTAACCGCCCGCGCCGCCGAAACCCACCGCGACATCATTGCCCATCACCTGCACCGCGATCATGGTGAGCGCCTCGGCCTGCGTCGGGTTGACCTTGCCCGGCATGATTGATGAGCCCGGCTCGTTCTCCGGCAGCGAAAGCTCCGCGAACCCGGCGCGCGGCCCGCACGACATGAGCCGGATGTCGTTGGCGATCTTGTAGAGCGACACGGCGAGCGTGCGCAGCGTGCCGGAAAGCTGCACCAGAGCATCGTGCGCGCCCTGCACCGCGAACTTGTTCGGGGCGGTGACGAACGGCAGACCCGTCAGTCTCGCGATCTCGGCGGCGGCGGCTTCTGCGAAGCCGGGCGCTGTGTGAATACCGGTGCCGACCGCGGTACCCCCGAGCGCTAGGCGGTAGACGCCTGGCAGCGCCGCTGCAAGCCGCTCCAGGTCGTCTGTGAGCATCGCGGCATAGCCCGACCATTCCTGCCCAAGCGTAAGCGGGGTAGCGTCCTGCATGTGGGTGCGGCCGATCTTGATGATGTCCTTCCACGCCACGGCCTTGGCGGCGATCGCATCGCGCAGCGCCTGCACGGCAGGAGCGAGCCGCGCTTTCACATTGACTGCCGCAGCAATGTGCATGGCGGAAGGAAACGTGTCGTTGGAGGACTGCGCCATGTTGACATGATCGTTGGGATGAACCGGCCTCTTGCTCCCGAGCGGCGTTCCCGCCAGCTGGCAGCAGCGATTGGAGATCACTTCATTCGCATTCATGTTGAACTGCGTGCCGCTGCCGGTCATCCAGACGTGCAGCGGAAACATGTCGTCATGCTGCCCGGCGAGAATCTCGTCACAGGCTTGAATGATCAGTCGATGTCGGGAGCCGTCGAGCCGTTTGTCGGCATGGTTTACGTTGGCCACCGCCTTTTTCAGAATGGCGTAGGCGGTGATCATGTCGCGCGGCATCAGGTCCTGGCCGATTCTGAAATGCTCGAGCGAGCGCTGGGTCTGAGCACCCCACAGCTTGTCGGCAGGCACATCGACCTCGCCAAGGCTGTCGGTTTCCTTCCGGACGTTGCTCAACTTCGCCTTCTCCGTTTTGTCTGTGATTTCCGAGCACACCGAACGGAGTCAAATGTTGACGAAATTCTCCGCAAGGCCCAGCCTATTCGTTACAACGCGCAACCGCGCCATAAGGTCATTCGGGTGCCTCTCACCCTGAACCCTGGAACGCTTGTTGTCGAGTCGGCCTATCCCGATCCGCCGTTCGAGCTGATGGAGAACGGGACGGCCACGGGTTTCGACATCGAGCTGATGCGTGCGGTCTGCACGCAGCTCGGTCTTGCATTACGGCCGCTCGCCTATTCGGGTGACGATTTCAACGGCATTTTCGAGGGTCTCGCAAAACGCGCCTGCGACGCGGTGATCTCGGGCACGACCATCACGCCGGAACGCTCCGCCACCGTACTGTTCTCGCAGCCCTATCTCGAGTTCAACCAGGCCATCGCAGTCAATAGACGGCGCACGCCCGACATCGTCTCGACGGCGGATCTGCGCGGGCTGACCGCCGGCATCCAGTCAGGGAACACGTCCGACCTGGTGGCCAGGCGGTTGGCTGGCCCAAGGCCACATAGCAGCCATCCGTTACTATCCCTATCACGGGATCATGGCGGCGCTCGACGATCTCGAGGCCGGACGCATCGGGCTCGTCATCAAGCTGTTCCCGGTAATCTCCTGGCTGGTCAGGGACCGTCCGCAGCTCTGCGTCGCCATGCAAATTCCGACCGGCGAGAAGCTCGGCATCGCTTTCGCCAATGACCGTGCCGATCTTTGCGAAGCGGTCGACTCGGCGATACGAGCCCTGCGCAGCAACGGGACATTCGCCCGGCTGAACGAGCGCTGGCTTTCGGCAGCCGCCAAAACGTGAGGTCGTTTCATGGTGCACGCCTTCAGGCTCTACACCGGACCGGACCATGCCTCGCACGTCATGGAGGGGACCGTGATTCTCGACGAGCGCGCCCATGTTGTCGCGATCCGCTTCCAGGAGTCCGCGGCACATTCATCGTTCGACTGGCACGACGCGCCGGAGCCGCAGTACGTCATTACCCTCTCGGGAACGCTGGAATTCACCACCCGCGACGGCGAAAAGTTCATCCTGCATCCCGGCGACGTGCTCATCGCAACCGACGATGTCGGGAGCGGGCATCGCTGGCGGCTGATCGATGATCAACCCTGGCGCCGTGCCTATGTCGTGCTCAGGCCGGGCGCACCCGACCTGTTCCTACCAAAACGATAGCACTGGCTGCTTTCGTTCAAAGGCGAAACAGCAAGCCGGACCACACCAGAGCCCGGCAATGAATGAGAGGCTCCCCTTCTCACCGAGGCCGGCGAGCCCCGCCCACGGCTATGCATCGACGATCCGTGTCTCGCTGGCAAATCCCCAAACCGGATCAAACCGATGGACCTGATAAACCGGACGTGTCCTCATGTGAGGCGGATACTCGCCTTTTCGCAGTGTCGTCGCGATGCACTGCACCACCGTCGCCGGAATGCTTCCGACATGTCCCTCAGCAGCACGATGCACATGGCCGCTGAAAACGGCGACCACCCGCCCGGAATGCTGCAAGGCCTGGCGCAACCGCGCTACCATCTCAGTCGTCTCGAAATGGAGCCGATCCGGCCCCACCAGCACCTCAAACGGGGGGTGGTGCGTGAAAACCGCAATGGGCTTGGTGGTCTCGGTATCGATCAGGTCAAGCAAACGTCTCACCCGCTCAGGGCAAAAGTCTCCCTTGTTGCTGCCGGGGCTCAGGGTATCCAGCGCAATCAGCCTTACCGGATAAGCGTCAACCGTATAGTCAATGAAGCCGGAATCGGGCGCAAGATATCCGCATGGCGAGAAGGCCGCGCGCAAATTCGCCCTGTCATCTCTGTTGCCCCCCAGGACGTATACCGGCGCACGCGCCTTCGCGAGCGTGGCCACTGCGCAAACGTATTCATCTTGCCGTCCGTTATGAACGATATCCCCAGTGTGAACGATGACGTCGGGCGCGGGATCGAGCGCGTTAATGTCCGCAACCGCGAGTGCGAAATCGCGTATTCTCTGATCGGCATCGGGTGTATCCAGGACCAGATGAGTATCGGAGATCTGAGCGATGATCATTTTGCCCGGTTCCGATCTTTCGATTGCAGGCCTGCGTAGTATTCCTTGAGGATCGCCACCACTTCCGGCCGGCTGAACTCGGGCGGTATGTCCGCGTTGGACGAGAGCATCTCACGCTGCTCCGTGCCGGAGATCGAGATGTGATACTTCGGATCGTGGGGACAGGTCTTCGCCGTCGCCATTCCGTAGCACTTCCGGCAATAAAAAGTGATGTCGATCTTCAGCGGCCTGGTATGAAGCGCGCCGGGCCACAGCTGATCGAAGATGTGATGCGCATCGAAGGGGCCATAGTAATCCCCGACGCCGGCATGATCGCGCCCAACGATCAGATGCGAGCATCCGAAGTTCTGGCGAATGAGGGCATGCAGCAGCGCCTCGCGTGGGCCGGCATAGCGCATCTCGATCGGGTAGCCCGCCTGGACTATCGTTCCCGGGCGGAAATAATTGTCGATCATCGCCTGGATTGCCCGGGTGCGAACTTCGGCTGGAATGTCGCCTGCTTTGAGTTTCCCAAGCACCTGATGGATGAAAACGCCGTCTGACACTTCAACCGCGATTTTTACCAGGTGCTCGTGGCTGCGGTGCATGGGATTCCGGGTTTGAAAGGCGGCGACGTTGGACCAGCCGCGCTCAAGAAACATGGCCCGGGACTGGGCGGGGCGGATGTAGAGCTGCGGGTATTTGGCGGGATATTCGCCTTCGCTGAGCGCCACGATGGGCCCGGCCAGGTTGACGTCCCCCTGCTGCAGGACCTTCGCTACTCCTGGATGCTTGGGATCGGCGGTGCGATAGACGTGCTGGACCTCGAATTGCTTGTCGATTGAATATTTCTCGCGAACTTCCATCACGGCGAGTATTTCGTCGGACTGCGCATCGATGAGCGTCACCTGCTCTTCGGCATGTACGCTGTCGGCAAGACCTTTATCTACCGACAGCGTGATCGGGATCGGCCAGAACACGCCGCTGCTCAGTTTCATATCCAGGCACGCGCCGCGCCAGTCGTCATGGCCCATGAAGCCATCAAGCGGCGTGTAGGCGCCCATTGCCAGCATGAAGAGGTCGGAAACTGTGCGGGAGTCGAGAGGGATCTTCCTGAATTTGTCCGCCCGCCGGCGTTCCTCGGCCCGCTCCGTCTCCAGCAGCAACAGTGGCTTGACCTGCTGCGAATAGTGCGGCGGCACGAGCTGGGGCATTGCGATCGACCTTGCAGACTGGACTGGCCCGCGGGGCCCGGCTCGCAGGCGAAGTTGCCCCGGTGCTGGCACGACAGACGCGGCGCACTGATCGGCCGGTGATCAGTCTACGATGTGATACACCGGAGCCTTCTCCATCTCCCACTTCCCGGAGTCCCGATCGTAGCGGGACAGTGTGAAACAGTGCCAATCCTTGTCGTCCAGCTTGGGATGATCCGCCCGGTAGTAGTATCCAGGCCACCGCGTTTCGGTTCGGAACAGGGTGTGCTGCGTGACACACTCCGAGGCCAACACCCGGTGTTGAAGCTCCCAGGCACGCTGCAGCTGGTGAAGGTCTTCGGCCCCGAGATGGGCGAGATCTTCCTTGAGCATGCCCAGCAGCTCGAGCCCGCGGATAAGCAGCGGCTCGTTGGTCGTATAGTGGGCGCTGATGCCGCCGACATACTCGTCCATGATCTTTTCGAGCCGCTGAAGACCGTGAAGCGGCAATAGATAGCTTGGCGAGACGGTTCCTGCGACGATTTCGTTGCGGCCGATCTCGTAGTTCTCCATGGGCTTGTAGACGGTCTTCTTTAAGTCTTCGTACTCCGCCTCACTGACCTGGGGCTGCTGCTTGCCCAGATCATTCACGTATCTGACCGCTGCCTTGCCGGCAATGCGGCCTTCCGTGAAGGAGCCCGACGAGAACTTGTGGGCGCTGCCGCCGATGGTGTCGCCGGCGCCGAACAGGCCTTCGACGGTCATCATCCGGTTGTATCCCCACTGGTATTCCGCAGGCGCGTAGTCTTCGGGACCGCTGGCCCACGCGCCCGAGCACGTCGCGTGCGAGCCCATGACGTAGGGCTCCGATGTGGTCAGCTCGGGATTTATCTCCTTGGGATCGATATTTTGCGACGCCCAGACGACCGCCTGCCCGATCGTCATGCCGAGGAAGTTCTCCCAGCCGACCGTCTCCTTGTGCGGATCTTTGAAGGCCTCCTTGGTGACCATGCGGATCGGACCTCTGCCGGCCTTCACCTCCTCGAGCAGCGCGTGGTTGCGCAGACATGTCGGCACCGGGTGTCGATCGACGTAATCCCCTACCCGTTCCCTGAGCGAGTTGTACCAGGTGGGCTCATAATCCTGCCCGTAGGCATTTTCAGTGTAGGTCTTGAGGTGCAGGAAGTAGGCGCCGACCGGACCATAGCCGTCCTTGAAGCGGGTCAGCACGATCCGATTCTCCATCTGCGTCATCGTGGCGCCGATCAGGATCGGCAACGCGTAGGCGGAAGCGCTGCTCCATGGGGCATACCAGGTTCGCCCCATGCCTTCTCCAACCGCGCGGGGCTTGAAAATGTGCGAGGCGCCCCCGGCGGTGACGATGACCGCCTTGGCGCGAAAGACATAGAAATCCCCGGTACGCACGTTGAAACCGACCGCCCCGGCCACCCGTTTTGGCCGCTGCTTGTCCATCAGCAGATGGGTCACCATGATTCGGTTGTAGATTTCGGTCGCGGCCTTGCGCGCGGCTTCGGCGACGATCGGCTTGTAGCTCTCGCCGTGGATCATGATCTGCCATTTGCCTTCGCGCTGATATCTCCCGGTCGCGGGGTCCCGCATGATGGGCAGGCCCCACTCCTCGAACTTGTGGACCGTTGCGTCGACGTGCCGAGCGATGTCGTAGCCCAGGTCTTCCCGCACCAGACCCATGAGGTCGTTGCGCGCGTAGCGGACATGATCTTCCGGCTTATTTTCGTTCCAGTGCATGCCCATGTAGCAGTTGATCGCATAAAGGCCCTGTGCGACCGCGCCGCTGCGCTCAATGTTCGCTTTCTCGACGCATACGATCTTGAGATCACGGCCCCAGTATCTGGATTCGTAGGTCGCCCCGCACCCGCTCATGCCGCCGCCAACGACAAGAATGTCCGAATCCACGAGCACGGTCCTTCGGCGGCGCATTACCGCAACCCTTGCTTGAATTGATCCGGAGTGAGCGCCGGCAGCGAATCGATCTTGAGCGCCTCAGGTTCATGCGCGAGTTGCTGGGAGTTCATCGCCTCCGCGCTGGGAGCCTCGTAGTCAGCTGGTGACTTGATCGAGCCCCATGGCGTTGTTCTGATCGGGGAAACGAAATCCTTCTCGCGACCATCCCGGAATTTGATCTTCCAGGAGATGCTTGCCTTCTCCTCTTCGCGGCGGACCCGGACACTGTGGCCCAAAGGGGCGAAGTCGGCATAGCCGCGGCAGTCAATCGCGAATTGCGGACAGGCCTTCACGCATGAGTAGCACTCCCAGCACATGTTCGGCTCGATGTTGAAGGCCCGGCGGTAAGTGGTATCGATGTGCATAATATCGGACGGGCAAATATCCACACACTGTCCGCAGCCGTCGCAGCGCGTCATATAAACGAAGGTCGGCATGTTCCCTTGTCTCCCTATCAAAAGCCGATGCGACGCGGATCAGTAATGCCCGGTTTGCCGGGGGACACTTCCGTAAATTCTGGGTGCGTCAGCAGGAGCCGGCAGGTTGCTCCGCGTGCCGTTTGCATCGGATATTCTTTTCTCCAGGGCAGCAGCAGGCTTGAAGAACATATGCGAGAACTTGGACCACGGAATTGACCCGAACAGCACCGCGGTGCTGAGGAAATACAGAAACAGGAAGACGTAGGTCCATGCGGTGCTGCCCGTCGCCTGCACGCACGCCCACACCAAGCCAAAGGTCACGCTCAGCACAAGCGACACGATAAACAGGTCGGCTCGCACAAGGCGAAACGGAGAATTGCCCTCCGCGGCAACGTCGACCCGTATGAAGAACCAGAACCAGTAGCCGCCGATGCAAACCATCAGCCCCCCGATGTACCACCATATCGGCAAGCTGGCTGGCGTATGGGCGGCAGGTGTGGGATACGCGAACACCATGATAACGGTGGTGATGAGGTAAATCACAAAACCGTACATCGTCAGGAGATGGGAAACTCGGCGTCGCATGTTGCAGAATTCACCAGAAGCCATGACGTCAACCACGGCGGTCTGGACCGCCAAGGCCACCATCTCTCCGCCGCCGACCTGCTGCTTCCCCTTGCTCGTGGAATTGCGCCAGTTGTCGAAGAAGTACCTTGCGCTCTTTTTGTGCGCGATGTCGAAAAGCGTCCCGCCGATGACCAGGAGGGCCATTATGACGACGTAGGACTGCATAACGGCGGGTGGTACGGACGCCGAAAGCTCGGCGAATGGATTGCTGATGGACATGCTAGAATCGCCTGGTGCTCGTTTGGAAGTTATCGCAGAACCGGCAACATCCGACCCACCGGCTGCTCACACTAGCAGAGCTCCAGGGCGGGCCAAAACCAATAATAATTTTGCCACCCCGTTGCAACATGCCAACCGGTGGCGTCAATGTTGATTTGCCGCGCATCGGCGAATTAGCCGATAGCTGCCGGATATGGCCCGTTGCGGCCCCGGTCTCAGGGGAGAGCCGCGAGCACCATAGTCACGAGCTATGGCGATATGCGACCCATCAATTTTTACATTAAAGCCGAGGGTGGCTATACTGTCGAAATCGCAGCGGAGGCTTTCATGACGACGCAGACGAACACGGCCGCCTACGACAGCGGCGAGGCGGTTCCCTATGTCGACAGCCGAATTTACTCCGATCAGGATATCTTCGAGGAAGAGCTCGAGAAGATCTGGAAGAAAGTCTGGCTCGCAACCGTTCACGAATCAGAACTGCCTGCTCCGCTCGATTTCCGGACCATCACCATCGCGCGCGACCCCATCGTCATCGTACGCGGATCGGACAACAAGATCCGCGCTTTCCTGAACGTATGCCCGCACCGCGGCAATCTGATCATACGCCAGCCCTCGGGCAGCCTGACCGTTGCGGAACCCTCCGGCAACGCGAATCGCATGACGTGCATGTTCCATGCGTGGCAGTTCGACTGCTTCGGGCGCTGCGTCGACATTCCGCGTGCCAAGGCCGGGTATCAGGATCGACTGAAAAAAGAGGATGTCGCACTCACCGAGTTTCCCTGCGAGGTTGCGCATGGAGGCTTTGTCTGGCTCTCGTTGAATTCGAGCGCGGGCCCGCTTTCCGAATATATCGGCCACGCCTTCGATATAATGAGGGAGGAACTCGACACCGAGCCACTGACGGTTTTCCATTATCACAAGGCGATCATAGCGAGCAATTACAAGCTTTGGCACGATACCAACAGCGAGTTCTATCACGACTACATGCACTATTTTAATCGCGCTACGAGCATGCTGCAGAAGGGATATTTCGAGCGGCAGTACACGGCCTTTCCCAATGGGCACTGCACCGTTGGATCGATGGAGGTGAAATACGACGCCTATCAGGGAGCAGCCGACCGCGTTCTGTCGTTCCCGGGAATGCCGCGCAACGGCTGGAAGATGGTCGATTTGTTCCCCGGAGCAACATATAACATCCGCGGCTCGTCTTTGCGGGTCGACACGATGACCCCGATCGGGCCGGACCGGGTCATGATCGAATTCCGCGGTCTCGGCCTCCAACGCGATACCGAGGATGATCAAGCGCAGCGGGTCCGTGACCATAACACCATCTGGGGCCCGTTTGGGCGCAACCTGCACGAAGATCTTCTCGGAATTACCGGCCAGGGGGTGAGCATGCGGCCGGGCTCGACGCCGCGGCGCATCCTGCATGGCCGGCGCGAGAACAATTCCATTCACGACGAAATCGGCATGCGACACTTCTATGCCGAGTGGTCCCGGCGCATGGGACGATCGCCTTCCAGCCCGTGGCATAATGCGCAGGTGGCCGCCGAATAGTCCTGCAACCGGCCGTGTCGGAAGCCGGAGGGATCACTCATGAATATCGTCGCACAGGCTGAGCTAAAGTCAGTGGAGCAGTCGGTAGCGGACGTAATCTATCGCGCGTGCCTGCTGCTGGACGACCAGAAGTTCTCGGAATGGCTCGGCCTCTGCGCGCCTGATTTCAGCTATCGCATCACGACCTACAGCCCCGAGATCCGCAAATCGATGACCTGGTACGAGCAGGATGTGCCCGGGCTCAAGGGCATGATCGAGATGCTGCCCAAGCACAATACCGATCACGGGCGGCTCACCAGGCATGTAACCGTCTACTCCGTGGAGGTGGATCGATCGAAAGGCGAGGCGAAGGCGACCTCGTCGTTTGCGTGCTATAGGACGATGCTCGATGGAATAAACTCGCACATCGACGCGGGCGAGACGCAGCTGTTTCTGATCGGTAAATATCACGATCGGTTCCGGATCGGCGGTGAGGGCCCGCGCTTTGTCGAGCGAAATGTGCTGCTCGACACCCGTCGTCTCGACAAGGGATCGCACTATCCGATCTGAAGCCTCCGCGGTGGACGACAAGGGAGCTGCGAATTGGCCTGGCAGAGATTGTGCTCTGCAGAGGAGGTGCCGAGCGGACGATTGATCGGGTTGGAGATCCGCGGAGTGAAAGTCCTGGTCACCAGGATCGACGACGATTTCGTCGCATTCCCGCCGCTCTGCCCCCACATGGCCGAACCGCTGGAAAGCTCCGGCATCTGCGCCGATGGCATGCTCACCTGCACCAAGCACATCTGGCAATGGGACCTGAAGACCGGCGAGCCGAGAGGGGAAGCCGAGAAGCCGTTGCTGCATTACCCGACCAAGCTCGACGGCGGCGAGCTTTGGATCGATTTCGACCGCGAGCTGACGTACGAATATGACGATTGATGCCGGCGGGCCGCGGCAGCGCGAGGCGGGACAGGTCAGGTCGCGCCGTTGAGCAGGGCGCTCTGCTCGAGAAAGCTCTGCGTGATCATCCTGGCGAGCCGCTGCATGACGAGGAATCCGGCCCGCGGATCCTGCTCGAGAATCCGCAGCAGGGCTTCGCCGTCGATGTCCAGCAGCCGGCATCTTTCCAGCGCAACGACCGTGGCGATGCGGCGCGGCTGATTGCCCAATAGCGCCGCCCAGCCGAGAATATCCCCGGCAGGTATGATCGTCCCCTGCGCGGCAGGCCTCCCGTCTCCTCCCAGGATGAACCGCAGCCGGCCCGCGGCAACCACGTAGGCGCTGCGCGCCGGATCTCCAACCGAATATAAGGTGTCCCCTTCCTCGACGTTCTGCGGCTTTGCCACCGCCGCAATTTTCCCGATGGTCGGGTCGGCGGCGCCATGCAAAATATCGGTGGAGCGAAGTATCGCGAAATTATCCGATCCCATGGCAGCCGAAGACATGATGCTCTTCCAACTTGCTCAACTGAACTTGTCGTAGCGGATGTCTCGCACCGGAAGCTTGCCCTGAGTGATCAACATGCGAATCGAGACATCGACCAGGATCGGCGGTCCCGCTACATAGGCGACTCGCCCGGCGAACCGTCCGCCCAGCTCGCGAGCGGCAATCTCATGCGGGAACCCGGCTTCGAATGTCAGGGACGGATAGCGGTTGCACATCTCCGGGCACGGCAGGTCGTGAGAGGTTGCAACAGTGATCCGCAATGTCCTGCGAAATTTGTCCACAAAACCCTGCAGCTTATCGAGATGGAATAGATCGGCGTTGGTGCGCACTCCGAAGAACACATCGGCTTCGAAATGGTCGAAATGCCGGGACGAGCATCCGGCTTCCAGGATCGACATAATGGACGCTATGCCTGAGCCACCGGCGATGCAGACAATCGTGCGCTGCTCCTGCGGTGCGAAAATCGCCTTGCCCAGCGGACCAAACCATTCAACGGGGTCGCCCGCTCGCGCGCGCGAGCATAGCCACTCGGATAACGCCCCGCCCGCTTTGCGCTTGACAATGAATTTTGCACGCGCCGACGAACCGGGATGATTGACCATCGAGTAGCCACGATAGCCGGCGATGTGCGGGACCCGGAGCACCGCGAACTGGCCCGCATCGAACTCGAGCTCACGATCGAGCTCGAGCAGCAGCTCAACGGTGTCGGAGGTGAGGCGATCGATGCGCGCAAGCGCGCCACGTCCGAACGAGGGTCGGACCCGCGCGGTCGACGCCAGGCTCACCTTGCCCGGAATCTCGAACGTGCAGTTGCCGAGCGCCCGTGTCTGGCAAAGCAGGACCTCGTCACGCTCGGCTCGCAGGTAGGCATTGCCCGGCGCCTGTGCCCAGTCGCCCACGATCACGCCGGCAATGCGCCTTGCCTTGCATGTGCCGCAGGTGCCCGTTGCGCATTCATAGGGAATAGCCACCCCTGCCCGCAACGCTGCATAGAGAAGCGGCTCGCGGGGCTCGGCTTCGAACGTGACGCCGGAAACCTTCGATCGCGCCTCGATCAGGGCGGTCGATTTCGGCGCTGGCCGGGGCGAGGAAAACGACACGTCTTGCATCAGACCGTGGTGCGGGATTTGGCGGCTGGTGTCCGCGTGCACAGGCGCGGTTTCGATCCAGTCGCTGGCATCGGTTCGAAACGGTGCAACATCTCAACGCGGCTTCTGGATGCGTTTTGCATAGGCCTCGATGAAATCCGCAGCCGCCTTGCTGCCGCGCGCGAAGGATTTCATCGCCTCCTCGTGCAATAGCGACAGCGCTTCCATCTTGATGAGATTGGCATTGTCGTTCTCGATCAAATCCTCCAGCCGCCGCGGTCTCGGCAAATCAACCTCGAGCACCGCGCGCACCTGCGCAGGCACGTTGGTCATGACTAGTATCCTGTCGGCCAGAAAGATCGCCTCGTCGATGTCGGTGGTGACGAAGAATGTGGTGCGCCGGGTCTCCTCATAGATTTTGGCGTAATATTCCTGCATCAACGTCTTCGTCATGGCGTCAAGACCGCGAAACGGCTCGTCGAGAAGCATGACTTTCGGCTCGTTGATCATGGCGCGCGCGAGCTCCGCCCGCCGCTGCATGCCGCCCGAGAGCTGAGTCGGGTATTTGCGGCGAAACGCCGTAAGCCCGACCTTATCGAGCAGGAATTCGGCTCTGCTGCGGGTTTCATCTCCCGCCGCGGCGCGGGCGTGCGGACCGAACATGATGTTGCCGAACGTCGTCAGCCAGGGGAACAATGCCGACTCCTGGAAAAGGACGAGGCGATCGACACCCGGCGCCGCAACCGGCTTGCCGCCGATGGAAATGGTTCCCGCGGTGGGCCGTTCGAATCCTGCGAGCAGACGGATGAGCGTGCTCTTGCCGCAACCGGAGGGACCTATCATGACGGTGAGCTTGCCGCGCTCGATCTCGAATGTGCAATCGCGCACCACCGCCTTGGCGAATTTCATGGGGCCATACGACTTGCTGACATTGCTCACCACAATTTCAGTGATGGGCTCGGTGCTGCCGCTGCGCGCGAGATGGCCAGAATGGATCGACGGCTGCGGGACGGAAGCGATTGTCATCCGGATGTTCCCGCTCGCGTCATTGCTCGCGCAACCATGGCGTCACCAGCTCTCCGAGCTTGCGCAACAGCGCACTCGATATGTAGCCGGCAATTCCGATGCTGATCATGCCCACCACGATTTGCGTGTACGACCCGCCGACATAGGAATTCCAGATGAAGAAGCCCAGGCCGCCGCCCTTGGCTCCGCCCATGGACCCCGCGCTGCCGCCGCCCGAAATCATTTCGGCGGCAACGACGACGGCCCAGGCGATCCCAATGCCGACTGTGGCGCCGACCATTACCGACGGCAGGGTGCCCGGAAGGATGATCCGCCGAAAAATGTCCCAGCTCGATGACCCCATTGAACGCGCCGCCTGGTAGTAGCGGGTGTCGATCGCCTGTGCTCCGCCGATCACATTGATGACGACGGCGTAGAACGCGCCGAGGAACGTAACGAAGACGATTGACAGCTCTTGCGTCGGCCAGAAAATGATGGATGCCGGAACCCACGCCAGCGGTGGAATCGGGCGCAGCACTTCGAACACGGGAAATACGGTGCCGTAGAACGCCCGGCTTACCGCCATGCCGAGCCCGAGCGGAATGCCCACCAGCATCGCAGCGATAAAGCCCGCAAACACCCTTTGCGTGCTCAGATACCAGCTGAACCAGTAGCTGGGATCGGCCATGAGCTCCTTGAAGGTCACCGCCACGGCCGTGGGCGGCGGAACTCGGGAAATGTCCGCGCGCGATGCGGTTTCCCATAGAGCGATGAAAATCGCGATGGCGAGGGCCCCGCGCCAGAACTTGGTGCTCGATATGATCCTCATCGCCTGCGATGCGCGATCGCCCACCTCTGCCATCTCAGCGCTCCCGCTCTCCGGCGGCGAAGGCCTTGAGGGCTTCTTCATGTACCGCCGCCGCAGTTTCGTCCAGGTACTCGCGAAAACGTTTCGCAGTAAGCACGCTGTAGTCGCGAGGATGCGGGATATCGACTGTGAGAACCTTCTTCGGGCGGCAAGGGCGTGTGGTCATGATCACGACGCGATGTCCCAGAAAGATTGCCTCCTCGAGATCGTGGGTAATGAAAAAGATGGTGACCTGGTTCCGATCGAAGGTCTCAAGCAGCGCCTCGTGCATGACGGACTTCGTCAGTGAATCGAGCGCGCGGTAAGGCTCATCGAGCAACAGCACCTTCGGATCATTCATCAAGGCACGCGTGATCTCGACGCGCCGGCGCATCCCGGAGGAGATTTCGCCGGGGTAGTTGCTCTCCAGATTGCGCAGGCCCGCTTCCGCCAGCATGGTACGGGCCTGGTCGAAGGCCTGCCTGCGGGTAAGGCGTCCCTGCACGATCGGACCAAACGCGACGTTCTCTATGATCGTCTTCCAGGGAAACAGGGCGCCGTTCTGAAATACGACAATGCGGTCGGGGCCGGGCTCCGCTTTCGGCCGGCCGGCTCCGCACAGCACCTTGCCGTCGAGGTGAATGGTTCCCGAGGTAATGCTGTGAAACCCGGCGATTGCGTTGAGAAGCGTCGTCTTGCCACAACCGCTGGGCCCGACCACGACGGTGATCTTGCCGGCCGGAACGTCGAACGTGCATTTGTCGACCGCACGAATGCCATTCGCCTCGGAACCGTAGATCTTGATCACGTCGGCAATACGGATTTCGCCTCTGCGGGGCTTTTCGGGCGAGCTCGATGTTGCCGGCAGCGGCGCGGCAATCGATCGTTCGCATGCTGCCGCGCGCTCGGGGTTCATCTTTCGCCTCCGATTGCGAGCTCGCGCGCTCTCCATTGCATCATGTAATTTCCGAGGAGTCGCACGCCGGCACTAGTCAGATAACCCACCACGCCGAGCGTGAACATCCCGATGACCATGGTGGGATATTGCACCATCGTGTATGAGGTATTGATGAGATAACCCAGCCCGTATTGCCCCGACACCATTTCGGCCGCGACCAGCGAGAACCACGCGACGCCCACCGAGATCTGCAGACCGGTGAAGATGAACGGCATCGCGCCAGGCACGATAACGTGCCAGAATACCTGCTGCCTTTTTGCGCCCAGACAATACGCTGCGCGAATGAACGACACATCGATCGATTCAACGCCGAGCATGGTGTTGAGCGTCGTCGCATAGAACGAAGCCAGGAAAGTCAGAAAAATGATCGGGGTCTCCGATCCCTGGAACATGATGATCGCCAGCGGTACCCAGGCAAGCGGCGGAATTGGTCGCAGCAGCTCGAAAACCGGGAACACGTACTCCTTGAACCGCTGCGACCAGCCGAGAAGAAGACCAAGCGGCACTCCCATTGCGGTGGCGAGGATGAAAGCAATGGAGACCCGACGCCAGCTTACCCAGATGTGCTGGTAATATTCCGGCGAATAGATCGAAAGACCGTACGTCGGATCCGGGCTCAACCATTCGCTGATGACCGCGGTCGGCCCGGGCATCTGCGAGAACCGGGGAAGCTTCCAGACCTCCACTGCCAGATACCAGAAGCCGAGAAAGAGCACGAACCCCACCAGCATCAGGTAGGGACGAGGGCTGCGCAACCACTGCGAGACGCGATAGGCGGCGACTTCGAGCCGGCTCGCATGATCGGCAGAATCCGGAATGGTAGCCGAGGCTTTCCTCGGGGCGAGATTCGCTTGCGCAGCGGCGTAGGTTGGTTCCAGCTCCGTCACGCCGTCCCTTCCCGTACCGCCAACCTTGCCGACGTATGAGTGACCCCTGCGGTTCTCCTCGCAACGCGCAGACGACAGCCGGGCGAGCCGGCGTTCATGATCCCGTATAAGCGGAGTCGGGCAGCGCTTTGACGTCGCCCACGGGCGTTTTCAGGTTGCGCTTCTTGAGGATCTCCTCGGTGAAGCCCGGCATCACTGCCTCAGGGCGGATGTCGGCCTTGATGCTCTTTATCTCGACCAGGAATTTCGCGGCCTTGGCTATGAGTTCCCTGGCCTCCGGCGTGAATGCATAAGGGAGCAGGAGTCGGCTCGTGGTCCCGCCTTCCGCCTTCGGATAGGTTCCATAAGCCGAGTACCACAACACCTTCTGCGTAAACCCGGTCGTTTGCTCGAGCGCCATTGCACTCACCGCCATCGCGTTCTTCTCGTCGGCGAAGAACACCTGTGCATCCAGCTCGGCTTCCAGCCAGCCATTGACGATGTCAGGACGTTGATCGATCAGCGCCCTCGGCATCACCATGAACCCGCCGTCGTTCTCGTTGACCGAGGCGCCGGTGGCCACTTTGCGGGCGAGCTTTTCCAGCACCAGCCGCGACGTGGTCGGCTCCCACATCACTGCCGCATCGAGCTTCTTGGCGCGGAATCCACTGGTGATGACCTCGATGCTCTGGTTCAGATACTCGGATGGGGCAATCTTGAAGCGCTTGAAAACGGCCTGGGCGAAGCGGTCCGTGCAGCTTCCCTTCGGCACGGCGACGGTCTTGCCGTCAAGCCACTTGATGGCTTCGTCCGAGGACGGGAATTGCGGCGCATCGTTGCGCACCAGAAACGCGTTGCATTGGTCGTAACCCAGCCCGAGCACCGATACGATGCGAATGTCGCGAACGTCGGCATGGCTTGTCGATACGATGCCGGGCATATCGCCGACGTAACCGATGTCAACCTTTCCGGCCAGCATGCCGTTCACGATGATGGCGCCCTGCAGTCCGACCTGGAAATCGACCTTTGACCCTTGTGGGAGATATTTCTCGTAGAACTTCTTGCTACGCATGATGACGCCGGACCAGGCCTGCGTGTAGTAAGGCTGATAGCCTACCACCAAATCCACAGGACTGCCCGGCTTTCCATAGTCCTTCACTTCCTCGGACAATGCCGGCTGTGCGCAAGCGAGCATGCAGCCGAGAGCAGCCAGCACGCCAAGCGCTCGCGCCCGCGACCTTGCGTCCGAATGAGCAACGCTGCGCGTCGCAAGAGGATGCGACCCATCCTCGAACCTGCGCGCCTTTGGTACCTGCTCGACCTTTTGGGGAACAGCCATTTCATCCTCCCGATCGATGATCGTGTAAGCGAGGTCCCGCCAATTCGCAGGGCCCTCTTTTTTTATAAAGCCTATGGATGGCCGTTCTCACTGTCAAACGATGGCGATCAATGACGCAATTTCCAGCGGCTATCAGCCTGCGCAGTGGCTCCACGCGCACGTCAATGGTGCCCTATGCTCTGCTCGTCGCCTCCCTGTGCACTTGCCGCGACGCAGACAGGCGCCGGATCCTGTCCCGCGGAGCCGGTGGCCGCAGAAGCTCGTGCATCGCCATGGATTTCACCGCACCGAGCATCGCTTTTGCCATCGGCAGCATCGGGTTTTCGTCGACCCAGATCAGCCCGACCTGTCGAACGACCTCGGGCTCGATCAAGTTGACGAGGCGCGTGCCTGGAAACGCGCCGATGACGATTTCGAAATGGTCGGGAACGATCGTCACGGTGCCGCCGAGCATCGTATGAAAGGCGAGATTGACAATCGAATCAGATTCGATTTCCGGTGCTGGCGTCTTGCCGACCGAGGCGAATGCGGCATCGACGATCTGCCTCTCATGCATGTGCGGGGGGAGCAGGCACAATGGGAGTGCCGCGGCTGCAGACCAGGTCGTAGCTGCGGCCGGAAATCGCGGATGGTCCGGGACCAGCAAACTTAAATGCTCGTTGTACATTGGGAAGCTGGTCAACGGTGCGGGCTGCTTCTGATCAATGTAGGTGATCCCGACATCCAGTTCGAAATTGATCAGCTTGACGCGCATTTCCTCGAGCCCGAGAAAGCTCACCTCGATCCTCACACCGGGGTGGAGCGCAAGGAAGTGTCGATTGATATGCGGAAGCGCAGGCGAGCTCGTGGGCATCGCCCCCAGTCGCAGCCGCCCCGACAAGGTCTTCTTCAGAACCGACAGCTCCTGAAGCATCGCGTCGCGGTCCGCCAGAATCCGTTTGGACCACTCGACGATGCGGCTGCCCTCGACGGTGAACCCTTGAAAGCGTTGGTGGCGCAGAACGATCGGCGTGCCGAATTCAGTCTCCAGCTGTTTGATGGCATTGGAGAGGCTCGGCTGGGATACGTTGCAATGCCGGGCGGCCCGACTGAAGTGCTCCTCCTGGGCGAGCGCAACAAGGTATTCGAGCTGGCGCAGAAACATCTCGCGTTCCCCCGGCGCTCGGGCGACAATACACAGGAGCTATCAGACTATCCTAGACCACCTCTCCCCGCTATCAAAAAAGCGGCCTGCGACAGCTTGGACAGCGCGACTTGCACGTGCGGCCGGCCCAACGGGAGAACCTCACGGAGCATGCTACCCGGATAAATGCCTGGAAGGGTGCGTTCGTGTGACATCCCACGTCGAATTCGACCTTCGCGCGCTGTGTCGGGATTACGGTGACATTGCCGCCGAAGCGAGCAGCTGCCGATCTTCCGCGGCCTTGTTCGATTTCAGCTTTATGCGCTGCATTCGGGTCTGCGGCCCGGAAGCAGCTGTGATTGTGCAGACTCTGACACCGCGGCGCATGGACGATTTGATGACCGGTCGCATTCGCTATGCGCTCCGCGTCGATGCCCATGGGCACGTGCTCGACGACGTCACGATCTGGCGGCTGGATTCAGAGACGTTCGAGGTCTTCGCCGCTACTGGCGGTGTGCTTGCGCAGCTGCACGCCGCCGCGACGTCGATCACCTCGGTACGCGACCTGAGCGAGGAGACGGCGATCCTTGCCGTCCAAGGCCCATCGAGCCTGCGCGCCCTTGCCGGCATGGGCTTGGCCGCGCAGCTTCGCACCCTGCCGTATTTCGGGCACGTGCAGGCGAGCTTTGCCGGAGTGGGGTGTCGCATCGGCCGCCTGGGCTACACCGGTGAGCGCGGATTCGAGATCATTCTCCCGCGCGCCGCACGCGATGTTGTCTGGGCTATGCTGGCACGAGGTGCGCGACCGGCAGGCTTTGCCGCCGCCGACATTTTGCGAATCGAAGCTGGTTTTCCTCTGTTCGCCAACGAGCTCCTCTTCCCGGTGTCGCCCGACGAGCTCGGGCTCGCGCGCTTTGCAACCGAGCCGGATGCGGCAAGCGGACCACGGCCGTCTGCGCGGCACACGCATCCGATCCGGCTCGTGTCGTTCCAGGCGCGATGCGATTGCGACCCGACCCTTTGGCGCCCGCCACGAGACGTGCCTTTCCCGCCGGCGCCCGGCGGCCTGCTGCCGACCTCGGCGTGCCGAAGCATCATTACGGGCGCAATCCTCGGATTGGGCTATGCCTGCGACGCAAATGCTGCGACGCACCTTATCGACGTTACCGGGGAGTTCCGGGACATTCGGGAAGTTTCGCTACCGCTTTACGATCCGCGCAAGCGCCGTCCTCGCGGCGGGTGGCATGACGACCTTTCGCCTGAGCCGGCAGCCGGGCCATCATTCATTTGACTGATGATGTCATTGCCGTGCTCTCTTTGACCCCATGGTTGGCCGGCCATACGCTGGTGCCCCGGCCGCGATGTTCGCATGAACGCTGGAACCAAAGGACACCAACGACCCCGCAACACTACCGTAACAGTCTCAGGGAGACTCGCATGTCCTCAACAACGACCCTGCAAGCACCCGCACCGCCGCGAAAGAAAGTCACCATCCCTGCACTCATGAAAAAGATGAGAGAAGGCGAGGCAATCGTCCAAATGGCGGTCTATGACTTCCGCAGCGCGGTGGTTGCCGATCGGTTGGGCATCGACATCCTTTGCGTGTCGGATACTGGCGGCATGATCCTGTTCGGTCACCGCAGCACCGTCACCGTTAGCTTCGAAGAAGTAATGTTCATGGCACAGGCGGTCGACCGCGGCTCGCGCCATGGATTGCGCATGGTCGACATGCCGTACTGGAGCTTTCACATCTCTCCCGAGCAGGCGGTCGAGAATGCCGGCAAGTTCGTTGCGCGTGCAAATGCTGAAGTCATGAAATGCGAAGGCAATCGCCACCACGTGCGCAACATCGAGGCAATCGTCAAGGCCGGCATTCCGGTGCAGGGCCATATCGGAATTACGCCCATGCGCATGGCACAGCTTGGCGGCTTCACCGCGCAGGGCAAGACGGCACCGCGCGCGCTCGAGCTCGTGCAGGATGCCCGCGAGATGGTCGATGCCGGGTGTTTCTCCGTCATGTGCGAGGTCACCACTGAAGAAGTATGCCAGTTTCTGACCGAAACTCTTCCGGTTCCCGTGATCAGCCTGGGAGCCGGAAACAAGGCCCATGGCGTCCACATCATAAGCTCGGATCTTTTTCATTTGTATGAGGAGCACACGCCTCGACATTCCAAGATCTACACCGACCTCATTCCAATCATAGAGGATGTCTACACGCGCTACATTACGGACGTTCGAACGCGCGCCTATCCGGCGCCGGAGCACACCGCGTACATGGCGACGAAGGAGCTCGAGCAGTTCGCCAGCAAGGTCGGTTGGACCAATCCGCCGATCGCCGCGGCCGAGCAGCGCGAAAAGGGCAGGCAGAAACGCGCACAGCAATCGGCGGCGTGACCAGAGCAAATAGACGGGACACGGGCAGGAATGCGCGCAGCCCAATCATGCCCATCGTGCCTCACCTTTCCGACGAATGTCGCGCAGCGATGACGATGGAACAGTCAAGTCAGCAGCTTGCACGGCATAGGCGGAGGCATGGGGAGCACAGTCTGGATTTGGTTCGCCCCGCAAAAGCTTCACAAAAATGGGCGAACGCGGGAGGAAGCACGATGCAGGATCGACAGTCCTTTGCCGACGATGACGAGAAGACGAAATGCTGCATCGCGGCGATGATCGAAGCGGAGCGCGTTATTCTTGCACGCAGGCGAGCCGAGCTCGAGGATTGCGCCTGCAAGTCGGGAATGTTTCCCGATCCGGGCCGGCGGCGCGCCTTGTTCGCCGCCGGCACGGCGCTGGCAGCGGGCGTGGGCTCGGCACTGGCGCCGGCACGCGCCGGGGAGCGCAAAGCGCCGCCGGGCGCCGTCTTGCGCGACGTCCCGGACGATCCGACAAGAGTGCCGGGAACCCCGGTCGCCGATGACGGCGGTTACGGCACCGCTCGCAATTCGAAACCGAGGTGCGCCAGCGCTTCCCGACCCCGACCACCATCTCGTCGTGGACGATGACGCCGCTCGACAAGAGCGAGGGGGTCATCACGCCCTCGGGGCTGCATTTTGAGCGCCATCACGGCGGCATCCCCACCATCGATCCGGCACGGCACTTTCTGCTCGTGCATGGAATGGTGGAGCGGCCGAGAAAATTCAGCATGGCCGACATCAGGCGCCTTCCGTCGGTCTCCCGACTGCATTTCATCGAGTGCTCCGGCAACGGGCTCACCGAATGGCGAAAGCCGACGCTGAAGACCGTTCAGGGGACCCACGGGCTGCTAAGCACGTCGGAGTGGACCGGCGTGCAGTTCTCCGCCATTGCGCGCCAAGTCGGGCTGCGGGAGGGCGCAGCCTGGGCGCTCGCGGAAGGCGCGGATGCCGCAGTCATGACGCGCAGCATTCCGCTGGAGAAGCTGCTGACCGATGCAATCGTTGCCTACGCACAGAACGGAGAAGCGCTGCGCCCGGAGCAAGGCTATCCGCTGCGACTGATCCTGCCGGGCTGGGAAGGCAACACCCACATCAAGTGGCTGCGGCGGATCGAATTGAGCGACAAGCCGTTCATGACACGCGAGGAGACATCCAAGTACACCGATCTGCTGGGCAACGGAAAAGCACGTCAGTTCAGCTTCACCATGGAAGCGAAATCGGTGATCACGTTTCCGTCCGGCGAGATGAAGCTGCCCGGTCCCGGCTTCTATGAGGTGACGGGCCTTGCCTGGAGCGGACGTGGGCGCATCGCGCGCGTCGAGATCTCGGCCGATGGCGGCAACAGCTGGCAGCTGGCTGCGCTGCAGGATCCCGTGCTGCCCGTTTGCACGGCGCGATTCCGCTTTCCCTGGTTCTGGAACGGACAGCCGGCGGTGCTGCAAAGTAGGGCGACTGATGAGACCGGCTACGAGCAGCCGACCCTTAAGCAGCTGATTGCGATCCGCGGTCTCGCCGGACCATTCGGCTCGGTCTACCATCTCAATGCCATCCAGAGCTGGGCAATTGCGGGCGACGGGAGCGTCAGCAATGTACACGCCTAGGCCGATATTTGCTCTCGCCGCGATGCTGGCTCTCACGCTAAATTTAGCGGTCCGCGCCCAGCAAGGGCATCCGACACGCCTCAACATCGGAACGACCCCGTCACCGCAGGAGCTGGCGCGGTTTTTCGCGATCCCGCCGGACGGGCGCGGCCTCCCGCTCGGCAAGGG
>Ga0306921_10000887_pt1 | contig 28145 bp, 26 predicted proteins | sample sta12Cox44000080_FD_203760 | JGI IMG/M metagenome (GOLD analysis project Ga0306921, IMG submission 203760) | Lab enrichment of tropical soil microbial communities from Luquillo Experimental Forest, Puerto Rico - statoxic.12C.oxic.44.000.080 (v2)... | ecosystem: Environmental > Terrestrial >... | reverse complement strand
CACCGACATCACCAAGATGACCTGCTCCTGGCGGCAATGCGTGACGATGTTCACCGAAGAGCTGCCGTGGCTCAGCGAGGAGGACAAGCGGCTCGTCATGGGTGACGGACTGTGCGCCTGGTGGGGCTGGAACCGGGCCGTCTGAATTCTGTGAAAACCGAGGAGATCATGCGATGAACACCAACGCGAAGGACAAACCGGTCGCCGTCGTTGTCGGCGCCACCTCCAAATGGCAATCCGACGGCCGCAATACCTTGTTGGCGCACGGCAAGCCGGTCGACGACAGCGATGTCGAGGTCGGTGTGCGCTGGGGTGTCGGTGGCGCCATCGCGCAGAAATTCGCTCAGGAAGGCTTCTTCACCGTGCTGACGACGCGCAAGGCGGCTAATGCGACGGCATTGGCGCAGGCGATCCGCGACCAGGGCGGCGACTGCATGGTCGTCGAGCTCGACCTCGTGTCGCAGGACTCGATCGCCAGCGCTTTCGCGACGATCCGCCGCGATGCCGGCGACCCGGACGTTCTGGTCTACAATGCGGGTTACCTCGAAGGCCGCGACCTGCCTCCTGATAAAGAGCTGCTCGAATACATCCCGGTGGAATTGTTCGATACGACGCAGCACATCGCCTGCCGCGGGCCGTTTCTCGTCGCCAAGGAAGTGTTGCCGGCAATGCGCAAGAAGGGCCGCGGCTCGTTCTTTTTCTCCAACAACTCCAGCTCGCTGCGCGGCAAGAAACGGGTGACCGGGCAGTCGCTCTACTACCCCAGGGTCATGATGCGCACCTTGGCCCAGGTGCTGACCGAGGAGTATTCCGAGCACGGCGTGCATGTCGCCAATATCGTGATCGACGGCACAATCGACTCGCCCGGCACCCGCGCATTGCCGAGAAACCAGAACCGGCGTGACCACGTGATCAATCCGGTAAAGATCGCCGAGGCGTTCTATTATCTGCACACTCAGGATCCGTCGTGCTGGACCCACGAGCTGCAGCTCACCCCATTTCCGAGCAAGCCGAGCTATTGACGGCGCCTGCCCGCCGCCGCTGAGGCGGGCGGGCTGCATACCTGCAACCAGAAGGTCACCATGTCTCGACCGCGGGCCTTGGAAGATATTCGGGTGGTGGACTTTAGCTGGGTGCGGGCCGGGCCATGGGCGACGCGTTGGCTGGGGGCTTTCGGGGCTGAGATCATCAAGATCGAGTGGCCGGAGAACGAGCGCGGCCGGCTGCCAAGCACCACCACGCCGCAGCATCTCGAGGTCAATCTGAACACCTCGGGCAACTTCAACGACACGAACGTCAACAAGAAGAGCCTCAGTCTGAACGTGCGAACCGTCAGAGGTCTGGAGATCGTCAAGCGGCTGATCGCAATCTCGGACCTTGTGATCGAGAATTTCAGTTCGCGCGTGCTGCAGAATTGGGGCCTCGGTTATCAGGAGCTGTGCAAGGTCAAACCGGACATCGTCTATGTGTCGATGTCGGGGTACGGCCACACCGGCCGGCATCACCATTACACGACATTCGGTCCGGTCGCCCAGGCCGCCTCCGGGCTGACCTATCTCTCGGGATTGCCCGACAAGCCGCCGGCCGGCTGGGGCTGGTCGTATATGGATGATACCGGCGGGATGTACGGGGCGATGTGCGCGCTGACCGGCCTCTACCATCGCAATATGACGGGCCAAGGCCAGCACATCGACTTGTCCCAGATGGTCTCGAGTGTTCCGCTCAACGGGCCGGCGCTGCTGGACTTCACGGTCAATGGGCGCGGCTCGCGCCGTGCCGGTTTTCCTCCCGGCAACCGCGCGCATTGGCCCGGCACCCCGCTGGTCAACAATTACCGCGGGCCGACGGTGGCGCCGCATAACGCCTATCGCACGCACCCCGGCGAATACAACGACTGGTGCGTGATTGTCTGTCACTCGGACGAAGAGTGGCGGCGGCTGGTGCAGGTGATGGGGGCGCCGTCGTGGGCCGCCTCGCCAGAGTTTTCCACAGTCACCGGCCGCCTGCAGCACCAGCAGGAATTGGACGAGCAGATCGAAATGTGGAGCATGACCTTGGGGAAGTACGAGCTGACCGAGCGCTGCCAAGCTGCTGGCGTTCGGGCGCTGCCGGTGCAGAGCGCCGAAGACCGGGTCGAGCATGACCCTCAGCTGCGCCACCGCGAGATGTATCTGGCGATGGAGCATCCCGCACTCGGGCTGTACAAGGTTCAGAATGCCCCGTTCAAGCTCTCGCAAACCCCGGCAGAGAATCACCTGCCGAGCCCGCTGATCGGTCAACACACTCGGGAGATCGTCGAGGGCTTGCTGGGCTATAGCCACGAAGAGCTCCGCGCAGGCCTTGCCGACGGCACGTTCTGGCCGACGACGCGGGCACGCTTTCCGTACATGGAGGAGATGCTCCGGTGAGCGATGCCCAAAGCTTGCCGGGCCCGCTGGCCGGCTTGAGAATTCTCGAGCTCGCCAATGAAACCGGCCAGTTCTGCGGCAAGCTGCTCGGCGATCTCGGGGCTGATGTGGTCAAGATCGAGCCTCCGAGCGGCGAGCCCAACCGGCGCGTCGGACCATTTCTCGACGACATCCCGCATCCGGAGCGCAGTCTGTCCTTTTGGTACTACAATACTTCCAAACGCGGCATCACCCTCAATCTGGAGACTGCAGACGGCCGGCAGCTTTTCGGGCGCTTGGCGGCGACGGCGGACGTTGTTCTGGAAACCTTCCGGCCGGGCTTCCTGGCATCGCTGGGGCTCGATTACGAATTGCTGCGCAGACAAAATCCTCGGCTGATCATGTGCGCCCTGACCCCGTTCGGCCAGACCGGCCCGTGGCGCGATTACCTCTCCAGCGACCTGCTACATATGGCGGCCGGCGGCGCGATGGCGTCCTGCGGGTATGACGAGGCAGATGTGCCGAATGCGCCGCCGATCGCTCCCGGCGGCGGCAACGCCTGGCATACCGGCTGTCATTTCGCCTACATGGCCATCATGGCTGCGCTGGTCCATCGGACGATCGCGGGACAAGGCCAATACATCGATACATCGATCCACGAGGCTTGCGCACTGACGACCGAGGCAGCTACTGCCAATTACGTCTACCGTGGCGAGGTGGTGCGCCGCCAGACGGGCCGCCATCATGCAGCCGGCCCGACACCCCGTACCCAGTTCCGTGCTAACGACGGCACCTATGTTTGCGCGCTGGTCGCAGGTCGGCTCACTCCGAGATATATCGGAGAATTGGCAGATTTGCTGGACGTCAATGGGATGGCCGGCGATCTCAGGGATCCAAAATACCAGGACCCGGCGGTCATTGCCGCGAACACGTCGCACATCATCGACGATCTCGTCGCCAATTTCATCGCCAGCCTGCCAGCTGAGGAGGTCTACCACGCCGCCCAGTCACGTGGCTTCACCTGGGGCGCGGTCCGCCCTCCTGAGGCGCTGCTCGACGATCCCCATCTGCACGACCGCGGTTTTTGGAAAGAGGTGACGCATCCCGAGCTCGGCCGCAGCTTCGTCTACCCGGGCGAGGCGGCCATTTACAACGGGTCTCCCTGGCGGGTCTCCCGACGGGCACCGCTGATCGGCGAGCACAACACGGAAATCTTCTGCGACGAATTGGGCTTGTCGCGCAGTGAGCTTTGTCTTCTGGCGGAAAATCGTGTGATCTGAAAAATTAAGTACGAGGCCGGTGTCCCCGGCAATTTTATTAAAAAACAAGATGTGAATCGCCACGAAACTACTTAGAGATCGCCGAAAGCTCCGGACGGGCCGCTGACGATCTCTGTTGTAGCTGGGTCATTGCGGCGACGCGGATCGAACCAGCGGCATTGCGAAGGAGGGATCATGGCCATAACCTATGTCGGGGCCTGGCGTGCAGGCATGGACGCGCACTTCCTCTGGCAGGATGCCGACTGGAACTCGTTTACCGCGAAATGGAACGAGCTCTCGGGCGAGGGCTTGCGTCTCGAGCGGATAACCACCTGCCTCGACGGCGGGCAGCGGCGCTGGACCGGTGTTTGGCGGGAGGGCTCCGGCGGCCACTATTTATGGGCCGGCGTCGACTGGAACGGCTTCACCGCCAAGTGGAACCAATTGTCCGCCGAGGGCCTGCGTCTGGTGGACATCAAGCCTTATCTCGATAATGGTCAGGTCAAATGGGCCGGCGTCTGGCGCGAGGGGACCGACGCGCATTATTTATGGAACTCCGATTGGCCGTCGTTTCAAGCCAAATGGAACGAGCTGTCGGGCCAAGGCCTGCGGCTCGCAGCGCTCGACACCTATCTATCCGGAACCACGCGCATGTGGGTCGGCGCCTGGCGGGCCGGCACCGACGGGCATTATTTGTGGGTCGGCGTCGATTGGAACGGCTTTGTGGCCAAGTGGAAAGAGCTGGCAAAGGACGGTCTGCGTCTCGCGGATCTCGCGACCTATGTTGAGGGTGGCCAGCAGAAATGGGCTGGCGTCTGGCGCGCGGGAGCGGACCCCTACGAATTGTGGTGGGGTCCCGACCTCGAGAACTTCCTCGGGCAATGGAACCAATCCTCGAAAGTCGGTTTGCGCCTCGTCTCGATCGAAGAGACCGACGCCCCGTGCGAAGGCGATTGCTGCAATCACGTGGTCGCCCACGACGCCAACAATCAGCCGGCGCCTTACGTCTACTATGTCACCGGCGACCCGAACGGGCCCTATCGTTGGCCGGTCGACGACAACCAGTACGCACGCATCTCGGCGCTGACCTTCAGCGAGCAGCCCTTTAACTTGCCGTTCAATGACCATCAAGTGGTCCATTTTGGCACCTGGATCTACCAGGCGCCGCCGCAAGGCAATTATCACCACGCCATTGATTATCTGCGGCCCAACGATTGGCAGACATTCGAGGCACGGGCGGCCGCACCCGGCAAGGTCGTGTTTGTCGGGTGGGACGACTGGTCTGGCAACACGATAATCGTCAGCCACGATGCGGGTGGCGTCGCCGATTCGTTCCGCACGATCTATATGCACCTTCGCAATGGGCCAAACCACGACGTCGATGCGGCATGGAACAAGACCTTGCCGACATTGAGCGGCGCGACCAAAACCAATTACCAGAACTATCTGAACAACACCGGTGCCGCCCAAGACCCGGCGCACCGCCACCCCGATCCCAATTATTGGGGAACCAACGCCCACGCGATCGACCCGACATTGCTCGGCCGCACCGTCGCTGCCGGGGACCACCTCGCCTGGGCGGGGTGCACCGGACCGGGCGGCTGCGGCTGCACCAAGGCCATGCCGGGCCATCCCAATACCCACCTGCATGTGTTTTTCGCCCGGCGCGACCCGACTGACGACAACTGGTATTTCATCGATCCGTACGGTGTCTATTCCTACCCGGCCGCCGGATATCCGCCCGGTGTCACGGACGCGGCCACCGGCCCTTGTGTCCGCTATTCGGTGGCATGGAAAGGCGGCCGCCCGCAATATCCCTGAGCGGCGTCACCGGTGACGCGGCTTGCGGAGCACCGTTCGCCGGTCGGTATGATTTTGCAGCGAATAAATGGCATTTACGACAGTTTAACCTGTTTCCGGCATTAGTCGGATATGTACTGCATTGCGCTTCGCTCCAGAGTCGATGGGCGGATCACCGGTTGGTATGACGGCAGCGACAGCCGGTGGTCGACCGATCCCAAACGGCAGAGCCTTTTTGCCATGAAGCGCGACGCGCGGCCGGTCTGCCTGGAGCTGCGCAAGCTCTGCCCGCGCAATGCCGAATTCATCAATATCGAAACCGCGAGGCTGACCGACCCTGAAGACGTTTGAAATGCCGTTGGCGCTGTTCGAAGCCGCCGGTTCAATTCATGTCGATCGGTGGATATTCCCGGAACACATTGGCGGCGGTGACCAGGATATGGTGGGTCACCGTGCGCGGCGGAACCGTCTCGCCGGCCAGCCTGCGTAGGGCGAGCGGCAGCACGTCATAGCCCCAGCGGTCCATAAAGTAGGCGACCGAGCCGAGGACGGCGCTGCCGCGGTTGTTGGGATCGAGCTCCTTCTTCTCGCTGGTCCCGCCATGGATGTTCGGATCGAGCCCTTGGCTGACGATGACGCAATCGCTCTGCCGCCGGTTCATTTCGATGGCATTCTTGGCGTAGACGGCGCAGAGATCATCGAGCGTCGCGATCAGCAGCCTTTGGCCCGGCTGCGTCCGCAGAAATTTCGTCAACAACGCGTCGGCGCGCAACGACTGTCCGCCGGTGTCGAGCGCCGCGAGCTCGAGCGCGGGCAGCGCCTCGTGTACGCCCTCGGTGATCCCCTGCACGCGGTCCTTGATGGCGGGGCCGGGAGCAGCGAGATCGCCGATCAATACCCCGAGCACCGGCTCGCCCGGCCAGGTTTCGCGCGCGAAAGCGACAAGAGCACGCCCGGCGATTTGACCGGCGGCACGGTTGTCGGGTCCATAGAGCGGCGCGCCGGGCATCGGATCGACCAGCGCCAGAGCCGGGATGCCGGCGTCGGCGAGGCGGCGGGCGATCTCCACGTTTGCTTCGGCATCGGCGTTGTATTCGACCAGCAGGTCGACCTTCGCGGCAATCGCGGCCTCGGCATTGGCGACGGCGCGGGCGGGGTCGCCGGCATTGTCGAAGTAGAGCATATCGACCGGCCGGGTGCGCGCCGCCATCTCGAAGCTGCTGCGCACATCAGCGCCGGTGAAGCCGAGCCCCTCCAACGTCACCCCCGGCGTCTCGTCGAGATTGGCCAGCGCGATCTTGAACCGCCGCGGCTCGGCCCTGGCAACCCACGCGGCGCCAAGGCCGCAGGCGAGAGCGGGCAGTGCGGCCAGGAATGACCGGCGCCGCAGCAGCTCCCGCCCCGACATCACTCGCTACTGGATCGCCTCGATGTTGACAAAGGTGCCGGTCAGACCGACCGCTTTCGGTACCGTCATGCTCAGGAAGAAGGTGGCTCGCCCCGTCTTTGCGGCTTCGGCCGCAATCAGATCGGTGCGCACGTTCTCGATGATGTGGATGCCATTGTCGGTGAGCAACGTTTGGTGCACCGGGAAGGCGATGCTCTCTTCCTCGCCCGGAATGACCTCGACCGCCCAGGAATCGGAGCCGACGAGGATCACCTTCTGCGCTACGAGCCAATCAGCCGCCGCTTTGCCGATGCCGGGTTCGCTCTTGTTGTAGGTCGCGTTCAGCGCCGGCCACTGCAGGAACAAATCTTCCCAGCCGGTGTGGATGAACACCGCGTCGGCCTCACGTAGGGTCACGTTGTACATTTTGAGCGCAGCCTGCAGGTCGGGTACCGTGATCAAGGTGCCGCCGTCGAGGCAAGGGGTGCGGCAGGCCGGGTTCGATTTCAGCTTGCCGGCGGCTTGGAACACCTTGACCATGTCGAGGATGACCCCGCGCGTGGCAAAGCTCTTCATGTTTTCGATGCCGAGCCGCTTGAGATAGTTCTGGGTAACATATTTCCCCATCGGCGTCTGATTGTAATAGCAATCCTGGACGCCGATGTGCCCGACGCCATCGATATGCGTGCCGACATGGCTCTGGCTGAGATAGGTGTCCTCCATATAGGACAGCTTGTTGTTGCCAAATTCGGCACCCGGTGTGATGGCGAAGCTGCTCAGGACGGTCTTGCTGAAGCGGGTGCCGAAGAGTGGTATGCCGTCGACGAGGACGTTGGCCATCGGCGTGACGACGCCGGTCTGGATCTCGGCGGCGGCGGCCTTGGTGACCGCGGCGGTGACGCGGTTGGTGGCGCCGGTCTGGTCATTCGGACCAAACGGCGAGGGTTTGACCAGGGCCTTGCAGTCGGCCGCCCCGGCGGGTGCCGACGGCGCCAGCAGCGACAAGGCCGCGATACCCACGAATGCGGCTAGTCCGGCAATTCTCATGGTTTCTCCTCCCATTCCCGATCTTCGCCTTGCAGGCGATGGTAAACTCGCCTCTAAGAATGGCGTATTAACGAGGATTATGCCACCCTCGTCTCGCCCGCGGTTTCGCGGCGGATGCAGGCGTCCTCGGATGTAGACGGCGGCTGGTTGGGAAGGGGTATGGTCTTGCTCCGTCGGACACATGGAGGCTGACGGCCGCGTATCGTTGTACAGCGTGACCGTGCGCTATGGGCGTCGCGTCGCGTTGGAAGCGGTGAGCGGAGAGTTCGCTGCCGGCAGCTTGACCGCCGTCGTCGGGGCGAATGGTGCGGGCAAGAGCACGCTCCTGGCCGCGATCGCGGGTGTCGCGCGATTGGCCGGGGGCGTGGTCGACTGTGCGGCGCGTCGGCGATTGGCCTATCTTCCGCAGCTGACGGCAATCGATCGCGACTATCCCCTCACTGTCGCCGAGCTGATCGCGCTCGGCGGGTGGCGGGAGTTCGGTGCGTTTTGCTCGCCGGGGGCGGCGCTTCGCGGGCGGGCAGCGGAGGCGGCGGAAGGCGTGGGGCTGGCGCAAGGGCTGGGACGGCCGATTGCCGAACTCTCGGTCGGCGAGCTGCAGCGGGCCCTGTTCGCGCGGCTGGTGCTGCAGGATGCCGCGGTCATTTTGCTCGACGAGCCGTTTGCCGCGATCGACGCACAGACCGTCCCGGTGCTGCTCGATCGGGTGGCGCGATGGCACCGGGAGGGCCGGACCGTGATCGCCGTGATGCACGATCTCGGCCTGGTGCGGGCCCGGTTTCCGGAGACCTTGGTATTGGCGCGCCGCTGCCTCGCCTGGGGGCCGACCGAGACGGCATTGTCGGCGTGATGTCCTTGCATGCGCTGATCATCGAGCCGTTTCAAACCCTCGCCTTCATGCGTGCCGCGCTGGTCGCCTGCCTGGCGCTAGCGTTGATGAACGGGGCGGTCGGCACGCTGCTGGTGTTGCGGCGGATGAGCCTCGACGGCGAAGTGCTAGGTCACGCGGTGATGCCGGGTGCGGCGGTCGGGTTTCTCTATGCGGGGCCGTCGCCGTTGTGGCTGTCGCTGGGCGGGCTGGCGAGCGGACTAGCCGTGGCGGCATTGGCCAACTCGGTCACCCATGGAGGGGCGCGGCGCGATGCCGGGCTCGTCGCGTTCTACCTGGTCGCCCTCTCGCTCGGCGTGGCTCTGGTGGCGTGGCGGGGCAGCAATGTCGATGTCATGCGGGTGCTGTTCGGCACGGTGCTGGCGATCGACCGGCGAGCACTGCTGCAGATTGCCGCCGTCAGCAGCGTGATCGTGCTGGTGATCGCGGCATTGTATCGGCCGCTGGCGGTAGACGCCTTCGATCCCGCCTTTCTGCGCGTAGTAGGGGTACGGGCGCCTTACGGCGCGGTCTTCTCGGGGCTGGTGGTGCTGGCGCTGGTTGCGAGTTTCCAGGCGTTTGGCACATTGTTGGCGGTGGGGCCGATGTTGCTGCCGGCCGCGGCTGCACGCGGCTGGGGATTGGCCGCGGCCGGGTCGATGGCGCTGGCGACTGGCTTCGGATTGGTCGCCTCGGTCGCGGGGCTGCTCGTCTCCTATCACGTCAACCTCCCCTCCGGCCCGGCGATCGTGCTGGCGGCGGGACTGCTGTTCGCGATCTCGCTCGTGGCGGCCAATTTGTTGCGGCGCTTGGCGCCGATAGTCGGGAAGGCGACTTGATGGCCCGTTGGTTCATTGCCCTGGCGATGCTGCTGCTGGCCGGCCCGGCCGGAGCCGCGGACCGGATCACGGTGGTCGCGACATTCAGCGTCATCGCCGACATGCTTGCCAATGTCGGTGGTGATCGTATCGACATCAGGACCATCGTCGGCGCCGGCGGAGATTGCGAGCTGTATCAGCCGACCCCCGCCGACGTCGCGACAGTTGCTGCGGCCCGCGCGGTGTTCATCAACGATCTCAACGAAGAATTCGAACCGTGGCTGGAGCCGCTGCTCAAGCAGGCCCGTTTCACCGGGTCCAAGGTCGTGGTCTCGCGCAATGTGCGGACCTTGACCGCAGAGGAGGAGCATCCGGTATCCGGCCGGCAGCTGCCCACGGCGATCGACCAGCACGCCTGGCTCGATCCGAAGAATGGCGTTATTTACGTACGCAACATCGCCGCGGCGCTGATCCGCCTGGATCCGGCCGACGAGGCGGGGTACCGGGCTCGCGCCGCCGCCTATACAAAGGAGATCCAGGCGGTCGACGACTGGGCGCGCGGGGAGATCGCCGGTGTGCCAACAGCAAAGCGGCGGGCGTTGGCCTCACACGATTCGCTGCAATATATCGCCAATGCCTACGGCATCACATTGTTGGCGGTAAACGGTTGGACCAATAACAGCGAGCCCTCGGCGGCCGAGCTGGCGAAATTGGCGCAACAGATTCGGTCTACCCGTGTCAAGGCGCTATTTCTCGACAGCATTACCGATCCACGGGCCATCGAGCGCATCGCCAGTGAAACCGGAGCGGCCATCGGCGGCACGCTCTACGGCGATTCCCTCTCGCTGGCGGGTGGCGAGGCGGACAGCTATATCAAGATGCTGCGCCACGACGTGTCTACTCTGAAAGCCGGCATGCTGGCCAACTGAGCGATGTTGCTGGTCGCGGCCTGGCGCCGTCTCTTGGTTGCGGGCGCGGCAGTGGCAGGGTTGTGGGCGGCGGTTCTGTGGGTCGCACCCTCGACGCCCTCGACCTCGCCGGCGCAGCCATCGGTGCGGGTGGCGCAGCCGGTTCCGTCGGCTCCGGCCTTCGCGGCCGGCGCGCTGCGCCCCGTCGTCCAATCCGGTGTGGCAGCACCGGGCGGCGGGCGTTTCGACCGCTTCGACGTCACCGCGCAGCCGATTGTGGCACCGGTCAATGAGCGTGGGCAGGTTGCCTTCTACGCGACCGTGCTGCATGCGCCCGGACGCGAGGGCATCTTCGTCGCTGATGCGGAGAAGGTGACCAAGGTGGCGGCGTTCGGGGACGCCGTACCTGGCGGCGGGACGCTCGCGGAGTTCGGGGCGCATCCGCTGCCGGCGCTGAACGGCGCCGGGCACGTAGCGTTCGCGGCGCAGGTCGCGGGCGGGCGCGCAACCGAGGGGGTCTTTCTCGCCGGCGCGGAGGGGCTTCAGGCCATTGCCCTCGCCGGCGACGACGCCCCCGGGGTGCCCGCCGGTGTTCTGGTCGGGTTCGACGCCCCGGCGTTGAACGACAACGACGAATTGGCATTTGTTGCCAGTGTCCGGCGCGAGCGCGATTTGCTCGACGTGCTCTATTACTGGAACGGCCGGCGGCTGCAGCGCCTCGTCGCTGAACGAGACCTGCTGCTGCGCATCGGCGGCAGGATGGACCAGATCGGCGACCCGGCGCTGAACAACAGCGGCGTCGTCGCCTTTCCCGCCGCGATCTTCAAGGGGCCGGCGCTCGGCGGCATTTTCGTCGCCGGTGCGCGCCCGCTGCACCTCTTGGTCAGAGCCGGCGACCAGCTGCCGGATGGGGCGATGATTTTGCGCTTCTCCGAACGGGTGGCGATCGACGAGGCCGGGGGGATCGCCTTTGGCGCCCATCTCGGCAAAGACGGCGGCACCCGCGAGGCGGTTCTGCGCACCGGAGCCGATGGTCTGGCCGAGATCGCGGTCGCGGGAGAACGAGCGCCGGGCGGCGGCCGCTATGCGGGGTTCGGTCCATGGCCGACAACAGGGCCAAGCGGGTTCACCGCGTTCATCGCGGCGGTCGACGGCGAGCCCGGCCCGCTTGCCGCCTTCGCCGGGGAGGCGGGTCGGGTCAGCCGGGTCGCGACGATGGGCGAAACCTTGCCGCAGGGCGGGACGATCGGCCGCTTCGCGCTCAATGCCGTCGCCGCAGCGGGCCCCGGCGGCGCGCTGACCTTCGCGACGGTGGCGCAAGAGAACGGAGAGCGTAACGCGATCTACTGCCGCTGCCCGGAGCCGGCGCGCTGAGGAATTGCTTCGCACCTCCACCACCTGCCCGGGAGAGAGCGCCAGCAGGCTGGAAAAAGCCGCCGCCATGGCAAACCCTGCCACCACGCGCATCACACAGCTCGATTGTCGGCAGCCAGGCGAGGTCAGCCTCGATGAGGTCGAGAGGATTGTGATTTGACCGACCGTGAGTGCGCGACATGATTAGGTTGAGCGCGATAACCCAAGGGGAGTCTCAGTGGCCGACCATCAAGCCGAGACATCGAACACGGCGCAGATTGAATTTTGGAACAGCGCCGCCGCGCGGGCGTGGGCCGACCAATACGCGCGAATGGACCGTGCAGTCGCCGCCATAACGAAGGAACTGTTGGAGATGGCAGCACCCCAGCCCGGCGAGCGCGTCCTCGATATCGGTTGCGGTCCCGGCACGACGGTTCTCAAGCTGGCAAGGCGTGTCGGTCCCAGCGGTCATGTGCTTGGCGCAGATGTCTCCGAGCCGTCGGTCGCCCGGGCGCGCGAGCGGATCGCGGCTGCCGGCGTGGGCCACGCGGACGCCGTCGTCGCCGACGCTTCTGTCCATCCGTTCGCACCGGACAGCTTTGAGCTGGCGTTCTCGCGCTTTGGAGTCATGTTCTTCAGCGATCCAGTGGCCGCCTTTGCGAACGTGCGGCGCGCGATGAAGCCAAGCGGGCGATTGGCGCTGGCGGTGTTCCGCGCAGCAAGAAAGGAGCTATGGCCGGGCGCCTCGCTCGAAGCCGTGCGTCACTTGTTACCTCCGATCCCGACACCAGGGCCCGAGGAGCCGGGCCCCTACTCCTGGGCGGATCCGGCGCGCGTGCATCGGATCCTGGAAGGCGCCGGGTTCAGCGGGGTTTCCCTGTCGCCCTTCGACCCGGTAATTCCGTTGGCCGGTCCCTCGGGAGAAGCGGAGGCGGCAAACTTCGTCATGGCGATGGGCCCACTAATGCGGGTGCTTTGGAGCCTTTCGGCAGCGCAGCGCGAGAAGGTGCGTCAAACCCTTGAAGCTTACTTCAAGGGGCACACCACGCCGCAAGGCGTTGTCCTGCCGGCGGAGATCTGGGTGGTGCGAGCGCGCGTTTGACATGGCTTGGTTTTACGTCCTCCTCGCAGACCTCTTTGAAATCGCCTGGCCTTTTCTCTTGAAGTGGTTGGCGCCGTTATCGAGGTGGGCGCCCCTGCTTGTCGTAATCATTTTCGCCGTGCCGGCAAACTACCTGTTGGCGGAAGCCGTCAAACACCTGCCCGCAGCAACCGTCTACGCCACTTTTGTCGGAATCGGCACCGCCGGAACGGCGATCGTCGGGATGGTATTCTTTGGTGAGAGCACGAATATCGGCCGCGTTTGTTCCCTGGCGCTGATCCTCCTCGGGCTCATTGGTCTGCGGCTTTTTTCGAACGCGATCGGGTGACAACGAAAGTGCTTGGGTCACCACCCGCAGCTGGTTTGATGATGCGCGCGGCGGTTATTCTTCTGGAAAGCCAGCGCGGCGCAGGCCAGCATAGAGTGTCGGTTCGGCGAGGGCGACAAACTTGGTATTGCCGTGCCACGGGTACCCCGCGCGCCATCGTGCCAGCGAACTGATCTCGGGTCTCAGCTTTAGTGATTGGGCTAGTGCGTTCTTGGCCTCATCGAGTTCCCCTCTCAGCGCGAGCGGTGCGGCAAGCCACAGATGGACAAAGAAGAGCCGCGGATTTGCCGCGCGCGCCTTTTCGAGCAGACTTGCTGCATCGTCGACCCGGCCCGAGACAAGGTTCGATGAGCCCAGCGCCCAGTAATAGCTGGCGATATTCGGGTCGTACGGGTTAAGGCGGATCGCTTTTTCGATCCGTGGGATGGCTGTCTCTGGCTGACCCAGCCACATCAGGGTCAGGCCGAGCTGCTGGAAGGCGCGCGCGTTATTGCGATCAATAGCAATCGCGGCCTCGAGCTCGATTTTGGAATCGCTTAGTCTATTTTGGACTCGGCGGAGCACCCCCATTGCAAAATGCGCCATCGAGCGGTTGAGGTCGCGCTCGAGAGCCTCGCTCAGCACTTGGTCGGCGCGTGCGATGTCCTGCTGCCGGGAATTGCTGAAGCTGAGTACCAGATCATCGGTCAAGACAGCTCCGATGCCGATCTTCCCGTCGATGGATCCCGGATCCAGCTCCAGCGCCTGCCCGAATGACTGCAGCGCCTCTTGGCGAGCAGACGCGGACGCGGCCCGGTAGTACAAGGCCCAACCGCGTAACAGGAGGTGCTGCGCATCGATAACCACCACCCCCGCCTGCTCGGCGCGGCGGTGGACCGCTTCCGTCAGTTCGAGGTTCAGCGTCCGCGCGAGGCGGCCGGTAATTTCTTTCTGCCCTTTCACAAGATCGGCCCGATCGCTTTCTAACCGATCGGCCCAAAGCTGCGCGCCACTTTCCGCATCGATCAATTGAATATTGACCTGAACATGGTGGTCGGTGCGCTGCACGCTCCCATTGAGAACGTAGCGTACCCCGAGCGCGCTGCCGATTTGTTGCGGAGCGACGGCCTTGCCCTTGTAAGTGAATGCCGTCATGGGGGCGATCACAAAGCTCCCCGAAATCCGGGACAGGTCGGTCGTGAGATCTTCGGTGATCGCATCAGCGAAATACTCCTGATCCGGATTGTTCGATAAATTCGCGAACGGCAGGACGACGACCGACAAGGGCGACGATACGACCTTGGTGGGGGCTAGGACGGGCGAGACTGCCGCGGCAAGGTTCCGGACCGACGCTGCTGTCGGGAGTCTTAGAGGCCACGTCCACCAGACTGCGCTCCCAAGTACGATCAGCGTCAGCATCAGCGCCAGCATCGGGGCGCGGCGGAGGCCGGATCCTTGAGATGGCCGACGAGGCTGAGCTTGCGCGGCTCGGAGCGGGGTCAACGCGACGGCAGCCGCGCTCATGGCATAGGCGTGCACCGGTCGTGCGATATTCTTGACATTCTGCTCTCCCATATCCTCGAACGCGTAGGGGAGCTTGTCCCGGATTTGGTTCCGCACGGCGCGCGAGACAAAAACGCCGCCGGGTTCGGCCAGTGCCTCCAGCCGCGCGGCGATATTGACGCCGTCGCCGTAGATGTCGCCATCGTCGATGATAACGTCGCCGAGATTGACCCTGACCCGGAAGACAATGCGCCTGTCTTCGGGGACTCCAGTATTGCTGTCGATCACCGCGCGCTGCAGCTCGACCGCGCAGCGGACCGCATCGACGACGCTGGAAAATTCGACTAGCAGTCCGTCGCCGGTGGTCTTAACGAGGCGGCCGCGATGCTCCTCAAGCTTCGGATCGACGAGCTCACGGTAAAGGGTTTTCAGGCGGTCGAGCGTACCCTCCTCATCTGCTCCCATCAGTCGCGAGTAGCCTGCCACATCGGCGGCGAGGATCGCGGCGAGACGGCGAACAGCGGGCATTGCTCATCCGGGGCGATCAGTTTCTTAACAGAGTTTACCCCGAACCTGTATAAGGCCCCAGTCCTATGCGTGGATCGGACCCCAGGATCCACCGTGGGTCATGGGCAATCGATGTCTCACGGGCGGCGAATGGCTGCAGTGGATCGGGACCGGATACGTAGCATTTGCATCGCGACACCCGCTCGACGGGTCTCACCTGTCAGATTTTGACCGCTGACTAGCGGCGAGAACCTGCACCACCACGCAGATTGCTTCCTCCCGGAACGGCCCGCCAGGGCCGGCCGGGGTCGCAATGATAGCGCCCTTTGTCCTCATTGCGCGCAGCCGAGCGACCGAGCGATCGCAAATGACAGGCTCAATATCGGGCGTCATGCGTTTGGCCGGCTCCACTAGGCCGGCTTGATGTTCAGAAGCTTTGCCGCGGTCTCGCCCAGTATCGCCGCGCGCTCGGCGTCGCTCAAAGCGGGGGTATTGAGGATGTGGTCGACCGAGGACGTGGTCCACGGAAACGGATAGTCGGTCCCCATGACGATCTGGCTCGCGCCGACCTCGGCAACCAGATGGCGCAACCCCTCGGGTGTGAAGACTATCGAATCATAGTAGAGCTGCCTGAGATACTCGCTCGGCTTTTTGGCGAGGGTTTTCGTGCAGCGCGCCGGGAAAGTCACGCATCCTTGATCGGAGCGCGCGGCATAGGAGGGCAGATAGCCGCCGGCATGAGCGGCACAGATCTTGAGCCCGGGATAGGCGTCGAGCGTGCCTTCGAAGATCAGGTGCGACAGCGCGATCGTCGTCTCGAGCGGGTTGCCGATTACGTTTTCCAACACCCCGTTGCCCTTGAGCCGGCCCGAGGGGCCGAGCTCGGCCGAGCCCTGCGGGTGGATGAAAATCACCACGCCGAGCTCTTCGGCCTTGGCCCAGAACAGATGGAATTTCGGATCCGACAGCTCCTCGCCGTTGACGCTGCCGCCGATCAGTGCACCGCGCAATCCGAGCTTCTTGACCGCGTCGTCGAGCTGCTGGCCGGCGAGGTCCGGGTGCTGCAGGGCCACCGACGCCAGGCCGACAAAACGGTCCGGCTGTGCGGCGCAGATTTCGGCGAGCTTCTCGTTTTGCAACTTGACGACCTGCCCGGCGAGGTCGGGCTCGGCCTTGTACCAGAAGATCGGGTTGAGGCTCAGCGCCTCGATGTCGATGCCCTGCCGATCCATCGCCGCGATCCGTTCCGGCGAAACGACGAGCGCTGGCGCCGGCGCCTTCAACCCCATCAGCGCGTCCGCCTCGGGCACGTGGCAATGGGCGTGCAGATCGACCGTCCGGATGCGCTTTCCGCCGACAGTGACTTCCCGTCGCCGGGGCTGCCCCTGCGCGAAGGTCGGGCTCGCGAATCCACATCCCAGAGCCGCGAGCGCGGCGAGCCCGCCGCCGATGCGGACTAACATTTCCCTCCGGTTTGTCATCGGCGTCCCTCCGCGCTTTCCGGTGCCGGCCATCCGATGGTTGGCCGTTTCGGCTCCCGGCATAGCCGAAATCGGCGGCGGTGCACATCCTCGCGTGGCGCCTTCGCGTGTTGTTTTTGCTCCCTCAGACCTGTGCAGATTCCGTTGTTCGGCGGTGCGGAATACGTTGTTTTGCGGTGTCGCAAATTTTGACCTAAGTGCTTGATATAGCGTAATGTGACGGTAAAGATCGGGGCGCTTCGAGAAGGTATCGTCGCGATTTACGTTGTATTTGCTCCGCCGCACCCCCGGCGTTTTGCCCGCGCTCACACGAAGGTTACCGCCTCGCCGATGTCGACAGGCTAGCATCGATCGTCGTTTTAGGTTGTGCATGACCCGATGCCCTATGAGAGCTCGCCGCAGAACGGTATCTCGGTGCGACGCCTGGTTCCGCTCGCCCTCCTCGTCGCCGCCGGGATCGCCTTTCTCGCCGTCGGCGGACACCGTTATCTGACCTTCGCCGCGCTCGCCGAGAACCGGGATTGGCTGTGCAGCCTCGTGCAACGGTGGGGGCTTGTCGCTGCCGTCATCTACATCGCGGCCTATGCGAGCCTGGTCGCGCTGTCGGTTCCCGGCGCCGCGGTGCTGACGATTGCCGGCGGGTTTCTGTTTGGCACCTGGCTCGGCACGCTGTGCGCGGTCGTCGGTGCCACCTTGGGCGCGACCGGGATTTTTCTCGCCACGCGGGCCGGCCTCGGCGGGTTGGCACGGCGCGCAGGGCCGCTCGTCGGCAAGCTCGAAGCCGGGTTTCGCGCCGATGCGTTCAATTACCTGCTGGTCCTGCGCCTCGTCTTCATCGTCCCGTTCTGGCTCGTCAACCTCGTCCCAGCCTTGGCCGGGGTCAGGCTGTCGACCTTTGTCCTGGCCACCTTTCTCGGCATCATTCCGGGCACTTTTGTCTATGCCAGCTTTGGTAACGGCCTCGGCAACGTCGTCGGGGAGCCCGGTCTCGCGGTCCTGCTGCGGCCGAGCGTGCTCGGTCCGATCATCGGGCTCGTGATCCTCGCGCTGATCCCGGTGGGCTACAAGCGCTGGCGCGCCAACAAGCCCGCATGACCGGGCATTTCGCCCCCGACCTTTGCGTCATCGGCGCCGGATCGGGCGGGCTCGCGGTTGCCGCGGGTGCCGCGCAGATGGGCGCCGAAGTGGTGCTGGTCGAGCGCGGCGCGATGGGCGGCGATTGCCTGAACTTTGGCTGTGTGCCGTCGAAGTCGCTGCTCGCTGCTGCGCGCGTTGCCAACGTCTGGAGGCGGGGTGCCGAGCTCGGCATCTGCTATGGGCGTCCGCAGGTCGAGTTCGCCGCCGTCGCCGACAGTGTCCAGAGGGTGATCGCCGAGATTGCGCCGAATGATTCGGTGGAGCGGTTCGAAGCCCTTGGCGTCCGGGTGCTGCACGCGGAGGCCCGCTTTACCGGCCCGCGGGCGGTACGCGCCGGCGATGCCGAAATTCGGCCTCGGCGTTTCGTGATCGCTACCGGCTCGCAGCCGGCAATTCCGCCGATCCGCGGGCTCCGGGATGTTCCCTACTTGACCAATGAAACGGTTTTTGCAAATCGCCGACTGCCCGAGCACCTGATCGTGATCGGCGGGGGACCGATCGGCGTCGAGATGGCGCAAGCCCATTGCCGGCTGGGCTCGCGGGTCACATTGCTCGATATCGGCCCGCTGCTGCCGCGTGACGATCCCGAGCTCAGCGCCCTCCTCGCCAGACGCCTGTCGAGTGAGGGCATCGTCTGTCGTCCCGGGGTCGAGGTCACCGGCATCGAGGGGACCTCGGAGGCGATTGTCGTGCGGCTCGCTAATGGCGAGCAGGTTACCGGCTCCCACCTGCTCGTTGCTGCCGGGAGGCGCCCTACTGTCGACGCGCTCGACCTCGCCGCGGCCGGTATCGCTTCGACGGCGCAGGGCATCACCGTCGACGCGCGGCTGCGCACCACTAACCGCCGCGTCTTTGCCGTCGGCGATGTCGCCGGCGGCCCGCAATTCACCCATATCGCGCTCTATCACGCCGGGATCGTGATCCGGAACGCGCTGTTTCATCTCCCGGCCAAGGTCGACTACCGGGCACTACCGTGGGTCACCTATACCGACCCCGAGCTCGCTCAGGTCGGGTTGACCGAAACCGCGGCGCGCGCTGTCGAACCGGCCGCGCGGGTGCTGCGTTGGCGCTTTGCCGAGAACGACCGCGCCCAAACCGAGCGCGAGACAGAGGGCATGGTCAAGGTCGTCACCGGCAAGAGTGGCCGCGTCCTCGGCGCCTCGATCCTCGGGGCTGGGGCCGGCGACCTGATCCTCCCCTGGGCATTGGCGATTTCGCAAAAGCTCAAGATCGGCGCGATGGCCAATCTGGTCGTGCCCTACCCGACGCGCGGTGAAGCGAGCAAGCGGGCGGCGGGAAGCTATTATACTGCGGCCTTGTTTTCCGCGCGCACCCGCCGGCTCGTCCGGCTGCTGGCGCGGTTTGGTTGAGGCGAGCGGGATCGTGCTGCTCAGAAGCTTGTCGGCCCGTCTTCTGGTCCTCACCATCTTTTTCGTGATGGTGAGCGAGGTCCTGATCTTTGTGCCGTCGGTCGCCCGCTTCCGCATGACCTATTTCGAAAATCGCCTCGCCGCCGGGCATATCGCGACGGTGGCTCTCGAGGCGAGCACCACCGGCGAGCTCGAACCGGCCCTCACCGAGAAGCTGCTGGCCCAGGCCGGCGCGCTCGGTGTCGCTGTCCATCGCCCCGACGGCACGGTCTTGCGGCTCGATCGCGCCGGCCCGCCGCAACCCAATCTGACCATCAACCTCGCGCATCCCGACGCCCTTCGCGCCATCAGAGGTTCGTTTCGCACTCTGCTCGGCAATGGCGGCCGCGTGCTGCGGGTGCTGGGCCCATCGACCACCGACCCGACGGAAACCGTCGAGGTTTTGCTCGACGAAGCGCCGCTGCGCAGCGAGATGTGGGATTTCGGCGTGCGGATCCTCGAGCTCTCGGTCGTGATCTCGCTGGTCACGGCAGCACTCGTCTATCTCAGCCTGCAGTGGCTATTGGTGCGGCCGATGCGGCGGATCACCGCGAGCATGATGAATTTTCGCGAAGACCCCGAGGATGTCTTGCGGATGATCGACGCGAGCGGCAGAAGGGACGAGATCGGCGTCGCCGAGCGCGAGCTGGGCGTGCTCCAGAAGACGGTGCGCCAAGCTCTCGGACAGCATGCGCGGCTGGCGGCGCTGGGCACCGCGGTGACCAAGATCAATCACGACCTGCGCAGCATCCTGGCGACGGCGCGGCTCGTCACCGACGGGCTGACCGCCAGCGCCGCGCCCGAAGTGCGCCGCGTCGCGCCCCGTCTCGTCGATGCGATCGATCGCGCCGTGGCGCTCTGTACCCAGACCCTCGACTTCTCACGCGAGGGTGCGCCGCCATTGGCGCCGAGCCGGTTCTCGATCGCCGCGCTGATCGATGAGATCGGCCCGGGGCTCGGGCTGTCCGGCGACGGTCTGGCGATCGACTGTGCGATCCCACCGGGCCTCACGGTCAAAGCCGACCGCGACCAGCTCTACCGGGTGCTGCTGAACCTCGCGCGCAACGCCGTCGAAGCGGGCGCGCGCCGGCTGTGCTTCACCGCGGCGCGCGAGGACAAGGTGACGGCCATCGAGATCGTCGATGACGGCCCGGGCCTGCCGCCAAAGGCGCGCGACAATTTGTTCCGACCGTTCTTCGGTTCGGCACGCCCCGGCGGCAGCGGGCTCGGGCTGGCAATCGCCCGCGAATTGATGCGGGCGCATGGCGGCGAGCTGGCGCTCGTCTCCAGCACCGGCAGCGGCACGGTGTTTCGCTTGACCCTCCCCGCCCCGGCTCGCGCGCTCAATCGAGCGCCAATGTCATCGCCGTGAGATAGGCGGTCTCGGGCAGGGCCGGATGGACCGGGTGATCGGCATCGGCCCCGGCGATCCGCAGGATGCGCGCGGCGCGCCCCGCGTCGCCGAGGCCACGTCGCACCGCCTCGGCAAACTCCGCCTCCGTGACATTGTGTGAACAACAGGCAAGGAACAGAAAGCCTCCGGCGGAGGTAACCGCGGCAGCAAGGCGGGCGAGCTTGCGATAACCGCGCAGCGCCGCCGGCACATCCTTGCGTGACCTTGCGAAGGCGGGGGGATCGGCGATGACGATGTCGAACCGCTCACCTGCGGCGGCGAGTCGGGCGGCTTCGGCAAAGACGTCGCCGCGGCGGAATTCGCAGATTTCGGCGATATCGTTGCGGCCGGCCGCAGCGGCGGCGAGCTCGAGCGCCGGCGTCGAGCTGTCAATGCCGAGCACCGCGGTGCCGCCGGCGGCCGCAGTCTGCAGTGCAAAGCCGCCCGTGAAGCAATAGAGGTCGAGGACGCGTGCGCCGCGCGCCAGCGTTGCGATAAAGCGGCGGCTGTCGCGTTGGTCGAAGAACCATCCGGTCTTTTGTCCCGCGACCGGGTCGACGAGGAACTCGACGCCATTCTCGCGGACGACCACCGAGCCGCCTACCGTTCCCTTCGCCATCCGTGTCTCCGGCGCCAACCCTTCGAGTGCGCGCGCCGGGCTGTCGTTGCGCAGCACGACGACTTCGGGTGCCAACAGCGCATCGAGTGCCTCGAGGACCGGCGTCTCGAACCGGGCGATACCGGCGGCATTGAATTGGACGACAAGGACGCCGGCAAAGCGGTCGACGACGAGGCCGGGCAAACCGTCCCCCTCAGCGTGAATCAAACGGTAATAGGGGTGCTCGAAGAGCCGGTCGCGCAGCCGCAAGGCGCGCTCGAGCCGCCGGGTGAAAAAGCGCAGGCCGATCGGTCGGGCGGCGTCGCGGTCGAAGAGACGCGCGGCGAGAAGGGTGTGTGGGTTGAACATCGCCACCCCGAGAGCGCTCGCATCGGCGCGCCGCAGAGTGACCAGCGTGCCGGCAGGCAGCGCCTTCGCCGCGGCATCCATCCGCACCTCGTTCGAATAGATCCACGGGTGACCGCCCTCGGCGCGCTTGTGCCTCCCAGCCAACAGAGTGACGGAAGGCCGGATCGTCGGGTCGTTCTCCAGGCTCTCGCTTGGGGTAGACGTTTGGAAGATCATACCGATATTTTGCTCGCATGAGAGATCGACGGCCAATCCGATCTCCGTCTTGCTTCAGGGCAGCCGGTGGGGTAGTTGTTGCTGCCCTCGAAGCCGGCGGGCTTCACGGCATGCGCCCGTAGCTCAATTGGATAGAGCACCAGACTACGGATCTGGGGGTTAGGGGTTCGACTCCTCTCGGGCGCGCCAGCTTCTCAAAGCCCGATGGACCATGCCCGGATCTGAAGACGCCGGCATCACTGCTCGTTCGGAAGCAACAGGCTCGATACCACCACGAAATGGCCGCGAATGCGGCCGACCAGCGTCTCGTCGTCGACGATGTCCCAACGGATCGGGTCCAGCCGCATTTCTGTGACCCAGCGTTCGGCCTCTCGGCGCGCGTCTTCCTGCTTCCAGTGGAGGCGCTTGCTGCGCCGCACGGCACCAGCCACGTCGCGACTGTCCGTAACATAGATCATCGCGCACCAGACGCGCGGATCAGCGGTCATTGCCCTCCTCCGTCGCCATCGGGGATCGAGGAAACACCATGACACATAATTTGTCTAAAACATTGGTCCGATCGATGCCGGGCACTAACCAAAACTACATGATTACGTGTCAGGCTCACAAATTCGATGCGGTAATAGCGCAAGCGACTGAAAGGACGTTACGATGCCTGATCTTTCTGCCGATTTCAAAGACGCGGCGACGCGGCAACGCGAACCGACAAAGCTGGAATGCGGCCTGCTCGGCGCGCTGGCCGCGACGATCGTTCTGGCGATCTTGTTCTGGTTGAGTATTCAGCTGTCGCTGCTGCAGCTGGCTATTCAAGTCCGCTGATCGACAGACGGCCACCGGAGCGTCGCCCAGACTGGGCGGAGAGGGCGCCCAATAATTCGTCGAGCCCGGCGGATCGCCACGACAGGATGCCGTGTCATCCGCGGGTTGTCGTCGGGCTCGGCCAAAGGGGGCCGTTAACTTTTCGCAGCGCCCGGTATCGGTTCCGCGTCGTTTACCGACGCTGTTGTCCGGCGGCGAAGCCTTGCTGAAAGGCGGCGTCCTGGGACCTCCTGGCCTGGTCGAAGATCAAGCCGCCGACCAGGCCCGCGCCCGCCCCGGCCGCTGCCCCGAGCCCGGCGTTCCCGCCGATCGCACCGGCGATCGCACCGATGCCGGCTCCACCTGCCGTGCCGGTGAGCGCCCGTTGCTGGGTTGGTGTCATGTCAGCGCAAGCCGCGGCCGGCAAGGCAAGCGCCGCGAGCAATAGGATCTTTTTCATCGAAGGCCCTCGCGCAACCTGGTCAGCGGGATGGCGGGCACGGGTAGCGCTCGCCGAGAAACCGAAATAGTCCGTCGGCGGGCGGCTGAGCCAGCCGGTCCGGGGCGGCGCGGGCCCATCCGACAAACTCGCTGAGCGCCGCGTTGCGCGACGGTGGTGGGTTGGGCATGCAAAAGAGCCTCGACCCGCGAAACGCCGCGAGGTTCTGCATTTCCACCGAAACAGCGCCCTGCGCGAAGCCTTCGCAAAAATTCACGGCCGCCGTCCCGATCGGGCTGTCCGGTGTCGCCGCGCAGAGCTCGACCAGATCGCCCGTCGTCCCGGCAGCAAAGTTCGCTTCCGTGGCGGCGTATGCCGCACAAGGCGCGAGCATTGCCAGGGCGGCAGCTACGGTCCACTTGTGCAATTTCATGATCGCCTTCCCTCTCAGACGATAGCGAATACGCGATGAAGTTTGGTCCAGCCGGATCCTAATCCTGACAGCCTAACTGGGCTTCATACATCTGTCTTGCGCTGGGAATCCCAAGACTATGCTCGGCGTCCCAATCGACACGATCTGCTGTCTGGTCAGGCACGATCACCGAAAATCGACTTGACAAGTGGCTTACTTTATCGGTGTCGATGAGCGATCCTGGTGCCGAAAGGTGCCGTATGCCCGGTCGCTATCGACAGCTTCGGCATAGCCTCTGGGAGGACGATGACACCGGAGACTTTCACGACGCAGGCGCTCCGTCCGCGGGATCAGCTCGAAGCCTGGCGCGAATGGTATCGTCCGGTCTTCGATGTGGTCCCCAAAAACGCACATTGTGATGAGTTCCCGGCCGAGACCCATGTCTGGAGGCTGGGCGGGTTGGCGATGAGTCGAACTTCCGCGCCGCCCCTCGATGTCGTGCGGACCAAGGGACACCTCAGGCACGATCCGGTCGACCATTGGATCATCAGCTATTGTGCGCGAGGCGCGCATTCTGCCGTGACGGCGGGATCTGTGCTCGAGGTGCCGGCTCGAGTTCCTTACCTCTGGTCATTAGGACAGGAATTCCTGCATGAGCGGACGCATACCGACCGGGTTCAGTTTATCTTGGCGCGCGACGCATTCCAAGAAATCGCGCCGTTGTTGGATGCTGCTTGCGGCTCGACCTTGGACACGCCTCTGGGACATCTCCTCGGCGATTGCATGATTGCGCTGGAACACCGCCTGCCGGCCTTAACGGAGGCCGAGCTTCCGCGGCTCGGGAGCGCTGTCGGTGCGATGGTCGCCGCGGCGGTTGCCCCGTCGGCCGAGCGCGTCGCCGTCGCTCGACCGCAAATCGACGTTGGACGCAAAGAGCGGGTGCGGCAGGTGGTGCGAAAGCACCTGCGGACGCCGCTTCTCGGGCCGGCGACCCTCTGCCGGCTCGCTGGAATCTCCCGATCCAATCTCTATCGGCTGTTCGAAGATAGCGGAGGTGTCGCCCGCCACATCCAGCGTGCGCGGCTGCTCGAAGCGCACGTCGTGTTGACCGATCCTACGAACGCCCAGTCTATCTCGGCGGTCGCCGAGGATTTGTGCTTCGCCGATGCCTCCAGCTTCAGCCGTGCCTTCAGAAGAGAGTTCGGCCACAGCCCCGGGGAGGTCCGGTCGGCGGCGCTCGCCGGACCGCCGCCATCGGTGGCGCCGCGAGCCCCCTCGTTGTCGGCAGGAGCAGATTTCGGCGAGCTGCTGCGCGGAGTTTAGCGGTTTGATGGCCCTGGCGCACGATCGCAGATCCGCGCATCGGGGCAACATCAGGATAGCCCACGGTCGGCGATGAGCAACTCCTCCGCTGTCACGATAATCGGCGGGCTGGGCCTGTTCCTGCTCGGGATCCATCATCTCACCGAAGGTCTCAAAGGTCTTGCCGGCGATTCGCTGCGCCGGGCGCTGCAGGCGATGGTCGGCGGCCGGTTGAGCGCGATCATATCGGGCGCGGTGTTCACCGTCCTGATCCAATCCTCGACGGCGACGACACTTACCGTCATCGGCTTTGTCAGCGCCGGATTGGTCACCTTCGCGCAGGCGGTCGGGGTCATCGTCGGCGCGACGTTCGGCACGACCTCGACGCCGTGGCTGGTGGCGATCTTCGGCTTTCGCCTGCGGATCTCTGCCTTCGCCCTGCCGATGGTCGGCATCGGTGCCTTTCTGTGGATTATCGCCAAGGGCAGAACGCGGTCGGCCGGCGCTATTCTGGCCGGCTTCGGTCTGCTGTTCATCGGCATCGACTACCTGCAGATGGGGATGGAGGGCATCTCGTGGAACCTCGATGCGATTGGCGGCAGCGGTTTCGGCTGGCAGTGGATACTCGCCGGCATCGGCATCCTGATGTCGATTGTGATGCAGAGCTCGAGCGCCGCGGCGGCGGCAACGCTCGTGGCCGTGCATGCGGGGTCGCTGACCTTTGAACAAGCCTGCGCGATGATCGTGGGGCAAAGCGTCGGCACCGCCGCGACGAGCGCGATGGTGGCGATCGGCGCCGGGCTGGCGGTGCGGCGCGCGGCGTTGGCGCACGTCGTCTACAACGTTGCCGTCGGCATCATCGGGATTCTGCTGCTCGGACCGATCGCGGCGGCGGGCCGCTGGGTGGGTGCGCAATTTGACGATCCCAACGGCGTGCTGGCCCTGGCGGCGTTCAGCAGCATCTTCAAGCTGATCGGGATCCTTGCGTTTTACCCATGGCTCGACGGTTTCTCGCGCCTGATCGAGCGGATCTCGGGGGGAGGCACTGAGACGGCTGTCGACCGCCTCGATCCGGTTCTCGCCGAGGCGGGAGGGGACATCGCGCTCGAGGCTGCCTGGCGGGCAATCTTGGAGCTTGCGCGCGCTGCGGTCGATGCTGTCCGCCGCCGGCTCGCCGGTGAACACATCGGTTACGACCTGCCGGTCGATGCGGCTCGGCAAACCGAGCAATTTCTCGAATCGCTGTCGCTTGAAACACTCGATATGGGCACGTTCGAGCCGCGTCTGGTTCGGCTGTGCCATGCACTCGATCATCTGAACCAGCTACATGACGACCTCGGGCAAATTCCGCCCGCGGCGAGCGACTGGCAGGCGCCGGCCGGTTTTGAGGGCGGCACCAGGGCGCTGGCCGCCTGGCTCGACACCACCAAAGACCCCGAGGCGGCGCCTCGCCCGTCCATCTTCGAGGCGATGGAAAGCGCCTCCAAACATCTCTCCGACGAGCGCAAGGCCGGCCGCGACAGGATATTGCAAGACGTCGCATTGCAACGAATACCCGCCACGACCGCCCGTGAGGATCTCGACATGCTCGCCTGGGCCGACGGCGCGCTCTATCACGCGTGGCGTCTGGCGGAATCGCTGAGGGTGGCAGCGGGCTCATCGCGCATACCGGCCGACGATCAAAAGGAAGATTGATGAAGCGCAAGCAATACGAAAAAGCACTGCGCAAGCTCCAAGTGGAGCTTTGCGCATTGCAGGATTGGGTCAAGCATTCGGGTGTGCGTGTGGTCGTGGTCTTCGAAGGCCGCGATGCTGCCGGCAAAGGCGGGACGATCAAAGCCATCACCGATCGGGTCAGTCCCCGTGTCTTTCGGGTGGTGGCGCTGCCCGCGCCTTCGGATCGAGAGAAGGGGCAGTTGTATGTGCAGCGCTACGTCGCGCATCTGCCGACCGCAGGCGAGATCGTGATCTTCGACCGCAGCTGGTACAACCGGGCCGGGGTCGAGTACGTCATGGGCTTCTGCACCGAGGAGCAGCACCGCCGTTTTCTGCAGGTCTGCCCCGAGTTCGAGTTGTTCATCGTCGATGGCGGGATCCAGCTGATCAAATATTGGCTGGAAGTCGGCGATGAGGAGCAGAAGCGCCGGTTCTTGGCTCGGATCGAGGATCCGCTGCGCCAATGGAAGCTCAGTCCGACGGATTTGTGTTCACGCAGCAAATGGTTCGAGTACTCGCGGGCGCGCGACATGATGTTCGCGGCGACCAACACCAAATTCGCGCCCTGGTACATTGTCCGCTCGGACGACAAGCGCCGGGCGCGGCTCAATTGCATCCGCCACTTGCTGAGCCTCATTCCCTACGAAAAGGTGCCGCAGAAGAAGGCTCAGCTGCCGGATCGTTCGACGAGCGACGCGTACGACGATGTGGTGTCGCTAAAGGACATGCAGTTTGTCGCGGAGGACTGGTGAGCCCGGGGAAAAGTTACAGGAGGACGCGTTATGTCCGAGGCAGCGCGCGCCAATCCCGGCGCTGAAGCCGTCGTTTGGCACGCCGTCCCAGCAGAGCAGGTCGTCGGTCGGCTGAGAACCGACCCGGCAGCGGGACTGGACGCAAGCGAGGCATCTCGGCGGCTTGCCCAATACGGCCTCAACCGCCTGCCGGAGGGCAAGCAGCGCGGGCCGCTGATGCGGTTTCTCGCTCAGCTCAACAACATCCTCGTTTATGTGCTGCTCGGCGCCGGCTTTGTAAAGTTGATGGTTGGGCTGTGGCTCGACGCTGCGGTCATCCTGGGGGTCGTGATCATCAACGCCTTGCTCGGGTTCTTCCAGGAAGGCAAGGCCGAGAAGGCGCTCGATTCGATCCGCAATATGCTTTCCGCCGAGGCGCGGACCATACGCGGCCGCGAGACCCGTCTGATCCCGGCCGAAGAGCTCGTGCCGGGCGACGTCGTGCTCCTCGAATCCGGCGATCGCATCCCCGCCGACCTTCGCCTTGTCGACGCCAAGAACCTGCGGACCGAAGAGGCCGCGCTGACCGGCGAGTCGGTGCCGATCGACAAGACAACAAACGCCGTGGCGGAGAAGGCGACCGTCGGCGACCGCGAGGGCATGGCCTTCTCCGGTACCCTGGTCTCGTCCGGGCGCGGAACCGGCGTGGTTGTCGCTACCGGGAGCAATACCGAGCTCGGGCGCATCAATCAGCTGATGGCCGCGGTAAGCCCGCTCGACACGCCGCTGCTGCGCCAGATCAAGAAGTTCGGATACGCGATCACCGCCGTGATCGCCGTGGTCGTCGTCATCGTGTTCGCCTATGGCCGGTGGGTTCGCGGCATGGATTTCGTCAGCA
>Ga0306921_10000886_pt1 | contig 28183 bp, 29 predicted proteins | sample sta12Cox44000080_FD_203760 | JGI IMG/M metagenome (GOLD analysis project Ga0306921, IMG submission 203760) | Lab enrichment of tropical soil microbial communities from Luquillo Experimental Forest, Puerto Rico - statoxic.12C.oxic.44.000.080 (v2)... | ecosystem: Environmental > Terrestrial >... | reverse complement strand
AACGTTATGATTCTAGTGCCGCTTTTGAACCCGAAGTTCGCAAACACCCTTGCCGCCCGACCGTGCGAACTTCGGGTTCGCGGCACTAGGCGGTAGCAGCGTATGGAAAAGCGGAACGGGCTACCGGAAAAATGCTGCCAACAAACGACGCGTGACCTTTTTCCGTTAACCTTGCGCCCAAGCTGCCAGGCCATAAGGTCCGATGCGCAGTATCATGCTCGCAACATGGCGCGCCGTCTGCGCTCACCATTGGGGATCAGCAGCGCTCCGCCAAGTCCATGTTTCGCAGAGCCCGTTATGCCTGGTTCTCGTTTCGCCCGTCTCGTGACGAACATGGCTTTTGCCCTCATGCTCGCCGCCCCGGCTGGAGCCTTTGCGCAGGACTCCGAGCAACCTACCGCCACGTTCAAAGAGCGCTTTCCTAACGGGCAACCTTCCACGCAACCTTCCACACGACCCGCTCACGAGACTCCGGAGGCTGCGAAAGAACCGAAGGTTGCGACGGCCATCGTCGCCAAAGCGAAGCGCCCGCGGTCGCGGGTGGTCGTTGTGCCGCGCTCATTCCTCGACGCCGGCACCGAGGTGATGCCGGGTGAACGCAAGTTCCTTGATTACGCGTTTTCGCCGACCCATACGACGCTGGATGTAGTCACCAATACCGGCGGACGCGTAGGTTGGCACAATTCGCCACTGCCGGGTCCGTTCTTTCCTCAGTCGAACTAGCTGTGTGAACTGCGGGATGATCCGCGAAGCCGGCCAATGCGTGGGTAGATACTGGTCGATCGTCATGCGAGCGCAAAATGGGAGGTGGACATGTTGAGTGGTTTCAAGGGCAAGACACCCGAGAAGGGTACGGATGCAGCGGCAAATGCGGCTGAAGTCATCGAGAAGATGGAGCAGCCGCAACGCCCGGTGGTTGAACAGATCCCGGCGCCGCCGGCAAGGCCGGAGCCGACGAAAGCGGCAACGGCCTCTTGCATCGGCTCGGGCATGTCGATCGTCGGCAAAATTGAATGCAACGGTCCAGCGCAGGTGTTCGGGCGAATCGAAGGCGAATTGCGCGCTTCGGATCTCCTGATCGGCGACGGCGCACAGGTGGACGGCAACATTATTGCGCAGGACGTCACGGTCCGCGGCCGTGTCAAAGGCACTATCCGCGCCGTCCGCGTCAAACTGCAGGAGGGCGGTGCGGTCGAAGGTGACATTTTTAATCGGTCATTGTCGATCGACGAGAACTCTCTGTTTGAAGGATCATCGCGGCGGGTCGAGAATCCGATGGACCTATCGTCCCCCGCCGACGCCAAACGCTCCCAGAAAGTCGATCGGGAGAACTCGGCCCTGGCCCCGTATTTGCAGCGCGTTGAAGATTCGGCATCGACTGAGTGGTCCGAGGCGACGGTCGAGCCGAAGCACTAGTGCCGCGGCGCGTGCGAACTTCGGAATCGGGACACTAGGGCGCGCATCTGGGTAGCGATGCCAGCCAGGAGCATACGCGCTGCCTTGTGAAGGTCGCGCAATGCATCGCCGCATTGTGCCGCGCCGGAAAGGCGCGGCTCCGTGCGGTCAAGCAGCCGGTCCAGCGCGTGATCAATTAAGAGGCCAACCACGTGGCCCAGGGCCCCGCGAGCGTCTTCGTGACGGCCCCGGACGGGCTGAGACTGCATGTGCGCTGCTATGGGTCGCGCCTCGCTTCTGCGCTTCCCGTTGTGTGCCTGCCTGCTCTCGCCCGAACTGCAGCCGACTTTGATCCGCTGGCAACGGCGCTGGCGACCGACCCTGCCAAGCCCCGGCATCTGTTGGCGCTCGATTATCGCGGCCACGGCCGGTCCGAATACGATCGCAATCCCGACCACTACACGCTTCCCGTCGCGCTCGCCGACCTCTCGGCAGTCCTGGTCGCGCTCGCGATCGCGCCTGCCATATTCGTCGGCACCTCTTACGGCGGCCTGCTCGCACTGATGCTGGCGCTATCGCGGCCCACGGTCATCGCCGGTGTCATCCTCAACGACATCGGTCCCGTCATCGAGCCGCAGGGCTTCTTGCGGGTGAAGACCTACGTGGAAAAGCCCTCTGTCCCGCGCAACTTCGAGGAGGGTGCGGAATTCCTGCGCCGGTGGTTCGGCGCGGCGTTCCCGAAGCTGACATCGCAGGATTGGATCGCGTTCGCGCGACGCACTTGGCGCGAGCACCGCGGCAGACTCGTGCCCGAGTACGATCCCAAGCTCGCTCGAATGCTGCAACGAGCCAGTCTGGAGCGTCTTCCAAAGTTGTGGAAGCAATTTGACGTGCTGGAGCGCGTGCCGCTCATGATTATTCGCGGCGCCAATTCAGACATGCTCGCTTCGACCACTCTGGATGCCATGCTGGCTCGACGCGGCAACCTCGAAATCGCCGTGGTGCCGGATCAGGGTCACGCGCCGTTGCTGGCCGAACCGAAGCTGATACGGCAGATTGCGGCCTTTGTCGCATCGTGCGACGTCTCTGCTCGGCGTTGATGTGGCCCACGTGCGCCCATGCCGGCGATGACGATTGAGAGAACGCCGCGTCCGCCGCGCCGATGTCATGAGCTGCGCGCCACACCCTCCGCCGTCGTCCCGGCCGAGCGCCTCAAGCGCGTTTACGCGCGTCTTCGATGCGCTATGGCGCGAGAGCCGGGACGCATGACCACAGGCCACGAAATTTGGCGCAATCCCCCGCTTTCGCGAGGGCAGGCGAGAGGCCTGTGGTCATGGGTCCCCGCTTTCGCGGGGACGACATGTGAGTGTGTGGCTACCGTGCTGCGCCCACCTCTAGAGCTTCGGCGGACCTGGTGCAAAGCAAGTAGCCCGGATGAGCCAACGGGTCGGCGCGAAGCGCCACCCGATGACAGGCTCCACGAAATCCGGGATCGCTATCCGGTAACAAAATTTGAGCGGCGCTGCGGAACCAAACCCGGGCGATGATTGGTTCCGATATTTAGGCAGCTATGCCTTTCGAACAGAGGTGTTCCACGAGCCGTTAACGCCCCAAGTTCAGCAAAGGGGCAGGACCATGCCAATCACGCCATTTCTGGGTGGCCTCAAGTTCGATTCTGGCGCGATCTCCGCCATGGGCGTCGCTTACCAAAAGGTCCGCGCCGCGCTTGGCATTGTCGACCGCAACGATCGGCTCAACGAGATCATCGCCAGGAAGGTGATCGAGCTCGCCCAAGCCGGCGAGACCGATCCTGATCGACTTTGCGAGCAGGCATTGGTCTATTTTCGCGTGCAACGCTTGTAGCAAGTGGCAAGTAGCAAGTAGCCCGGATTGAGCTCCGCGAAATCCGGGCTATGGTGGGCCATCGAGTGCCGTATCTCGGCGCGGTGAGGACCGAGATCCCGCGCCAATTAAAAAATCGCGGGTGGCGGCGTTATCACTTCTTGCTGGACGTTGACTTTGCCGTCGATGAACTCGATGCGGCGGTGTAACTGCTGCGCGCGGGCGGCGGAGGCGGAGGCGAAGCCGGCCGTGCGACCGTTGTCGCCGCGGGCCGTGCGGACGCCGACACCGTTGTGGTGCTTGGCCTGATTGCCGGAGTTGTGGCGGGACGCGCCGGGCCTGGCCACGACCGCGCAGTCGATGCGGTCGGGGTGGTGACGGGCTTGGGTTTCGGCTGATTGGCCTGATATCGCTGCTGGTTTCGATCGTAGCCGGCGGCAATCGCCTTGTCGCCGGTCGGATTCACGTTGCGGCCCTGAGTATTGGTACGTGCGTTGGGGTTTTTCGGTGCCGGCACGGCATTGGTGTGCAGCCCGCGATTGGCTTGCGCCGCGTTCGGTGTCATCGGCTGCGTGCCCGTCGGGGTCACGCGGTTCACCGGACCCGGATTCTGGTTGGTCTTTACCGCGCCGTAGTTGACGATGTTATTGATTTTCTGCGCGGGCGTTGGCGCGGCGGGGGCGGCGGGGCGCGGAGCACTCGGCGTCGGGGCGCTGCTCGTCGTAGTCTTCGGAGCCGGGCTGCTGCTGTTCGTCTTGCTGCTGCTTTCCGCCGCGGCGCCGGCGGCCCACATGCCTGCAAATACCGCGCTCAGGACGAATGCCGTGATCCTCGCCATTTTCTACCCCCCCTGTCTCATTTGGCGTAAGGGGATACCGTTTCGCCCGTTAACGGCGAAACCATGGCAGGCGGCACCCTCCTGGCGCCGCGCGTACAATCTTTGTGTGAAAGCGAAGCAGCCGAAACAGCTCCGGCTCGCGGCGCTGCCGTTTCAAATGCTCAACACGATCAACTCAACAAATCCAATACTGATCAACAGTATAGCGAGGGCAAAGGAATCGTATTCGAGCCAATGTCGACCATCGCAAATGCCGAGCGCCACCGCCGTGCCGCTTTTATGTCGCCGAAAAAATCGCAGCATGGACGCGCAGCACGGGTCTTTGATCGGCGACCCTTTACTGTACGGTCAGCCAAAGCGATATTGTCCCTAAGTGCAGTCAGTTCGCAGGGCGCAATAGCGAAGCGCTATTGTGTCGACTCGCGCAGGACGGGGCGGATTACGCCTTCGGCTAGTCCGCCCTGCGCACTTACCCATCCTCGTCATGCCCGGCCTTGTGCCGGGCATCCACGTCTTGCTTCATTGTGCCACAAAGACGTGGATGGCCGGGACAAGCCCGGCCATGACGGTGCGGATGTGCCAGAGTAAACGGTCCGGATTTGAGCGAAGCGAAACCCCGGCGACGGTTCGCTACTCGATCACCGCGGGCGTGTTTCGAAGGGTGCCGGGTATGGAGAGGTGCCGTAGCCGGCGTAGTACGGGCCGCCCCAGGAAAAGGACGCCTGATTATCCCGTGCTGAATACCGATAGCCCCGGGTGCTCTCCCAGGCAGCCGGATATGGGGAGCTGCCGTAGCCGGCATAGTATGGACCGCCCCAGGAAAAGGACGCCTGATTGTCGCGTGCCGAATATCGATAGCCCCGGGTGCTCTCCCAGGCAGCTGGATATGGGGAGCTGCCGTAGCCGGCGAGGTACGGGTACCCGTAACTATATGAGTAGCGCGCTGCAGGCCTGCGCACCGAAGCTCGGCGCGAGACGCGGCGTTTTTGTGAGCTGAATTCCTCGCCCACGGCTTGCTTGTGAATGCCGGTTTCCTGCCGCTGCGCCGCTGCCGCACCAGGAGCAGCGACCATCACCGCCAAGTGTCTTGTACATGACCTGATCCTCCGTAGCCCGATCCCCGGAACACAGATCGTGGATGCAAGAGCACGCGCGGCGGACCGATCAGCCGAGCAGCTCGCGGGTATCATTTCTCCACCGGCAATCAATTTTTTTGCCGGGATTGCTGTGTTTGAGGAAATCTTGCGCCGAAGCGAAGATCTGCCTTCATGCCATGGCCGATAACGTGCGCTCGCCCGCGGCCTGCGGATCAAATCTCCGTCAAGGGAAGGAGAAAGCGCGATTCTGTGACGGCCATCACATGGCGGAGGGCCGCCACCGCCCTATTTGTGTGGCGTCACGTTGGCTGGGCGTTGAGTAATACTGAGAGTATCCCATGCAAACGCGATCCGACGAATTTCGCGCCCGCGCGTCAGAATGCCAGAGTCTGGCAAAGCAGTTCGACGGCCTGATCAGGTCGCAGTACGAGGCGCTCGCGCGCCAATGGCTCAAGGTCGCCGAGCAAGCCGAGCAACAAGCGGCAACCGAGCGCTGGCGGAGCAAAGCCGCTTAACGCAAGCCTGAATCTGCCGGATTTCGCCGTAGCGCGACGCGCTCTCTCCCGACCTCATGCTGAGAAGCATTGCGAAGCAATGCGTCTCGAAGCACTGCAAGTCGGGTTGACCCGACTTGCGCACTTAATATTGCCGATCTCGGGTAAACCCGAGATCGGTGGGCCGCCCCCATCCTTCGAGACGCTCGCCATAGCGCGTCCGTAAGAGCGATTACGCTCGTCTTCGACGAGCTATGGACGCGCGTAAACGCGCTTATGGCTCGCTCCTCAGGATGAGGGCGGAGCGGCTCCTCAGCATGAGGCCGTGAGCCGCTGCTGTTTCCGGCGGCGAAAAGCGCCTATCCTGCCGACGAGAGCCGGCCATCTCCGGAATGCCGCGCAAAGGGAGGGACGTCATGAAACGGCGAGATTTGCTGAAAGCGGCGGGCGCCGGCGTTGTCGCCTCGAGCGCCGCCGCGACCGCGGTCGCGCAGTCATCAGGCACGACGTTTCTCGTCGCCCATGGCGCCTGGTCGGCGGGTTGGGCGTGGAAGAAGATGCATCCGCTGATGCGCGCCGCCGGGCACCGCCTGGTCACGCCCACCTATACCGGGCTGGGCGAACGCGAGCATCTGGCAAGCCCGGCGAACGACCTCGAGACGCACATCGCCGACGTGCTCAACGTCATCAAATACGAAGACCTGCGCAACTTCGTGCTGATCGGCCACAGCTACGGCGGCATGGTCGCGACCGGCGTCGCCGATCGCGCGCGCGAGCGGATCGCGCAGCTCATTTATATGGACGCGTTCGTGCCGAGAAACGGACAGTCGCTGCTCGATCTGCTGCCGCCGCCGGCGCGCCAGCAGATGCAGGAGCGGGTGAAGGCCGGCGACGGCTGGCGCGTGGCGCCCAACCCGACGCCGCCCGACACTTCGGAAGCCGACGTGAAATGGATCGCCGAGCGCCGGCTGCCGCAATCGTTCAAGACGTTCGAGATGCCGGTTCGGCTGAGCAATGCCGACATCGCGCTGCCGCGCAGCTACATCTACTGCACGCGGATTGCACCCGGCGACCCGTTCCGCCAATTCGCCGAGCGCGCCAAGAGCGAAGCCGGGTGGCGCTATTACGAGATCGACGCCAGCCATTCGCCGCACGTCACCGCGCCCGACGCGCTAGCCGCGCTGCTGCAGGCGATCGTGGCAGAGCGGGTGTAAGAAAGCGCAGCACGCTAGCCATAGACTCGCCGTGTCGTCCCCGCGAAAGCGGGGACCCATAACCACAGGCCTCTCGCCTGCCCTTGCGAAAGCGGGGGACTGCGCCAAATTTTGTGGCCTGTGGTCATGGGTCCCGGCTCTCGCGCTGGCGCGCTCGGCCGGGACGACGGGGGAGAGTGCCGCTCGCACAAGAAACGATGGGTTTCGCTTCGCTCAACCCATCCGCGGCCATGACGACTCAAACTCATCCCGCCTTTAGTCCACTTTGATATTCGCTGCGCGCGCCACGGCGCGCCACTTCTCGTTTTGCGCAGCGATGAATGCCGCAAACTCCTGCGGCGTTCCGAGCGGCGATACGGCGCCAAGCCCGGCAATGGTCGCGCGCATTTCGGGCGTGCCGAGCCCCTCGTTGAGCGCGCCGTTGAGCTTGCCCACGATCGCCGGCGGAGTTCCGGCCGGCGCCACGATCCCGTTGAAGGTGATCACTTCGTAGTCGGGGACGCCCGCCTCCATCATGGTCGGAAGGTCGGGCGCCAGGTTCGTGCGTTTGGCGCTGGTGATTGCCAGCGCACGCAGTTTGCCGTCGCGGATGAGCGGCAGAAGAATCGTGATGCTTTCGAATGTGGCGTCGACTTGCCGGCCCAGCACGCCGGTTACCGCCTCGCCGCCGCTCTTGTACGCCACGCCGACGATGTCCACCCCTGTGCGCGCCCGGAACAGCTCGGCGGTAAGGTGCGGCAGGCCGCCAGGCCCGGTATGCGCGTAATTGATCTTGCCCGGATTGGCCCTGGCCTCGTCGACGAACGCCTTGACCGACGTCCAGGGCGATGACGGATGCACGACCAGGATCTGGTAGCTCTCGGAAACCTTGGCGACGGGCGCAAAGTTTTCCATTGGATCGTAGCCGGCGCTGGCGGAGACCGACGGCAGCACCGCAAACACACTGGTGTTGCCGGCAAGCAGCAGATAGCCATCGGGCGGCGCGCTCGCGACCGCGCGGGCGCCGATCGCTCCCGCCGCGCCGGGACGATTCTCGACAACGACCGGCTGGCCAAGCCGGGGCGGCAGGATCTGCGAAGCGAGCCGCGCCGGCAGATCGGTCGGGCCACCCGGCGCGGCCGGCACCACGATCCGGACCGGCCTGTCCGGGTAGCTCTGCGCAACGGCATTTGCGCTTGATCCTGCGCACAGCGCCGCGACCACGGCCAACACCAGCATGCCGTTCCTGCCCATCGTGTCCCGCGTTCTCTTGCTGGTTCCGCTGATCGCCGTCATCGTCAACGGGCGTAGAGCGACACCATTGCACGGCACCGTGCCGATATGGATAGGTTGGCAGCTCATGACTTTAAGATCTCGAGGACCGGAGAGCCGGAAAATGCCGAAGCTGTTGCATGCGTGCGTGATTGGGCTCGTCATCTGCCGGGCGTGCGCTGCGGCGGCAGCCGATCAGCTATCCTGGCCTTCGACGCTGCCGGTCTATGACCATATCGTAATCGTGGTCGAAGAGAACAAAGATTACGAACAGATCCTCGGCGGCCACGACGCGCCGTATCTGCAAAAGCTCGCAGCGGAGGGGGCGAGCTTCGAGCGCATGTTCGGCGAGGAGCACTTCAGTCAAGGCAACTACTTCTGGCTGTTCTCCGGCAGCAATCAGAATGTCGGTTTTTTCGATCGGGTTCCGAGCGCCGCGAACCATCCTGATTATCCGTTCCAGGCGAGCAACCTTGGCGCGCAGCTGATCAAGAAAGGGCTCTTGTTCAAGGGATATGCGGAGAGCCTGCCCGCGATCGGCTCGCAGGTCGTGTTTGATCCCGCGAACTGCCGCGGGGTCGAATGCGTTTACGGCCGCAAGCATGTGCCCTGGATCAGCTTCGCGAACGTCCCCAACGGAACGACGGTCGAGACGTCCTCGAACCTGCGCTTTGCGGACTTTCCCAGCGACTATTCGAAACTGCCGACCGTCGCGTTCGTGATTCCGAACCTCGATCACGACATGCACAACGGCCAACTGCCGCAGAGCGTTGCCGCGGGCGATGCCTGGCTACGCGACAACCTCGACGGCTATTATCAATGGGCCAAGACGCACAACAGTCTTCTGATCGTGACGTTCGACGAGAATGACGACAAAGCGAGCTACTTCGGGCTCACCAATCCGGCGGCACGCGCTATCTCAACCTATCCGGCGGCAAATCAACACGATCAGCTCATGCTCGATCTGCGCAATCGAATCGTCACCATCTTCGCAGGTGCGCACATCAGGCCCGGTTCGTACAGCGAAGGCAGAGGCCTCACGCATGTGAACATCTTGCGTACCATCGAGGCGATGTATGGGCTGCCGAAGTCGGGCGCCCAGCAACCCAATGCGGCCGGCATCGGCATCGCCGATGACACAATCGTCACCGACGTGTTCACACCGGTGCGATAAGCATCCACGATTGCCAGCCAAGCGCTCTCTGCGCTGTTGCAGACAATCGTCGCCGGGCGGGCGTGATATCAACGGGTTTTGACGCCGGCCCACCCTTCGTCATGCCCGGCCTTGGGCCGGGCATCCACGTCTTTCTTTCATTGTGCAAGCAAGACGTGGATGGCCGGGACAAGCCCGGCCATGACGACGCGGATGTATCAGAGCGAGTAGTCAGGATCGAGGAGCGGAAACCTCGGCGCCGCCGTTGAGCTTCTCACCAGCAGGGGTGGACACCGCTGCTGGAGCGGAGGCCGACGTGGCGTTGACCTGTTCTTCCAACGCAACGCCAACCGCAGCTACCGCGGCGGCAATCTCAGGCGATGCAACATGCGGCACGAATTCCTGCGCGCCGTTCTGAGATTGGGCCGGTAGCTCGATCGGCTGCGTGGCGGTTTGAGCTTGGGCCGAGACGCTGACCGCCTGTGCTCCGTTCTGAGATTGAGCCGAGAGGCCGCTCGGGCGCGCGGCACTTTGAGATTGGGCCGGGAGCCCGATCGGCTCCGCTGCAGGCTGCGCGGCTGGTTGGTTCGCGACGCTTGCCTTGCGCCGGTTGGTGAAGAACCCGATCGCCGAACCTGTCAGCACAACCAGCAAGCCACCGATTGCTCCGAGCAAGGCTTTTTGCCACCAGCCGGCTTTGGCATCGGCCGCAGCCCGATCCGCCTGCAGCTGCGCGATCGTTGCTTCCAGTTGGGCTTTGCCCGTCGCTGCGGTTTGCTCGGCAGCGGCGCGCGCCTGCGCCGCTTCGCCGCGCGCCGTTTCCGCCGCGGTTTCCAGGTCCGCGATCCTGCCGTTGAGATTCGTTATTTCGGATTGCAGCGTGTCGATGCTCGGTGCCGCTTCCACCGGATTAGTTCCCGCCGCCGCAACAATCGTGGTCGATTCCGCTGTCGCTTGTTGCTCCGATGCCGGGACGTTAAATCCCGTCGTATCTGCCGCGACCACGCGCAGCGTCCCGCGTGTCCTCAGTCCGAAACTTGCCGCCCAGACAAAGCCCGGACCGCCCTCGATGCGGTAGACCGGCAAGCCTTCCTTCGCCGAGCGAGTGAGGTCGCCGAGGAAATCGATGAGCAATCCCTTCTTCGGGCTTTTTCCCTCCGCCAGGATCCTGGCGCTCTGCGGGTCCAGCGGCTTGAGCGTGAGCCCGCCCCAGGTCGCGATCATCCCATCGGGAAGGCCGTTGCGGTGCGGCATCTTCATGATTTGCGGCGACTGACCGATGCTGCGCGAATATCGGTTGATATCGGCTTGCACTTCAGCCTGGTTGAAGAACGAGGCTTCCTGCGAGCGGTTGACGTAGAAGACGTTGCCTTCCCCCGAGTGCAGGATCGAATAGCCTGCGGCGTAAGGGCCGCGTCGCCCGATCTCGGTGCGTGTCTTCTGGCACCAGGTCAGCCCGTCGAACTGCTCGCTCGGCGTACATTTGAATTCCCGATACGACGCGCTGTCGAAGTTGAGCTTCGCGCCGACGGGCAGTCCGTCGACGGCGTATTGAGCTGATTCAGCCATTGCATTTCCGCACAAAACGACTGAAGCAAATATTGCGACGCGCGCTTTCATGGCCGCTCTCCCCAACCCTTTATAATGACGCACCAATTGTAATTGCCGACATTGGAGCGGATTGAAGGCCGCCAACGGGCAGCAAGTTGTCTTTCAAAGGGATTCCGTGATTTGGGGCGGGCCGCACGACCTTGACTCGGACCCATCCTCGTCATGCCCGGCCTCGTGCCGGGCATCCACGTCTTTCTTTGATTTGTGAGCAAGACGTGGATGGCCGGGACAAGCCCGGCCATGACGACGTGGTGAGGGCTCTAACCCCGGGCTACGGCGACCGCCGCAGCGCCCACAGCGCGGCGTTGCCGAGCAGTTGCTGGAAGCGCGGATCGCGCCACACGCCTTCCTCATGGCCGAGCGCGGTGTAGAACACGCGGCCGCTGCCGTAGGCACGCGTCCAGGCGAGCGGCCACCCGTAAGCGTGCCGGTGCACATTGGGCCGCGTGAGATCGACCGAATTGGGATCGAGGCGCAGCAGCACGCGCGAGCCGGCCGCGTCGAAATCGCGGATCTGATAGATCTCGTCGGTAACGGCGAGCGATGCGCCGAGGGAGGCGACCAGCGGGTCGGCGCGCTCCGCCACGTCGACGGTGACGGCCTGGTGCCACGGATGCTCATCAAAATAGCCGCCGATGAGCTTTCCATATTCCGGCCAGCGGTAGAACGTGTCGGTCGCCGAGTGCACGCCGAGAAAGCCGCCGCCGGCGCGGACGAAATCCGTGAACGCCGCTTTCTGCGCCGCGCTCATCGGCAGCTCGCCGGAGGTGAAGAACATGACGGCGCCAGTGCGTTGCAGGTTCGCGGCCGAGAACACGGCGACATCCTCGGATGCCGTAACCTCGAAGCCCGCCTTGGCGCCGATGCGCTGCAGGATTTCGCGCGACGCTGGAATGACCGCGTGGCGGTAACCGGCGGAATGGGTGAGGTAGAGGACGCGGGCGGGGGCGGGCCGATCGTTGACGCTACCCTGGGCGCGCAACGGCAGGACCGCGAATAGCGAAGCCAGAGAAAAGAGAACTGCAACCAACGTGGCGTGGCGCAACCGATTGTAACTCGTTGCGGATATCATGATCACATCCAGCCACAATCTCGGTGCGCTCCCACTCGCTGACGCACAGCGCGTTCAACGGCGGCTGCCGGATCGGCCCCGTATCACCCGATACACGATCAGATCCTTGAGCGCTTCGCCCCGCGAGACGATCCGGACCGTTGCGCCATCCGGCCGGCGAAAGGCGAACACGCATTCAGCAAATCCGGTGCCGGCGCACATTTGCGATTCGGGGAGAGCGGTGCAAATCTCCTCGCGTCCCGGCGCATTGCAGATGCCAACGCGCGCCGGCAAGAAACCGTCGGCCAGCAGCGCCTTTCTGGCATCGGCATAAGGCATGTCGCGGCGGACGCGATCCGCTGCACCAGCCAAAGCCGCCGTCGCCACGAGGACGGCGCCATAGCCGCAGATCAGTTGGCCGAACGTCCGCATCGTTCACCTTCGCGCCGCGGCGGCGGCGCCCGACTTCGGCCAAACCGCGCGGCAGGCGCCGCAGGTCGGCGGCGACGGGCCGTTAGCGGCACGCCGGGAACGGCCAGCTCAGCACAACCGACGCCTGACCGCATCCTGCGAAGCGTATTCCGCCGTCTTTGGCGCAACGGCGGATTACGCCTTCGGCTGATCCGCCCTACGCAACCGTGTCATCGTCGTCGCGTCGTCTCGGGGCTAAGCGCCAGGGCAGCGTTTCAATGGGCGGTTGATATCCCCGCTCGCGGTATCTGGATTCGCTTATCTCGTATCCCGCCGTGCCATCGCTGACCCAGACGCCGTCCTCATGCGGCGGCGCGTTTTTGATGCGGTAAACACCGCGAACAGGCATCAGTCCGACCTTTCAACCGCGTGGATGATTGATGCGGGAGCCTACGCGGAGCTATTCGACAACAGCGCGATGGAAAGGCGGAAACGCGCCACACGACGTGGAGCTCGTTTTGGCTATTTCCGGGCTGGCGGCGTCTTGCAAAGTCGGAGCGCTAATCCGCCGTATCTCGTCGATGGTCAGCGCGATCATCTTGAAATGCGGTTCGACCGCCTCGCCGAGCGGCGAAAGCCGCACGGGCGGTCCGCGCTCGAACAATGCGCCGCCCAATTTCCGCTCGAGCTGGCGAATAGCCATCGAAAGCGATGGTTGAGAAACGCCGCAGATCGCGGCCGCGCGGGTAAATCCTCGTGTTTCGCAGACCGCGAGGAAATATCTGATTTGCTGCAGGTTCACGGGTCGCTGTCTGCCGCCGTTGATCTACTTTTACGGGCCGTGGTTATGGGTCGCTCGACGCGCACAATAGGTTCACCGCCCGAACCGGGACCTTCGATCTTCCAACGTTTGCTCCGTCGCTTTTTCCAACACTACCTGGCCAGCAGCTCGCGCACGCAGGAAAGCAATTCCAATTCCTGCCGCAAACGAAGTCCAAGAATTGAGCGGCAATCAGAACGAGCAAAGGCGCGCCGTTCCGCTCAGCGAACAGCGCCACACTCCTAACCCGCCCGGATCCCGCGCATCGTAGATTGCTGGAAGAACGCCGTGTTGCTATCAGCTGCCATTGATTTGCTCTTCCCTGCCCATTTCCGGGGCCGGATCAAGCTCTAGCCGCCGAACGCCGGCAGTTCGAGGAGGCCACCCTGTACGTTGGTCGGGGTTGTGAATGTCACGTAGATTTTGGTTCCGTCGGTGGAAGTGGCGATGCCGTTGATGGTGAAGTTGTCGAGCGGAAGGCTGTCGATGGTAACACGAACGATCGCCACGGCGGTCCCGTCCTGGCGCATGCGAACGATCGTGTTGTCGCCGCGATTGGCGACGAAGAAGTCGGAACCCTCGTCGAGCGTCGTGTTGCTTGCCCAATTGATATTGTCCACGTCTCGGTGAGCGGCTGCAAGATCGACCGGGAATTTCAGCAAAGGCGAGCTGAGACGAGTAACCGAGACCGGACCAAAGACCTGGTTGGGGGCGGTTCCGGACGGTGCGAGGTTGATGACCGCGATCGTGTTGTTGAACGGCTCGCTGACAAACAGTTGCTGTACTCCCGACGTCCCCGTGTACGGGTTCATGAGCACGCCGAGCCGCGGCTCGTCACTGGGAGGATCCCAGATGCGGCCGAGGAGCGGCTGAACCGTGCCTGCCGGCGCGATGCCATCGAGCCCCTTGACCGTGTGCTCCTGGACGATGGCGCCGTCCGCGGTGACAACGGAAAATACCGCCTTGCAGGTGCCATCCGGCGACGGGCCGAGGAAGGCCGTCCCCACCGCGCCGGTGCTCAGCGAGCCGGGAATGACCTGCATCTGCGGCGAGAAGACGACGTTGCGATTGGTCGCGCCGCCCGCGTAGACCCCGCCGATCCGGGGGTTGGGCGCGCCGTGCAGCGGCAGCCCGGTCGGATCGAGAATCGTCGATGAACCGATGCCGCTGTCGCCGAACGGTGCGTTCGCCGGCCAGAGCCGGCCGAAGGCATTATTGTTGGACAGGCCGAGCGGATTGCTCACCCCGGTGAACGCAGCAGTCTTCGCATTCGGGTTGTTGTTGCCGTTCAACCAGGTGGGGCTGTTCGCGCTGAACATCTGCACGGCGCCGCCCAAGGTTGAGGCCTGTGTGCCGCTTGCTGCGAAATTCGGCGGCACGCTCAGGATGCCCGACGCGCTCGGGTCGATCGACAGGAACGAACCCTCCTGGCCAACGCCGTTGGCGAGCGGCGCGCCGAAGTTCGACCGGCTGCCGACCAGCACTCGGTTCGAATCCAGCACCGCGCCCGGTTGGATGTAAGAGAGGAACAGGGTGGGTATCGGGTGCGCGCATGCCGGCGGCACCGGGTTGTTGAGAAACGCACCGACCTGCGACACCGCCGACGCGCCGGGGATGTTTAACGCGATCACACGGGCGTCGAGGCGCGGGATCGCCTGCGCCCATGCCGCGTGCCGCGCTCCTTCAGCGCCGAAGACCGCGACACCAGCTGTCAATGCGAAGATGCTTAGAAGAGTGTGTCTGATCTGTGCCATGAAGTTTCTCCCAGCTATTTGACCATTAGCGGCCGGACGGCTGCATCGATCGTTTCGCTGCAAACGGAGGTCTGCCGATCACCGTTTTCGGTGGTAAACGGGAGAAACTGGTTCCGTTGCCGACGCACCCAGGGACGCTGTCGCCGCCTCTGGAGTCGGCGGCGGTCGGGGAGCGGCGGGCGCAGCGACGGAGCCAGTCGCTGGTTGTGGACCGACCGGCGGTGCCGCTGGCACTGAAGCACCCAAGGCGCTTGCCGCTGCCTCTGGAGCCGACGCCGGCCGCAGCGCGAGGACCGCGATCCGCGGCGCTTTCTCGAACTGCGCTTCTCGCCTCTCCACCCGCCGCAGAGACCAGCCGTCATGGCCGTTGCCCGGCTCGAGACGGACCAACTTCTTCGTCGCCTCCTCGAGGAAAACTCCGAGCCTTCTGGATCCGCCAACCGCCGTTCCGACCAGCACTAGCGCGGGACGATCTGCCTCCTGCGCCACTGGCGGCGGAGGCGGTCTTGGTGTTGGTGGTGGCGCGGCGATCACGGGCGGCGCCCGCGGGCGGCGAGATGGGAAAAAGATTGGACGATCCCCGGTAGCGGACAAGGCGTTCAGCGGGACCGCCCATAATGGATTGCCAACGGGCGCATTCGCGGTCGCGCCTGCTGTTGCGCCGGGATCACGCGCAAGCTTGACCGCGGGCACGGTCTCCAACGGGTCGAAGCTGAAATCCAACCACTGCGGCTACCGCGCACGCGCAAATGCCACCCAAGCCGGCGAGCGCGAGTATCAGTGAAGCGCTGCTGGGGACACGCATTTGAGAATCTCACATCTTTCGCAATTCGCTCCTTGGCAATTCGCCCTCGTCAGCTCCAGAGGCCGATACGGCGGTGTCCCGGGCCGGCGCTCGCAAGCAAGCGCCGGCACCGATCAGTCACTAAAGTGAACGGAGGAAGTCGATGATCGCCTGCTTGTCGGCCACGCTCAGCGCATTGAACTGCTGCACTACAGCGTTCGCCTCGGAGCCATTGGAGGCATGGTCCACGATCGCCTGCACCAGATCATTCGTGCGCCCGTCGTGGAGGAAGAATATCCGCTGCCCGACACCCCACAGTGGGACTGTCCGGAATTCTCTCGGGCCGGCGGCGCCCTGGGAGATGCCGTCGGCGAGCCCGTCGCCCATATCGTGCACGAGCAGGTCGGAGAACAGATTCACCGGCCGGTTTTGCAGGACCGCGCTGAGCAATACCGGAGCGGTCTGCATCGTCGGCGTGTGACACAACGCACAGCCTACCGTGCTGAACACGGTCCGGCCCCTGATCGCGCTGGGGCTTGGGTTGGGATCGGGTGCCGGGGCGTCCGTGAACCGCATCAGGAGCTGGAACTGCATCCAGTCCGCCAGGATATGGAGCGGGTTGTTGAACGCCTGGTTGATTTTGTCGTTAGGCTGCGTGCGTGTCACGTCATTCGGCTCGGGCTTTTCCGGACCGTTGCAACCTGGATCCTCCTCTTTGGCCTGGGGGAATAGCTCGTTGGTGATGCCCATCTCGACGTTGTAGGCCTCGCCGGCAAACATCGTGATCGACTTGTTCTGCGCCTTCCAGCCGAAGCGGGTGATGGTGCCGTCATTGCCGCTGCGATTGGGATGACCGCCGATCCCGAGCGCGGCCCGTTGCGACGCCGTGGCAGCCTGGTGTGCAAGAATTTCGCGGTCCTGTATCGAGTCGATCAGGCCGAGCCCGAACATCGGCAGGGGAATGCGGAACGAGACATTGTTCTGTTGCACCTGCTTTTCGAAATCGGGCTGAGTGAGCGAGCAACCCCCGAGAGTCGGGTCGTTGCTGATGCCCGTCACGACCCACAGCTGATGCACGCCACCGTCGGGGATAGGTCCAGGAAGAATATTGCCCGAGCTGTCGATCTGGTATTTGAAGCGGACCTCGCGGATCGGCCCAAACCGTTGCTCGAAGCTCGGCACAACATTGTGTTTGCCGAAGCGGTGTGGAATCAAATCGAACTGCGGATTTTCAGGGGGGTTCGGCGACATCCCAGCCGCAACCTGTTGGGGATTGGGGACGAGAAAGCCTCCGGAGCCGCCAAGCCCCGGCTGGAAATGACAACCGAAGCATTGGTCGGCGTTGTGGCGCGCTCCCAGCCCGTTCGAGTTGGTGGTGAATTGCGGGAAGATCGGGTCGAGTTCTTTGAGCCCGTTGATCGGATTCACCGGCGCCGGCGACCCATCTGTGACCATGGCGCACTGGTCGCAGGTGGATTCCAACTGGCCGGCCCGATTGATGCCTTCCAGGAATGACTGTCTCTCATTGGGTGATATGGTAGCGCCCGTCGTCGGGTTCGGACTGATGACCGGAGGATGCGGAATCGGGATGCCTTGGGCCTGAAGCCCGCCGCCGGTGTTTTTCAGGCCACCGCGTAAGCCTGGATCCTGCTGGGCAAAAGCTGGACTCGTCAGCAACCACGCGACTGCCGTCGCGGCTGCAAGCAAGAGATGTAGATTCATCGCAACGATCTCCCATGCTGATCCACGCATGGACCGCAGGCGCCGAGACCGCGCAAAACGGTAACAGGGTGAGATAGCGTGCGGCTATGCAGCCCCCCCTCACGGGACCGCGCAGCCAAGTACTAATACGTAGAGTGGTGCAGCCCTCGCATGGATTGCGTAGGATGGAACTCGCATCAAGCCGTGTCATGAAAGTTTTCTGAAGTTGTTCTGAAACTTCTCTGAGGTGCGTCAATCGCGGCGCGGGAAGCCGGGCCGTCGCGACGACCGAAAGATATCGTCTCGCGGTGACGATGATGGCGTTGGGGTCGCTTCGGTTCGCGTCCTTCACCCTCGACCTTGACCGGCTATCCTTATCGGGGCCGTCGGGTCTCGTGGAGCTCAGACCGAAGAGCTTCGATGTATTGAGGCATCTGCTTCACCACGCCGGCCGCGTCATCGACAAAGAAGAGATGATCCAGGCCGTTTGGCCCGGCGTGACGGTGACCGACGAATCGTTGACCCGCTGCATCAGCGAGGTGCGTCGTGCGCTTGGCGACGAAAGCCAACGCATCATCAAGACGATTCCGAAACGCGGCTACTTGTTCGACACGCCGGTTTCGGCGCGCGACGTCACAGTGCTGCCTCCGGCGGTCAAAGTTGTGCGATCAGCCGATCATTTGCGAGAGCCTGAGGCCGAAATGGTTGAACGCGACGTCCCGCGAGTACGTTACGGTGCTGTGCACGGAGCTCAAAGAGTCGTTGGAGCGCATTGCCCGGCGAGATCCCGAAGAAGCCCTGAAAATCTTCAAGGTGGTGCTCCCGCTCATGATGCAAGCCTTTCACCAGTACGACGGGACGATCAACGAGGTGACGGGCGACGAAATCATGGCGCTGGTTGGGGCGCCGCTGACAAACGAGGATCATGTCCATATTGCCATGTCGTTGCTTGGCGCTCGCGCGGACGCGCGAGAGTTGCCCGATCTCGACGTCACGGCCGACAAAGCCGATCAGTCGTTCAAGGAGAAATGGAACGCTCTCCTCAGATATCAGGGAAGGCCCTTTGACGAGGAGAAATGGAACGCTCTCCTCAGATATGACGACGCGATTGCGAACGCGGCAGCGGAAGTTCGGCCGTTCGGCGATAAGTGGGTCGATGAGCTTGCCCGAGCCTATCTCACACTGGAGGACAAGCAGTACTTACCCAATATTCTGAAAAACATCATTTCTGACGCAAATCGGGAAGCGGACGAACGTCAGGACAATCCCAAACCAGAGAGATCCCAGCCCGTAGACCAGACGAACCGCATCCTTTCCCGCTACCAGCGTTGGGTATCCTCCTGGGTCGTTTGGCTCCGCCGGTCGTGTGGAGCCGATCGTGAGCGGCTCCGTCGCTTGGCCCAAACGCTAGCCGGCCAGGAGGTCTCGGACGCATGAAAGCAACTCCAACTCCTGCCGCACGTCGCCCTCGCTATCATCGCGAATCTGGTCATAGGCCCGCTCCAGCCTCTTCAAGAATCGTTTTTCGAACGTTGAATCGGACTCGTTGAGAGTTTGGGCCAGGCAGGCGACCACGGCAGCTACGCCCCGCCTTGCATGAAATAGATCGTAATTTGGCGCGGCAGCCACGACTAATCTCCTTGTCACCGCGACCGCACCGGCCATCCGCCTCGCGCCGTGCAGTCAACAGGAACAAGGCGCGCGGCCAAAGCGGCCGCGTGGAGGTATTGCCGTCGCATGAGACCCTCTGGTTCTGGCGGTTGTTGTGTTCTTGCTTGCTCGTTGGACAGCGAGCCGCTCGGACATTAAGCTTCCGGGAACAAACCCGTTTTGTTATTTGCTGCCATTGATTTGCTTTTGCATGCCGTGCTTATAGGTCGTTCGAGGCGCGGAATCGGTTCACCAGCGAACCGGGATTTTCGGACTTCCAACGCCTGCCACGCTCCGGGGTCGTTGCGATGCGCAGAGCCAGTCGCAAGCGCTCGGTGGGAAAGGCGGCAAAGTCCGCCCGTTCCGCCAGGCTGAGACACCTTGCCTTGCAGCCGGACGCGCTCGGCGTGGCGACGCGTCTGGCGGCAGCGCGCCTGCGCGAGGCGGGCATCGTCCTCAAGCCGCTGCTGCAAAGCGCCGGTCTCTCCGCCGGTCAGATAAACCGGAAAGACCTGCGCATTGGCGTTGCCAGCCAGATCAGGTTTCTCGAGCTTGCCGCCAAAGCCTTGAACGATCCGGTGCTCGGCTTTCGGCTCGCGCGCGACGGTTGTCGCTTCGTCGCAGACGCTCGGCGATGCCCTGGACCGGGCCCAGCGCTACAGTTCGATCGTCAATGCTGGCCTCGTTCTCAAATCCTTCGAAGCGCGCAATTTGACGATCGTGTTGCGCTACGCCGGCGTGACCAGGCATTCCGATCGGCAACAGATGGAATGTTTGGCCACATGGCTGGTCCGCTTCTGCAGGGAGTCGACGGACCGCCGTCTCAACCCGATTGCCGTCCGCTTCGCTCATCCCCGCGGTGACGAATCTTCCGAGCTCGAGAAATTCTTTGGATGTCCCATCGATTTCGGCGCGGGGACCGATCGGATCATCTTCGACAAGCAGGCAAAGCAGCTGCGTCTCGTCGCCGCGGATCCGTATCTCAACGAGATGCTGCTCGAGTATTGCGAGCAGGCGCTGGCCTATCGCCGCTCGCGCGAAGGTGCGCTGCGAATCACGATCGAAAACGCGATCACGCCGCTCCTGCCGCACGGCAAGGCGCGGCTCGGCACCGTTGCGAAGACGCTTGGCGTCAGCAGCCGGACCTTGGCGCGCAGGCTGGCGGCGGAAGGGCTGAGCTTCGGTGAAATTCTCGAGCAGCTGCGCTCCGATCTCGCCAGGCACTATCTCGCTGACGACGACCTTCCGATCTCTGAAATCGCGTGGCTCGTCGGCTATCAAGGCGTGAGCGCATTCTCGCACGGCTACAAGCGGCGGACCGGAATGAGCCCGAAGCGGATGCGCGCCAGATTACTGGCGCGCCGCTGACAGCCGGCGATCTCCATTACATTCGCAGTGCATTTGCGGGGCAGACGACGCATGCGCCAAGAGCTAGAATTGCGCGTATTGCGAGCGCGCAGACAATCGCGACAAGCTTGGGAGGACGATCATGCTGGGTCGACGCACCGTCGAGACGGCGGCTCTGGTCACCGCGCTGATGCTGGGGGTAACGGGCGGGGCGCAAGCACAGGACAAGAAATATCCGAACTGGAAGGGCGAGTGGAACATCGCCACGCCGCGCCTGCCGGGCCAGCAATTGCGCTTCGATCCGAGCAAGCCGTTCGGCAAAGGACAGCAGGCGCCGCTGACGCAAGAATATCAGAAGGTCTACGAGGACAATCTGGCCGAGCTCGCCCAGGGCAAGCAGGGCCTGTTCCTGTATCACGCGTCATGTCTTCCGGCCGGCATGCCCTCCATCATGTCGGCGGGCACGTTCGAATTCGTCATCACGCCGGAAACCACCTACGTCGTGGCCGACACCGATATTCGCCGCATCTTCACCGACGGACGCCCATGGCCCGCGGAGGCGCAGCCGACCTACCGGGGCATTTCCCTGGGCAAGTGGATCGACGAGGACAGCGACGGCGCCTTCGACACGCTCGAGGTGGAAACGCGCGGCCCTTTCAAGGGACCGCGCGCCTATGACGCGTCGGGGCTTCCGCTGCACTTCGACAACGAATCGACGTTCCAGGAGAAACTGTTCATCGACAAGAAGGACGCAAACCTTCTGCACGACGTGATCACGGTGTTCGATCACGCGCTGACGCGGCCGTGGAGCGCCGACAAGACGTACCGGCGCAGCGCCAAACAATATCCGACCTGGGATCGGACCAGTTGTCTCGAGGGCACTAGCTACGTCACCATCGGCCACGAATACTACCTGGTGTCCTCCGACGGCTATCTGATGCCGACCGCCAAGGGACAGCTGCCGCCCGATCCGAAGTACTTCCTGAAAGCGCAGAAGTGACACGCAGCCGGAGGAGCGCGCCCTGGCCATGGTTTTTGGGGACCGCTGAACCCTGGCCCGTCGTCCCGGCCGAGCGAGCGAGAGCCGGGACCCATGATCACAGGCCACGAAATTTGCGCAGTGGACAGGCCAGCGGTCATGGGTCCCCGCTTTCGCGGGGACGACATATGAGTGTGTGGCTGCCGTGCTGCGCGGCGGCACTGAAGATGTGGCGCGGCACGCGCAGCGCCGCGGCAATCAGGTCTCATCCCGCCTTTGCCGGGCGGCGGAAATGCTGCCCGCGATAGAAGTCGAGCACGAACATGCGAATGGCCGACGACAGATTGGAGTCGCGCCGCTCGGCATCGATCATGGCGGCGAGGTCCGAGACAGTCATGTGGCGCTCGGCCGCGATTTCCTTGAGCGCCCTCCAGAATGGATCCTCGAGGCTGACACTCGTCTTGCGCCCGCGCACCGACAACGAGCGCTTGACGACCGGAGATTTCATTGCGCGTCTCCTCGCTTGCGCATGCGATCCGCTTAACGGTTGACGAAGGATGAAGCCGGCTCCCCGTTGTGATGCGACGCCTCCTGCCGTCGTGAGAACCAGTCAGTTCGCACTCTCGAAACAGCCGCCGACCTGATTCACGCTCGGCGCACCCGCGTTTCTAATCGAGGAACGAGCTGCGCATCAAAATGTTTCTGCGCGCGCACGCCGCGGCGGTATCACGGCACAGGCGGGACGGTGTTTGGGTATTGGTCGTGTGTGGAAATCTAACAAACACGCGCACCGGCGCGCAGCGGGCTCTAGCGGCCGGATTGAACGCGCCATGCCAAACCCAATTGGCCGGCAACGGCGTGCAAGCGTTTATTCCGTGTCCATAGCGAAGCGCCGGCAGTGAGGCGGATGGATGCCAGTAGGTGGGCATCGACGTATCCGATGCCGAGTCCATGAAGTCCGTGCTGCGCGATGAAATGGAAAACTTCCGGATTCGTGGCGACGGTCGCCTGTGGCAAATTCTGCAACGCCCCGAGAACAACGTCCCGCTGCCGCAGATTGCCCAAAGCCAGCTCACCGATTACGAAGGGATGACCGAGGACCTGACTGTTGTCGAGCAAGTCGCTCAGCGCCTTGTCCGTGGCGCGGAGGTGGTGAACCCAGACCGAAGTGTCGACGAGGATCACGCCGGCTTGCGGCGCCGTCGTGCGGGGAGCGCGAGATTGGATTCGCTGCCGCCCAAGCGGGCCAACCGCCGCGCGCTTTCACGCTCGATCAAGGCCTTGAGCGCCTCGCGCACGAGCGCGGATTTTTCCCGCAGACCGGTAAAAGCCTGCGCTTTCGCCGACAAGTCGTCATCGAGCGCCAGCGTGGTACGCATCGAACCGCCTCCGCCTGATGCTCAAAATGGCATCGTTTGATGCTGATTTCGATGCCTCAAACCCCGGTTGCCTGCCAGTGTGGACTTGCTCCAGGCTGGGAGAAAGCGGCAGGGCACGCGGGATGAACGAAGCCTTCTTCGCCGAACTCTCGGCATGGCTGACCCAGGCCGGCATCGCCGGCACGCCGGAAACCGAGATCGTCTCCGGGTTCTGCGAGCGTTGCGTCGCGGCCGGCCTTCCGCTTGCGCGCATGCTGATGTTCATCGACACGCTGCACCCGGTGCACGAGGGCCGCCTGTTTCGCTGGGGCTACGGCCCGAGCGAATCGCCGCTGCTGGAATACGGCCGCACCAGCCCGGACGCGCTGGCTGCGTCGGGCGCGCAGCCTCACGATATCGAAGCAGCCGAACGCTGGCGCAACAGCCCACACTACAAGATGGTGCAAACCGGCCAATCGTTTCTGCGCCGCCGCCTCAATGCCGCAGCCAAAGCCGAATTCCCGCTGCTCTCGGACTTCATAACGGCGGGGATGACCGACTACGTCGCGATCATCAACCGCTTCGCCCCCGAAGGCGTCATCGGCGACATGGATGGCGTCTACTCGTCATGGGCGACACGGTCGCCCGCCGGCTTCAGCGACGCGCAGCTCGCCACGCTTCAACGCATCGCGCCTTATCTCGCGCTCGCGATCAAATCGGTATCGCTCGCGCGCATGACCGGAACGCTGATGCAAACCTATCTCGGCCGCGACGCCGGACAGCGCGTGCTCAGCGGACGCATCGTGCGGGGAATTGCCGAGCGCATCGACGCGGTAATCTGGTTCAGCGACTTGCGCGGCTTCACGCGCATCACCGACACCGCGCCGGAGCAGGCGATCCCGCTGCTCAACGACTACGCCGATGCCATCGTCTCGGCGATAGACGAGCATGGCGGCGACGTGCTCAAGCTGATCGGCGACGGCACGCTTGCCATCTTCACTGCGGAGGACCGCGCACACGCCTGCGGCGCCGCATTGTCGGCGACGATCGCCGCGCGCAAGCGCATCGCCGAATTGAACTGGCGGCGGGCGGCCGACGGCCAACCGATCACCGACATGTATCTCGGCTTGCACGTCGGCGAAGTGTTCTATGGCAATGTCGGAAGCCGCGAGCGGCTCGATTTCACCGTCATCGGCCCGGCGGTGAACGAGGCGAGCCGCATAGCCGCGATGTGCCGTTCGGTTGATCAGCCGGTGCTGATTTCGGCGGCATTTGCCGAGGTCGGCGAGATCAAGCGCCGCCTCGTCTCGGTGGGGCGCTACGCGCTGCGCGGCGTCGCACATCCGCAGGAGCTGTTTACGCTCGATCCTGACGGCGCGCGGACAGGCTGAAGCGTGCCGCATCCGACCATCACAAATCTGAGATAGCCGCGCGCTATGAGGCGCCGTCCGTGCCAGCGGTGCACGGCGTTCGACGTTGCGTTGGCGCGCGTCTTGCACCGGAACGAAGGCGGCTTGTTCGGTGTGTCCTTTAAAAAAAATCCACGCGCGCAAATCTTCTGTGAAGCGCGCCACATCCGAGAGATCGGTCGAGGAGCGATAATCGTCCTGAACCGATGGAGGCTCCCATCATGCGCGAGTCGTTGACCCCCGAAGAAGACCGCCTGGTGCGAAGATGGACCTTGGGTGTGCTGCTCGCCTATGGCGCCATTGCGGTCGGCTTGTTTGGCTACATCGGCCTGAGCCACCAGCTGGGAAGCGGGCCTGGCAAATCGGCGGCAAGCTTTGTGACCACGGCCGCCGACGCCAGAGAACAACGCAATCGTTAATTCGCGAGGCACGCGCGCCGGGCAAGCGCCCGCGGGTTTTGCGCTGCTCAAGGCGGCAGATTGTCGAACGCCTGCTTGAGATCGACCGTGACCGGGACCTTGTCCTCCGGCGATCCCGGCTGCTTCCAGGTGGTGGCGACCACGGTGTGCGGCCCGGTAAATTCGAAATCGGCCGAGAGCGTCGGATTGCCGTTGATCAGGTCGCTAAAGCCGACGATGCGGTCCTTCTCGCTGCCGTGCGCCGCTTCGCGGCCATACACGCCGATGGGAAATTGCCAGGGGCTGTGACCGCCCGAGGAGGACATGCTGTAGACAAAAAATTTCGAGTCCGGCGACCACTTTGCGGTGACGACATAGTAGCCGTTGAAACCGCGCGGCGAGGAATAGTCCTTCGACGTCAACGTATTTCCTTTGCCGGTGCGGATCACGACGCGGCTCTCCAGGTCGGGGGTCGCGTCGAGGCTGATGTCGGCGGGATAGATCACCGCGCGCAGCGTCCCGTCGGGCGACGGGTAAATCCGAAGCTTGAGGCGGGTACAGCTCGACTCGGAGCGCGGCGTGCGCAGCAGCTTGTGTCCGCTGCACACATCGGCGGCCTGCAGCTCGCTCGCGAGCAAACCTGCCGCAGCGATTACAAAAGGCGAAGGCAATCTGGACAAGCGCGCTGCGCAACGCATGGCACTCCTCATGCCAACCGATTCACCGGATCGCCCGTGGCCATGGGTGATTCCCCAGTATTTTGCCGCCTCACAGAGATATCAATCGGCAATGCTGCTTATCCTGCCTCGATACACAAACGTCGCCGCAACCCGTGAGCTTGGAGTTCCCACGGTTCTATGGTTGCTTCATCTTCGGAAACGATTGCGCGGGAGGCGACGATGCGAATGCCGATTGTTGCACTTGTTCCTCTGATCGCCGCGCTGAGTTGGATCGAGCAAGGTTTTGCGGAGAGTCTCAATCTGACGCGGTCGGCAAAATCGGGACTCGAATCGCTGATCGTAGAGGAGCGGCTATGGGATCGAAACTGCAATGCGCTTCCCGTCACCGTGACCATCACAAAAATTCCCGCCAATGGAGCCATTTCCGTCAAGCCGGAAGTGAGGAGCACAATACCCGCGAGCACCCCGGCCCAAGGGAGCACTGGCGCTTGCGCTGGCAAGCAGGTCACCGGCAACGAAATCTGGTACAAATCCAATCCCGGCTTTCGCGGAACGGATTCGGTTTCCTACAACGTCAGCAGTCAGCCGCAACGGCCCAGGGTGATTACGATCAACGTCGAGTGACGGCCGATGACCGATGCTTTCCGCGGTATGCCCGCAAACGCGATCTGATTGCCGCCCTGCGCGTCAACGCATCGCGGCGTAGACCACCTTGCCGCCGACCATGGTGAGCAAAGGCTTGATCGCCAGAATCTCGTCGGCCGGAACGGTCAGGTAATCGCGATCGAGAACCAAGAGATCGGCGTACTTTCCCGGCGCCAGCGATCCCAGATTTCCCTCCTGGAACAGGAACACGGCATTGGCGCGCGTGTGCGCGATCAGCGCTTCTTCGCGGGAAATGGTCTGGCGCAGCACCTGCTTGCCGCCGATCATTTTGCCGGTGACCGCCCACCACAGCGTGGTGAACGGGCTCGACGGCGTCACCGCGGTCGCATCCGAGCCGAGGCCCCAGGGAATGCCGCTGTCCGCAATCATGCGCAACGGCGGCATGTCGTAGGTGAGATCGCCGTGCACCTTGAACATCAGCATGCCCTGGATGGTGGGACGGCTGTGGATCTGGGCGTAGATGTCGAGGCGCTTCATGCGCTCGAGGTCGGCCGCCTGCGCCTGATCGAGGTGTGAGAAGGTCCAGCGCAGCCCCTTGATCGGCCGCTCCTTGTTGATCGCCTCCATCACGGTTAGGAGGCCCTCGATGCTTCCGCGCAATTGCGCGTGCACATTGAGGTGGATGCCGTTTTTCGCGAGCGCCAGGCCGAGCCGTTGCCACTGCTTCATGCCTTCGGCGGACGGGTTCGCGGCCTTCGCGAGCAGCGCGTCGTGCAACGGCAGATACAACGTCTCGCCGTAACCGGTCAGATCGAACCAATCGTCGCCCTGGAACGGCTTGAGCTCGGCGATCCGGCCCACCAGCGCGTCCACGTCCGCAGCCGAACGCGGCTCCTCGTAATGGTTGTAGAACGAGCGCACCGTTGCCTGCCCGGCGTCATGGGCGATGCGAAACGCCTCGATGTGGCTTGCCTTCATTCCGGTGCCGCCCTGGTCCTGGAACGCGGTGATGCCCATCTTGTTGAGATCGAGCATGAGCAGCCGCGCGTTCTCGACCGCCTTGTCGCGCGCCACCGCGCCGAGCTTGTCGCGTAACAGCCCGATGGCGGGGCCGCCGTTGAGCGCGCCGGTCAGCTGCCCCTTGTCGTCCTTTTCGATCTTGATCCCGGCCGGATCGGGCGTGGCCGCCTCGACACCCATCGCCTTGAGCGCCGCGCTATTGGCGTAGACGCGGAAGTAGAACAGCTGCAGCGCCACCGGATTGTTCGGCGCGATGGCATCGAGCTCCGTTCGGGTGAAGCCGCGCGGTTCGTCCACGAACTGCTCTTCCGACCAGCCGCCGAGCACCACCACCCATTCGCCTGGTTTCGACTCGCCCGCCTTGTGCTTGATCAGGTCGAGCGCTTCCTTGTGCGACGTGACGCCGTCGAGCCGGACTTCGCGGTGCCAGTATTCCGCGGCGCGCATGTAATGCGCGTGGTTGTCGATCAGTCCGGGGATCACGGTGCGACGGTTGAGGTCAAGGACGCGCGTGCCCGGCCCTTGTGCTTCTCGATTTCGCCGTTGCTGCCGACCGCGACAATGCGCTCGCCTTTGATCGCCAGCGCCTCGGCAATCATGAAGCGGTCGTCGACGGTGACGATCTTGCCGTTGAGCAGCACGATATCCGCCGGCGCTTGCGCGCATGCAGGCTCGCCACAGGCGATGGCAACGGCGGCAAGGACAACGGCACGTAGGGTTCGGTGCATCACAGTCTCCCCGAAGCAGCGGCTTGCGATTCAATAATGCCGCAAACGTGGATCAATGCGAGGGTAAAATCCGCCGTGCCGCTGATCGATTTAAAACCGGTCGCGCCGTAACCGCTGGTGCGGCTCAAATGAGCTTGCGATCACCACCAGCCGCGCCGGCAGGGAGTGGGGGCACCGCAGCAGCCGGGCCCGAAGTAGCCGACGCAATCGTAGTAGTAGGCGCGGCGGTAAACGCGCCGGGCGTAGCGATAGGGCCGGTACGCCCGTCGGTGCACTCGCCGGTAGGGCCCGTCAGCGCGGGCCTGCGACGGACCGACGCTCAGCTCGCCACGCAGCGTCGCTTGCGGTGCAATCGGGACGATTGTGAAGATTGCGGCCGCCAACAGCGGGGCGATGATCGACCAAGTCTTCATGGCTGGATTTCCTCGCTACCGGATCGAGGGAATGCCGCAGCTCAGCGCCCCTACCATGCTGGACCCTCGCTGTCGAACCGGGCGCCGGCGCGGCGGGCCGTCTGCGGTGGTACCCTATTGGGTTAGACAACACTGCGGAAACAGCTATAAAGGCAGGCTCCGTGCAACAGCCAGGAGGG
>Ga0306921_10000885_pt1 | contig 28208 bp, 25 predicted proteins | sample sta12Cox44000080_FD_203760 | JGI IMG/M metagenome (GOLD analysis project Ga0306921, IMG submission 203760) | Lab enrichment of tropical soil microbial communities from Luquillo Experimental Forest, Puerto Rico - statoxic.12C.oxic.44.000.080 (v2)... | ecosystem: Environmental > Terrestrial >... | reverse complement strand
CGAAATGTCACTCTCTAAAACATGTTAGCCTGTGGAAAACAGTTGGCCGCAGCAGCTTACTTCTGTATCCTCTTGGAAAGTGGCGAAGGGAGCATCAACCGTTCTCACCGCCAAGGAAGCACAAACTCACATGCGCCATGGAGCAGGAACCCTATGTGGAAATCGACGCGTAAGGAAGAGGAATATTTGACACCCCAACCAGAGCAGGCCGCACCAAAACCGATGCAAACCACAACGTCACAACCTGCGAGACCGGCCGAGCCTCTGCGGAGCGAGGCACCGCGTACTGGGGACGTTGCCACGATTGGGAAGTCGGTCGTTGTCAAAGGCGAGCTTTCCGGCAGCGAGGATCTGTACTTGGACGGCGAAGTGGAAGGCTCCATCTCGCTGCGCGGCCAGAGCCTTACCGTCGGCCCCAATGGACGGGTTCGTGCCAACGTCGAGGCACGGAATGTGATCGTGCATGGCCGGGTGGATGGCAACTTGAGCGCCAGCGACCGCGTCGACCTTCGCAAGAGTGCGTCGCTGACTGGCGACATTTTGACCACACGGATTTCCATCGAAGACGGCGCGTACTTCAAGGGGACGATCGACATTCAGAAGGCTGAGCCGGCGCCGCGTGTCCAGCCCAAGGCCCAACTGGCGGTGGAACCCGCTGTTCCCGTTGCCGTTTCGGCAACGCAGGGCTCGCTACTCGAACACAAGTAGCTGAAGAGTCAGTAGGCACTTAGGCAGGACGGCAAATCGTCGTACGGGTGCTGACTCGATAGGCGAACAGTTCGAATTAGCGATTTTTGTAGTAATGCCCGTACAATGTTGCCCAATGGCGCCAGGTGTGTTCAACAGGATTTTTGGCGGCTCTGGCCAGCAAGGCTTGGCGGGCGAAGTTGTGTCGGGTGAGAAGGTACTGCGCCGCTCGATCGGCTTCAGCGAGTTCCTGAAGTGGATGGCGCGCGAAGAAGGCCTCAGCGTGCTCGACTTGGGCTCCACATCGCCTGCCAACATCACTTTCTTTATCGGACTGGGGCATCGCTTCCACCAGGAAGATCTGCTGCGGCTGTCCTCCGATACGTCGCTCATCGTATCGAATGGGCAGGGTGAGAAGACATTCGATGTTGACCGGTTTCTGTCCGAGAACCTTCGCTTTGAACGGCAGGAGTTCGACGCCGTCATGTTCTGGGACTTGGCGGATTACCTGCCGGAACCACTGGTAAAGCCGGTGATTGAACGCATTCACGTGGGCATGAAACCGGGCGCGATTCTGTTTTCCTTCTTCCACACCAAAGATGCCGGCGCGCAGGCGCCGTTTTACCGCTACAACATCGCTTCGAAAGACACGCTGGAAATGCAGCCGTCCACTCCCTGCAAGCTGCAGCGAGTCTTCAACAACCGGCATGTGGAGAACCTGTTCCGCGACTTCAACTCAATCAAGTTTTTTCTGGGCCGGGACAACATTCGCGAAGTACTGGTGATCCGCTGATTACCGCGCCTGCCGCGTGCGGCGGATCAGGTACGGCATCGCGCCGGGGATTCGCAGCAACTTCAGAACAGCGAATTGCGCGGGCTTCGGCCACGAGACCAGAAGACGAATGCGCGAGGCCGCAGTGATCAGCGGAATGAAGTGCCGTTCGTACTCCTTTTGGTAGTTCGCCACCGCCGCGGTCACGGTAGTTGAATGCTTGAGTGCCGGCTGTAGTTCCCTGGCGGCGAGTTGGCCGGTGCGTAGGGCAAGCGAGATTCCGTCACCGACAAAGGGATCGATGAACGCCGCGGCATCGCCAACGAAAATCAAGTTGCCTCTTACAGGTTCGGGCGTGCGATAGATAAGCGGCGCTGTGGTGACCGGCTCCACCAGCTGATGCCAGCCGCGGCTGCGCTCGGCGAGAGCCGGTTGGAGCGCAAAGACTTCGTCCAACGATGTGGCACGGTTAGAACGCACCATCGCGCAAGCATTGACCACTCCGGCTGACACGGGCTGCACACCGCAATAGCCGTGGTCGAAGAAGTACAGGTCGGTAGAGTGGGCAGAGGCATTTTCACGATAGTGGCCTTTCAAACCTACCCACTTGGGCCCACGTGGAACGGCGATTCTGGGCCTGAACCTCGACCAACGACCGGCAGCGACAATCACGGCTGAAGCTTTAACCTTGTCCGTCGACGTATCCACCTCGAACGGGCCGTTGCCTTCCACCGAGCGTGCATCGCAGCTCGACCTGGCGCGAACGCCGGCCTGTTGTGCGGCTTGCCAGAGTAGGTAGTCCAGGTCGTAGCGTGAAATGCTGAGCCCCGGCGGCAAGACCGGCGCGGCCGTGAACGCGTGATCAAGCAGCAATCGCACGCTATCGATGACCGGCGCCGCTGAAAGTACCTGGGCTTCCTCCTGCAGCCCGTAAAGCAAATCGCGCAGGATGTCGAGCGACTCAGCGGAAACGAACTCGCCGCAAACCTTGTGCCGGGGAAATTCACCTGCCTCGAGTAGAGCAACCCTCGCACCCAAGCGTGCGGCAGTAATAGCGGCCGATGCCCCCGCTGGTCCGCCGCCGATGATTGCAAGGTCGAATTCGGGCCGCGCTATCGCCATAACGATGTCGAAGTTACTTCCAAAGGAGGATGCCCATGCGAAACAAAAAGTGCCGGTAGATATCAATGCGCCTTACCGGTACTCTGGCCAACAGAGCCCGCATTTCGTCGACCGTGTAGGCACAGCGCACGGAGGCCGGAGCGTCGTTCCAAGTGATTCGGCTGCGGAACAGCGGCAGTCCGAGATAGACCAATGCGAGATGCAGCGGGCTGCGGACCAGGTCGTTAACGAGCACGGCTTGTCGCGACACGCGAAGCGCTTCTGTAACCAAGCGGGATAGCTCCGGAGGATCGAAGTGGTGGGCGAAAAGCGAGCAGCTCACTACGTCGAACGCAGCGTTGCGGAATGGCAACCGCAGGGCGTCGCCGGCGATAGATGCAGGGCGGCCCCCCGGCAAGTGCGACCACAACCGATCGAGCAGCGTCACCTGCAGTTCGATTCCCTGTTGAGCCAGGAGGCGTTGAGCAGCCAGCGGAACGTCCCCGAGCCCCGAGCCCACCTCAAGGACAGATAGCTTCGACAGGCGAGCACGACGTGCTACCCGGCGAATCAGCCTTGTGGTTGTGCGCGTACCGCCGAACCAGTCATTGATGTGGCGCAAATCGCGGAGCGAGGCAGCGATCTCCTGCGGAGTTCCGAGATCGTTGTCGAGGAGCTCGGCCGCAACGCTTCGTTTCATTTACGCCGACGACGCCCTGAGCGTCTCCTTGCGCACCGTCAGCTTTTCGATCAAGTCTTCGCGGACTTTGTAGCCGCGACCGAGGTTGTCGGAGACCGTAATCGTCCCGCAAGCCGATACTTCAACTTCGGGCTCAATGATGTCTTCCTTCCAGTAGCGCTTCGAGGCCGAGACATCCCCCGGCAGCTTGAAATTCGGCAGCGTAGACAGTGCCACATTGTGCGAGCGGCCGATGCCCGCCTCGAGCATGCCCCCGCACCAGACGGGCACGCCGAAGCGCTGCGCTACATCGTGTACCGCGATCGCGTCGGTGAATCCGCCGATCCGTCCGACCTTGATGTTGATGATGCGGCAGGAGCCCAGATCGAGCGCGGCCTCGGCGTCACGCGAACTCCGGATCGCCTCGTCCAGGCAAATTGCAGTCTGAACGACCTTCTGCAAGCGCGAGTGGAAGTAGATGTCATCGTTCCACAACGGCTGCTCGATCATAAGGAGTCTGAAGTGGTCGAACGTTTTGAGGTGATCGAAATCACTCAGCGTGTAAGCAGAGTTGGCGTCGCAACTCAAGAGGATGCTCGGCCAGCGGGCGCGCGCCTTCTCCAGCACGTCGACGTCCCACCCTGGTTTGACCTTCAGCTTGATCCGTTGATAGCCGGCCGCCAGTTCGGTGGCAATCTTCTCCATCAACTGCTCGTGGGAGTCCTGAATGCCGATGCTGACACCGCAGGCGATCTCGCGCTGCGAGCCACCTAGCAATTTCCACAACGGCAGGCGCTTCTCGAGCGCCTCAGCGTCCCACGCCGCGTTTTCCAATGCTCCCTTGGCCATGCGATGTTCGCGCACTCGGCCCAGCAGTGATGGAACTTCCCGTCCCGACTGCAACGTCTTTCCCAAAAGCGCAGGGCCAAGATAACGGACGATCACGTCCCAGGCGCTGTCGATGTACTCCTCGGAATAAAACGGACCTTCGCCGGCAACGCACTCGCCCCAGCCCTCCAGTCCGTTATCGTGCAGCGTGACCAACAGCACACGGCGATCATAAGTGCGTCCAAAGCTGGTTTCGAAGAAATGAACCAGCGGCATTTGAATCTCGCGGAGCGTGATGGCTTCGACTTTCATGAGGGTCTTCGTGAGTTATGGTTTTGGAGTGTACGCCCAGTTCTCGTCCCACTGGCCGAGCAGAAAACTACCGCTGCCGTCAGTGCCGCGTTCATAACCAAGGCACGATAATCCGCGCGCAAACGAAGTCTCAAACAAGTCCCGATTGCGCGCCTGGATGCCCTCGGCTTTGGCACGCAATTGCTTGTTGGCCTTCCAATCATAAATCTCGTGGGGAACATTGATCCGCTCCTCGACTTTGATTGCCGGATGATGGCCGCTAGCCAGCACGGCCTTTACCCGGCGCGACGTCATCCACCATTCGGCGACCAGACGATCTGTCGGCAACGAGCCTTGCAGAGGTGATTCTGTGATGCCGTACTGGTTGACGTTATATCGTCGAGCGATGGCTCCCAGCCGCTCGAGATTGAAATACGCATTCTTGATTTCCAGCGGATCGAAGGTCCACTCCATCAACTCGTAGCCGCGAGCGGTTGCATCGTCACGCTGGAAGAGCTTAAGCCTGCGTCCCAAGCCGATGTTGCGGTAGCCCTCTTTCACCGCGACCATGTGCGAATGCAGATAAGGACGTCCGTCCCGGTTCCCAGGAATCGCCATAGCGTATCCGATCAGCGTCTTGCCGTTCCAGGCGCCCACGACTTGTCCGCCGATCTTTGGCGCCAGTGAAAAAATGCGCAACGGCACAAGTTCTGCATCGCTGAATCCCCAGACTTCCTTCTGCAATGCCACACAGGCGCGAAAGTCGTCCAGCGATGTGCCACTGCGTAGCACTGCGCTGTCGGTGCTCACCGCGGCTCCTGCTGCTTCGACTCCTGCCACAGCGCCTCCATTTCTTCCAGCGATGCGTCAGATGGCTTGCGTCCCCGCTCGCGCAGCTTGCCTTCGAGGTATTCGAAGCGCCGGCGGAATTTGCGGTTGGTCTTGCGCAGCGCCGACTCCGGATCCAGCGCCAGATAGCGCGCGATGTTCACAAGGACGAAGAGCAGGTCGCCGACTTCGTCTTCCAAACGCGCGCGCAATTCCTCCGGAATCGTTACGCCTCGCGCACTGGCAACAGGCATTGCCGACTGCGGTTGCGGGCCGGGAGCGGGATATTCCTTTAGGTTATGTCGAAGTTCGTCCGTCTCTTCGCTCAATTTGTCGAATAGGCCTTCGATGTTCGGCCAGTCGAAGCCGACGTGTGCGACCCGAGTGCTGATCTTATAGGCCTCGATGAGCGCGGGCATCGCGGAGGAGACGCCGTGCAAAACCGAATCGGGATGAGGGTGCTTGGAATTGTTCGAGCCTGCCTGCGAGCGCTTTTTCTTTTCTTCCGCTTTGAGCGCCTGCCAGTTGCGCACCACTTCGCCGGACGTACCGGCTTTCACGTCTCCAAAAACATGCGGATGGCGATCGACGAGCTTGTTCGACAAGCGATCGAGCACGTCATCGATGGTGAAATGCTTCTCTTCAGCCGCCATCTCCGCGTAGAAGAGGACTTGCAGCAGCAGGTCGCCGAGTTCGCCGGCCAGTTCGTCCCAATCGCGCGCATCAATCGCCTCGAGCACCTCGTAGGTTTCTTCCAGCGTGTACGGCTTGATGGTGTCGAAGGTCTGCTCGCGGTCCCATGGACAGCCGCCCGGTGCACGCAGCCGCGCCATGATGGATACCGCGCGCTCGAATCGTTGGCCTGTGCTTGGCATCGCAATCACTGTAAATGAGGTCAGACGATTTTCGCTATCCGTTGTGAAATGTTTGATACAAAAGCTGCGGATCGTCGGAGATGAGGCCATCGATGCCCCATTCGGCGAGCTGGCGCATCTGATGAGAGGAATTCACCGTCCAGGTGATGATCTGTTGGCCCGCCTTGTGCACCGCTTCGATCAGGCGGGAATCAATCAAGTCGCGCCGCGGCAGGAAGGCCTGTACCGGAAAGTCCCTCCACGCATCGAACGCGTCAGCGCTTTCGCCGAGGAACCCCAGCGGCAGGCTGCTGTCGAGGTTGTGCAGGCGCTCCAGTATGTCGGGAAAGAACGACGAAAAAATGTATCCCCGTTGGGGCGGGCTCGCCTTCACGGCAGCAACCATCGCTTCTTCGGCTCCGGATGTCTTCAGTTCGATGTCCAGATAAGCGCGATGGCTGAATTGCGCGAGCACCTCATCAAATGTTGCAAGGTGGTTGCCGAAGCGATCGACCAAGTCAGCGTACTTGGTCTGGGGGATCTGCCTGCCGCTGTACTTAAGATCGTGCCAGATCACATTCGAACCATCGAGGGTTCGGCGAACGTCGAATTCGAAGCCGTCACATCCCTTAGACAGTGCATCTTCGAAGGCCGCCAGAGAGTTTTCAACAAATCCGCAGCCGCGACAGCCCCGGTGGCCGAGCAAAAGAGGTCGATCCACAGTGGCCGTCAGTCGAGATCAAAATCGCGCAGCGGTTTGCCGGTGTCGGGCGTCTCCTTGGCCTTGCGTAGAGCTTCCTGAAACTTCTTCTCCAGAAGATCGGCCTGGTTCTTCTGCGCTTCAACGGATTGCTGGAAGATCGACTCTTTGCGACTATCCCGCTCCTTCATGGCGCGCGCCGCCTCTTCCATATCATTGAACGTTTTCGGGGCAGCTTTGGGAATATGCGAAATCACGGCTTTGGTCGCGACATCGATCTTGAGCAGCGCGCCGCAGCAGGGACAGGGCACCTCGAACTGAACCTGGTTCTTCGCCATGGCCGAATCTTACTCCAACCCTGGCTCGTCCGGCCAGCAGGATTGCGCGGTATCAATACAGGCACAGCCTCGCTTACAAGAGGTATCAAATATGACTATTATGACTATAATTTGTCATCGGGCCGAATTGACAGGCAGTTCTTGACTACACATACCTGGACGGTCGCTGAAGCCAAGGCACAGTTCAGCGAACTGCTCGACAAAGCAAAATCGGAAGGGCCGCAGAAAATCACGAAACACAGCCGCACGACCGCAGTCATCGTTGCTGCGGAACAGTGGGAAAAGAACGTCCAGCATAAGGGCACCCTGGCTGAGTTTCTGGCCGCATCCCCGCTGCCCGGCTCGGGCTTGAAGTTGAAGCCGTCGGTCCGGCTGCGCGATAGCGCGTAAGGAATTTTCTGCTGGACACGAATGTTATCTCCGAGCCGACTAAATTAAACCGCGGCCAAACAAGGGTGTCATGGCCTGGTTGGCAGCCGTCAATGAGGACAGCGTTTTTCTTAGCGCAGTGACGATCACTGAGTTGCGCTATGGAATCGAACGCCTGACGGCTGGAACGCAAAGGCGACGTCTCGACGAATGGCTGCGCGGTGAGTTGACCGCGCGCTTTCAAGGGAGAATTCTACCGATCGACGTCGATGTGGGGGACGCGTGCGGCAGACTTGTGTCGCGCAGCGAATCTCATGGCCGACCCATGAAGCCACGCGACGCATTCATCGCCGCCACCGCGGAGGTCCACGGGCTCACACTCGTTAATGGCAAGGCTTCTGACTTCCAAGCCATCGTAAGATATCCTGACTCCCCGGAACTAGCGCGAGCCCGTCATCGCTCGGCGCTCTGATCGCCTGACGGCTGCAAGCCGTTCGCTGACGACGACTGCTCCCTACCGCAGCTCTTCCATGCACGCTTCCAATACTTCGCGCGACGGACGAGTCACCGTCTCCGGCAGGTTCGCCAGCGGCTCATCGCTCATGTTGAGCATCTCGATGAAATTCGGCGCCTGCGTGTTCAGATAGAGCACGCCGGTGAGCACCTCATCGACCTCTTGCGACTGCGCCAAGCGCGTCAACGCCCGGATCTTGTCCGTCGGATCGTAATCTTCCTCCAGCTTGCGCATCTGCAGTGACGAACCGTCGTGCATAGTCACGTTGATGGTCGAACCCGGATCGTACTCCACGTCGATCTCGTGAAACGCCGGCACGAAATTCAGATCGTGCAGAGGTTCTTCGTGGTCCTTCATGAACTTGAACGACTTGGTCGAGCCTTCGTGATCGTTGAAAGTCACGCAAGGCGAAACTACGTCGATCATTACTGTTCCACGATGCGCTAGCGCAGCCTTCAAGATGGTATGAAGCTGGCGTTTGTCGCCCGAGAATGAGCGCGCAACAAATGTCGCGCCCAGCGAGATCGCCAGTGCGCAGGTATCAATGGGCGGTAGATCGTTGATCACACCTGTCTTCAGCTTTGAGCCGACATCAGCGGTCGCCGAGAACTGTCCCTTTGTCAGGCCGTAAACGCCGTTGTCCTCGATGATGTAGATGACCGGCAGATTGCGGCGCATAAGGTGCACGAACTGACCAATGCCGATCGATGCCGTGTCGCCGTCGCCGCTGACGCCTAGCGCAACCAGCCGGTGGTTCGCCAGCACCGCACCGGTCGTGACCGACGGCATGCGGCCATGCACCGAGTTAAAGCTGTGCGAGCGGCTCAAGAAGTACGCTGGGCTCTTAGACGAGCAACCGATACCCGACGTCTTGATAACGCGCTCGGGCGGCGTACCCATCTCGTAGAAAGCGTCGATGATGCGCTCGGAGATCGCGTTATGACCGCAGCCGGCGCAAAGCGTAGTCTTGCTGCCACGATAGTCGATCACGGTCAGTCCGATGCGGTTGGTCTTGGGTTGTGGTTGGGACGTAGCCGTGGCTGCCATTTACTTGCCCTCCTGCGAAACAATGTCGTCGGTTACGGAGCGCGCGTCGATCGGAAGCCCGTTGTAGTGGCGCACGCTGCGCAGGCGAACCACATCTTCCGCGGGAATATCGAGCTTTAGCAGGTTGAACATCTGGCCATCGCGGTTCTGGTCGACCACATATACCCGCTTGTGCATGGCGATGAAGTCGTGAACTTCCGCGGTGAACGGATACGCCTTCAGACGCAGATAGTCAACCTTCACGCCGTGATCGGTCTGCAATTGGTCGAGCGCCTCCACCAGCGCATGATGCGAGGTTCCGTAAGCGATGATCCCGACTTCGTTTCCGTCGTTTTTCACGATCTCCGGCTTCGGAACAACATCGCGAACATTCTCAAATTTACGGCGCAAGCGGTCCAGATTGTTCCTGTAGTCGTCCGGCCGCTCGCTGTACTGGCCTTTCTCGTTATGTCCGGAACCACGCGCGAACCAGGCGCCCTGCGGATGGTCGATGCCCGGCAGCGTGCGATAGCCGATGCCGTCCCCATCGACATCTTTGTAGCGTGAGAAACCACCGAGTCGGTCGAGATCTTCTTTCGAAAGGATCTTGCCGCGCTTGATCGGCTCCGTGGGGTACTCGAACGGGTCCGACATCCAGTTGTTCATGCCGAGGTCCAGGTCGCTCATCACAAAGACCGGCGTCTGCAAATGATCGGCGAGATTGAAGGCCTCGTTCGCCATGGTGAAGCACTCCGACACCGAACTCGGAATCAGCATGGGATGAACCGTGTCGCCGTGCGACAACTTGGCCACGAACTCGATATCGCCCTGCGAGGTGCGGGTCGGTAAGCCGGTCGACGGTCCAACGCGCTGGATGTCCCAGATTACGCCAGGAATTTCGACGTAGTAGCCGAGCCCTGCAAACTCCGCCATCAGCGAAATGCCTGGGCCAGCCGTCGCGGTCATGGAGCGCGCGCCCGCCCATCCTGCACCTAGGACCATACCGATGGCCGCGAGTTCGTCCTCCGCTTGCACGATCGCGAATGTGGCTTTCCCTTCAGCATTTACACGGTAAGCCTTCATGTATTCGATGAGCGACTCCACCAGCGACGAAGAGGGTGTGATCGGATACCACGTCACGACCGTAACGCCGGCGAACATCGAACCCATCGCCGCCGCCGAGTTGCCGTCCACGATGATCATGCCTTCGGTTTTGTTCATGCGCTCGACGGTAAACGGATCGCTCTTGGTCAGCGAGGTGACGGCGTAGTCGTAGCCGGCCTTGGCGGCGTTCCAGTTCATTTCGGCTGCTTTGACCTTCTTGGCAAACTGCTTGCGCAATGCTTTCTCGACCTCGGCCATGTCGAGGTTCAGCAGTTGCGCCATCACGCCAACATAGATCATGTTGCGCACCAGCTTGCGCAGCTTGGCTTCCGGGCAAACCGTCGCCACGATCTTGTCGTATGGCACTGAGTAGAAGATCAAATCGGAGCGCAACTCGTTCAGTTTGAGCGGCTCGTCGTACAGCACGGCTGCGCCGGGAGCGAGCCCAAGCACATCCTCGCGCGCGGTCTCCGCGTTCATCGCAACGACGAAGTCGATCTCCTTCTTGCGCGCGACGTATCCCTTCTTGCTGGCGCGAATGGTGTACCAGGTCGGCAGTCCCTCGATGTTCGACGGAAACAGGTTCTTGCCGGAGACGGGCACGCCCATCTGGAAGATCGTGCGCAGGAGGACGGTGTTCGCACTTTGCGATCCGGAGCCGTTTACGGTTGCTACTTGAATAATGAAATCGTTGACGACTGGCTGACGGTCGGCGGACGTGGCCGAGCCGTGTACTGCAATTTCCGTTGTGGCCATCAATACCCCTAGTCTCGGTGCCCCACGCATCAAGATACGGTGGAGGGGTTGCACTTAATTATAGGACGATATAGGCGCGGGGAAAACACCTGCGGGGCGTAAGTAATGTACTGGAGTGGTACTCGAGGCGCGGCTTTCTACGCCTATCATCGCTAGACGGTCTGGTAGTACTGCGCCATGTCCCGGAACTTCTTATACCGCCCGTCGAGCAACTGCTGGATCGGCAGCTTTTCCAACTGGCTCAAGTGACGTTCCAGCGCTTCGGCGAGAGACGCTGCGGCTCGATCGTAGTCGTGCTGTGCGCCTCCGGGTGGCTCGGGGATGACCTCGTCGCAGAATCCCATCTCCAAGTTGTCTTTCGCAGTGATGCGCAAGGCCGCGGCGGCGATGTCTTTCTTGCCGGCATCGCGCCACATGATCGACGCGCAGCCCTCCGGCGAAATCACCGAGTAGATGCTGTTTTCCTGCATGAGTACGCGGTCGGCAACGGCGATCGCCAGCGCGCCTCCGCTGCCGCCTTCACCTGTAATCGCGGCGATGAACGGAACCCGTAGCCGCGCCATCTCGCGCAGGTTGTGGGCGATAGCTTCCGCCTGTCCACGCTCTTCGGCGCCTAGTCCGGGATAGGCCCCCACGACGTCGATTAGGGCAATCACAGGCCGGCTCCACTTCTCGGCGAACTTCATGAAGCGCAGCGCCTTGCGGTAGCCCTCAGGATTCGGCTGTCCGAAATTGCGATAGACACGCTGCTTGGTGTCGCGCCCCTTCTGCGTACCGAGTACACCGACCTCGCGGCCATTGAACCGCCCCATGCCACAGACCATTGCAGCGTCGTCGGCAAAACCGCGGTCGCCATGAATCTCGCTAAAATCGCGAAAGATACGCTCGATGTAGTCCAGCGGATACGGCCGCATGGGATGGCGCGCCATCTCGGTGCGTTCCCATGGAGTCAGCTTTCCCGAGATCTGTCGGCGCAGCGCTTCAACGCGCTGCTGCAGGGCTTCAAGCTGTTGTAGCGCGTCCTGGTTATTAGCCGCAGCGCCCTGCAATTGCTCGATCTGCTGTTCGACGCGCTGCAGCTCGTCGTGTGCGCTAGAAGGGGTTGCCATAGGTTGGTTGCGCCTTAGTTGTTCAGGCTAGTCAATGATCCGGACGCTGCCCCGCCCGCACAGCTCTTCGACGCGATTAATGAAAGAGCGGTCCGGCAAGACATTATAGCCTTCCGCCTCCATCACCGCGGTGAAGTCACCGTTGCGCTCCAGGTCAAACAGCACTTTCGCTTCGCCCTTGCTCTCCGAGCATAGTGAGTAGAGCGCATCGATCGTTCCCGCCGACGAAGTCTCGAGCGGGATCTTGATGCGCAAGCTGCGCGGCAGCTTGGGCTGCGCTTCTTCGAGCGGTGTGATGTCGCTGATCAGCAGCTTCGGATTCGATCCCTCTTCAATGCGCACACTTCCCTTCACGAGTACGGGTACATCGAGCTTCAGCTTGCCCGATAGTCGCTTGAACGAATCCGAGAAGCATAGAATATCGACCGAGCCGATCATGTCTTCCAGCCGGCCCTGTGCATAGAGGTCGCCCTTTTTCGACTTGGACGTACGGACACCTTTGAGGATCTGCCCTAGGTCTTCCGTCGTGAGCGCACTGAAGTCGAGCAGCTTGTCGCTGTACTTCTCCAGCGGATGCCCCGTGAGGAAGAATCCCAGAATTTCCTTCTCGGCCGAGAGTCGCTGGTGCTCGTCCCAGTCGGGAAGGTTGGGCAGCGGCTTCTCGGCGGGTGTGGCCTCTTCCTGCGCGAAGACGCCGAACAAACCATGCTGACCCATGGCGGCATCGTGCTGCGTTTTCTGCGCGTGCTCCATGGCGTTGTCGACCACGGCCATGAGTTGTGAGCGACGTCCCAGCGGATCCATTGCCCCTGACTTGATCAGCGACTCGATCACGCGCTTGTTCAGCAACCGCAGGTCGACCTTCTCGCAGAACTGCAAGATCGACTTGAAAGTTCCCACTTCTTTCCGCGCCAGCACAATCGACTCGATGGCGTTGTGCCCGACGTTCTTGACGGCCGACAGCCCAAAGCGAATCGCCTCGCCGTGTGGCGTGAAGTTCGCGTCGCTGACGTTGACGTCCGGAGGCTCAACCGGAATGCCCATCTCGCGGCATTCATTGATGTACTTCACCACGTCATCCGTGCTGCCCGACACCGAGGTAAGCAGCGCCGCCATAAACTCGACCGGATAATGCGTCTTCAGGTAAGCCGTGTGATATGCCAACAGCGCATATGCCGCCGAGTGCGATTTGTTGAAGCCATACCCGGCAAACTGCTCCATGAGGTCAAAGATCTTCTCGATCTTCTTTTCGGGAAAGCCGCGATCCAGCGCTCCCTTCACGAATCGCTCGCGCTGCTTGGCCATCTCCTCAGGCTTCTTCTTACCCATGGCGCGGCGCAGCAGATCGGCTTCACCCAGCGAGTAGCCCGCCAAGCGATTGGCGATCTGCATCACCTGTTCCTGGTAGACGATTACTCCCAACGTCTCTTTAAGAATCGTTTCCAGCTCCTCAAGCTCATATTCGATCTTCTTGTGGCCCCACTTGCGATCGATGAAATCTGCGATCATGCCGCCTTGAATGGGGCCCGGCCGATAGAGTGCATTCAACGCAGTGAGGTCCTCGACAGTCGTCGGCTTGTATCGCCGCAGGACATCGCGCATGCCGTGGGATTCAAACTGGAAGACGCCGGAAGTCAGTCCGGTATGGAAGACCTTTTCATAGGTCTCCGCGTCGTCGAGCACTAGCGTCTCGAGATCAATTCGCTCGCCGCGTGTCTGCTCGATCAGCCGCAGCGCGTCGTCAATGATCGTCAGCGTCGTCAGCCCGAGGAAGTCCATCTTCAGCAGGCCGAGCTTCTCGACCGCCACCATGTCGTAGGCGGTAACGATTTCGTCGTTCTTGGTGCGATGCAGCGGCACTAGATCGATCAGCGGCTGCGGCGAAATCACAACTCCGGCAGCATGCACACCCGCATTGCGCACCAGGCCTTCGAGCTTCTTCGCCGTATCGATCAGCTCTTTCGTCTGTGGTTCGGACTCATAGGCGGACGCCAGCGGCGGCGAATCTTTCAGCGCCTGCTCGATGGTGATGTTCAGCGTCGGCGGCACCATCTTCACGATGCGCTCCACCTCGGCGTAAGGAACTTCCATCGCTCGCCCCGAGTCCTTAATCGCAGCCTTACAGGCCATGGTGCCGAAGGTGATGATCTGCGCTACCTGCTCGCGACCGTACTTCTGCGTGACGTAGTTGATAACCTCGCCACGCCGGTTCATGCAGAAATCGATATCGATATCAGGCAGGCTGATGCGCTCGGGATTCAAGAAGCGCTCGAACAGCAACTCGTTCTGCAACGGATCAATGCCCGTGATTCCAAGCGCGTACGCCACCAGCGCGCCGGCAGCCGATCCGCGACCCGGCCCAACGGGAATGTTGTGCTCCTTGGCGTAACGGATGAAATCCCACACGATGAGGAAATACCCGGCAAACTGCATCTGCCGGATGATGCCGATCTCGCGTGACAACCGCCGCTGGTAGTCTTCTAGTGAATGTTTCAACCGCCCAGCCGTCTGCAATTCGCGCAGGAGGTTCAGCCGCCGAGCGAAACCCTCGCGCGTGACATGCTCGAAGTAATCCGGAATCGTGAAGCCCGCCGGGACCTCGAACTGAGGAAACGGATCGCGTACCTTCTCCAGCTTCGTGTTACAACGCTCAGCGATCTCCAGCGTGCGATGCAGATACTGCTCGTATCCCAGAAATGACTTCTGCATCTCGGGATAGCTCTTCACGTAAAACTGGTTGTTGTAGAACTTCAGGCGGTTGGTGTCATTGATTGACTTGCCCGTCTGGATGCAAATCATCACATCCTGTGCGTGCGAATCGTCCTCGCACAGATAGTGGCTGTCGTTGGTCGCCACCATCGGGATGCCAAGCTCCTGTTCGAGCTTCAGCATACTGTTCTGAATGCGTTCTTCCTCCGGCAGACCCTGGTTTTGGATCTCGAGAAAGAAGTTGCCCTGGCCGAAGATGTCCTTGAAGGTCGCCGCAGCGGAGCGCGCTTGCTCATAGTGGCCCAGCGTGAGCTCTTCTGCGACTTCGCCTTTGAGGCAGCCGGACAGGCCGATCAGGCCCTTCGAGTGTTCCGCCAGAAACGCTTTGCTGATGCGCGGCTTGTAGTAGAAGCCGTTGAGCGAAGCCTCCGACGCGATCTTTACCAGGTTCCGATAGCCCTCGTCGTTCTCGGCCAGCACGATGAGGTGGTTGTACGTGTCGCCGTCGGGCGAAGCGCGATGGTCTTCCTTCTTGCAGATGTACAGCTCGCAGCCCAGGATCGGCTTTACACCGTGCTCTTTGGCGGCATTGACGAACTCTACCGCACCGAAGATGTTGCCGTGGTCTGTCATCGCGACCGCCGGCATATCGAGCGCTTTCACGCGCTGGATCAGCTTGCTGACCTCGCAAGCGCCATCGAGCATCGAGTAGTCGGTGTGCAGATGAAGGTGGACGAATTGCGACATGGGCCCGGGCACGTAACCTTAATTGTATGCGCGCGAGATGTGGAAATCGGGGGTGAAACTCAGCCACACGCGCTACTTCTATAGATGCTCGGGCCGCCGCGCTGGCTCTTCCGGCTCCAACAGCACACCGCCTGTGATCACGCGTCCTGGGGGCGTCTGCCGCGGCATATTTCGCGCGCCAGAATCTTGGGTTTGCTTCTTCCTAAGTGCGCGATAAGCGAAGATCACCGCCAACAGCGGAGCCGCAAGCAGTAACCCCCAGAATCCAAGCATCAGGCTTAGGACAATGGGCACGAACAGGGACGCCCAGATCGGTACCTTGGCCGTGCGTCGCATGATCAGCGGCTGGAGCACCAATCCATCAATTACGATGATCACTCCGTAAAGCGCGAGCACCCAGAGAAATGTGTCGAGGCCGTCGCCGAGAATCGCTGCCAGCGCTGGGCCGACAAACGTTAGCACAGGCCCGAAGTGGGGAATGAACTGGAATAACGCTGCCAACACCGCCCAGAACGGCGCCCATGTAACATGCAGGAACGACAGCCCAATCCACCACAGCGCTCCAACGCAAATCGAGTCGTAGCATTGCGCCACGAACCAGTCGCGCAGCGCTCCTCCGGTGATGTGAACATGCCGCGAAAACTGCATAACTCCTTGGATGCGTAGCGCTCTAAGGCGTCTCCAATGCCATGCTACACTGGCCTTGAAGCCCCTCCTGGAGGCCATAGCTATGAAATTTGGCGTCATCATCTTTCCCGGATCCAACTGCGATCACGACGCGTACTGGACCATCCAGCACGTCTCCAAGCAGCCGGTGACGTTCCTGTGGCACGATTCGGCCGATCTCCAGGATTGCGACGCTATCATCGTCCCGGGAGGCTTTGCTTACGGCGACTACCTGCGCACCGGCGCAATCGCCAAGTTCTCGCCCGTGATGGAATCGGTGCGCAGGTTCGCCGCCGACGGCGGCCTCGTCCTCGGCATCTGCAACGGCTTCCAGATTCTCTGCGAATCGGGACTGCTTCCCGGCGCGCTCATGCGCAATGCCGGACTGAAGTACATCTGCAAGCCAGTTCACATTCGCGTCGAGAACACCAATACACCCTTCACCCACTGCCTTACGAAAGGGCAGGTGCTGGAAATTCCGATCGGCCACATGGAAGGGAACTATTTCAGCGACCAGCAGACACTGGCCGAGCTGAGAGACCAGGACCGCATCATCTTTCGCTATACAACGCCCAACGGCGAGATCAGCGAAGGGGCGAATCCCAACGGCTCGATCGACAATATCGCCGGAATCTGCAACGCCGGACGCAACGTACTCGGCATGATGCCGCATCCCGAACGCGCCAGCGAGCCCGAACTGGGCATGATCGACGGCGTGAAAATCTTCGATTCGCTCGTGTCGGCGCTGGCGACGAAGTAGACTTTTATCGCTGACCCGCGACCCCTTGGCAGTAGCATCTTGTTCCCTGAAAGTCGCTGAGCCTGAATTACCGAATCCAAAACCTCCAGGGACGACTAAGTTTAAACCCTGGATTCGTCGAATAAATTGGACTTACCTCCCGTGGTTAATTCTGCTTTTGGTCGAACGATACCGCCTTCACCACGAAGGAACCGACTTGATTTTACAAATAAAGGACTTATTGCAACGTTAGCTGTAAGCTTAAGCAAACAAATATACTTATAGATCAATGTACGCAAACTAACAAGTTAGAGTAAGAAGGCGTTCCTTGAAGGCACATTCGCCAAGTTGGGACGTGTGCTTCCTCAGGGTGCTCAACTGCATCACGACGAAGAACGGGATGCGCTTCGACAATTACTACGGTTGGGTCGTGTACTTCAAAGACGAAGTAATCGTGAAGGTCCGCTCCTATCTCGATTCCGCAATGGTCGCCCGACTCTTTGAGGAAAACCCGATTGCAGCGTGAACGGGAGCGATACATCAAAGCAAAGGAGCGACACCATTATGGAATCCGATCGTCGGACATCCTTGAAAGATATCGAGAACTCTACAGCATCGGCTGGCGGGGCTTCGTCTCAGGAGTCGCGCCCGCGGAAGTTGGACTATGGCGAAAACCCCGCTGCAACCAAACCCAAGCCGGTCATCACTCGGGATAGCCAAGCTCAGGGTATCGCAAAATTTGCTGGTAGGACGACGTATGAGGACCTCATTCTCGAGCGGCGGGAACGCCTCAAGGTCAGCGTGCTCGATTCTTCAGGGTGCGCGATCACCGCCCTGGGAATGCCCCCCAATCGCGGCGTGTCTGGAACAGGCACAAACAGTTCGGCGGTTCGGAAGCTCGATGCACTTTGGTCGGCGGTGGGAAAGCCAACGTCGTCTACGCAGCTCAGTACAACACGGCACTCGTCCGCTACATCGACTTCATGGACAGCTATCTTGGCGGTGAAGAACTTTGTCACCCGTCGGATAACTTTGGATCAGTTCTGGCCGCGTGCGAGCACGCCGGACGATCAGGCAAAGAATTCTTGACCGCCCTGGCGGTTGCCTGCCAAGTGGAGTCGGCACTAACTTCCAACGCTCCATTGATGGCCAACGGGTTTGATCTTACAACCCAGCTGTCATTCTCGATAGCAGCCGGAGCGTCCAAAGCGCTGCAACTGGACGAGGCAAGATCCGCAGCGGCTGTCGAAATTTGCGGTGATGTCATTCCGCTGTTGGCCGTGCGCACCACACGCCCTACACGACTCGGGATATAGCTCGCAATGGAAGGGCTTGAATTCTTCCCAGGCGGCCCTGGCGTCTATGCACGGGGTCTTCCTCTCGTCCCGCGGCGTGACGGGCCCGAAGTATGTCATTGAGGGACCAAACGGGCTGGCGCAGGCGCTCGGTAAGACCATCCAGATCGACTGGAGCAACATGAAGCTCGATTGCTTCGATCGGCTTGCTTTGAAGACCACCCACAACACCGCCATTCCCGCACAATCAGCCGTCTTCTGCACGCTCAAACTACACAAGGCCCACCCATTTAATGCGGCCGACGTTGTAAGCATCGAGGCTCATGTTTTCCAGGACGCCTACGATTTCACCGGGGGTGGGCGATTCGGCCCGAAGAAAAACGTCCACACAAAGGAAGTGCCGACCACAGCCTTCCCTACCTCATGGCTGTCGCACTCCTTGAGGCGACATGGGGACGGCACAACTCGAGCCCCGCCGGATTGCGAAAACAGATGTCCAAGATCTTCTTCAGAAGGTCACTGTGAGACCCGACGATGGCTTTACAGCACGTTACCCGGCCGAACTCCCGAGCCGGGTGACAGTCCGGCTCGAGAGCGGCCAGTCGTTCACCCACGAAATCTCAGACTACGCTGGGGCCCCTACTCGACCATTCAGCTGGATGGAGGTAGCTGCGAAGTTCGACAAGCTGGCAGCCGGTCACGCCAGTGAGAAATTGCGTGAGAACATCAAGAATGCCGTGCGTTCGCTCGAAGGCATTCAGGTCAGTGATCTGATGGAAGTGCTGAGCTCCCTCTGAGGCTCAAACGACGCCGCTTTCGTCAGTGGTGACACTTGCGAGCCGCGTAGGTACAAATTCGTCAACTCCCAAATGACGGCTGCTACTGGTAGAGCCCTCGCGACCAGCCCAGCTCCCTTAATGCGCTGTATACCGTTCAGACTTGGACGAAGTGTCCACTCTTGAACACAGCCCATACGTAAGTCAATGGAACTGCTGGGATCAGGTTGGCGTAACAATTGCGACGGCACAAGGGGGGTTACAGTATGTCCACCGTCCTGCAGGACATTCGTTACGCGCTCCGGCAAATGCGCCTTTCGCCCGGCTTCACCCTGACCGCGATCCTGACGCTTGCCGTTGGCATCGGAGCTACCACTGGCATCTTCACGCTGATCCACTCGATCATGCTGAAGTCGCTGCCGGTCGCCGAGCCCTCGCAGCTCTTCCGAATTGGCGATACCGACGAATGCTGTACGGAGGGCTGGGAAGAAGACGACTGGAGCCTGTTCTCGTACCCGCTTGTGCAACGACTGACCGAAGCGGCTCCCGAGTTCGAAGAGGTGACTGCGTTTCAGGCGAACACCGACACCGTCGGAGCTCGGAGTTCCTCAAAGGACAGTGCCGCTCGTCCGCTGAGAATGGAATACGTGGACGGACACTACTTCCATGTTCTTGGTATCAATCCTTACGCCGGACGCTTGCTGCAACTCTCGGATGATCAGCGCACCGCCCAACCAGTGGTCGTGATGAGCTACAGCGCCTTCCAGCAATACTACGGTTCCGATCCATCGCTCATCGGATCGACCTTCATCATCGAAGGGCACCCGCTTACGCTGGTCGGCATCGCGCCCCCTGGATTCTTTGGCGATACACTGAGGAGCCGTCCACCAGACTTCTGGATCCCCATTCAGCAAGAGTTACTCATTGACGGTCCCGACGGCCGCATCAAATCCAACCAACCGCAGTGGCTCTATGCCATCGGGCGTCTGAAGCCCGGCGCCAGCGTGCACGGCCTCGATGCGCGGCTTACGACAATCCTGCAGCGCTGGCTGAAGGATGAGGACGAGATCCCCAGCGAATTCAAAGGACAGCTCGCTCCGACGATTCCACACAAGTACGTCAAACTGGCACCCGCCGGCACCGGCGTGGCGATCATGCGGCAGAACTACGGAACCAACCTGCGGATCCTGCTGCTCGCCTGCCTCACGGTTCTTCTCATTGCCTGCGCCAATATCGCAAACCTGCTGCTGGCCCGCGGCATGGCTCGTCGCGGTCGGACTGCGATGCGTATCGCCCTAGGTGCAAGCAGACCGCGCCTGATGGCACAACAACTCACCGAGGCGGTTACGCTGGCAGTTTGCGGCGGACTCCTCGGGCTCCTCATCGCGTACTGCGGTGCCCGTATCATGCTGCGGCTCGCGTTCCCCACGGCAACAGCGAATCCCATCAGCGCTGCACCCTCATGGCTAGTGCTCGGCTTCGCTTTTGGGCTCTCCTTGCTGACGGGCATCATCTTCGGGGTCGTGCCCGCATGGTTCTCCAGCCACTCCGACCCGGCAGAAGCGCTACGCGGCGTTAACCGTACGACGAGAGACCACACCACGTTCCCGCAGAAGCTTCTGGTGGTGGCGCAAGCAGCGCTCTCCGTTGCCTTGCTTGCCTCTGCCGGAATGCTTACGGCAAGCCTCCGCAACTTGCAAAGGCAGGACTTTGGTTTCCTGCCGCAAGATCGCGTGGTGGTCAGCATTAATCCGCTCTCGCCCACCTATACGCAGGAGCACTTGCAGTCGGCTTATGGTTCGTTACAGGACCGTCTCCGTCAAATCCCGGGCGTGCAGGATGTGAGCCTTGCGCTCTACACGCCACTGGAGGGCAACAACTGGGGTGAACTGGTCGCTATTGAAGGCAAGGGTAACCCCTCCATGAGCGATGAGACCTCTTGGGACCGAGTCAGTTCCAATTACATGAACGTCATCGGCCAGCAGATCGTGAGGGGGCGTAACTTCCAAAGCAGCGATGCCGGTGGACATCTGGTAGCCATCGTCAACCAGGCCTTTGCCGACAAGTTCTTCAAAGGCAAGGACCCGCTCGGCAAGCACTTCGGGTTCGATTCGGCGAAACTCGCCTCAACCTTCGAGGTTGTCGGAGTAGCGCGCGACGCTAAATACAGTGACCCCGCCGAGCCTGCACGACCTATGTTCTATGTCCCACTCGAGCAGTCTGAGAAATACGAAGAGCCGATGATGCAAAGTTTCACCGATCACTCGCACTTCATCCAGAATATCGAGTTGTTGACGGCAGGCCGCACTCCGAACCTTGAGCCACAGATTCGGCGGGCCGTTGCCGAAATCGACCCATCGATCACCATCATCAATGTGAAGACGATGCAGGAACAGGTTGTGTCCAACTTCGACCAGCAGAGCATGGTGGCGAAACTCGCCGGGGGCTTCGGTCTGATTGCACTGGTCCTGGCCGCGATCGGGCTATATGGATTGACTGCCTATAGCGTCGTGCGGCGCACCGCAGAAATTGGCGTACGCATGGCACTCGGCGCAAACCGCGCGAACATCGTAGGCATGGTGCTTCGTGGTGCGTTCCTCGAAGTCGCGGTTGGCCTCGTGATCGGCATCCCGCTGGCAATCATGGCCGGCCGCTTCATGGCGTCGAAGCTCTTCCAGGTACGCAGCTACGACCCATTTGTGCTCGGAACCTCTATCATCGCCCTGTGGGTCTGCGCTGCGATAGCGAGCATTCTTCCCGCACGACGTGCGGCCTCAACCGACCCGGTGAAGGCACTACGCACAGAATAATGAAGGGCAGTCAGGCCATTAAGTGACTTTGGGGCTGTGACGGTCTCACCTTTGCGGCCATACGCTGAAAAGCGCCTCGAGCTGTTGGCGCTTGGCACCCTTGCCATTGCATTTGCCGGCGAATATCTTGTCGAGCAATTCGGCGTTGATGATTGCGTGATTGAAAATCGCCTCAAAGAGGGCCATGAGTTAAGCCCGTTGCTTCTCGAAGACCGTTTCGCCACGCTGAACTCACCGCACGAAGCCCGCCGCGGTGGGGCGCTTCGCGGGGACCCGGGCCGTGTGGTGCTTCCACCCAAAAACGGTTGTCAGTTTTCAGTGGTCGGGTCACCGGCCTCGTCTGCCATTCACATTTACATCGTAGTACGATATTTATAGACGTCGTTGAAAGTTCAGGCTGGCAAATGACTCCCGCCACCATGCGAGTGAAGGCGTGAACCAGCACGCCGTCACGATCGTCAGGCTTTGCTGTACGTCAACATGAATCTCTCGCAACATGCCATCGAGCGCCCGGTCACCACAACGCTGCTGACGATTGCCTTGCTCCTGGCGGGCTTTTTCGCATTTCTGAACTTGCCGGTATCTCCGCTTCCCGAAGTCGATTTTCCCGTAATTGCAGTTGGCGCTTCGTTGCCGGGCGCCAGTCCCGAAACCATGGCCTCTGGCGTGGCGACACCGCTCGAGCGCCAGTTCGGCCGCATCGCCGGCGTGAATGAGATGACGTCGGTCAGCCAGCTCGGCACCACCAGCATCACTCTGCAATTCGACCTCGACCGCGATATCAACGGAGCCGCCCGCGACGTGCAGGCGGCCATCAATGCAGCCCGGGCATACCTGCCTTCCGACTTACCAAGCAATCCCTGGTACTACAAGGTCAACCCTGCCGACTCGCCCGTCCTGATCCTTGCCATGACCTCCGACACGCTGACCCAGGACCAGATTTACGACGCGGCAGATTCGGTGATCAGTCAGAAGCTGTCACAAGTGCCCGGTGTGGGGCAGGTTTTCATCGGGGGCTCGTCGCAGCCGGCGGTGCGCATCGAGGCAAATCCCACGCTGTTGAACAAGCTTGGCCTGGGCCTGGAAACCGTAAGAGCTGCTGTCGCGGCGGAAAACACGAACCTGGCGAAAGGCAGTTTCGAGAGCGCAGGCAAGCGATGGTTAATTGCCGACAATGACCAGCGCAGGAGCGCGAAGCAATACCGGCCCATCATCATCGCCTATCGTGACGGCTCGCCGGTCCGCCTGAGCGACGTCGCCGATGTGGATGATTCCTTTTTGAACGTCTACAACGCCGGCAGCTTCAACGGCAAGCCCAGTGTGCTGGTGTTCATTTTTCGTCAGCCCGGCGCGAATATCATCGGCACCGTAGACCGCGCCAAAGCCGCGTTGCCGTTTCTGAAGGCATCCCTGCCTGCAGCGATCAACCTTGAGATCGAAAATGATCGTAGCCAGACCGTTCGTGCGTCGGTCTTCGACGTAGAAGTGACCCTGTGCATCTCGGTGCTGCTAGTGATCCTGGTTGTCTTCGTCTTCTTACGCGAGATCCGGGCCACACTGATTCCAGGCATTGCGGTTCCCGTCTCGATCGTGGGCACCTTCGCGATTCTTTATGTCGCGGGCTATTCCCTTGACAATCTTTCGCTCATGGCGCTCACCATCTCGACCGGCTTTGTCGTCGATGATGCCATCGTGGTAATCGAAAACGTGATGCGTCATATCGAAGCCGGACTGAAGCCTTACGACGCCGCACTGCTCGGTTCCCGGGAGATCGGTTTCACCGTTCTTTCGATGAGCATTTCCCTGATGGCGGTATTTATCCCTATCTGGCTGATGACCGGGATTGTGGGCAGGCTCTTCCATGAATTCGCCGTCGCGATCAGCACGGCCATCATGGTGTCTCTGGTCGCATCGTTGACCACAACACCGATGCTGTGTGCGCGTTTTCTTAAGCCGCACAATGCTCAGAAGCACAACATCTGGTACCGCGCGAGTGAACGTGGTTATGACTGGATGAATCGGGTTTACCATGCTTCGCTGAGTTGGGTACTTCGGCACCAAAGGGTTGTGCTTGCAATCACGGTTCTCACCCTGGCTGTAAATGTTTTCCTGTTTATTTACATTCCCAAGGGCTTTTTTCCGCAGCAGGACATCGGACGTCTCTCGGGCACCATAGTTGGCGACCAAGACATCGCTTTCGATGCCATGAAAAGCAAGACGCAGAGCCTGGCGCGTATCGTCCAGGATGATCCTGCGGTCGACACGGTGGCCGCTTACGTGGGCGGCGGTTCCGTGAACACGGGACGCATGTACATCGGACTCAAGCCTCTTAACCAGCGCAACGAAACCGCCGACCAGGTAATCGATCGCCTCCGTGACAAGCTCTCGAATGTAGCGGGAATCACGCTCTACATGACCGCTGCCCAAGACTTGCGCATCGGAGGCCGGCATTCCAACGCACAGTATCAGTACACTCTGACTGCTCAGAACTTGAGTGAGCTCTACAGCTGGGGGCCCAAGCTATTGAGTGCTCTGCAACCTTTGCCACAACTCCGCGACGTGAACAGCGATCAGCAGATGAATGGGCTAGAAGAAAATGTCAGGATCGATCGCGATACGGCGGCCCGCCTTGGCATCACGCCGCAACAGATCGACGATGCTCTGTACGATGCCTTCGGTCAGAGAGAAATTTCTACAATCTACCGGCCACTAAATCAGTATCACGTGGTGCTCGAGGTCGATCCTCGCTTCAAAAACGATCCGGATTCGCTCAAGGCTGTCTATGTCATCGCCCAAGGAAATGAAGTTCCGCTCTCGACCTTTGTTCATTTCGGCGTCTCGAATACCGCGCTGGCCGTGAATCACCAGGGGCAATTTCCAGCTGTCACGATTTCCTTCAATCTAGCTCCTGGCGTTGCATTAGGGGATGCCACCCGCGCCATCGAGGCAACGGAGCGGGAGTTGCAGCTGCCGGCGTCGATTCATACCAGCTTCGCGGGATCTGCGGCCGCGTTTAAGGATTCCCTGTCCAGCGAACCGCTGCTGGTCCTGGCCGCGCTGTTTGCTGTGTATATCGTGCTGGGAATTCTGTACGAGAGCTACATTCATCCCATCACGATTCTTTCAACGCTGCCTTCCGCCGGAACCGGGGCCCTGCTGGCGTTGTTGCTCTTGCGCATGGATCTGGATGTGATCTCGCTGATTGGGATCATCCTGCTGATCGGGATCGTCAAAAAGAACTCCATTATGATGATCGACTTTGCGCTCGAGCAGGAACGGCAAGGAAAAAGCCCGGAGGACTCCATTCACGAAGCTGCCTTGCTCCGCTTCCGTCCCATCATGATGACGACAGCTGCCGCATTATTGGGGGCTTTGCCACTCGCGATCGGCCGTGGAATGGGCTCTGAGCTACGCCGACCACTCGGCGTCGCAATCATCGGGGGCCTTATCGTGAGTCAGATGCTTACCCTGTACACTACACCAGTTGTTTATCTGTATCTCGACAAGCTTCAATCCTGGCTACTGTCGTACCTGCCAAAGCGTCGGCGCACGGAGCGTAAATCCGTGCATGTCTACACTGACTAGACAGCACCCGCATAGCCGTGGCTGGGCCTCGCTCGCGAGACTCTCGAAGACGTTTCAACCTCCTCGGGCGGCCGAGTCGGGCACGTTCCTGCCTTGCCGCATTTTCGTTTCATGCTGTCTAAGCGTTATGATCCCGTAACGTGATGTTTTCCGGGTTGCCGCCGCTTTCTCTACTTTGGCCGCTTTTGTCAGCGGCAATTCCGCACCAATCATCTCAACTTCACTTTTCGAGGAACCTAGAATAATGAAGAAACACTTCCCCCTGGCAGTGTTGCTGGCTTTCATTTTGGCAGCCGGCGTTGCGGCCCAGCAAACCGATCAACCGCGGCAACGCACTCAGACTCCAAACACCCCTTCTGCGCAACAGAGCACGACGGAGGAATCGCCGCAGCAGTCCACTCCTCAGGCCCCCAATCGCGAGCCGCAGGAGCGCCAGCAGCGGCGTGAGCCCAGCACTCCATCAGCACCGGCCGAGGCTGCCGGCGGAGCGCCGGGCCAGCCTGGGACGCCGACCTATCACTGGGACATGACCGAGGTTGCTCCGGTACAGACCCCTCATCAGATCACCATCGGTGGCAGGACGCTCCGCTACACCGCCACCGCAGGACGCCTGCCGATCAAGGACCCCACCGGGAAGATCGACGCAGAGATGTTCTTCGTCGCCTACACACTCGATGGCGCTGACCCTGCCAGGAGGCCATTGACCTTCTCCTACAACGGCGGCCCGGGTTCGGCTTCCATCTGGCTTCATATGGGCGCGCTCGGCCCACGCACTGTCGTCCTCGAACCCGAAGGATGGATGCCCGAGGCCCCTTATCGCCTGCACGACAACCAGTACACGCCGATCGATGCGACTGATATCGTCATGATTGACGCCATCGGCACCGGCTATAGCCGGCCCGCCGACATGGAGCAGGCAAAGAAATTCTGGGGCTTGCACGGCGACATCGAGTCCTTCGGCGAATTCATCCGAATGTACATTTCGCGCTACGAGCGCTGGTCTTCGCCGCTCTACCTGCTCGGCGAAAGCTACGGAACGACCCGTTCGGCGGGCGTCGCTGGATACCTGGCGGACAAAGGCATCAACTTCAACGGCATCTGCTTACTCTCCATGGTGCTCAATTTTGAGAGCCTGGAGTTTGCGCCTACCAACGACGTGCCTTATCCGCTGATCTTGCCCACCATGACGATGATTGCGGGCTATCACCACAAACTTCCCGCTAACCTCGGGCAGGACCTCAACAGCACGCGCCAGGAAGTGAGCAACTTTGCCATGGGTGAGTACTGGATGGCGCTGAACAAAGGTGATGCACTCACTCCCGAGGAGCGGGCCAACATGGTCGATAAGGTGGCGCAGTACACTGGCCTGCCCAAGCACGTGGTGCAGATGGCCAACATGCGCATCGATGTTCGCACCTTCACCCAGTGGCTGCTTGCCGATCAGCAGAAGCGTGTCGGCCGTCTGGATGGCCGCTATACCAGCCCGGCTCCTTTGGGCGCCATGGAAACCGGCTTCTTCGATCCGACCTCAGCTGCAACCCAGGGACCGTTCACCGCTGTTTTCAACGATTATGTTCGCCGTGAGTTGAACTACAAGGTGGACATGCCTTATTACACCTCGGCGCGCGATCTCGGTACCTTCAATTGGAACTGGGCCAATCCACGGCCCGCGGGCACTCCCGGCGCCGGCTTTGAAATGGGCTATGCCGATGTGGCTGTTGCGCTTCGTTCTGCCATGATCAAGGACCCGTATCTCAAAGTCCTCGTCATGGAGGGCGACTACGACCTGGCAACGCCCTTTCTCGCAGCGCAGTACACCATGGACCACCTGAACATCACACCTGAGATGCACAAGAACATTTCGTACGACTACTACGCTTCAGGACACATGGTCTATCTGGACTCCAAAGCCCACGACAAAATGCACAGGGACTATACGAACTTTGTGAATTCCAACTTGCCGCATGCGTCGCCTGCCGGTGGCCAGTAGGCAGTTGCCAGTTGTCGGTTGGTGGTTTTCAGGGAAACGCGGATCGTTCGGCGGTCCTTGGGCACATGGTGCACAAAACCGCCGCACCGCAGCAGGCCATCTCTCTCGGGTTAGCGCCCGACGGTTGTCGACAGTACGGAATTATCGCCGCGAGTCCGGCGGCACCATATTGTTCGCACGATAGTAGACCACGAGCTGGCCATAGTGCTCGGCGCTGTGCTCGATGGCGAACAGCCAGATGGCGGAGTTGTGGGCCAATCGGTTGCCGAAGAATTTCGACGTATTGTCCAGCCCCGCGTCGCCCTGCTGTTCGATCACTTTGGCTCCGTCGGCGACGGCCTCCTGCACAAACGTGACGATGTCGGCTTTGGTCTTGAATTGGTCACGCGTAGGATTGTCGCCCTCGCCGAAGTCGGGTCCGACGTTTGATGCGGAAATCCTCCGTATCAGGACGAAATCCAGTGCAGCGGCGTGGAGAAGATTCAGGGCAAAGGTGCGCTCATCTTTCTGCACCTTGAAATCGTACTTGTCTTCGGGAAAATCCTGCGCCATGGCGATGAGTTTGTTCCCGATGTTGTTCCACACGTCCAACATCTCTTCAGAACGAGACTTCGCAGGACTTGGAGGCTGGTTCTGCATTTGGGCGTGACTGGGGAGACTCGTGCCAACGGCAAGAAGGAGAGTGATCGCAACGAGCGCATGCGCAGACCGGTTCATTTGAGGTTGCTCCTTACTTTGATCTGCTTTCAGAAATTCCGTTGACATTAGACGTAGCGCTGTTGCCAAGGTTTGAGCGTTTCGGACCAATAATTTGAATCGGGTTGACTGGCGTCAATCATTCTTTCCTGTCAACGACAAACAAATTTCCCTATCGTTTTTGACAGATACCAGCAGCAGTCGGGGCTGTGGGAAAAGGGGAAATCCCGCGGGTTGTG
>Ga0306921_10000882_pt1 | contig 28271 bp, 28 predicted proteins | sample sta12Cox44000080_FD_203760 | JGI IMG/M metagenome (GOLD analysis project Ga0306921, IMG submission 203760) | Lab enrichment of tropical soil microbial communities from Luquillo Experimental Forest, Puerto Rico - statoxic.12C.oxic.44.000.080 (v2)... | ecosystem: Environmental > Terrestrial >... | reverse complement strand
ATTTTCTCCTGTTGAGATTTCGTGAATCCTCGGCTGCGTAAACTCAAACGCAGTGCGCGCGTGTTTGCGGCCGAGCCGAACGCGGTGAGAGAGAATCAAGTCCGCGGCGGCGGAGTCGGCGGCTGTTCGATTCGTGCAGACGCGGTTGCGTCGTTGATTGCAAAAGTGCGGCCGCTAAAACGCGGATTAGCGAACCGGTCTGAGGCCGGGCAGAACAGAATCAGTGTCGAGCACGAAACAGTGCAACAGCTGCCGGGTTGGGACTGGTGCCCACGTGGCTGATGATGCGGCGTCTCTTCATGGGTTATTCTGCATCCAGACATTTTGGCGCAGCAATCGGGCGTTTTCACTTCCGTTACCGTGACGACGTTAGGCTTGGCCACTTCGGGACAGAGAAAGATAACCAGACAAACACTCAATAAAGCGCTCACGCCGGCTCTGCGCATCACGTTCCAGTTTAACTCCACTCCAATTCAAATCAAAGAATCGCTTTCGACTTCTAAATGCGTTGATTGCCGGGCGAAAATGGAAAACCATCATCGAATCTAATTTCCCATGTTTACCATATCGAAGTCGGCAATCCTCCTGCTTTTGGTCGGCGCTGCCGTTCTGCTTGCTGCGGCTGCTCCGCCGGCGCTTAAGGATCCGTTCCTCGATAATTTTGTCGGCGATTGGATTGTTGCCCGCAAGATGGGTAACGGCCGCACGATTGAAAGTACTGTGCGCGGCGAGTGGGTGCTGAAGCACCAATTCGTTCAACTTCATTACGGCGCCGGGGAAAAAGCACCGGAATACGAAGCGCTGGTGTTCATCGGATTTGATGACGCCGCCAAAACCTATGTGTGTCATTGGGTAGATGTTTTCGGGGGCCGCTACTCTGGCGTCGGTCGTGGCAAGCTTGATCCAAACCTGCTAGGCATCGAATTTCGGTTCGATTCCAAGGAAGGCTCGCTCACGAACAAGTTAGGGTTCGATCCCGAGACAAGAAGCTGGACGTCGCTGATTCGCCAGGAAGAGAACGGCCAGTGGAAGTCCTTCGCGGAAGAAAAATGGACAAGGAAATAAAACCAATTGCCGTTTTCCTGCTGTCGCTGGCATTCGTCATCCACGTCTTCGCCCGTGAGCCGATTAAATCGCCGCCGCTGGTAAAGCAGCTCGCCGACGTCAAAGTTGTTCGCGCACGCGATCTAGGTGTGCCGTTCGATGGCACGCCGGGCAAACTGAACTCGATCACGGATGTCCCCGGTGTGGAAGTTGGCTACACGACCCTGATCAGTGGTGATGGAAAACTGAAAGTTGGCAAGGGTCCGGTGCGCACCGGCGTTACTGCAATCATTCCGCGTGGACACGATTCTCTCAGCGACCCGGTTTACGCCGGCTATTTCAGCTTAAATGGCAACGGCGAGATGACCGGCACAGCGTGGCTAGATGAAAGCGGGTTTTTGGAAGGCCCAATCGTAATTACGAACACCCATAGTGTCGGCGTCGCGCGTGACGCTGTCATTGCCTGGCGAATCAAACACGGCGCGCCCGACACGACTGGGTACTGGTGGAGTTTACCAGTCGTCGCCGAAACTTGGGACGGCTGGCTCAATGACGTCAATGGTTTTCACGTGAAACCGGAGGACGTATTTCATGCCCTCGACACTGCGCACAGTGGCGCGATTGAAGAGGGGAGCGTCGGCGGCGGAACGGGGATGATCTGCTACGAGTTCAAAGGCGGAAACGGAACGGCGTCGCGCCAGATCAATATTCGCCCGGCAGCCGCCGGAAAAGACGCTCCACCCCGAAGTTTTGTAGTAGGGGTCTTTTTACAGGCGAACTTCGGTCGGCGATCGCAGCTCGTGATCGCCGGCGTTCCGGTGGGCAAAGCGATTCCAGGTCAAGTTTACAAAGAAGAGAGCGGCTCATGTATTGCAGTAGTCGCGACGGATGCACCACTGTTGCCTAACCAATTGAAGCGGCTAGCCAGACGGGTGTCCCTTGGCCTTGCGCGAACGGGAACAGTTTCCGGAAATGGCTCCGGAGATTTGTTCATTGCGTTTTCAACAGCCAATCCAAACGTCACGAATCCGGATCAAGTGACGCACACCGTCCAAACAATTCCGAATGATCTGATGGATCCGCTTTTCACAGGCGTGGTCCAGGCCACAGAGGAGGCGGTTGTCAATGCACTGGTAGACAACCATTCAATGACCGGCCGAGATAATCACCATGTGGAAGCGCTTCCGCACGATCGCTTGCGCGAGCTCATAAAGCGCTTCCGCTAAGCCGGAATGCTGTAGGGTGCGCTGTCTTCAGCGCATTGATTTCAAGATATGAAGGATGAGTCCGCTGAGGAGGAGCGGCACCAACAGCGTACGGGAAGGCGCACCTAGATCGCCATGATGAGCAACGGCACCACTTTCGTAACAGCTATTTCCAGAACGTGTAACGTCAGTTTTTCGGCGCGTTCCTGGTCTTGCGCCGGCTGGCTATCGACGAATACCCGCAAATCGCGTTTCTGGTTTTCGACGAAGTAATCGAAGTCTTCTTTGTCGATTTTTCGTTTTTTTAGGAGGACGAGACGCCGTTCAAGCTCCTCCGCATTTTGCCGAATCAACTCGCTGGTGTCGCCCTTGGCTTCACCGAGCAGATCCTGAAATTCTTTGATCGCCGCCGCAGCCGATTCGTCGCCGACCTTATCGAGCGCAGAATCGAGCTCCGATTTTTTCCGCGAAGGTTTCTTGCGCTTTTTCTTACCGCCCGAGGGCATGATCGTAGATTTTGTTAACGTCCTTTTTCATTTCGCTCGCCAGCGCTGGAGTGACTTTGCCGCGGCTGGCTTTGCTTTTTATGTGCGCGGCATCAGCGTCGAACTGCGCTTTAAGATCGACAAACACCGGACGACGCGCGGTAAACTGATCATTGGCGATGGCCTGCTGAAATTTTGCGTTGCCTTCGTTTACTTTGGCGTTGAATGCGGTGGCATTAAATTTTTTTCCCGGCACCGCAAACTCGTCGATGAACGCCAGATGAAAACTGCGGAGGCTCTCAATGGTGGCATCGCTTCCGCTCTTCGTGAAAGTCGCCGTGCCGCAACTCGCAATGAAGACTGCGGCCACACAGAGGAAGACATTTCGAGCAACAGACGTTGAATTCATATCGCGGTCCCCTCAAGTGGCCGATCTTGGGCCGACGTCGCGCCAGGTGTCAAGACTTGAAGAGGGCCGCTTCATCTGGATGCAATCTCCGCAGTTTTGATGTGTATCTTTATTGCTCGGGACATCCTGAAGCCGCCTGTGCTCTGGTGCTCGCATCGGGAACGCCAAATGCCGCGACGTTCATGACAATCATGACGAGCGCGAAGAGGTACAGCCCCATCATCAATCCTATGGAGGCATGCATCGCCAAAATGCAACCAAGCCAAATCCGGCGCGTTCTTTTCAACCAAATGAAAACAGGGTAACTCACCTCGAGCAGGCAAATCGAAATGCCCAGGAAAGGCAGAGCGTATTTGAAATGAACCAAAAGATCCGGCGAGACCAGGTTAAAGGGCGGGCGTATCAGCGAGCGCCAAAGATTAGAACCGTCCCACCAGCCGTTGCCAAGAAATTTTGCCAGGCCGCCGATGAAGTAAACAAAGCACAGATGTACCTGTAACATTCGCCGCCAAAAACCCAGCGCCTGTGGGTTCCTCGGTTTTGTTTTTGTTACCCAGTGATCGAAGGAGTAACTGTCTGGCAGTGGAGATAACATCAGGTAGAACAGCGCCGTTGTCATAAAGTTGTCGGCGCCATAGGCAAGTAACCCTCCGCTTTCCGCGGCACATAAATGGACGAACCAGGCGACAATCGCTGCTGGCCTAGACAACAGCCCCACCAACAAAAGACACCCAGCGGACGCCAAGCCCACCCAGGCAACACTAAGCACTGTGTCCTCGCTAATATTAAGGTTACGACCAAGGGCGACGAGCCAGCCAAGCTTCGGGATCAGGGGACCATCAAAAGACGTAATCGCTTCGCCCAGTTCCCGACCAACAAGACCCTTGCCACTACTGGCGAACAGATAATGCCAGTCGTTTCTTAAGAACAGCGCGTAGAGAGTAACTTGCAGACCCAAACCGATCCGAAACACAGTGAGCCACGTATCGCTTTCGGACGGGAATAGAAAGCCGACAAAACGTTGCCAGCCCCTATGCAGCGGGTTGAGCTTCAGATTGGCTTCCGCATATGAAGTCAATGAGGACACTTAGTGATCGCCTACTGCTGCTCTTCGCCACGCAGACTAAAATCGAAACTGAACATTGGTTCAAGCGTCTCCGTTTTCCCATGCTCGAACTCAGTGATGCTTGGTAAATGGACAGTTTCGAAAGTTGCTCGAACCTTTTTAACGTCCGGGTGCTCACGCCACACGGAGAGCGCCAGCCCTTTGACGACCACCTCTCGGTTCGGCTCGTACCGTTGCTCGGCCAATCTATTCAATAAGCTGTCCAATCGCAGTGCAGCGGCTCTACTGCGCACACGCGGCAATTCGTATTCTATCCGTCCGTCGTCATGGAACAGCTTCAACGTCAGTCGGTGATGACTTGGAACATTAGGTGCAAAAAAGCTGTACCCGGCCTGGATTCCGGCGGCATGCAAATACGTCCCGATCACCAGCCTGACGGGGTTCGACGGACCGGCCTTTTTTCCCTGGCACCAAGTGGCAATAAGCTCAGCCTTGCGTGCGAACTCGTCCCAAGCTGAGGGTAAAATCGTCGCCCCTTTCGCTATCAACCAGAATACCCCCGCAAGGCAAACTGCCGTTACCAAAAAGAAATGTATTCCAAACCATGCCGCGTGAATTCGCCTCAAATACATCTCATGGAACGGGGGGACGGAGGGCGTGTGATTGAGCTAAAGAGTCATGAGACGTGGCCACTACCTCGGTACGCAATACGACCAGTCCCGGCCTCGGGACTGGCACCCTCTTCCGTAGCTAATCGCAGGCTAAAGCGTCGCTCCAACTGACTGCAAGTTCTCAGTCGCAATGTTGCTGTCGTCGGTTGGCAGGACCTCCTCTACAAACCAAGCACCGTCCGGACGCGCGTCTGCGTAAAACATTGTCGCCTTATCGGTTTGAATGCTCTTCAGGGAACGAGCCAGAGAGTTTTGGTTCTGAGTCGGCGCACGCACCGCAAAGGCGCTAAGACCGATAACGGCTACAGTCACCATTGCTGCGACCAAACGTGTTGCGATTTCAGCTTGGAGCTTTTTCATAAGTTGTGACGGATAGGGTATTACGAATAACTGTCAACAAGAAAAACAAAAGATTTACTGGTTCAATGGAGGGCGGAGTTCTCCGACGCGTTTGGCGCGAGCGAAGCGACGATTGCCTCGAAACGCGGGTCACCACGCAGCGAATCCCAAAACGGATGAAGACGCAAATAGCCGTAAGTCACATGGCTCCCTGGCAGTTTGGCCGCTTCGGCTAATCGTTCAATTGCGTGGTCTTTGTCGCCCGTCCACGCATAAATTACGGCCAGGTATTGGATTAACACCGGCCCTTCGATGGCGCTCTTGCTAACGGGCATCAACTCAACCGCGGCCTCGCCCTCGCGAATTGCGTCCTCGTTATTTCCCAAGGCAGCATCAACCACACCGAGCGCGCAGAGACCTTGTCCATAGCCGCTTTGGTTGCGTAGGGTCTGTTCAAGTTCATTTCGCGCTCTAAGGAACGCGTCGTGTGCTGCGGGCTTATCGGCGCGCAGCCAGGCGACAAGACCCTCGCACCAACTGTTAGGAAACGGAATATTCTCCTCGTAGCAGCCACCGGCTGGCATGATGGCCAGCGCACGCTCGGCCGCTACGGGATCGCGCTCGCGTAAGACAAGGTCGAGCCATTGGTTAACGAGAACAGGCGCCGAGCTCGGGTCATGCGCCAAGATCTGGTCAATTGTAGCATGCAGCGGTTTTAGGTCTGCGCGCCATTCCGCATCAACCCAAGCTCGTCGCACCTGGCTTGGAACGTCCTTTGGAGCTATCACCAGCGCGCGGTCCAAGGTAGCAGCCCCCTCCTTGTAGCGGCGCAAAGCGTGGTAGGTAAGAGAGATTTGCTGGAGCATCGAAAAATTATGTGGGTCCAACTCCAATGCCTGGTTCATCTCTTCCAACGCTTTCTCCCAGTGGCCTTGCCGCCGGTCAATGTAGCCGGCCAGAAGCGGAATCCTGGATTCGTTAGGCAGCGTCTTTCGAGCGGCACCCAGCTCTCCCTTCGCCCGATCGTAATCTCCGTATGCCCAATAAAAGTGTTGCGCGAGGGCCAAATGCATCTCTCCAGACCCGGGGCGCAGGCGGCGAGCTGCCTGAAGGGCTGTTTCGGACAACTTAAGTCGGGCATCGGTATGGTCGAAGCCGCGGAAATAAATTCGGTCATGCGCGCCGACGAGCTCACAATAGGCGTCAAAGAACGAAGGATCGCGCACTACAGCCTGATCAAGCAGTTGCACCCCGTTGAACAAATGTTCTTTTGCCCTGCCGTTAAACGAAATGACGCTGGCGAGCTCTTTGCCCCGCAGGTAGAGATCGTAAGCAACAAGGTCATCAGTGGGTGGCTCTTGGATTGCGGCTTTCTCATCGGATGAAACGTCGGCTCCAAGCCGATCTGCGACCTTTTGCGCGATCTCGCTTTGGAGCGTGAACACGCTATTCACATCTCGATCATATGCCTCCGCCCACACCTGAGCGTCCGTGCGCGCGTCAATTAATTGGACGTTCAAATGAATCTTGCCTTCTTCCCTGCGCACGCTCCCCTTGAGCACGAAAGCGACATTCAAGGCACGACCGATTACCTCTGTGGTGCGCGCACCGCGGTACCTTGCCACGCTGTTGTGGCTGATCACCTTCAGGTTGGCCACCTTTGCCAGCTTGGTCGAAACACCGTCGTAAACGCCGTCGGCGAAAAACGCGTTTTCTTTACCGGGACTTAGACTCTCGAACGGCAGAACGGCGATGCCACTTCCTGCTGGCGGGCTCGCCATTTCGCCGTTCCAAATCATCACGCCCACCGCAGTTGACATTGTCAGCAAAAGCGCAGCCAGTTGTGCGACGAGCGGATTGCGCCGCACCCAACGCCAGAGATGCACAGGTGGCGAAACAGGACGCGCCACAATCGAATGCCCGTGCAGCCAGCGTTCAAGGTCATCCGCCAGTTCACCAGCTGAGCGATAACGGGCGCGTGGGTCGCGTTCCAAACATTTGGTGCAAACCGTTTCCAGATCGCGATCAAGCGCCGGCGCGAGAGTGCGCAATTTAGGAGCCGGCTTTTGAGTGGCCTGCTGAATGGTTTTCAGTGCGTGTTCACCCGTAAATGGCGGCTGACCAGTTAAGAGATCGAACAAAACGGCACCCAAACTATATATGTCAGCTGCAGGCCTAAGGTTCCCGGCTGATCCGTTCACTTGTTCGGGCGCAATGTAGCCTGGTGTTCCGAACACGGTGGGCGTGCGTGTCAAACGGCCAGTCGGCTCCAGCCATTTTGCCAATCCGAAATCGCTGACCAGCGGTTCGCCTCGGCCGTCCATCAAAATGTTTCCCGGCTTAAGGTCGCGATGAAGGATCCCTTGCTCGTGCGCGTACTGCACGGCACGCGCCACTTTGACCATTAGCGCAACAGCGTGCCGCGGGTCGGTGCGCAATGCCGGGGCGGCTTCGAGCAAACTGCCGCCGCCCGCAAACTTCATGCTGAAAAACGGCAGACCATCCTGGCATTCGCTCACTTCATAGATGGGCAGAATGTTTGGATGATCCAGGTTCGCGGCAGCTTGAGCTTCGCGCCGGAAACGCATCAGGGTGTCTTGGGAATCAGCGTGGTAAGATAGAACGCGCTTGAGCGCCACGATCCGTCGCGAATGCCGTTGTCGCGCCCGATAAATGACGCCCATCCCGCCACGTCCAATTTCTTCCAGAATTTGATAATTGCCCAACAGCCAATCTGCGTCGTGACCGTGAATCTCGCTGAGCAGGTCATCCAACGTTGGCTCGATCGCCGAATGCTCGCCGTTGCCGTTCCCGTTAATACCCGAGGAGAGAAGACATTTCAGACAAAGTCCGCGACCGACGCGTGATGCCGACCCGCACTGTGCGCAGTTGCCCGTTTCATTTTGGAGATGCAAAGAAACGGAACCGGCTGGGGACGTCATGGGGGGACCGTGATCATAATGAGAGTTTCAACCGTTGCAAGCTCTAAATTTACAGATTCTTAAAAAAGTTATTCACAAGGCCGCGCATGTGTTGAAAATGTTAAATCGGCAAAGCGAAATTCACACCGCAATGAACTTCACATTCGAGAGCGAAGTGTTTCTGCACAGCGGTCTTTGCACGGAAAACGTGGCGACTCCGTTAGTCCTTGAAGGATCCGCCATACCTCTGTTGCCGGAGAAGGCGAGAAGTTCCGGTTTGCCGGAAGTCTATTCCGCAGCGCTTAATGCCGCGCAGAGATAGCGCAGTTCGTCATCGATTTCGTTCGCTCCGCCCACGGTTTCGGCGACTTCTTCACGGAGCAAAGTGCGATAACGCTGACGCAACCGGTGCACAAGACGTTTCACTGCCGTTTCCTGAATGCCGAGTATCCTGGCAAATGTTGCGTAAGATACTTCTTCCCGGTCCGCAGTGAGACAACTGCTAAGGACATCGAAGACGCGTCTTCGACCGTGCTTTTCACACTCGTCGCCCAACCGCCGCAGCGCGCGCTCGACCACCGTCGCAGCCCAGCGCACATCGAAAATCTTTTCCGGCGACCAGTTGTTCGATCCCTGCTCGGGAATCGACAAATGGGACGGCGCCTCCGTCATCCAATCATCCCAGGAAACGAAACGTAGGTCGCCACCACGCTTGCGCGCCTGACGCTTATCGCCTTGATCGTGCAGGAAACGTTGCAACGCCTTTAGCAGGAGGGATCGGAATCTCCCTTTACTTCGGTCAGCGGACTGAATGAGCCGACCTTTGATGACCCTGCCAAAAAATTCTTGAGTCAAATCTTGTGCATCAGGAACCGAGTGGCCCTGGCGACAGATGAAAGCGAAAACTGGCCGCCAGTAAATTTTGCAAAGTTCGGCAAGTGCACCCTGTGCCTTCTCTTCATCGGTTGCAGAATCCGAGCAGGATAAGACAATGCTCCAGCGTGTCGTCATGAACCGCGCTTGGCCGAAGCCGTCGGGGGGTTTTTCCGGTCTCACCGCAGCCGAGCATCTCATTTCATCGGTCATCACGCAAGCTCCAAAACCCTGCTGCGCCCCTAGGCGATTTGAGCATTGAATCTGAAGTTTTTTTGAAACTTCGACCTGCAAAATCCGAACTAGATGGTGATCGCCAAACAGGCGCGGTCTGTACTATGAGTTGGGTCACCGTAATCTGGTCGATGAATGCCGGAGCGTGTCTAACGCTCGCGGCGTTCTATGGCGCGGTCTGGTCTAAACAACGCGCAAACCGCGTGTATTTGCTGTTTTCCTGTAGCGCGGTCGCAGCGGCGGTCATTTCCGCATTTGAGTTATGGATGCTAAATGCGCCGACGGTGGAGCAATACGAACTGCTGATGCGTTGGATCCATGTGCCGGTGTGGGTGCTCACGCTATCGTTCGTCGCTTTTGTCCGACTCTATCTACGTGCCGGGCGAGCCTGGCTGGCGTGGAGCATCTACGCGCTGCGTACGCTGGTGTTGATTCTCAATTTCATTTTTCCCGTGAGTATCAACTTCAAGTGGATTACAGACATCCGCCACTTTTCGTGGGGCGGCCAGATAGTCTCAGTGCCTGTCGGCATCCCGAATCCATGGGGTCTGCTTAGTCAGATTAGTCTCCTTTTGCTGCTCATTTTTTGCATCGACGCCACAATCACTGCCTGGCCACGCGGTGATAGGCGGCGCACGATGCTGATCGGCGGCAGTATGATATTCGGCGCGATCCTGGCCTGGCACGTTCCCTTGGTGATCTGGGGAATTATCGACGTGCCCTTCTTCCTCGGATTCACCTATACGGCGATCGTGGCGGCGATGGCCTATGAGCTTAGCAGCGACATGGCTCGGGCGGCGCGTCTTACGCGCGAATTGGAAATCAGCGAGAAGAGATTCAACCTCGCCGCGGATTCCGCGAATCTCGGAATGTGGGAATGGGATTTGGAGAAAGATGAAATCTGGGTCACGCCGACGCGTCGCGCTGAACTGGGTTTCCCTCCTTCTGGAAGAATCACATTCGAAGACTTGATATCCCACTGGCATCCGGATGACCGCGACAAAATCCGCGAGGCAGTCACTGACGCCGTTCAGAACGGCAAAGATTACCAGGCAGATTTTCGGGTTGTTCGTGCGGACGGCAGTGTGCATTGGGTTTGTGCGCGTGGCCGCGTACAGGTAGACGCGCACGGAAGACCGAAGCGGCTGACCGGAATTAGTCTCGACATCACGGGTCGAAAAGAAGCAGAGCTTCTGGCTCAGCAGCAGCGCGGCGAACTTGAAAAACTCAGGCAGCAAAAGACCGCGCTGCTCGAGCGGGAAGTCGCGGAGCGTGCGAGGCTTGAAAGAGAGGTGATCGAGAGTTGTGCCCGCGAACAGCGGCGGATCGCGTATGACTTGCACGACGGCGTCGGACAACAATTGGTGAGCATCGCTTTAAGCGCGAAGCTGCTCGAAGAACAGTTACGTCCAAGCCGGCCAGCTGGGGCTGATAAGGCATCAGCAATAGTGCGGCTCGCCAATGAAGCGGCCAAGCAGGCACGACTCACCGCACGCAGTCTCGAAGGTGCTGATGGCGTTGGCGATTTGAAAGCGGCCCTGGAGTCGCTGGCCGTGAACATCAGCCAAAATTGCCATGTGAGGAGCATGGTTAAAGCCAACGGCGCCTCGCTACCGGTTAGTGCGCCGGTCGCCGCTCAACTTTACCGGATTGCTCAGGAAGCGGTGCGTAATGCCGTTGAGCACGGTGCTGCTCGCGAGGTGCTGATCAAACTCACATTTGGCCATCGGGCGATGGTGCTGACGATACAAGATGACGGCGAAGGTTTTAATACGAGGGCTAATGGCCACGGCATGGGCCTTCGAATCATGCGCTACCGCGCGCAGTGCATCGGTGGCTCGTGCGAAGTGCACGCCGGCCCAACTAAAGGGACCACCGTTTATTGCCGTGTACCGCTGGAAGCCCAGAGTTCCCTTTCTACCATCTCATGAATGCAATAACACAAACCGAAACACAATCGTCCGTAATCGTAGTGGAAGACCATCCGGTGCTCTGCGACGGGCTTAAACAGTTGATCGGCAGCCAGCCGGATCTCGCCTGCGTCGGAGTCGCGGACGATATTCCGAGCGCCAAACGGCTCGTTGAAGAATGCAGACCCGATCTCATGGTTCTCGATTTGCGTCTCAAGGCCGGCGACGCGCTCGACTTTATCAAAGCGTTGCGGGTCGAATATCCCGAATTAAAGGTGCTTGTCCTGTCGCAATACGATGAATTGATTTTCGCGGAGCGCGCGCTTCGTGCGGGTGCCTCCGGTTATATCATGAAAGAAAACACCACCGATGAGGTGTTGCGGGCAGTGCGCAAAGTCCTGATAGGGCAATTGTATTTTAGCGAAAGACTTGCCGCTGCCGTGGTGCAGCGGCTCCTGCGTGAAAAGCCCATTACCACGCGTGAGGGCATCGAGCGCCTTTCCGACCGCGAGATGCAGGTGTTTCAACTTTTGGGCGCCGCATGCAGCCCGCGGGAGATTGCCGCGCAATTTCGGCTGAGCCGTAAGACTGTCGAGACCCATTGTGAAAAAATTAAGCATAAGCTGAGTCTCCAAACGGCAGCCGAACTCAAGCGATTTGCCCGACAATGGGCCGCCGAAAATATCGCACCCTCCGCACCGTGGGTGGCGCCCCAATTGCAAAGCGGCCGATCACGCTGACAGGACCATTCACTATCTCCGTTTCATCCCTTCGGGTGCGACGGACAGTGCGCTACACCCCCATTTTGCAACTCGCGCGCACCGACGCGCCTTCGTTTACTTAGGTGGAGAGAACATACGCCGTAAGGAAATCATCAGACAGTTTTTAAGAATTATTACGTAAGCGAACCTCATTACACGTGGAAGACTTACTGCCTTAACTGGAGTAACAAACCCAGGCTGTTAATAACTCAGCCGGTTTCCTAGGCCTAGATTGCCATTCACCGTAGGTAAAAATCGAGCGCTTAATCAGTAAATTATTCTGAAACTTCGCCCATCATTTTTCGTAGAAGGGCGGTGAAATGGATGGACCGGATCCAAATTGCGCTTTCCTCGAGCGACCGCAGCAGCCGTCGCCCGAACCGCATTACAACACTTATTTAGAGAGGAAAAAGCTAAATGGGGGTTCGTCCTTTTCTCATCGTCCTCGGAAGTTATCGGGGTAGCGAGCAGTTGGAAGAGTTCAATCAGATTAAGCCAGCAGGTCACTCGACGATTCCGGGTGGAGTGACCAAGGGCGGCAGCTTGTCCTTTTGAGCACCAGCACGAAAATTCTCTACGCTTCGGGCAACCTCCCAGCGGAGGTCGCCATTCGCGTGCCTGGCTGGAAATCCGGTCTCGATCTTGCTTGCATTTTGCTTTCGCTGCCGATCTGGCTGCCACTGATGCTGTTGCTCATGCTACTCACGCGAATTGCTTCGCCAGGACCGGTTTTCTACCGGCAGAAGCGCGTTGGCCTTGGTGGCAGACAATTCTTCATTTGGAAGTTCCGGACAATGAAGGTGAGCGCTGAGACACAAACTCATGAACGCTACTTCGAAGAACTGATGCGGAGCGATTGTCCGATGACGAAGCTGGATGCTTATGGCGATCGACGGCTTGCCCCTTTCGGCCAAATTCTGCGTGCGAGCGGCTTGGATGAGTTGCCTCAGATCTTCAACGTGCTCTCTGGTGAGATGAGTCTGGTTGGGCCGCGGCCCTGCACGCCAAATGAATTTGCCCATTACGAGCCGTGGCAACGAGAGCGTGTGAACGGTCTGCCGGGGTTGACCGGATACTGGCAGGTAAACGGTAAGAATAAAACGACGTTCAACGAGATGATCATGATGGATTTGTTTTATCTCAAGAAGCTATCGCTCCTGCTCGACCTGAAAATCATGCTCAAGACCTGCACCGTTATCGCTGGGCAACTGGTCGAATCCAGAGTGCCGGCACAACGCAACGGGAAAGACGGCACCCCCTGCCCAGCGGCCCCGATTTTACCAACGTTGGTAGAACCGCCTCGAAAAAGTCTGCGCTCGCCAACAACGATCTTACAAGGCTTCGCAGAATCAGCCTCAAAAACATGAAGAAACCAATCACAGTCGGCGTGATCGGATGCGGTTATTGGGGACCGCTTTTGGTGCGCAACTTGAAAAGTCTTCCGGACTGCCGGCTCAAAGCTGTGTGCGACCTCAACACGGAGCGCTTAAAACATATCAGCGCGCTGTACCCGGAAGTCGAAGGCATGACGCGTCCTGAGCAATTTCTCAATGGCACGAATTTGGACGCCGTCGTCATTGCTACCCCCGTAAAGCATCATTATTCGTTAGCTAAAGCGAGTCTGCTCGCTGGCAAACACACGTTCATCGAAAAGCCGATGGCGTCGTCTTCCGCCGAGTGCGAGGAACTAATCGAGATCGCCGACAGCAACGGCCTGGTGTTGATGCTCGATCACACTTTTCTCTATTCGTCGCCGGTGCAAAAGATTGCCCAAATTGTTCAAGCCGGGGATCTCGGCGAGATCCGCTATATTAATTCCCGGCGTCTTAACCTGGGACTATTCCAAAAGGACATTAACGTCGCTTGGGACCTGGCGCCGCACGACATTTCGATCATTCTCCATATTCTCGACGAATTTCCCACCACGATTAACTGCCAGGGAAACGCGCATATTACGCCTGGGGTAGAAGACGTAACAAACATGTCGCTCTCCTTTCCGCATAAACGTTTCGCCACCATCCAGAGCAGCTGGCTTGAGCCACGGAAAATTCGCGAAATGACTATCGTCGGCACCCGACGCATGATCGTATATGACGACTTGCGAACACGCGAAAAAATCCGTATCTACGATGCGCGAGTAGAACGGCCGCCGCATTACGACACGTTTGCTGAGTTCCAATACTCGTACCATTACGGGGACAGCTACATCCCATACCTCCAGCAGGAGGAACCCTTGAAGCTGACGTGCCAGCATTTCATTGATTGCATTGAAACTCTTTCCCAGCCGCTAACCGGTGGCCAACAGGGGCTGGAGATGGTCAGAATCCTCGAAGCGGCTACCGCTTCCCTCAAGAAGAACGGTGCACCCGTGACATTTTCTCGCTCGACTGACCCGGTGCCCGCCCCCATCTCCGCCAAAGCGGAAGAGCTTCTGCAAGCTGAAGTATTCGCCTGATGAGTGGCGCATCGGCTATCACGCAGGATGGCAAAACCGAAAGAAGCGCAAAGTTGCAAACGAAAGTTCCGTTTCTTGACCGTCGAGCGGCAGCCAGGCGAGGAATCGCTGGAAATGCGGATTTACGATCCTATGCACAACCCCGGGTGGGACCATCTGGTTGCTTTGCATCGAGATGCGGGCTGCTTCCACACCAGTGCCTGGGCAAAGGTGCTTCATCAGACTTATGGCCATCACCCCTTTTACCTTCGGTTTTCCCGCGGACGCAGGTTGGCGGCGATGATACCGCTGATGGAAGTGCGCAGTCCGTTCACCGGCCGCCGCGGCGTCTGCCTCCCATTCAGCGATTCTTGCGAGCCACTCATCTTTGATCCGGACGCTGTCGATTTAGTAAGAGATCGGGTTGTTAGCTTCGCCCAGGAACGCCGATGGAAACACGTCGAAATCCGCGGAGGCAAATCCTTTCAACCGGCCTCGAGTTCAACTGCAAAATTTTACAGTCATACACTGGATCTGCGTCGCCGCGTTGATGAATTGGCCGACCGCTTCGACAGTTCGGTTCGACGTGCGATTCGCAAAGCCGAGCGCAGCAATGTGAGCGTGCTTGTCGGCCGCAATCGCCAGACGCTGATTGATTTCTACCGGCTACACATTCAAACGCGCCGGCGTCACGGGCTCCCGCCGCAACCGCTCTTCTTTTTCCTGAACATCTACGAACACATCATCAAACCGGGTCTGGGCTTCACAGTTCTCGCACAGCGCGAGTCACGCACAATTGCCGCCGCGATCTTCTTCCGCTTCGGAAAGAGCGCTCTTTATAAGTACGGTGCGTCTGACAAACGACTTCAGGAATTCCGCGCAAACAATCTTGTCATGTGGCATGGCATTCAGTTTTTGGCGCGCGCCGGCGCAGAAAGATTACATTTTGGGCGCACTGACTGCGAAAACGACGGCCTACGGCGATTCAAGCTTTCCTGGGGCACTAAGGAAGAAACAATCGGTTACTTCCGAGTTGATCCATCGGGTCGAGAGTGTCTAGCTCCCGCAGGTCAAGACTTCACGTTCCATAAACGGATCTTTGGTAGGTTGCCCTTCGTGTTCAATCGGCTGGCGGGCTCAATGATCTACCCACATCTCGATTAAGAACTCAAAATCATGACTCAAATCCGACGCAAACCGAGCCATCACCCTGGGGTAAAACTCATAGCGATCGCATGTTTCGCCGCTGGGGCGTGGGGTCTTATCGTGGAGGGCAATCTCTCGGCAGCACCCAAACCACGGCCCACCCCGACCCCGACTCCGACAGCTACGCCGACGCCCACAGCGAGCCCGACGACCACACCAACGGCAACGGCTACGTTTACGCCGACGCCAACTCCGTCACCCACGGCTACCCCAACCGCAACGGCTACACCAACAGCCACAGCTACGTTTACGCCGACTCCGACTCCGCCACCCGCGCCCTCTGCGCCCGTTGCCAATGCGGCCACTAACGTAACTACTACGGGTTTCAGAGCGAACTGGGGATTTGTGAGCAACGCGACCAGCTACGAACTCGATGTCGCCAAGTCGCGTTCTTTTTCGAACATGGCAAGCGGTTATCCTTTCAACGTCGGTAATGTCAACAGCTACCTCGTCGCCGGGTTGAACCCTAGCACCAGATATTACTACCGAGTGCGAGCCCGTAATGGTACGGGAGTAAGCCCTAATTCAAACGTCATTACGGTAGACACATCCTCGCCGACGCCCACGCCTACAGCCACGGCGACAGCTACAGCAACGGCAACGGCAACACCAACAGCTACCGCTACAGCAACGGCAACGGCTACATTTACGCCGACGCCCACGCCTACAGCCACGGCGACAGCTACAGCAACCGCGACATTTACACCTACTCCCGAACCGACGGCTACTCCAACAGCGACAGCTACAGCTACGTTTACGCCGACACCTACAGCGACCCCGACAGCTACCTCGACGCCCGAAACGCCCGCGACGGCTACACCGACGCCAACCGCGACACCGACACCTCTATTCGCCGCGGACGACTTCAATCGCGCAGATGGGCCGCTAGGAGCTAATTGGACGAAGCCGCTGGCGTCGGAAAACAACCTGGTCATCGTCAACAACCAGGTAGGGGTGGATGTAGAGAACAGCCACAATTATGCCTTTTGGTCGGCTGATAGCTTCAGTGAGGATCAGTACTCGCAGATTACGATCACGAAAATGGGCTCTTTTTCGGGCGTAATCGTTCGGGCGGATGGCGTTCTGGATCGGTTTTACCTTGGACTCTTAGTGGGGCCGAACGACTATCGGATTTATCGTCGGTGGGATGGAGATTATTACCTGCTGGCGACTGGCACCACGGAGACATGGCAGGTGGGCGATGTGTTAAGGCTAGGGGCAGTGGGCAGCGTCAATCCGGTGACAGTGACCCTCTCCCACAACGGGAATGCGGTCCTAAGTTGGACGAGCAGTTCGCCAGCGGAGGTGAAAAATGGAGGAAGCCCCGGGATAGGAATTTATTCACCTAGTGGCCAGGCATTGACGCTGGATAACTGGGAGGGCGGAAACTTAGTGCCGGACACGCAACCACCCAGTGCGCCGGGAAACCTTGTGGCGACTGCAATAGGTGTCACCCAGGTCCACCTGAGTTGGACGGCCTCAACCGACAACGTGGGGGTAACGGGCTATCTCGTGGAGCGTCAGGATCCCGGAAGCCAGAGCTTTGTGCAAGTGGGGACGAGCACCGGCACGAGCTACAACGACACGGGATTAGCCGCGGGGAGCACTTACAGTTATAGGGTCCGGGCAACGGACGCGGCACAGAACCTGAGTCAGTATTCGGGGGTCGCGAGCGCGACAACGCAGATCGGGCCTGCAGCCAGCGATAATTTCAATCGGGCCGATGGGGGACTAGGAGCCAATTGGACGAAGCCGCCGGCGTCGCAAAACAACCTGGTTATCGCCAGCAACCAGGTAGGGGTGGATGTCGAGGACAGCCACAATTATGCCTTTTGGTCGGCTGGTACCTTCAGCCAAGATCAATATTCCCAGGTGCGGATCAGGAATGTGGGGCCGTGGAACGGGGTGATCGTCCGCGCGCAGCCCATCATTGACCGATTCTATCTGGCCTTTGTGTTTGGGGCCAACGACTACGAAATCTATCTGCGAAAGGACGGGGGTTATTTCCACCTGATCACCGGCACTACGGAGACATGGTCGGCTGGCGACATTATCGGGTTGCAGGCGGTAGGGTTGAACCCGGTGCAACTGACGTTGCTGCGAAACGGCAATCCGGTTTTGACCTACACTGACGCGACAGAGAACCTTGTTGGAGGCAGCCCCGGGATCGGGATCTATTCACCGTCCGGGGATCATCTAGCCATTGACGACTGGGAAGGTGGAGGTTTCGCACCGTAGTGAACTTCATTCTTTGTTTCCATTGGGAATGACTCCGCCGTGACTCCGCCTTTAACAAGAGGGTCTTTGGCGGATTGCCGTTGGGATTCAACCGGCTCGCAGGCTCACTGATCTACCCTCACCTCGACTAAGGACCGACATATGGTTGAAATCCGACGCGAACCGGAACATCTGCCTGGCGTAAAGCTGGACGACATTTTCTTCGCCCTCTTCAAGCGCAAGCGAACCATCATCGTATCCGCGGCGGTGGGCATCATTGCCGCCGCTGCTTATTATTTTCTCTTCCCGCCGGCCTACGAGTCTCAAGCCAAACTGCTGGTGCGCTATGTTCTGGAAAGGAGCGCCATCGATCCAATCGAAGGTACGAAGTCCACGTTCCAGTCGAGCAACGACCCTGACAGAGTAATTGGCGCTGAAATCGAGATTCTGACCAGTTGGGATCTGGCGATGCAAGTCGCCCAGGCAATCGGTCCCAAACGCTTGTTAGCACCCGCTCCGATTCCAGACCCGGTCAAGCGTGTCATTGAGGCGATTGGTCTCAAGCAACCGCTACCGCCATCTGGGGCGTCTGCGTCTGAAACTTACGCAGCCCGCAGCATTATTTCGGGTTTGAAGGTGCTTTCTAACAAGGGAAGTAACATCATTTTCGTCTCCTACAAAAATCGGAACCCGGAGTTGGCGACGCTCGTTTTGGAGGAGCTGTTGAGCCGTTATTTCATCAAGCACCTTGAAGTACACCGCTCCGCTGGCGCCTTCGATTTCGTAACCCAACAAACCGATCAGGTCCGAACGCGTTTAAGCCAAACAGAGGATGCTCTAAAGTCGCTAAAGGATAAGACGGGGATTGCATCGCTTAAAGAGGGCTCAGCAGCCCTTACCACCGAAGCGGCGAAAACTCGAGAGCAGCTTGACGCCGCCGAGGCGGAGCTAGCCGAACACCAGGCGCTTGCTAACCTGAGGACTGGAAGCGGGTCTAAGGGGTGGAAAGCAAACAGTCAGACGTCCGACAAAAGCCCGCTAGCTGAAAAATCCCGTGTTGCTGGCATGGAGGCAAAGGTCGCACTGCTTAAGTCTCGCCTTGGCGATATTCAGCAGAGGACGAAGCAACTTTCGGAACTTGCCCCGCAAATGGAAGAATTGGAGCGGAAGCGGAAACTGGACGAAGCGAATTACAAGTATTTTGCCGAATCACTCGAAAAGGCGCGGGTTGACGAGGCTTTGGACCCTTCCAAGATGCCCAACATTAGCGCCGTCCAACGTCCTTCCCCTCCCGTACTTGAGACGACAACGCGCGTTAAGAAGGCCCTGGCACTGGCTGGTGCCGGCCTGGCCTTGGGTCTGGCACTCGCGTTGTTACGAGGATTGTTCTTGAACCAGACAGTTGGGCGGCCACTAGAGTTAGAGACGCGGTTGCACATTCCGCTCATGCTCTCGATACCGTATGCGAATTCTCGAAACGGCCATTTGCCCCTGCCTTCCAATGGGGCACCGGCGAATCCGCGGGCACTTGCAGTGAGGCCGCATCGCTCCAATCTGCCGCCGTGGGAAGCCGGCCATTTCATGCGGCCGTATTGCGACGCAATTCGGGATCGACTCGGCCTTTATTTTGAACTCAATCATTTAACGCATAAGCCGAAGCTGGTAGGCGTTACCAGTTTTTCGGAGGCAGCGGGCGCTTCTACCCTCGCTGCTGGCCTTGCTGCCTCACTTTCGGAAACGCACGATGGTAAGGTTCTCTTAGTCGACGTAAATCTGGGGCCTGAGCAGGTTCACCCATTCTTTAAGGGCAAGCCTGCTTATCCGCTTATTGCAGCTCTGAAGCCACAGACTGAGATAGCTTCTGCTTCAGAGAATCTCTATCTGGCTACTGTCGGCTCATCGACGACGGGTGGACTGGCGCAGGTCGGCTTGAAAAGATTCTTCGACATGATGCCAAATATGAAAGCAAGCGATTTCGACTACATTATCTTCGACATGCCTCCACTTCATCAGACAAGTCCTACGTGGGGGATGGCCGCTTTTATGGATAAGCTCTTGCTGGTAGTCGAAGCAGAAAAAAACAATCGCGATGTCATAAAGCGCGGCTACAGGAAGTTGGTAGCGGAGCGAGACAATGTTGCGGTGGTGGTTAACAAGACCCGCTCTTATGTTCCTAAGTCGCTGGATGCTGAGTCTTAATCGGACGCATTCGTGGCCAGCGCAGTGGCGTTTCCAATTCTTGAGAGGATTGCCGCGATTTCATGGTGCTTGCAGTAGCAGCCAACGCGGCTGCCGAAAAACCCCGAAACTTTTGTGTTACGTAATAGGATTTATTACGGCTTAAAGCCTTTCGTTCCGCAATCCCTTCGAACGGCCATTCGACGAAAGCTGGCCATGCGCTTGCGCAGGCATGTTGAAGATGTTTGGCCTATTATGCCAGGATCGGAATGTCCACCTGAAAACTGGACGGGCTGGCCCGAGGACAAAAAATTTGCCCTTGTCCTGACGCACGATGTCGAAAGCAAGGAGGGCCTCAGCAGATGCCGGGTCTTGATGAAACTGGAACAAAATATTGGATTCCGCTCTTCCTTTAATTTTATCCCTGAAGGAAGTTACCGGGTTCCATCCGAATTAATGGAGGACCTTAGGGACAGTGGGTTCGAGGTTGGGATACACGATCTCAAACATGATGGGCGCCTTTTTGCCTCCTATCGCGGCTTCAAACGACGCGCTGCGAAAATCAACCGCTATGCGCGCGAATGGGGCGCGTCGGGATTCAGATCGGGATTCATGTTGCGCAATCTCGATTGGTTGCACCATCTCGATGTACAGTACGATGCCTCCACATTCGACACCGACCCATTCGAACCCCAGCCAGATGGACGTCATACTATCTTCCCGTTCTGGGTGCCGTGTCCAAACGGTAATGGGTCGGGACTGCCCGCTTCTTCGGAAGGCTACGTGGAGTTACCCTACACGCTTTGTCAGGATTCAACTTTGTTCGTGATACTACGCGAAACGACTCCTGAGATCTGGATGCGCAAGCTCGATTGGATCGCAGAGCATGGAGGAATGGTTCTCCTCGATACCCATCCCGATTACATGTCTTTCGCCGGGTCGCCGCAGACGGCAAAGGAGTATCCCGTTTCGTTATACCGCGAGTTCCTCGCTTACGTCAAAACCAAGTATGCAGGCAAATACTGGCATGCTCTTCCGCGGGAAGTAGCCAGGTATATCATCCAAGGCCGTTCCTCCAGAGCGAGCGTCGGCAAATGCGACGAGCTCGCCTCCCCGAAAATTGGCCGGCTGCGCGGCAGACGCGTCGCAGTCCTGCTCTTCTCGCACTATCCTGCGGATCCTCGGCCCAGACGAGAGGCCGAGGCATTAGCAGCCCAGGGCGCTAACATTGACCTCATCTGCCTGCGTGATGGCGATGGTGAGGCGGCACTTGAGACTTGCGGCAGTATCAACGTCACACGTGTCCGGTTGAAGCGCCATCGTGGCGGCAAGCTCGGGTACGTTGGCCAATATGCTGCGTTTGTTTTAACCTCATTTTTCTACCTCGCCTCGAGATCACTTGCTCGCCGGTACGATCTCGTTCATGTGCATAACATGCCGGACGTCCTCGTTTTCGGTGCGATCGTCCCGAAATTCCTCGGCGCAAAAGTCATTTTGGACTTGCATGATCCCATGCCCGAGCTCATGCAGACGATCTTCAAGCTGCCGGAGGAGAGCTTCAGCGTGCGCGTGCTGAAGCGACTGGAGAAGTGGAGCATTCGATTTGCGGATCTTGTGCTGACAGTGAATCTCGCATGCAAGAAGATCTACTCTTCGCGCAGTTGTCATCCGGATAAGATCAAAGTCGTAATCAATTCGCCTGATGACGAGGTCTTCCCCTTCCAGTCCGGTGATGTTTGCCGCCTGCATGGAAAGAACGGCAACGGGTTCAATCCTTTTGTGATTCTCTACCACGGCTCATTAGTTCGTCGGAATGGTTTCGACCTGGCGATTGAGTCACTCGAAAAAGTGAAGAAAACAATTTCATCCGTCCGGCTGAGAGTTTGCGGCAAACGAACAGACTTTTTCGAGCAGGTAATGGAATCGGCCCAGCAACGGGGACTTGATAGGAATGTCGATTATCTCGGTCCGTGCAATCTCAACGAGATCGTCGAGGCAATTGAGGACTGTGACCTCGGCATCATCCCAAACCACCGCAATATCTTCACCGAAATCAATACACCCACGCGGATCTTTGAATATCTGGCACTCGCCAAACCAGTGATAGCGCCGAAGGCGAAAGGCATTCAGGACTATTTCGGCGACAATGACCTCATCTTTTTCGAGCTCGGGGATGCAGACGATCTCGCCCGCAAAATTGAGTTCGCGTATTCTCACCCGGAGGAAGTCGCGGACACCGTGAAACGTGGCCAGGAGGTTTACCTCTCCCACACGTGGAGTCGCGAGCGACTCAGTTTTTTGAATTCCATCAGTGAGCTTCTGTAGAACGTTTGTCGAATTACTGTGGACGCCCTCTGTCTCATACTCTTAATCGTTCTTGTGCTCATGCTCCAACACGTCGACCTAACGAGGAAAAGCAAAGGAAAGAGCAAAAGTAAGAATGACCGAGTACGGTTCTCAAGCTAGCTTACCTGGCGGATCCCCCTTACTGCTCTACGGTCGCTCAAATGATCGGTGTCGTTGCTCCTCAAATCGAACATCCTTTTGTTGCCGAGTTCTTTGAACTGTTCAAAACTCCCTGGGAGTTTTACCGGGCTGGCGTCAATTACGATGTCCTGATTTGCTCGAGCAGCTTGGTTCCTCAGAACAATGCCAGGCTGCTTTTAATATATGGCTCGCAGCGCCAACCGTTCGAAGAATATCGAAACATCAAGACAAATTCTCCTCCAGGACGCAATTTCATTTGTTTTCGTGGCGAACGAATGCCGATCTATGGGAATTGCCTTCTGTTCGAGGCGGTATCCAGCGTGCTCTTCAGTCACGAAGGCACAAAATCGGCAGCTGCCATCTGTGTAGCTTGCGATAATCAAGAGGTGGTTCGTATAGGGTTTGATCTGTTCGGGGAAGTCCGCCAGCTCTTGACGCAGGGCCAACCACCGGAACTCGCAAGTATACCCACGCTCGAACTGCACATTTCAGCCCTGCGCGAGATCATCCTTAGCCAGGGAGTGCTCCTTCTGGAGATCCTTCCTGTTCCTGCAGGCAAACGTTTTGTTGTCTGCCTCACTCATGATGTCGATCATCCGCGTGTGCGCTATCACAGGTGCGACCACACAATGGTTGGTTTTCTTTACCGGGCGCTGATTGGGTCGATAATTGATTTTTGCCGACGTAGAAGGTCCCTTGGCGAGGTAGCTGTCAACTGGAAGGCAGCATTTTGCCTTCCCCTGGTGTTCGCTAAGCTTGCGAAGGACTTCTGGAACCAGTTCGACCGGTACCTCGATTTGGAAAAGGATCTGACTTCTACTTTCTTTGTTATTCCTACAAAGCGCGACCCAGGTGTCGATTCTCACGGCCGAAGGAATGCAAGACGCGCTTCCGGATACGCTTCTACCGACATCGCTGATGACTTAAAGAAGCTGCTTTCAGCAAACAGAGAAATCGCTGTCCATGGGATCGATGCGTGGCGGGACGTCGCAAAAGGCCGTGATGAGCGCGAGAACATCCAAAAGATCAATGGCGCAGGCGACATCGGTATTCGAATGCACTGGCTTTACTTTGATTCGCAGGCGCCAGTGGCGCTTGAGAAATCCGGTTTCAGTTATGACTCAACTCTGGGCTACAACGAAACGATAGGATACCGCTCGGGGACCACTCAAGTGTTCAAGCACCCGAATACCGATCATTTGATGGAACTCCCATTGCACATCATGGACACAGCGCTGTTTTACGCGTCGTACATGAATTTATCCCGCAAACACGGTGCCCTTGCAATGCAACCGTTAATCGACAACGCGGCAAGGTTCGGCGGCGTGCTTACAATCAACTGGCATGACCGTAGTCTCGGTCCCGAGAGGTTATGGGGCGACTCTTATCGCCAGCTACTAGATGACCTCAAGAGCAGCAGTGTCTGGTTCGCCACTGCGAATGAGGCAGTCTGCTGGTTTAAAAAACGTCGCTCAACTAAGATCGATAGTGTGGTTTGCGACGGCGATACCGTTCGCGCGTGCGTATCCATTGGTGAAGGCGACGGCGATTTGCCCGCGATGCGACTAAGATTACACTGTTCTCCGTCCAAGCATATCGACGTATCGATCACGGGCTCGACCGAGGTACAATTCTCTCCAGTTACTGATTACAGAGTACCGGTCAGCGTTTAAGCCGGTTTAGGTTAACGTTTTAAGGATTTCTGTAGTATGCTAACTCTCGCCCAATTCGGCTGCGGTTACTGGGGACCTAATCTGCTCCGCAACTTCTCTGCCTTACGAAACTGCTCAGTCAAATATGTTGTGGATCAGAGCGCAGAGCGGCGCGCTTTTGTCCAACGTAACTTCCCGCATACAATCGCCTTGGAATCATGCGATCGAGTACTTAAAGATCCCGAAGTCAAAGCGGTAATCATTGTGACGCCAGCTGGGACGCATTTTGCTTTAGCGAGGCAAGTGCTCGACGCAGGCAAACACGTGTTTGTTGAAAAACCGCTAGCGACCAGGGCAAGCGAAGTCGATGAGCTAAGCCAGTATGCAGCGCAGCGCAACCTCGTTGTCATGGTTGGGCACACGTTTATCTACAATCCTGCCGTCCGGTATGTGAAGCAGCTCATCGATGCGGGCGAGCTGGGTGAAATCCGCTATATTTACAGCCAGCGCTTGAATCTTGGCCGTATTCGCGCCGATATCGATGCGCTCTGGAATTTTGCGCCCCATGACATCAGCATCATCCAATATTGGCTTGGAAACCCAGAACCGGTCTCGGTTTCCAGACAAGGCATGGCCTATATGCAGGATGGAATCGATGATGTTGTTTTTCTTAATCTGGAGTATCCGGGAAAGATCATTGCCAACATCCACGTTAGTTGGCTCGACCCGCAGAAGGTCCGAAAAATGATTATAGTCGGTTCCCGGAAAATGGTCGTCTATGACGACATCGCTGAAAACAAGATAGCCATTTATGACAAGGGCATCGATCGACGGGCAATTCTCGGCCAGAACATGGATTTCGATAGTCCGCAGCCGCTTCAATTCAATTACCGCAGTGGCGACGTGCTTTTGCCTAACATCAAATTCACCGAGCCATTGCAAGTGGAGGCTGAACATTTTGCCGATTGCGTTCTGAATGGGCTAAAGCCGCTTACCGGCGTCGCCCACGCGCGAACAGTCGTTTCCATTCTCGAGCGCGCCCGCCCGTTAAACGGCGAGGTTATTCGCCAGAATTCTTCCATATGAATCCGGTTAAACGCCGTGCGGTCGGAGTCGTCGATGTGAAGTTCGGCGAAAAAGTCACCGTCGTTGAGCCGGTCAATCTCTACGGATGCACGATTGGAGATGACAGTTTCGTCGGGCCGTTTGTCGAGATACAAAAGGGAGTAACTATCGGGAAACGATGCCGGATTCAATCCCACTCATTCATCTGCGATCTGGTCACGATTGGGGACGACTGTTTCATCTCTCATGGGGCCATGTTCATCAACGATCTCTTCGGCAACGGTGGCCCTGCTGGGAAGCCAGAGCTTTGGCGGCCGACCAAACTTGGCAATCGTGTGAGTGTCGGAACAAATGCAACAATCCTCCCAGTGACGATCTGTGATAACGTGGTAATAGGAGCGGGCGCAGTTGTTACCAAGGATGTTACCGTCCCAGGCATTTACGCAGGCAATCCTGCTCGCCTCCTTCGTCGTCTTCCAGCCGCGCCGTAGGCGGGTAACTATTCCGCCTGACTTCCAACATCCGAAGTTCTGACTTGCTGTCCTATGAAAATCCCCTTCGTTGACCTTCATGCGCAGTACCTGACGATCAAAGAGGAGATCGATGGAGCGATCGCTGAAGTGATCGCCGAATCAGCTTACATTCGCGGACCGCACGTCGATGCTTTCGAGCAGACATGGGCGAGAACGCTCGGCGTGAAGCGTTGTGTGTCGTGCGCGAACGGGACAGACGCGATCTACATCGCGCTGCGAGGGCTTGGCCTCAGGCCCGGCGACGAAGTTATCACTAGCGCCCATTCATGGATCTCAACATCGGAGACAATCACGCAGGCTGGTGGGCGAGTCGTATTCTGCGACACCGATGAGGAGACTTTCACGATTGATCCGGTTGATATTGAAGCAAAGATTACCCCTGCCACCGTCGGAATCATTCCAGTTCATCTCTATGGACAGCCGGCGGACATGGCCGCGATCATAGCGATTGCGAAAAAGCACAATCTCTGGGTAATAGAAGATTGCGCCCAGGCACATCTCGCCAGGTATAAGGGACAGTTTGTGGGTACCTTTGGCAATGCAGCGACCTTTTCCTTTTATCCGGGCAAAAACCTGGGCGCCTATGGGGACGCTGGCTGCCTTGTCAGTAATGACGATCAACTCGCCGACTGGATGGCGACCTTCGCCCGGCATGGCGGTAAGGGCGAGCATGTCATGGAAGGGATCAACAGCCGCATGGATGGGCTGCAAGCAGCTGTTCTCAATGCAAAATTGCCTCATCTACCCGCGTGGACTGAGGCGCGACGCCGTATTGCAGCGTGTTACGACGAGCTGTTGGAAGACGTGGGAGACGTTATCACACCAAAGGTCGGAGCTGGCCGGGGCCATGTTTATCATCTCTATGTAATTCGCACGGAACACCGGGATGCCTTGAGAAAGCATCTCACGGACGCTAGTATCGCAACAGTTCTGAATTATCCGAAAGCGCTTCCATTTTATCCCGCCTACACTCATCTTGCCCATGTCCCCGAAGACTTTCCCGTCGCCTGCTTTAACCAAGCCCGCATCTTATCCCTACCGATCTATCCAGAGATAAGAGATGAAATGATTCGTCACACTGTGGAATGTACCGCGAGCTTCTTCTCCTACCAGCCTGCAAGCATTGAGCGGCAGCCGAAAAAAGTCGCAGCCTGTTAATGGCCGTGTGTTGGTGATTGAGGTCCTTTCGTGGCAGGAGCGAAGTCGAGGCAGTGCGCCTTATAGAGGCGGAACCTATGAAGCAAACTGTCGTCGTCATCGGTCTTGGAGAGGTCGGCAAACCTTTGCTGAAGATCCTGCAGAGCAGATATCAGACGTTCGGTGTTGACATCGATCTGCCAGCACCGGTCACAAGGTGCGATGTCATGCACGTCTGCTTCCCGTTCCAGAACGCAACCTTCGTTGAGCAAGTCTTGGAATACATTAACCAATACTGGCCCGCTCTCACGGTAATCAATAGCACAGTTGCTCCTGGAAGCACTCGCCGAATTGCAGCTAAATCGGGTACCTCCGTGGTAAACAGCCCCGTTCGCGGCAAGCATGCACGAATGCACGAAGAGCTGTTGCATTATACAAAGTTTATCGGAGCGCTCGACCTGCCGTCAGGTCAGCGCGCCGTCGGTCATTTTGAGGAAGTCGGGATGAAAACGAAGTTGCTTAGCTCCCCGGAGGCGAGCGAAATTGCCAAGCTAACCGAAACGACCTACTTCGGCTTGCTGATCGCGTGGGCACAGGAGATCGAGCGCTATTGCATGAAGCTGGGTGTCGGTTACGACGAAGTCGCATCGTTCTACGACGAGATTAAGTTCTTCCCGCCGGTGAAATATTTCCCTGGCGTTATTGGCGGTCACTGCGTCATGCCCAATCTCGACATCTTACGCCAACAATTCCCTTCCAGCCTGTTGCAGGCTATCGTGGAGTCGAACACTCTTAAGCAGAAGAATCTTAGTCCCGACTGGTAACGAGGAACAGACATTTTTTGCTTACGTCCGCGGCTAGACTCCATCGCACATTAGCGGGCATCATCACATGCATCTCTGGGAGAATCTCCTACTCAGTCACATGATCCCAGCAGGAATTAGGCTGCCTCGCAACTTTTCCTTTGGCCTGGCGAGAAAGACTGGCTGAATCGGACCTATCGAGCTCTAGCGGATCAGTGGCTCTGGAGGAGGTACAAAGCTTGCAGACTACTTTTTCGATTTGTCGCAAAGCATTCCGGGGAAAAATTGGGGCGGGTTCTCGCCCAGGTAGGCATCTCCGCTGTGTTGAACTACCCGAAGGCGTTCCCATTTTATCCCGCCTACGGTCATCTTGGCCACACACCGAAGGATTCTCCGATGGCTTACGCCAACCGGTCGCGGATTCTGTCGTTGCGGATCTACCCCGAAATCACCAACGACATGATTTCGTACCTGGCTGGCAAGATCGCGGAATTCTTTCGCGGTTCGCCGCAGCTAAACAGGGATTTCGTCAAACCATGAGCAGGAGGGCGGAATGGATCGGGTAGCTATCGCCATTGTCGGATGCGGGAATATTGCCGCCTTTTACCTCAACACGCTTTCCCGCCACCGCATTCTTGAAC
>Ga0306921_10000881_pt1 | contig 28274 bp, 29 predicted proteins | sample sta12Cox44000080_FD_203760 | JGI IMG/M metagenome (GOLD analysis project Ga0306921, IMG submission 203760) | Lab enrichment of tropical soil microbial communities from Luquillo Experimental Forest, Puerto Rico - statoxic.12C.oxic.44.000.080 (v2)... | ecosystem: Environmental > Terrestrial >... | reverse complement strand
GCTGAACTCCTGCTTGCTCATCGACAACACCGCCACCACGGTGCACCTCCCCGGACCCCAAAACCCGGGCGAGTGTCACCTCTACTTTGCAGAGGGGTGTCATCTCTATATTGCTCCCACATAAAAATGGCGGATAACAAGCGTTCTGGAAAAATCCCTGAGGGGTGGGCCGGTCATGAGGCTGCCTGAAAATTCAGGGCAGGAGTGTCAATTTAGCTTGCAGCTTCTTGGGTCGATCACCCGCCTAGAATTCTGTTATTGGTCGCCTCAGAGCTAAAATACGTATAGAGGGCGAAAGCAAGATTAACCGCCGTTGACTGCCCGAACGACACAACGAATTATTTTCCTCTACGCTGTGATTGTCTGAACCCTAAGAATGCACATCCGATCAAACCATACATGAACCCAGTGTAGGCCATCCGCACAGATTCTGCGCGCCGGTGTTCCTCAAAATTCTCTAGTCAAAATATCCGCCAGTCTTCTTGTCCTTTCCACACATCGTAAACTATTCCTGTGCGGCCGTCGTCGTCGCTGACTTCGTGAGATGCTATCAGTTGGTGAACATCTGAGTTATAGCTTTCGTTGGGAAGCCAGTTGTAGGCCAAAAGGCCAGTTACAATTGGGATAATGAGATATAACACCCAAAATATGGTTTGAGCTTTGGGCGAGAGTTTTTGTTCCAAGCCATCAAGGCGGTTTGGCATGATTGAAGTAAACTTAGTTAGAGTTCTGGGAGTACCATGGGCGAGATCTGTTAACGAACTTTTGTGGTTCGAGACTTTTTCGGAGGGCATTTTCCACAAAAGCGACACCGCCCCGTCCATGGATGCTTCCCTCGCGTATGAAAAATTAACCTCCTGCAGATTAGCTTCACGCTTTTGGTGTCAAGGCTCATGTAATGCCGGAGATAGACGTCAAGACGGGAAACGAATGGCAGTATCTTCATAGTTTTCAGCGTCTCTGCCACGATTTTCCCGGGGGCCAAATCCGAAAACATGAAGGGCCTGATTTTCTTATAACGTCCAATACGGGCAACACAATCGGCCTTGAAATCGGTCGTGTGTACAAGGACTATGGTAAAACTTCTGAGCAGAGCGTTGAGGCGACAAAAGAAGCGATAACCGTCGGGGCGCGCGCGTACTGCGAGAATGTTTTGAAGTCTCCGCCTGCGTTCGTGTCATTGTACTTTACCCTATCACGACATATGAGACCGAGGGCCTGTGAGGCAATCGCGCACCGCGTGGCTCGGACAGTGCACGAGAACAAGCCTCCTGTCGGAGAATCCGTGAAACTGGAATACAGCGGGGGCCTTCAGCCTATTGAGGTTGACTTAATTATCATTGGCAGGGATTACCCGCGCGCCACTAGCACATGGATTTGGCCCGAATACGCCTCTATACAGACAGATGCAATTAGCACGTTGGAACATCGGATCGACGAGAAAAACAGAAAACTCCCCAGCTATCTTAGGCATTGTGATGAGTGTTGGCTTCTCATAGTCGCTCCATCCTTTAAATCTTCCGGCAACATACATCCAGACGAATACAGTATTTCACATGCTTATCCATCATCGTTTAGCCGCACATATTTCCTAGACTTCGGCCTCGCAAATCTGTTTTTGCTGCGGAACCAAAACACGATGCATTAAAGGATATTGGAGGCGGCAATGAGGGTGGTCGCGGAAGAGTAGGATTGAAGCCTTTGAAGCCTATGTTGGAGCCGTTGAAGCCGATGCAAAACGCCCTGACATAAAGGAGGATTTGGTCCAAGCAGCGCCGATCTCTCACGAAATAGACGACTTATTGAGGAGCAAAGGTATATCTACTTGGACCGCTATTGTAGCGCTGGCGGCGTGCCTCGGAGCAGCAGCTGCGGATGCCACAGCAGCTGGTCCATTCAAAGGGTATCTTCGGGTCGCCCACCGTTTCGTTGAGTACGTCTTCTGGGTAACTTATCGTGAATACAAGAAAAGCGCGAAGGGGTAGGCGGCGATGAACGGCGTCGCCCATGGGGCCTTATCGAAAATCGCGCGCCCTCGGATTACGGAAAAGCGGCGCACGGGGCTGCTTTCTGGGAAAATTCCGCTACTGATTATCGAGGTCTTTGCAGGTTTGATTTTCTCTGCTTAGGTAGTCGCGGGCTAGCTTTTCAAGCTTCCCATAGTAGGGATCGATCTGGCGCGTAATACTTTTGTCGGTCTTACGCGCGTCTGTTATCACGCGCTGAACATCGGTATTGCACCATGTTTTTTCCACGTCATAGGAGAACTCGTCAAAGGCCATTTTGCTGATAACTAAATCGTCCGCGACAAGATAACCGATGCTCTCGAAGACGCTGAGATATTGTTCAATGTCTAAGTCGCGCCATTTCCCGCCCTTGCCGCCTTCACTGCGGGAGAGAAGGGGATAGTTGTGGTCGTGAGTTTGGATGTCTGCGACCAGCTTCGCAAATTTGTTGTCGTCTAATGTGGCTCTCAACTTTAGCACCAAATCCGCCGAGGCAATCTGCTGAGACTGCCTGAGCGTTCTTAGGGCGACAGTAGCACCAACAATCGCGGTGAGGACGCCAAGGATAACGGCGATGCTCGCGCCTGCGCTGAGCCACTTGTTCACAACATCGATGTTCATTCCGGTCGATCTCACGCGGCTCTCGTCGCACGGCGAACGGTGGAAATGCCAACATCGTAGCTGCGCGCCAGTTCTTGCAGCGTAGCGCCGCGCGCGCGGCGGTAGGTGGCCTGTTTCTGCTGCTCGGGTGTGAGGGAAGGGGGGCGGACCATATGCTTCCCTTGAAGCTTGGCGCGGTTCCTGCCTTCGGCGGCGCGGATGCGGATTAGATCGCGCTCAACATCGACGAGGCCGCCGAGTACCGCTAGCATAAAGCACCCGGTGCTGGGCGTTTAGTGGTCGAACCATGGCCATTCGGCGCCGCCTTCGTGGATGACGGCGCCGAGATTGGCTTGCCCGACGAGCTTGGCGTATTTGGCGAGGAGCCCGCTCTTGTGACGCGGCACCGGCGGACGCCACGCGGCGCGCCGTGCATTCAGCTCGTCCTCTCCGGCGATCAGGTCCATACGCCGGTTCTCGATGTCGATGCGAACCCGGTCGCCGTCGCGGACCAGCGCGAGCGGGCCGCCAATCGCGGCCTCCGGCGATACATGACCGACGCAGATGCCGCGGGTGGCGCCGGAGAAGCGGCCGTCGGTGATGAGCGCTACCTTCTCCCCCATCTGCTGGCCATAGATGATCGCCGTCACCCCGAGCATCTCGCGCATCCCCGGGCCGCCGACCGGGCCTTCGTTGCGCACGATCAGCACCTCGCCGGCCTGATAGGCGCGCGCCTCGACGGCACGGACGCAGTCCTCCTCGCACTCGAAGACACGGGCCGGCCCCTCATGGACGAGGACCGCGAGGCCGGCCACCTTGATCAGTGCGCCGTCGGGACAGAGATTGCCTTTGAGCACGGCGAGACCGCCATCCGTGCCAATGGTGCGGCGGCTGAACGAACAACGGCACCATCGGGCCCGGCTGCTGCCCCATAGGTCTCGGCGACCGTGGCCCCGGTCACGGTCAGACAGCTGCCATCGAGGTGGCCGCCGTCGAGCAATGCCCGCAGGATCACCGCGGTGCCGCCGATGTCGTGTACGTCCTTGGCCGTGAAACGCCCGCCGGGGCGCAGATCGGCAATCAACGGCGTCCGCCTCGAGACGGCATCCACGTCGTCGATGTCAAAGCGGATACCGGCCTCGTGCGCGATCGCCGGGATATGCAGCGCCGCATTGGTCGAGCCGCCGGTCGCGGCGACGACGGCGCAGGCGTTTGCGAGCGCCGCGCGGGTCACGATGTCGCGCGGCCGCGGGCCGCCGCGCGCCAGCGCCTCCATGACGATGGCGCCGGCGCGCCGGGCATAGTTGGCGCGTTCGACATAGACCCCGGGGATCATCGACACGTTCGGGACGCTGAGACCGAGCGCCTCGGAGACCATCGCCATCGTGTTGGCGGTGAATTGCCCGGCGCAGGCGCCGATCGTCGGTAGACAGGAGCGCTCGAGCCGCGCCAAATCCGCCTCGTCCAAGCCGCCGGTCATGACCGCACCGACCCCCTCATAGGAATCGAGGATCGTCACATCGCGGCCGGCGAAACGACCAGGCAGCGCACTGCCACCATAGATAAACACGGCCGGCACATTGCAGCGGAGCATGCCCATCATTACCCCGGGCAACGTCTTGTCGCAGCCGCCGAACCCGACGAGCCCGTCATAGGCGAGACCATGCACGATCGCCTCGATCGAGTCGGCGATCAGCTCGCGCGACACCAGCGAGAACTTCATTCCTTCGTGGTTCATGCCGATGCCATCCGACATCGAGATCGTCGTGAATTCGCGCGGCGTGCCGCCTGCCTCGGCCACCCCCTGCTTTGCCGCTTCGACTTGAAAGCCGTGCGTCATGTTGCACGGAGTCTGCTCGCCCCTCATGCTGACCACGCCGATCATCGGCTTGGCGATCGCCTCGTCGTCGAGCCCCATGGCCCGCATAAAGGCGCGATGGGGCGTGCGGCTGAGCCCCTGCCTGGTGATGTCCGATCTGAGCTTTGTCATCGCTTCGCTCTTCGGCTGCCCCGCGCTTGTCTTCTTGGAGTTTCTGCCCATATAGCACGATCGTAGATAATTATCTATATAGCAAATATGATCATCACAAATAGCCCACCCTGTTCGCCCCCTGATATATCATTTCCGCCCCCTGCGAGGCTGCTTTCCGACCCCTGTTCTCGCCTATCTCGCACGTTTCTAAGTATCTGATATAGAATGCTTTATCGAGGAGATTGCGGGCCACGCCCGATGATTCCCCCTGTTATCCGGCTTTTACAGGGGGCTGATCACAGGGCGACGACCCGGCCGGTTTACTGCAATGCGGCGTCCGCCAGCGCCAGCGCCCTTGACGCCGTCGCTGCCGCCGGACTGCGGCGGCGTGCCACGGGTCAGCGCAAAGCCGAAATGCTGGCCAAGATGGGCTGATCAGAACCGAGATCGGTTCGACCCCGCCGCGGGCTTCAGGGATCGAACCAAGGCCATTCGGCACCGCCTTCATGGGTGACGGCGCCGAAATTGGCCTGCCCGACGAGCTTTGCGTATTTGGCGAGGAGCCCGCTTTTGTGACGGGGCACTGGCGGGCGCCATATGGCACGACGCGATGCCAGCTCGCTGTCGCTGGCGAGCAGGTCCATGCGCCGGTTGGCAATATCGATGCGCACCCGATCACCGTCGCGGACCAGTGCGAGCGGGCCGCCGATCGCTGCCTCCGGCGACACATGGCGACGCAGATGCCGCGGGTCGCCCCGGAAAAGCGGCCGTCGGTGACGAGCGCCACCTTCTCGCCCATCTGCTGGCCGTAGATGATCGCTGTTACCCCGAGCATCTCGCGCATCCCCGGGCCGCCGACCGGGCCTTCATTGCGCACGATCAGCACCTCGCCCGCCTGGTAGGCGCGCGCCTCGACGGCACGAACACAGTCTTTCCTCGCACTCGAATACGCGAGCCGGCCCCCCATGGATCAGGGCCGCGAGCCCGGCCACTTTGATCAGTGCACCGTCGGGGCAGAGATTACCTTTGAGCACGGCGAGCCCGCCGACCGGCGCCAAAGGCGCTCCGGTAAGGTGAACGACCGCCCCGTCCGGCCTTCCCGCCGACCCATAGGTCTCGGCGATTGTGGCTCCGGTGACCGTCAAGCAGCTGCCGTCTAGATAACCGCCGTCGAGCACCGCGTAAAATCACGGCGGCGCCGCCGACGTCGTGCACATCCTTGGCCGTGAAACGCCCGCCGGGTCGCAGGTCTGCGATCAGCGGCGTCCGCCGGGACACGGCATCCACATCGTCGATATCGAACCGGATACCGGCCTCGTGCGCGATCGCTGGTATATGGAGCGCCGCGTTGCTCGATCCGCCGGTCGCGGCGACGACGGCGCAGGCGTTTTCGAGCGCCGCGCGTGTCACGATATCGCGCGGTCGCGACCCGCCGCGCGCCAGCGCTTCCATAACAATGGCGCCGGCACGGCGGGCATGGTTGGCGCGCTCGACATAGACCCCCGGGATCATCGACACGTTTGGGATGCTGAGCCCCAGCGCCTCGGAGACCATCGCCATCGTGTTGGCCGTGAATTGGCCGGCACAGGCGCCGATCGTTGGCAAGCATGACCGCTCGAGCTGGGCTAAGGTCGCCTCGTCCATGCCGCCGGTCATGACGGCGCCGACTGCCTCGTAGGAATCGAGTATCGTCACATCCCGGCCGGCAAAGCGGCCCGGCAGCGCGCTGCCGCCGTAGATGAACACGGCGGGCACATTGCAGCGGAGCATGCCCATCATCACGCCGGGCAAGGTCTTATCGCAGCCACCGAACCCGATGAGCCCGTCATAGGCAAGACCGTGCACGACCGCCTCGATCGAATCGGCAATCAGTTCGCGCGATACCAGCGAGAACTTCATTCCCTCGTGGTTCATGCCGATGCCGTCCGACATCGAGATCGTGGTGAGCTCGCGCAGCGTGCCACCCGCCTCGGCGATCCCTTGCTTGGCCGCCTCGACCTGAAAGCCGTGCGTCATGTTGCAGGGGGTCTGCTCGCCCTTCATGCTGACGACGCCGATCATCGGTTTCGCGATCGCCTCGTCATCGAGCCCCAGCGCCCTCATGAAGGCGCGATGAGGCGTGCGGCTGATCCCGTGTCTGGTAATGTCAGATCTGAGTTTCGTCATCAGTTTCACTATCCGACTGGCCTGTCGATGAACGCGTTCGGCGATGTTGTCGTCAACGGCGCGATTAGTCAAAGCGCGATGGCGCGTTCGTCTGCAGCGATTCCAGCGCGGCGTCCGCTAGTGCCGGCGCCTTCGGATCGAATGCCCCGACCTTATCATGCGGTTCGGAGGACCGGGCGGGATGTGCGGCAAGGCGGCTCGGCTCCTACGGGGGCGATGGTCTGCTACCGGCGGAAGACGGCCGGGGCCCGGTCCCTGACGACAGACGGTATCGAACGCTTCCCCGGCGAAAGCCGGGGTCCATCTCTCGGCGGCACGAGCAGGGATATATGGGTCCCGGCTTTCGCCGGGACAGCGACCCACCCACGGTTTCATCCACGGTGGGTCGGCCGCGCCGGCTGGTCCCCAACTCAGAAACCCTAAGCCGGTCGCATCATTTTCCCGTGCCTGGGCCTTTGGCGACAGAAGGTGGTGGGGTCGACGGCAGATAGCTATTGGTGCACCCAGTCTCTTTGGACTCGTCCGTCGTGACGATTTGGGTGCGTGAAGGACCGTCGTGATCCAGGATCTGGATGCCCGTTCGCTTGCGAATAGTGTGGCAGTCGGACGCCTGTCCCGCTGTTGTAGCACTGGCACCGTTGGCGATTTGCGTCTGATATCTGACGAGGTGATCGCGCGACTTGCATATAAGCGCGCCGTCTTCTAGCCGTGGCCATATCTCGGGCAGGGCCGGCGCTGCCGTCGGTGCCGGGGACTGCTGCGGTGTCTGTTGCTGGTTCTGTTGCCCGCGGCCATGACCACCGCCGATCTGTGCATGGGCTGAGGCCATTGCGCCGAGGAGCAGCAGCAGCGCCATCGCCAGCCTACGCCAAGGAAGATGCCCCCGTACGCCGTTGCCCGATGATCTGCGCCCGTTAACGTGATCCATCCCTATCGTCCGACATCGTTTGCGCCTAGCGTTTCGCACCGGAGTTTTGCACGGCCCAACCCACTTGGGCGCGGGTTCTGGCGCGCGTTACATAGCACTTACTTTTTTTCGGAACGCGGAGCCCTGCTGTCATCACTAATGCCCCTTCTCTAGATTGCTTGTTCGCCACGTGATCGCCGGCATTTTCTATCGCCTCGCGACGCCTTCCGGGTCGGCGAGTACAACTCTGCCACGGTGGGTCATAGGCGTGGGCATGGAGTTTTTGATCTGATAAGATTTCGCAGCCCTTCGGAAGGAAAACGATGCGTCCCGTTGCGCTCTGTTCATGCGGCGGCTACTTGGTGCTCAGCCGCCTCGATCGCCGCCATTTCTTGCAAAATGCGGAAGTTGCGGGGCTGGCGGCGACCCTGCCGTTCAAGGCCTGGGCGGCTGAGGGCGATTACGAAGCGATGCTGTTCTCCTGCATCGATCCGCGGATGGTGACGCCGGTCTACAACTACATGGAGAAACGCGGGTTCAGCGGCAAATACAGCAAGTTCGTCATTGCCGGCGCCGCGATCGCCGTTGTCGCGCCCAAGTTCGAGGCCTGGCAACCGGCGTTTTTGGACAACCTCGCAACCTCGGTGCAGCTGCATCACCTCAGCAAGGTGATCGCGATCGACCACCGCGACTGCGGCGCCGCCCGGATCGCTTATGGCGATCCCCAGATCGAGACCAAGACCCACCACGAGGTCCTGACCGAGTTCCGCGGAGCGGTCGGAAAGCACCATCCCATCTCACTGTCGAGACCGGCCTGATGGCCCTCGACGGTTCGATCGAGATGTTCGGCTAAAGCGCCAGAAAGCCCTGGGGGTCGGTACGCGCGGTCGGCGGTGGCAAAAACCTCTATTTCTCTGCACAGAGCAGGTGCGTCCCTGCTCGGAGGCGAGCCGCCAAATACAGACGCAAGGTGTTACCCGCGCGTGAATACAGATAAGCCAGAACGACAATTAGCGCCGCGAAAGGCACCGAAACCACGTGCAACTTCAGGTGGCGAGGCAGATATTCGCAGAAACCCTGTCGGCGATCGCCCGACTGCGGGCGCCACCCGCGCCGGCGCGAGGGGCGTCGAGGTCGGATGCGACAGGCGACGACAGCAAGGTGTGCCTTGATGCAGGCAAAGGACGCGTATCAGCGTCTCGGCCCAGTCAACTGGCTGGTTCGACGCATGCTGCGCACGCGGGGACCGATTTACCATTGCCCAACACGCCCCAAGCGGCGACCCACCCGGTATCGGGGGAGCGTCGGATGAATCCTCGCGCAAGATTGTAAGATAGTTGCCCATAGGTGCTGCGACTATCTTCGTCACAGGGACTATATTCGTCACAGGATTGTTGCTGACGGAGGGACGGTCCCATGCTCAGACAACCGACCAAGCGTCGACGGCGGAGTCTGCGCCTGCGTCGGGGATAATGGCGGTATAACGCTGTCTCCAGGTTTCTGCGCAACCGTCTTCGCAGACAAACTGGGCCGTGCCCGGCACCTCGCGGTGGCTCCGAACGGGATCGTCTACGTCAACATCTGGAGCGGTCTCTAATACCACCACGACACCCCCCCACCCGGTGGGTTTCTGATTGCCTTGCAGGATACCAAGGGCGACGGCCGGGCCGACAAAATCGTCCGCTTTGGTCCAACCAAGGCGGACGGCAACAAGGGGGGAACCGGCATCGCCCTCTACAAGGGCTACGTCTATGCCGAGACGAACGACGGCATCGTGCGCTACGCGCTGCCGTCGAATGGGATCGAGCCGACCGCAGCGCCGGAGACCGTCGTGTCAGGGTTGCCGCTGACCGGCGATCATCCGATGCATCCCATCGCGATCGACCCTCAGGGCAACCTACGTCGACCTGGGATCTGCCACGAATTCGTGCCAAAGCCAGAATCGCATGCCGATTGTGCCGGGCAACAATCCCTGCACGGAATTGGAAACCCGAGGCGGCACCTGGCGCTACGATGCCAACCGGCTGGACCAGCATTTCTCGCTCGCCGAGCGCTTCGTCACAGGTCTGCGCAATGGCGAGGGGGTGTCCTTCGATTCGGCGGGCAGGATTTTAGCGACCCAGCATGGTCGCGACCAACTCGGGCAGAACTGGCCCAAGCTTTACACATTGAAGCAGATCGTCAACCTGCCGGCCGAGGAGCTGGTCGAACTGCGGCAACGCCGCGATTTCGGCTGGCCTACTCGGACGAGCCTCGATCGGGCTGTAATTGAAGCGGCACGCTCGTCTGTTGGCCAGCTTCCTTCGGAAGGTCCATTCCATGAATATCGTAAAGGCGTGAGCCTTCGCACTTGCCTGCCGCCCCGTCGGGAACACCGCCCAGCCATCGGAAGCCGGCAAGAAACCAGGGACCGTTCGATCGCTTTTCGAGATTCGTGCCGCCGGTTCCAGGAGTGCTATCCGCCATGGTACTGGGACGGGCCACGATCGGTCAGATCGCCGACACCGCGTAACGGGAGCATCCCCGGTCGGTGCACCGCATAACCGATCGCCTCAGCCGTGGGGCTGCGACCCGGCAGCCTGGCTGTCTCTAATCAGTTACGCAGGTCGCTGAGGAGCGGTGCGCTGTCAAACCGGCGGACGGCAAGTCTTCGCTTGGGACTCATTGTTGCACCAACGCGCGCCATACCGATCATGCCGGACGTCCCTGGCCCCGGCAGCTTTGCTGGCACGCCCGTGCACGCTCTTGACTCTGTCCGAACTGTCTTCCACCGTTCGCGAGGTATTTTTTCAGCCTCGGACCACACACGCACCATGACGCCGTCGGACGCCGCGTGGCAACAATTGATCTCCACATTGCACGCGTCCGGCCGAAAAGCTGCACTCGCGATCACCGGGGGCGGCAGTGGGGCGGTCGGTGAGTTACTTCGTGTTCCCGGCGGCTCTCGGCTACTGATCGAGGCGCAGGTTCCGTACGACGCACTGGCGCTTGCGGCGTTTCTCGGCTTTGCACCGGCACAGGCGTGCAGCTCTGACACCGCAATCGCGATGGCACGAACCGTACGGGCCCGCACAGCCAGGCTGGTGCCGGCGGGCACCGATCTGGTTGGCCTCGGTGCGACGGCGGCACTGGTGAGCGATCGCCCGCGTAAAGGCGAGCATCGATTTCACATCGCCTTCGCCAATTCCGCCGGCATCGCGCACTGCACTTGCGTGATGGCCAAGGGCCGACGTGATCGCGCCGCTGAAGAAGACCTCGTTTCGCGCGCGATCGTCCTGTGGCTGGCCCGCGCCTGCGGGATTGCCGCACCGTCGCCAGGCCGCCTGCTCGATGCGGATGAACATTATGCGGAGACGGTCGTCGCGGCCGTGGATACGATCGATCAGCTGTTGGCGGGCGAGCTCGATCGCGTCACCGTCCAGCCCGATGGCCAACTGATGCTGTCGGCGCCGCAGCCCTTTGTGCTGTTCCCAGGTTCTTTCAACCCGATGCACGAGGGGCATGTGTTGCTGGCGCGGCTTGCAGAAGAGCTCAGGCAGCAGCCCTTGGCGTTCGAAATCTCTGTCACAAACGTCGACAAGCCGCCGCTACCGGGCGAGACGGTGAGACACCGGCTCTCGCAATTCGCCTGGAAGTCGTCGGTCGAACTGACGCGAGCGCCCACCTTCCTCGAGAAGTCGCGCTTGTTTCCGAGCACCACGTTTGTGATCGGCGCGGATACAGCAGAGCGGCTGGTTGCGCCAAAATATTATGGCGATGACGAGCTCCAAATGCATGGGGCGCTCGAGGAAATCGCCAATTCGGGGAGCAGCTTTCTGGTGGCCGTGCGCATCGACGCGGTGGGGCGCGTACGCGCGCTGAACGACATCCCCGTGCCGCGGCGCTATGCCGATCTCTTCACCGAAATCCCTGAGCACCGTTTCCGCTTTGACACCTCCTCATCCGAGATTCGCGCACGGGGACGTGCAGTTGGTAATTCATAGCGAGCCCTAAAGATAATCTGCGTCTTTGCTACGGCAGCTGCACCCCGGATAGCTGCCCAAGCGGTTGCGCTGCAGAAGTCTTCTGCCCTCGGCCAGAACACTAACAGGCTGTTGAGAAGTTATTCGGCGGCGGCGCCAATAGCCGGGCCGTCGCTATTTCTTTCCTTTGGAGTTCAGCTTGACTGCAGCGCGGATTATCTCTCCGTGAAGGCAGATTTCATTGATCTTGTCGCCTTCATGCAGATCGATTGCGCGCCTTGCGTTCCCATGTAGGCTGGAACTGAAGATGCCCTCTGGGTCTTTGATGGAAGCGCCCTTTAGGAAAGCGAGCTTTACGTGAGTCTTGTAGGACTCACCCGTGCAGACGATCCCGCCGCCAGACCAGACTGGAACTCTCCTCGACTTCCATTCTTCCGTTATCTTAGGGTCTGCCTCTTTGATGAGTTTGCGGACCCAGGCAAGCGTCTCGGCACGCCAGTCGCTTAGCTCTGCGATTCTCTCGGTGATAAGCTGAGAAGGCGATTTGCTTTGATTAATGTCGGGTTTCTTCATCTTCTAAACTATAGCGTGTGACCGAAATAAGAACGATTCGGTCTCTCACTGCCCCGCTCGGCTCGCTCGGCCAAGTGTGACGATCCCGGAGGCGAATAGAGATGCCGCGGTACGGGAGTTGGCCGACATATTCAATGTCAGATCACGGCGCCGTCCTTGCGCAGTGCATCGCGCAGATCGGATACGTTCAGGGCGCGCGGTGGCCGTTTGCCATGCACGCACATGGCGGCCGCCATGCCGATCGCCTGGCCGTAGGAAAAACATTGGGCCGTGACCCGCGCCGACGCCATCGCTTCATGCTCGGCGGACAGACAACGTCCGGCCACCAGAAGTCCCTCACCTTTCACCGGCACAAAATTGTCGTAGGCGATATCGTAGTAGTCGTCGAGCAACCACTCCAGCCTGGGCTTTTCGCCGGAATGCAGTTCGATCGGCCACGCCGAGCGGGCGATGGAGTCTTTCCGCTTGGCGCCCGACACGACATCGTCGTTGGTCAGCATGCCCACGCCCCTGATTTGCCGCGTCTGACGGACCCCAACCTGGACGCCGGTGTCGTTGACGAAAGAGTTTTCGCAGCCGACCAGCCGATCTCTGAAAAAACGCGCATAATCGCGGACCTGTTTACGCCCCGCGATTTCCGCTTCAGTGATGTCTTCCACCAGAAGCGGATTCAGCTCGCGCCCCTCCCGGCCGATGATGCGGGTGCAATTGCAGAGCAATTCATTCGGCCGCGGTGTGGGGAACAAGAACACCTTGGCGCGCGGCAGATCGTATTCGCGGCTGTTATGCAGATTACGGATCATCTTCGACACCGCGTCGCCGAGAATGGTGTCCTCGCCGTAATGAGCGCGAAAGCGCGCGACGTCGACGCCCATCAGGCGAAAGATCATTGTCGGGTTCTGAACGTTTCCGTCGCGGCCGACAAAGGTTCCGAGGCCGGCAAGCGCAGCGACGTCTGCGTCATCGCTCGCATCAATGGCGATAGTCGCCTCAATGGAGAAGCGCCCCTGCTTGGTCCAGGCCACGACGCCTTCGACATGCTCGCCATCATTCAGGACGTCGACGACCGTCGAATGAAACAGAACCTTGGCCCCTGCTTCCGCAAGCAGATGGTCGCCGGCCTCACGCCAGACCAGCGGATCGTGCGTCAGCGTAAAGGTCTTCCCGTACCGGACAGGATCCGCGACGCCACCTCTCGTCTTCATCAGATCGAGAAAACGATCGGCGAATCCGAAAACGACTCGCTCGGGCGCCGCTGCGCGGTTGTCGGTCGCCGCGAACAACCCGCAAACGGTGCCCGAGAGACCCGCGACCACGGCTCCGCCGCAGAACCCGTACTTTTCCAGTAGCAGTACGCGCGCGCCCGCCTTGGCGGCCGTATAGGCCGCGGCAAGTCCTGCGGCGCCACCGCCGACGACAAGGACATCAGTTTTCAGGGCCTGTTTCGGCCGCTCGTCGCTAATCCGTGCCATCGACGCATCGTCCCCTTTATCGTTTATATGCCGTGCCTCCCGCTCGTAAAGCGTCGACAACGAGTCGACGACTTGACATCGGCATAGGGAAATTTACTGACATTCGCCAGATTCCCGGCGATTGCGGGACCAGGATCGCGCTTTCGACTGGTGTGGGCAACGGAAAATCGCGCCCTGCGAGGGCGGGAAGCGGTCGAAGCCGGCGGTTAACCGCGACCCAACGCTAAAACGCGCCGCTTTGCCTGTGCCGAGGCACACCTCCCCTCGTCGGTTGGTAGACTTGACCGCAGCGCCACTCATGCCGGCGCGGGCGGTGCCCGTAGTCTGGCGATCTGCGACAGGATGTCGGCGAACATCTTTCGCGACACCGCGACCTCGGCCATCTGGAACGTTACGTAGCGCCCGGGACTGGGTTGCAGGTAGCCTCGTTGGTCGAGCTGGAGATTTTTCCCTTCGACAAAGCCGAACCCGGCGAGACCTGCGACGAACGCCGCGCCTTGGGGAGACCGCCGGGTGTACCCGGTCATAAGACCTATGCGATAGACGCGCCCCGGCTGCTGCGCCCGCGCCGCCGCCGGCCACAGCGCTGCGCTGCCGAGTAGGGCGATGAGGTCGCGGCTCTTCATTCGATCACCTCGTCAGCGCGAAGCAGTCGGCCATAGCATAGACTATTGCTTCTATCGCCAATCAGTAGGCTGCCAGTGATCACTAACCAGATGGACGATGCCCTTTTGCCTTTTGAGTTGCCAGCCGTTCGGCGCAAGAAGGTGAGCGCCGCCTTCGATGGAGGTCGGATCACGTCGGACGGCGGCGTGATGCTGCTCGCTCAAGCAGAGCGCCGACACGGCATCGCCGACCGCCTCGCTTCGATGATCCCGGACGGCCGCGATGCGAGCCGGGTCGCCCATCTGCTTCGCGACATCCTGCGTACCCGCATCTTCGCCATCGCCTGCGGCTACGAGGATGCGGACGACCTCGACCGGCTGCGGCTCGATCCAGCGTTCAAGCTGGCCTGTGGGCGGTTGCCCGATACGGGTGAAGATCTTTGCTCGCAGCCGACTGTCTCGCGTTGGGAGAATGTGCCGTCATTACGCGACCTCATCCGACTGATGGGCGTGATGGTCGATCTCTACTGTGCCAGCTATCCGACCCACCAGCAGCGGTGGTGGACCGGACCTGACCGGGCACGCTTGCAGCGAAACGCTTTTGAAGACTCTGCCGATTGGCTTAAAATGTCTGCCAGCGCATCCGGCCGGCGGCGATGGGCGCTGCGGCCGCAACGGTGGAGGAGACTGCCATGCCGTTCTTCCAAAATGGCGATATTCGCATTCGCTTCGAGGAGGCCGGCTCCGGCTTCCCGCTGCTGGTCACTCCCGGTGGTGGCCTCAATTCGCGCGTCAGCAACTGGCCGACCGCGGTTATCAACGCGATGGAAGAGTTCAAGAACGACTTTCGCTGCATCACGATGGACCAACGCAATGCCAATGGCGGCGAGTCGACGGGTCCGGTGCCTGTCGACAATGCGTGGGACGCCTTCGCCGACGACCAGCTCGGGCTGATGGACCATCTCGGCATCCGCGAATTCTTTTACATGGGCTACTGCATTGGCGGCTGCTTCGCCGGGAAGCTGCTGCAGCGAGCGCCCGACCGCGTCGTCGCCGCGGCGTTCTGCCAGAGCGTCGGCCATCGGCCGGAAGACCCGGATGTCATGTATCGGCACAGCCACCAGAATTGGCTTCCCGATTTCCGCGCCCGCCGACCCGAGGTGTCGATGGACACGATCGAGAAGTATTTTCACAGCTTGTGGCGCGTACAGCCCGACTTCCTCTACAGCGTGCCGCGCGAGTTCATCAAGAACTGCCGGACGCCGATCCTCGTTTTGCCGGACGACACGCCGTCGCATCCGCTGCAGACGTCGATCGACGTGGCGTCGCTGGCGCCCAACTCCGAGATCACCGTCTTCCCGTGGCGCGAGCCGCCGGAACTCCAGCCACGCACGATCAACCGCGTGCGCAGCTTTCTCAAATCGCACCTGTCGATGCGCGCTGCCGCGCAGTAATCGACGGTTTCCGCCAACCCCGCGAAATCGGGGTCGAAGGGAGCGCACAGTCGGTTTACTCTGAAGCTCCGCTCGCGCGGGGATGACGACATGAATTGCGAAAGGTAGAAAAACCATGCCGTTCTATGAAAGAGGCCAAGTTCGCATCCATTACGAAGATGTCGGCTCGGGGTTCCCGCTGCTGGTGATCCCCGGCGGCGGGCTCAACTCGACGATCGCCGGGCTCGCGACGCACCCGTTCAACCCATTCGACGAGTTCAAGGAGGTGTTTCGTGTTATCGCGGCCGATCTGCGCAACGCCAAGGGTGGCCAGTCCTCCGGTCCGCTTGCGGTCGACCGGCCCTGGGACGCCTATACCGACGACCATATCGGCCTGATGGACCACCTGGGCATCCGCGAATTCATGGTGCTTGGCTTCTGCATCGGCGGCCCGTTCATCTGGAACTTGCTAAAGCGGGCCGGTGATCCGTCGTCGCGGCCGTGCCGGCGCAGCCCAGTGGCTACCGTCCGGAGATGCCCGGCCTCTCCTACAACAACAACATGAAGGGCTGGGGCCCGGAGCTGTGCGCCCGCCGGCCCAACATCACGATGGCGATGGTCGATACCTTTCTGACCAATGTACGGTGGTGCTCGCGCCGACTTTGTGTACACGGTGACGCGTGATTTTGTGCGCAACTGCCAGACGCCGATCTTGGTGTTGCCCGACGACGTTCCGGGGCACCCATACGCCGTTGCGATGGAGACCGTGCATCTCGCGCCCAACGCGCAGGTGAGCCTTTATCCGTGGAAGGACACCCCAGACAAGATTCCGCTAGCGGTGCGCCATATCCGCACCTTTCTTCGCGCCCATCGACCTGTGGCAGCAGCGCAATCTATGGCAGCCGCCGCCCAGTAGCGCCCGACACTTCGTTCGGGCGGCCTCAGCATGGGCGGGGCACGATCGCCCCCGCGCCTGACGTCGGGCAATGCCGGCAATGGAGCATAACCCGTCGCTGCCCTCGACAGAAATGAGCGGCGGGTTAGGGTCAAAAGTCGATCATGGGCAGCGGCCTTCGGGCCCCTCGATATGGCTCGGCCACGTGTGCCTCGGTCATGCGCTTCGCGCTACCGCTAGTTGGTCACCAGCCGAGGATGCCAAGCCTCCTCGCCATCACGGATAAGGGCTCGGCCGCGCGGCCAGTTCCGGGCGGCTGCTTTGCATGGCATTCCGGAACAATTCCTCGAAGAGGCGCCGCCCCTTTCATCCCGGTCCTGCACACGAGCGCTTGGTGCGCGGGGAGCGCCTCGTCCATATCGCGGATTTCCTGGCCGTGGCTACGAGGTCAGGCAGCCCGGCGTCGCGGGCCTTGGTTGCGATGGGGGTTCGCACGACGCTGCTGGTACCGCTGCGCAAAGAGAACATGCTGCTCGGATACATCGCTGCCAACCGGCTGGAGGTCCGACCATTCGTCGAGAAGGATATCGCGCTTTTGGAGAATTTCGCGGCGCAGGCGGTCATTGCGATCGACAATGCCCGGCTATTGGACGAAATCCGCCAGCGCCAAGCCGAACTGCGCGTCACGTTCGAAAACATGGGCGACGGTGTGGCGATGTTTGATTCCCAGCTGCGCCTCGCCGCCTGGAACCGCAATTTCCGAGATCTGCTCGATCTGCCGGACGCCTTCCTCTCGGAACGGCCGAGCTACGCTGAATATTTCCGTTATCTCGCCGATCGCGGCGAATATGCTTCGGCCGATGTCGAAGAGGAGCTGAGCCGTGCCGTCGAAGATACCGAGCGGGAATTACGCATGGAACGCGCGCGTCCCGACGGTCGGGTCATCGAGGTGCGGCGCAACGCGGTGCCGGGCGGCGGGTTCGTGCTGATCTACGGCGACATCACCGAACGCAAACGCGCCGAGGCCGAGATCCGGACGGCGCGCGGTACCGCCGAGACCGCATTGCACGAGTTGAAGGCGGCGCAGGCCAATCTGATCCACGCCGAGAAGATGGCTTCATTGGGCCAGTTAACCGCCGGGATCGCCCACGAGATCAAGAACCCCTTGTATTTCGTCAACAACTTCGCCGACATCTCGGTCGAGTTGTTCGGCGAGTTGAAGCAGACGGGCGCACCCGCCGTGGACTCACTTAGGGAGGATACGCGCGCCGAAATCGACGAGATCGTCGGGATGCTGACGGGCAATCCCGAAAAGATCGCCGAGCACGGACGGCGCGCCGACGGGATCGTCAAGAGCATGCTGTTGCATTCGCGCGGCGGCAGCGGCGATAGGCAATCAACCGACATCAACACACTCGTGGAGGAGGCGCTAAACCTCGCCTACCATGGCGCCCGGGCCCAGGACCAGAATTTCAACATCACCCTGGAGCGCGAGTTGGACCGCAGCCTCGCGCCGATCGAGCTGGTTCCGCAAGACGTGACGAGGGCCTTCCTGAATCTGTTCGGTAACGGCTTTTATGCTGCCGACAAGCGGCGCCATAAGGCAGGTGATGGCTTCCGCCCGGTCTTGAAGGTCGCGACGCGCGATCTCGGCGAAAATGGTCGAGATCCGGGTGCGCGACAACGGAACCGGAATTCCGCCAGAATCCCGAGACAAGCTTTTCCAACTCTTCTTCACAACCAAGCCGCCGGTGAGGGCACCGGGCTCGGCCTCTCGATCAGCTATGACATCATAACGCAGCAGCATGGCGGAACGATCGAGGTCGACAGTACGTTCGGCGAGTTCACCGAGTTCGCGATCCGTCTGCCGCGTTCCTGGCAGGCGGGAACAACAGGGATGACTTAATGAGCTTCAGCATTCTCGTCGTCGACGACGAGCCCGACGTCGCCGAAATGTTTCGCCAGCGTTTCCGGCGCGAGGCGCAGCAGGGTATCTACGTGCTGCATTTTGCCGCTTCGGGGGAGGAAGCGCTCGACAAGCTGGCGGACGGTGTCCGGCCCGAACTGATCGTCATTCTGTCGGACATCAACATGCCCGGGATGGACGGGCTGAGCCTCTTGCGCGAGATCAAGACGCGGCGCCCCAATCTGCCAGTCATGATGGTGACCGCCTATGGTGACGACGAGCGCCGGCGTCAGGCGGAAGAGGCCGGCGCACTTCAGTTTCTCAGCAAGCCTGTCGATTTCGATCTGCTCAAAGAAGAGCTGCGCCGGCTGCCGGGTGCTTCGCTGTGAGCTGCCATCGGCTGCACAGCGGGATGTTTGCCTTGCCGATTGTGGGGCTAGTGATTTCTACGGCGGTCGGAGCGGCTCCGCCGTCCGCCGAAGATGCCGCAATCGCCCAAAGCCTGGCCGAGATGCTGCGGGACGCGCGCACAGTCATCTCCAACAATCAGGAGCTGATCAACAATCCGGAGCTCGGCGACAAGCATCTTACCGGCCAAGTTGTGCTCGACCAAGCCGTCAAGAGTTATCAGAAGGCGACTGGCGCCGATCCGACGACGATCGATCCGAAATCGCGCCGGGGACGGCTTCTGCGCGCGATGACGGCCTCGATCGTCGCCGTAACCGACGACAACCAGGCGACGATCAACGAGAAGGGGACGGCGTTCAAAGGCTTCATCCCGGCTCGGTGTTCGCCCGGCTCGTCAGCGAGGATTTCAATCAAATGGCCAAAGGCGAGGCCGAGGTGAAGGTTACCGCACCGCCCGAGTTGGTGCGCAACCGCAAGGCGCGGCCCGACGCTTGGGAGGCCGACATCATGAAGACGAAGCTCCTCACTGCAGATTGGCCCAAGGGGCAATCCTACTCCGCCGTCGTCGACACCAACGGACGTCCCGCGTTTCGGGTCGCAGTTCCCGAATACTATGCGGGATCCTGCCTCGTCTGCCACGGTTCGCCCAAAGGCGAGATGGACCTGACCGGCTACCCGAAAGAGGGCGGCAAGACGGGTGACCTCGGGGCGGTCATCAGCATCACCCTCTATCACTGAGGCGGATGAGCGATGGCGGGAGCGTGATCATGGCCCGATTGACGATCCGCATGCGCCTGATCCTGTTGACGAGTGCCGGCCTTTTGGTGCTGATCACAACGAATTCTTACCTGACCCGGGCGCTCAGCGAAAATGCGGCTGGCATGGTCAAGGCCGCCGGGCTGCTCAGGGGGATCGAACACGCCGATAGCGCGCAGATCGCATTTGGCGAAATGCGTTACTGGATGACCGATCTCGCGGTCAGCCAGCTGACATTGTCGGAGCGCAGCGCCGCAGCAGCCCGGGCGCGGATGGAGGAGCATCTCGGCAAGCTCGCGCCATGGAACCGGGAGCGCATTGCTGCGGTGCGCCGCGAGGTCACCCAATATGGCGAGTTCGCGGACAAAGCAGTCGAGGAATACACCAACGACCGCCGCGTTATCGGCAATTCGCTGCTCGCGCAAGCGCGCCAGCACAGCGTCGTCGTCGATCAGCTGCTCGCCTCGATCGTCAATGATCTGACCGGCGAGGCGCTCGCCGCGCGCGAACAGGCTGTCAGCGAAGCGGCGGCGGCGACTCGGCTGTCGCGGATCGTCGTGTCTGCCGCCGTGCTGGTCGGCGCCTTCCTTACCTTTCTCGTGCTGCGTTCGATCGTGGTGCCATTGCGCCGGCTCGTCGCAGCGATGGCGGGGCTCAACGTTGAGAACGTCGATGTGGCAATCCCGGCGGCAGGCCCGGACGAAATCGGTGCCGTCGCGCGGACTCTGGCAAGATTCCGCGATACTCTCCTAGAGCGAAACCGGCGCGAAAGTGAGCGGCGCGCCGCTCACGAGGAGCTAAAGGCCACTCAAGCAAGCTTGATTCACGCCGAAAAAATGGCGTCACTAGGCCAGCTCACCGCTGGCATCGCCCACGAGATCAAGAACCCGCTGAACTTCGTCAATAATTTCTCCTCCTTGTCGGTCGAATTGCTCAACGAGCTCAAGCAAATGGCCCGGCCGGCGATCACTGTGCTCGGCGCCGTCAAATGCGCCGAGGTCGACGAGGTCGTTGATATGCTGACCGGCAATCTCGAAAAGATCGCCGAGCACGGCAAGCGGGCCGACGGCATCGTCAAGAGCATGTTGGCTCATTCGCGCACCGGCAGCGGCGATCGACAGACCGTCGACCTCAATGCGCTGATTGAAGAAGCGCTGAACCTCGCTTATCACGGCGCCCGCGCTCAGGATCCCAACTTCAACATCACGCTAGAGCGCGAGTTCGATCGTGCGATTGCGCCGATCGAGCTGGTGCCGCAGGATATCAGCCGCGTGTTGCTGAACCTTTTCGGCAATGGCTTTTATGCCGCGGACAAGCACCGCCGTGAGGCAGCTGACCCGGCATTCCGGCCCGTGCTGAAAGTCATGACGCGCGATCTCGCCAACGAGGTCGAGATCCGGGTCCGCGACAACGGCACCGGTATCCTGCCCGAGCTCCGGGACAAGCTATTCCAGCCGTTTTTCACGACCAAGCCGACCGGCGAGGGCACCGGCCTCGGCCTGTCGATCAGCTATGACATCGTCACCCAGCAGCATGGCGGTACGATCACCGTCGACAGCCGGGTCGGCGAGTTCACCGAGTTCACGATCCGCCTGCCGTGTTCCCGGCAGACCGCGACGGCAGGGACGACGGCATGACCTTTCCCGAGACAGTGGCGAAGATCCTCGCCGTCGACGACGAGCCTGATTTCGAGCTGTTGTTGACGCAACGCTTCCGCCGCCAGATCCGCGAGGGGGAATTCACCTTCCGCTTTGCCCGTGACGGCGAGGAGGCGCTGGCAGCGCTCGCGGCCGAGCCAGACATCGATCTGATCCTGCTCGACATCAATATGCCGGTCATGGACGGGCTCACTTTACTCGCCCGGCTGCGCGAAAAGCAGATGCCGGTCAAGGCGATCATCGTCTCCGCCTATGGCGATATGACCAATCTGCGCACCGCAATGAACCGCGGCGCCTTCGATTTCGTCACCAAGCCCGTCGATCTCAACGATCTCGAAATCACGATCCGCAAGACCCTCGACGACATCAGCAAATTGCGCGAGATCGAACGCCTGCGCGCCGCCGCCGAGCGCGCGCGCAACAATCTGTCGCGCTATTTCTCGCCGAACCTGGTCGACATGCTGGCCGAGCGCGACGAACCGTTGGGCGCGGTGCGACGGCAGACCGTCGCAGTGTTGTTCGCCGACATCGTCGGTTTTACGAGCATGGCCGAGCGCACGGCTCCCGAGGCGGTCGTGAGGATGTTGCGCGAGTATCACGAGCGGATGACGGCGCAGATCTTTGCCTGCGGCGGCACGATAGACAAATATATCGGCGACGAAATCTTCGCGGTCTTTGGCGTGCCGGCGGCGAGTGGCGAGGACGCCGCCAACGCGCTAAAATGCGCCAATATGATGCTCGGGGCGCTCGAGTGCTGGAACGACGAACGCGAGGCGCGAGGCGAACCGCGATTGGCGATCGGCATCGGCCTCAATTACGGGCCGGCGGTGCTCGGCGATGTCGGTAGCGAGCACAGCTTCTCGTTCACGGTGATCGGCGATACGGTCAACACGGCGAGCCGGCTGCAGCGGCTGACCCGCAGCCTGCAAACCCCGCTCGTCGTCGGCGACCCACTGGTCGGTGCCGTCAAAGCGGCAAGATTGGAACGCGCGGCCGCGCTGGTGGCCCGGCTGCAGGACCAGGGCGAGCAAGCCCTCCGCGGCCGGGCCGGCATGGTCCGCGTCTGGACGCGCTGACGGCGAGAAACTGAATCTGGTGTTCAGACGCGACAAGTGTTTTATTCCCATCACAATACGGGAGAACGCCTATGAGAACCCTGGCTTTGGCCATAGCCGCGGCCGGCACGTTGCTGCTCGCCGGCGGCGACGCGGTCGCCCAGCAGCGGCAGCGCCTGCACCAAACCCGCTCGACGTCGTTCCCGACAAGATGCCGTTCGCCACCCCTTATGGCCCACCGGTTTCAGCGCAACGGGCCGAAGCTTTGATCCAGGCGGCGACTGCGGAGGCGACAAAGCACGGCTGGCCGTTGAACATCGCCGTTGTCGATTCGGGCGGCAACCTGGTCGCCTTTCTGCGCATGGACGGGCGCTGCTAGCCTCGATTTCGATCGCGCAGCACAAGGCGCGGACCGCGGTCAAATTCCGCCGCAGAAGCCGGGCGCTCGAGGATGCCGTGCAAAAGTCCGACTACAAGTTCATCCTGTCGCTCGACGACGTCCTCGCTTCGCGCGGCGGCATTCCCTTGATCGAGGACGGCAAGATCATCGGTGCCATCGGCTATCCCGGCGGAACCGGGTCGCAGGACGAGGCAGTGTGCACGGCCGCTGCCGCCACGATCAACAAGTAGTCCCGGTCGGCGGCGGACGAGCATCATCATCTCTTCACAGAGAAATGATGCGCCCGTCACAATAGGTTCTTGAACCTGTCGCCGAATTGCGGCGTAGTCTCTGCGGCAACAGCACCGAACACGGGAGAACCGTCATGGCTAATCCATTCGTGCACGTCGAGCTCGCCACCACCGATATCGACAAGGCAAAGAGCTTTTACCAGTCGCTGTTCAGCTGGAAGCTGCAAGATATGGATATGGGGGGCGGCACGACCTACACGATGATCAATGTGGGCGAGGGTACCGGCGGCGGGATGATGAAGCAGCCGGTTCCCGGTGCGCCGTCCGCTTGGCTGGCCTATGCGCTCGTCGACGACGTCAGAGCGGCGACGGCCAAGGCACAGTCGCTCGGCGCCAGAGTCATGCGCGATGTCACCGAGGTACCGAACGCAGGTTCATTCTCGATCATCATCGACCCAACCGGCGCGGCGCTGGGGCTCTGGCAACCCAAGGCAAACTGACCCGGAGATGGCGGGGCACTCGGTCGCGACCGCCGACGGCAGCAGTGTGTGCCGCCGACCGGGCGTCATATGAAGCGCCGAGCGTAGAGCGCGGGAACCTCGACCGCACTTCCGCGTTAGTGGGGCGCCAGAAGGCGCGGCGCTGCGGTGCCTCCCTGTTTGCGGCGCTCGGCCCGAAAAGGAACTCCTGAAATGGCAACGATCCCCGATAAATATCTCGATCTGCTGCAGCAGAAGAAAGCGTTCGCCAATCTCGGTACATTGATGCGAGACGGATCGCCGCAGGTGACACCGGTATGGTTCGATTACACGGAGGGCGTCGTCCGCGTGAACACCGCCAAGAGGCGGGTCAAGGCGCGCAACTTGAAGGTGGGGTCGCCGGTCGCCCGCGCCATAATGGATCCCGACCAGCCCTATCGCTACCTGCAGATCCGCGGCCGCGTCCGGCGTGTCCTCGAAGAGGGCGCCGACGCACATATCGATTCTCTGGCCAAGAAGTATCTCGGAAAGGACAAGTATCCGTTTCGTCAACCTGGCGAGCTGCGCTTGATTTACGAGATCGAGCCGGGCTCCGCCTCCGGAATGGACTGAGCCCTAGGGTCAAGTTTGCATCAGCAGTGGGACCAATAGGTCGGGGTCCGACAGCATCGGGTAGTGACCGGCGTCGAGTTCGAGATATTTGCCGTTGAGCTTTTCGGCGGTGCGGCGCTGATGCGCCTCGGGCGGGTTGGCGCTGCGGCGACAGCGGATCACCGTCGCGGGCCAAGTCCGGCTCCAGAAGCTCTTCAGCTCTACCGGCGCTTCCATCGCGGCAACCGGATGCGGCGTATAGCGGGCCAGCGCCCAGGCGCGTAAGGTCGGGTCGAGACCAGCAAACATCCGGCCTTCGGCATCCTCGCGTGACGGACCCGCGGCGAGGGCCGTCGTGACCCGAGGCGTAGTTCGATTGACGATCTCGGCGATGCGCTCTCCGTCGAGAAGCGCCAAGGCGTCGATGAAGACGAGGCGGGCGATTCGCTCGCGCGTCAGTTCCGCGGCGCGGCACATTACCATGCCGCCAGCACTGGTGCCGGCCAACACGACATCGTGCAGGTCTTCGTAGAACATCAGCTCCGCGATGTCGGTCGCGTGCGTCGCGGTGGTGATCGCCGGCCGCAGCGTATGGCGTCGCTCAGCGCAGCCGTCGAGCGTCGGGGCATAGACGAGGTGCCCGGCGGCTCTAAGGCGCGCCGCGGTCGGCTGCCATATCCAACCGCCCTGGTAAGCTCCGTGGATCAGCACGAATGTCGTCACAAGCTCACTCCTATTCTCAGCTTTGCGGGTTGCCCCAGCCGGGGTAGCCGAGTTCCATTCTCATTATCCCGTCATTCGCGCGGCGATTGCTGTTGCCGCGCTGCGCACTATCGGCAACGGCGGCGCAGCGCGCAGTGGCCTCAAGCGGCTAGCTTGGCTAGGTTGAGGGTAGAAGCTTAAAGCGCCGCAATTGAGGCAGGATCATGGAATTCGGCATGTTTCACGAGTTTCCGTCGCTCCCGGGCCGAACCGAGAGCGAGGCCTTTGACGAGGCGATGGAGCAGGTCGACGCGGCGGAACGATGGGGGCTCGACGTGATGTGGCTCGCCGAACTCCATTTCGAGCCGCGCCGCTCGCTGTTGTCGGCGCCACTCAGCATCGCCAGTACCATCGCCGCGCGCACGCGCCGCATGAAGATCGGCATTGCCGTCCAGGTATTGCCGCTGTGCCATCCATTGCGCCTCGCCGAAGAAGCCGCCACGGTCGATCAATTGAGCCACGGCAGGCTGATCTTCGGGGTCGGCCGCAGCGGGGTGGCGCAGACCTATGAGGCCTATGGCGTGTCCTACGCCGAGAGTCGCGACCGCTTTCGCGAAATCCTTGACATCGTCGAACGGGCATGGACCGAGCCGAGCTTCTCGTACGACGGCGCCTACCACCGCTTCAAAAATGTTGCGGTCGTTCCCAAGCCCTATCAGAAGCCCACGCCGCCTATCCGCATTGCCGCCAGCACTCCCGACACTTTCCCCGCGATCGGCCGGCGCGGCGCGCCGATCTTCGCCTCGGTGCGCCACACCAGCTGGGCCGCCCTCGCCGAGCAGATCGGCAGCTATCACGATGCCTGGAAGGCGGCCGGCCATCCCGGCAAAGGCCAGGTCTTCGTCTCGTCTCCGACCTATATTGCCGAAACCGACGAGCGCGCTTGCTCCGAGCCTCGTGAAAGCATCATTCATTTCTACCACGAGCAGGCAAATTTGCTGGAAGGAGCGGCGAAGCTGGTCGACCCCGAAACCGCCGCCCGGCGCATGCGGCGGGTCGAACAGCTTCGCAAAATCGATTATGACGACGCCTTGCGGACCAATGCCCTGGTCGGCAGCCCCGATACGATCGTTGAAAAACTTCGTTCCCTGCAGGCGGAAATCGGCCTGAGCGGGATTCTCGCCGAGCTCAATTGCGGCGGGCTGATCCCGCACGACCGGGTGCTAGCAGCAATGCAGCTCTTGTGCGGAGCAGTTAAACCCCGCTTCGCGGTCTGATCCGCAGGCGCCCCGACGGCTCGAAGGGCAGCAGTCGCGGCCGGATCTCAGTGCTTCTGGGAGGCGGCGAAGGCGGCCTTTTGCTCGGCGCTCGCTTCCTTCTGATATTTCGCCCGCCATTCGTCATACGGCATCCCATAGACGATCTCCCGCGCTTGCGGGTCCGACACTGGGATGCTGCGCTGCTCGGCCTCCTCGCGATACCACCGCGACAGGCAATTCCGGCAAAAGCCGGCCAGGTTCATCAGATCGATATTCTGGACATCGGTCCGCTCGCGGAAATGCTCGACGAGGCGCCGGAATGTCGCGGCCTCGAGCTCGGTGCGGGTCTTGTCGTCCATCAAATCCTCCTTGGTGTAACCGATCTTTTGCCAGTCTATCACAAGCCTCAGCTCGGAGCCTGCGCCGCGGCGCGCCGCCGGATCTCGTCCATTGTCAGATCCTCCTTGTGCGTGGCGATGAACCAGCGGTAGCCGAACGGGTCCTCCACCCCGCCGGTGCGGTCGCCGTAGAACTGATCGGCCACCGGTCGGACGAGCTTTGCTCCCGCCGCCACGGCGCGCTCGACCGCCGCGTCGACATCCTCGACATAAAGGTGGATAGACACGGGCGACCCGCCGATGGTCTTCGGGCTCACCGCCCCAATCTCAGGCTGCTCGTCGCCCAGCATGATATGGGAATCGCCGATCCTGATTTCGGCGTGGTGGATCCTGCCACCGGGACCATCCATCCGCGTCACCTCTTCGGCGCCGAGCGCTTTCTTGTAGAACGCGATGGCGTCGCTGGCGCCGCTAAAGATCAGATACGGCGTTACGCTGTGGTAGCCCTCGGGGATCGGCTTCACGGTCATGGTCATGTTGGCCTCCCTCACTTGGTGCTCGCGCGGCCACGCTTTGCCAACGTGGCGCCGGCAGCGCTTATCTTAATCGGGAGACATGCCCGGCACTACCGGACAAAGTTGTGGTTCAAGGCGATCAAGGCGAGCCTTGGGCTTTCTCGGTCGCAGCTTGGCCCCGATAGCGATGACCTCTGCGGCAGCCGCGCTGATTCCTCGCGCGCCGTCTTCATCCCCGGTAAGGTAAACTCTGCGCGGGAGGTGATCGCGGCGGGGAGGCGAGCGTGGACATCGCAGCCTGGCTCCACAGCCTCGGTATGCAGCAATACGAAGCGGCGTTTCGCGACAACGCGATCGACGAAAGGGTATTGCCGAACCTGAAAGCCGAGGATCTCAAGGATCTCGGCGTCGGCTTAGTCGGGCACCGCCGCCGGCTGCTCGACGCCATCGCTGCGCTCGGGGCCGTGACGCCCGCCGCCTCTTCCGCCGATGCGCCGGCGCGAGCCGACGCCGAGCGGCGGCAGCTGACCGTGATGTTCTGCGATCTCGTCGGCTCGACGGCGCTCTCCGCGCGCCTCGATCCCGAGGATCTGCGCGGGATCATCGGCGCTTACCATCGCTGCGTCGCAGAGATTGTCGAGGGCTTTGGTGGATTTGTCGCCCGCTACATGGGCGACGGAGTGCTGGTTTATTTTGGATATCCGCAGGCGCACGAAGACGATGCCGAGCGCGCCACCCGATGCGGGTTGGCGCTGGTCGATCGGGTGCCACAGCTGAATCAGGCCGAAGAGCTCCACGCGCGGGTCGGGATCGCCACCGGATTGGTCGTCGTCGGTGGCGAGGTTGTCGAGCACGATGTCGCCGGCGATACGCCCAATCTCGCGGCGCGCCTGCAAGCGTTGGCCGAGCCCGACACAGTCGTGATCGCCGCGAGCACGCGCCGGCTGATAGGTGATCTCTTCGAATACCGAGATCTCGGCGAGATCGAACTCAAGGGCATCGCGGGGCCGGGTTCGGCATGGCAGGCACTGCGCCCGAGCGCTGTCGCTAGCCGGTTCGAGGCCTTGCGCGGATCGGCGCTGACGCCGCTGGTCGGGCGCGACGAGGAGATCGATTTGCTGTTGCGCCGCTGGGCGCGCGCCCAAGCGGGAGATGGCCAGGTCGTGGTGATCTCCGGCGAGCCCGGCATCGGCAAGTCGCCCATCACTGTAGAGCTGGAACGGCGCCTCCACGCCGAGCCCCATATCCGCCTGCGCTATTTCTGCTCGCCCTCTCACCAGGACAGCGCACTTTACCCGTTCGTCGACCATCTCGGTCGAGCATCCGGGTTCGTGCCTGACGATCCGCCTGCGGCCAGGCTCGAAAAACTCGATGCTCTGCTCGGCC